>SXGR01442968.1_pt1 | contig 11234 bp, 7 predicted proteins | sample 3174711 | NCBI WGS metagenome assembly SXGR01 (sample SAMN11356860, study PRJNA531348) | freshwater metagenome | isolation source: freshwater sample F1-60 | place: China: Fuxian Lake, Yuxi | collected 2017-12-25
CCCGATGTAAGCGATCGTTTCCTCGCGCATCGACACCTTGTAGTAGCGCGCGAAACGGAAATCCTGTTTGGCTATGTGATCCTGCGCGATGGTGATCGGCTGCTCCATCTCCAGCCACTGCATGACGAACGGCCTGATGAAGGCCTGGCTGCGCGGATCGGCGAGCAGACGATCGACCTGGGCATCGAGCACCGCCGGCTCGCGCAGCTTGCCGGCCGCCGCCAGACGACGCAGCTCGGCGTCGGGCGGACCACCGATGAGCATGAAACTCAGGCGCGACGCGATGGCGTGCTGGGCGACCATGCCATCGGAATGTCCCGGAGATGACTGATACCGGAACGGGGCGCTCATCAGCACCGACTGAAACGCGGCACGCAAGGCGTCATCGAAGGACAGCTTCTGCGTGCGCAGCTTCTCGTACAGCTTCAAGAACGGAGTCTGCTCGGCATCGGTCACCGGCCGTCTATAAGCTCGATCCATCCAGAGGCCGAGCAAACGCTTGGCGGAATCCGAGTTGTCCTTGATTTCGCCGACGTTCGCTTTCCACTCCGCCGGCGGCCAGGCGATGACGACGTCCGGTTCGATGTCGATGCATTGCAAGACCACATGCGGAGCGGGTTGCTGTTCGGGCGGAATCTTGCGGTCGAAGAGCGGGCGGAACAATCCGGTCCCGCCCTTGGGTGGATCTTTGTCCTTTGGATTGGTCCGGTCTTCGTTCTCGTAGCCCTTGATCGCGTACGGAATCTCGACCTTGTTGCTGAGGTGAATGCTCACGCCCTTGGTCTGCACGACCAGATCGCCCAGATGCACGTCGTAGACGAGACGCTGGGGTTGATCCAGCGTGCCGGTGATCTCGCGAAAGTCAATGTCCCTGCCGCCGATGGTCACCCAGAGACGCGGATTGGGAACGCCGTCCATGGGCTTCATTGCCGAGACGACCAGGGTCAAGCGAAAGGCGCTCTGGCGATCTGGAGTTACCGGGACGACGATGTTCAACGTGTCGCGATCCCCGACTGCCCGGGGTTCGAGGAGCAATCCCATGCCCGCTTTGCCTTGCGTCCGGCCTTTGACGAGTAGGTTGTCGTTCTTCCATTCGTCGAAAATCTTCTTCCAGGCGTCTTGGCCCTTTTTGACTTCCGGCACACCGCGCAGGTTTGCCGACCAGGTTTTGCCTTTGGCTGGCTCCAGAAAACGAATGCCGTCGACCGCCCGGCGTGTGATGGCGAGCCATTGCGCGACCGCATCGGACGCCTCTTGCAATGCGTCGGCGCCGGTGTCGAAACCGCCGACGGTGCCATCGCCCGGCAACGCCTGCGAGAAATCGACCGCCATGCCGGTCACATCGCGAAGGGCGGCGGAAAGCTCGCGCCGATTGAGCCGTCGCGTCCCCCCAGCGCCGAGGGCCCGCTGCTGTTCGGCGATCCATTTCAGGACTTGGTTCTTTTGCTCCTCGGTCGGCTGCGGGTGATCTTTCGGCGGCATCTCACCGGCGGAGAGACGTTCATGCACCATCGTCCACAGGTTCCGGTTGCCGATCTGTACGCCGGTGACTTCATCGAGCCGAAGCCGCGATTCCTGTTTCTTGGGCCCGTGGCACGAGTGACAATGTTGCTTGAGAAATGGCCCGATCATTTTCTGAAGGGTATCGTCCTGCGCCGCCGCCTGGCCAGCATGGAACAGCACAAGAACAACGCATCCAAAGCCGGTCCCGAAACGAGCCCATCTGCAACGACGCACCGACTCGCGGTCGCGATGGAGGATTTCCACCCTGGCTTTAAGGGTTTTCATGATAGACTCGCGCAAATCCCCGGGTCTTTTTCAACGTGGCGGGCGGACAAGTGCATGCAGAATATCGTACAATGTATTGAACCCCGCTGCCAGCCCTTGGTTCCGTCCTGCCAGGAATTCGAATCATGACAACGCGAAGAGTTCTCACACTTGGCGCCTGCGTCCTTGCCAGCTTCATCTCAGCTGGCTTCGCTGGCCGAAGTGCCAATCAGCAAGAGAAGGGGCAAGACGACCAATCCTTACTTACTCTGCGTGGCCATGATCGCTGGGTATCCGCCGTCGCCTTCAGCCCTGACGGCAAACTCATCATTTCCGGAAGCGGCGATGATACGCTGAAAATCTGGGACGCTCACACCGGCAAAGAGAAATTGACTTTACGTGCCGATGGCAAGAGCGTGACGGCGCTCGCGGTCAGCCGCGACGGCAATTACCTGGCATCAGGCCATTGGAACAAGACGATCAAAATTTGGGGACTCCCAGGCGGCAAGGAACTCTTCACCCTGCGCGGCCACAAAGAGAGCATCACTTCCGTCGCCTTCAACCTCGACGGAAAACGCATCGTCTCCGGCAGCGCCGACGACACGATGAAGATCTGGGACTCTCACGCCGGAAAGGAAATCCGCACCCTCGATCCCGACAACGAATACGACATCACTTCCGTCGCCTATAGCCCCGACGGAAAACGCATCGTCTCGGGCGACGGTGAGAACAACGTAAAAATCTGGGATGCCAGCACCGGCAAAGAACTGACGACCCTAACGGATCACGAAGCGACGGTCACTTCCGTTGCCTTCAGCCCCGACGGCAAGCTCGTCGCGTCCAGCAGCATGGACGATACCATTCGCATCTGGGATGCCGATACTGGCAAGAACCTGTTGACCCTACGCGGCCACACCGACGACGTGACCGCGATCGCCTTCAGCCCAGACAGCAAACGCATCGCATCCGCAAGCGAAGACGGCACCGTCATCATCTGGAATGCCCATTCTGGCAAGGAGCTGGCTACCCTTCGCGGACATGCCGATCTCGTCATGTCGGTCGCCTTCAGCCCCGACGGCACGCGCCTCGTCGCCGGCAGCAAAGGCATTCTCAAGGTTTGGGCCGCGGATAAGTAGTGTGTTTGCAGACCGGAACCTTTTCTGGCATTTGCTGTTCAATAATGGATTGGCACTGCATGCAATTTTCGGTATCATCCATGTAGCCATGCCAAATGGTCGCCTCGTAATGCGAGTCTTCGCCATCGAAAGTTTGAAACGCCTACCAAGAACTCCCCTCCCAATGGAGTCAGCGGATGCCTGCTGCTGGAAAACTGAGGCTGGTGAGTAGCCGCGTGATACTCCTCGCCGCCTTGCTGGTTGCCACCCAGAGCGTGCGCGCATCCGAGCCGACGTTTGAACGCGATGTGCTGCTATGGCGAAAAATTCAAAGCGACGAAATGCCGCAGATAGGTGCACCATCATGAACCGCACCACCATCTTGTTGGTTTTGTTTATCGCAGGCGAACGTGCCGGCGCCGGGGAAGGGAACCCGGCATTGCCGTTCGTGCGGAAGTACTGCGTTTCGTGCCATGACTCAACCAAAAAGAAAGGGGAAGTCGATCTGAGCCGATTCGCGACGGAGGAGTCGCTGGTAGGCTCGCGCAAATTGTGGTTGGCCGCGATTCGCCACGTCAAGAACGGGGAGATGCCGCCGCGCAGCGTCCCGCAACCGACACCGGACGAGCGCGAAGAGTTTGCCGACAGGATTCGCGGTGTTTTTCGCAAGGCGGACGTCGGTAAGCCGATCGATCCGGGGCGTATTCCGATTCGCCGTCTCAATCGCACCGAGTACAACAACACGATTCGCGATCTCTGTCTGATCGAATTCGAGCCTGCCGAAAACTTTCCACCCGACGACCCCAGCCATGGTTTTGACAACATTGCCGAAGCACTGACATTGTCCCCCCTGCTGATGGAACGCTACCTCGACGCTGCTGAAGCGATTGTGGCGCGGACCATCGTTACGGACAAACCCGTGTCGCCGACCGTACGTTTCGGTTTCGATCAGTTCATTAACAAGGGAACCAATCGGCCTTACCGCGTTTTTCTGTTCACTTCGGAACCGCTTGTCACGGAGTATCGTCTCGCGGCCGACGGCGACTACGTGCTGCGAGTCGAAGGTCGCCCGACCACCAAGGAAATTCCGCCGATCAAAATGGCCCTGCTTATCGACGGCAAGGAAGTAGAACGGCTCAGGTTCGCGATTCCCGCCAAAGGCAACACCACCAAGCTGGAGGTGCCGCTCGTATTAACCAAGGGCAAGCGGCGAGTCAGTCTGGCAATGCTCAATCCGGCGCGCGACACCGAGACGAAGAAGTCGTCGTTGCCCCATCGGGTCGATGGTCAGAACAAGGAGAACTACGCGGGACTGGAGTTGTACAAATTCGATCTCGTCGGCCCCACGACTCATCCGGCGGAAGGCCAACGTCGTATCCTGGCCTGCGATCCCAAAGCCAAATCCGACGAACAGGCCAAGGAAATCCTGGCACGATTCGTCAGCCGAGCATTTCGCCGGCCCGCTTCCACTGTGGAAACGGCTCGCTATGTGAAGCTTTACCAACGTTCGCGCCAGGCCGGTCAGGCCTTTGAGCAAGCGATAGGCACGGCGCTGCAAGCCATCCTGGTGTCGCCGAATTTCTTGTTTCGTTTCGAGCTGGACAATCGAACTTCACCAGCGGGACCACAGCCGATTTCCGAGCATCACTTGGCGAGTCGTCTGTCATATTTCCTGTGGAGCAGCATGCCCGATGACGAGTTGCTCGACCAGGCGGCCAAAGGAACGCTGGCGAAGAATCTCGACGCCCAGGTGGCCCGCATGTTGGCTGACGCGAAGTCGGACGCGTTCGTCGAAAACTTTGCGACGCAGTGGCTCGCCATCACGGGCATGGATCGAGTCAATCGCGGAGAACAGTTCGACATCCTGATGCGGCAAGCCATGACGCGCGAATCGATCCTGTTCTTCGACGCCGTGCTGCGCGAAAATCGCCCGATTACCGATTTTCTCGATGGCCAGTATACCTTCGTCAACGAGCGCCTCGCCCGCCATTACGGTTTGGGGAACTTCGCCAAGGACAAGCCGTCGGACGTGGTGATTCCGGCTTACGCCTACGTGAAGCTAAGCCTACCGCCGGACGGCCCGCGCGGCGGGATTCTGACGCACGCCAGCGTGTTGACCATGACGAGTTCGCCGGACCGTACCTCGCCGGTCAAACGCGGAATGTGGATTTTGGATAACATTCTCGCTTCACCGCCGCCACCGCCGCCCCCCAATGTGCCGCCGCTCGAAGAAGCCGGCGGCAAGATCAAGGACGGGCTGCCGTTGCGTACCCGCCTGGAATTGCACCGATCCAAGACCGAATGCGCCGCGTGCCACGCCAAGATCGATCCTCTGGGCTTCGCTCTGGAAAAGTTCGACATGCTCGGCAAGTTTCGCGATAAGGATGGCCGAAAGGCGATCGACGATCAAATCGAACTGCCGGATGGCCGAAAGTTCCAGGGAGGTGCAGGCCTGCGCAAGGTCCTTGTGGAAAAGAAGGACGCCTTCGCCCGCTGCCTGACCGAAAAAATGTTGATCTACGCGCTCGGCCGAGGTCTCGACGAAAATGATGTGCCGACAACCGATGCCATCGTTTTGACGCTCGCCAAAGACGGCTACCGTTTCCAAACTTTGATTCGTGAAGTGATCCGCAGCGCCCCGTTTCGTTATCAGCGTGGGGCTGGCAAGGAGAAAAAATGAACACGATTCACAATCGTCCGCTTTCACGTCGCACGGCCCTGCGCGGGCTGGGGGCGACAATCGCCTTGCCCTGGCTCGAGGCGATGGCGCCGCGCAGCCTGGCGTCGGGCAGCACCGTGAGGCACCCCGTGCGCATGGCGTTTTTGTATGTGCCCAATGGCGTGCAGATGAGCCAGTGGACGCCTCGCGCCGAGGGTGAACGCTTTGAACTGCCGCCGACACTGGCGCCGTTGGCGAATCTGCGCCACGACATCAACGTGCTGTCGGGCTTGGCCGCTCTGCAAGGCCGACCGTTTAGCGACGGCGGTAATCACGCCCCGGCCATGGGTGCGTTTCTCACGGGCGTGCATCCGCAAAAAATTCTGCGCTGCGGCATTTCCGCCGACCAACTCGCCGCCTCCCGCATCGGCCACCTGACGCGTCTGCCTTCGCTGGAGATGAGTTGCAATCGCAGCGGCCGACCCACTTGCGACGGCTATCCGTGCGTCGTTTCCAGCACGATGTCATGGCGTTCTCCCACCCAGCCGATTCCCGCGGAAGGCTCGCCGCGCGCCATTTTCGACCGCCTTTTCGCGTCACAAGCCAACGATCGTGAACGCAACGCCACGCGCCGTAGTATTCTCGACACCGTGCGGGACGAAGCCAGCGCTCTGCACAATCAAGTCAGTACAGAAGATCGGCATCGGGTCGATGAGTACCTCACGTCGATCCGCGACATCGAACAGCGCATCGCGAGGGTCGAGGCGCTGCCCGCCCCGCGCTTGCCCGCCGGCGCCGCTCGTCCCGAGGAACGTATTCCGGCGAGCCTGGCCGATTACGCTCGCCTGCTCGGCGACCTCATGGCGCTCGCCTTCCAAACGGACGTCACGCGTATCTGCTCCTTTGTCATCGATTCCGAAGGTAGCAATCGCTCATATCCGGAGATCGGTATCAATAGCGCCCACCACGACCTGTCGCACCACAACAACCGCGACGACATGGTGCGGAGCATCTTGCGGATTGAACACCACCACGTCACTCAGTTGGCCTACATCCTCCAGCGCCTCAAGGATATTCGTGAAGGCGAGGGAACGCTGCTCGACAACTGCATGATCGCTTACGGTTGCGCATTGGGCGACGGCAACCGGCACGACCATTTTGACTTGCCAATCATCCTGGCTGGCAAAGGCGGCGGCTCGATTCGCACGGGGCGTCACATTCGCTACCCGCAAAACACACCATTGACCAACCTCTGGCTCGCCATGCTCGACCGCGCCGGCGCCGCCACCCCACGCCTGGGCGACAGCACAGGGCTGTTGAATGGCCTGAGCTAATGAGCCGCATACAGTATGTCACCTGAAAGGAGCCAATGATGCGTTACGCAATGATCATTTGTTGTTTGCTTGCGTTCTCTCAAAGGGGGTTCACGCAAGAAAAGGCGCCGCTCAAAGTCGCCATGCTCATTCCGATCGAGCCGTGGGACCGGAAGGCCGGGCTGGAGGCGTGGCGGAAGTGGCTGGAAGACCGCTACCGCGTCGAAATCACCTGGATCGAGCCCGCCGTGCCGCAGCCAAACAAGGATACGCCGGAAGCGGAACGCAAAGCGTACTACGCCAAGCCCCCCGCGATACCCAATCTTCATAAGGCGCTCGATGCCGATGTGGTCTTCACGGCCTTGACGCATGTTTCGGTCAACGAGCAGCAGTCCGAATCGCTCTTGAAGTTACTGACCACGAAACCGGTGGTGGGCGGCCGGCGATCGCATCACGCGATGGGCCTGAAACTGCCCAAGGGCGTCACCGTGCCAGGGATCGAGAACGTGGGCAAGTACGGCGGGGCGATCTTCGGCGGCGAGTACGCCGGGCACCACGGCGGCACGCAGCAGATCAAGGAAGGTTCCACCGATCACCCGATCGTGAGAGGGCTGCCGGACCTGACGAAGTTTGCTCTCACCGACCGCGGCTACAAGCACAAGATCGTCGCCGACGACGTCACCGTTCTGATTGAGATGAAGGACTCGAAAGAACCGCAGACATGGTGCCGGGTCAACAAGAAGACAAAACAACGGACCGTCTACACGGTCCACGATCCTCGCGACATTGAGGCCCACGAGAGCGTTCGCGTCATGCTGACACGGGCGTTGTTCTGGGCCGCCGAGAAGAACGAAGCTGATTACAAGAAGTGATATGGAATCCGAAAGTGCTGAGGTGATCTAACTCTCCTTCCAGTACGTCCCAACAGTCGTGTCAAAGACCAGGCATCGCCACATTTGGAGAAAACCGTCATGAAGCCGTTTCGTTGCATGCTGGGTCTGGTGCTCGGGGCACTTTGCCTTGGCCCAGTCCTTGCGGGAGGAGACAACACGCCGCCTGCCGGATTCAAGGCCCTGTTCAACGGCAAGGATCTGACCGGCTGGAAGGGCAAGCAACCCAACTGGAAAGTCGTCGATGGGGTCATCGTCTACGACGGCAAGGCAGGCGATCTCGCCACCGATCGGAAGGATTTCAAGAACTTCATCCTGCACGTCGATTGGAAGATCGAAAAAGGCGGCGACAGCGGCATTTTTCCGCGCGGCCAGGCCCAGGTCCAGATCTGGGACAATAAGGAAGGTTCCGGCGGCCTGTGGAACCACGGTGTCAAGGCCCTCAAAAATGCCGACAAGAAGATCGGCGAATGGAACCACTTCGAGATCACCGTGGAAAAACAGTACATCACCGTGAAACTCAATGGCGAAACGGTCGTGGAGAAGACCGACAAAATGTTCGCCAAAAGCAAGAAGGCGGAAGGGCCAATCGTGCTGCAGCACCACGGCAATCCGCTCTGGTTCAAGAACATCTACATCAAAGAGCTTCCCGAGTGACACGGCGAGGCGAGCCGGGGCCATCATGAGATCGGATTTGACCGGCACAGAGTCAGTCGGACTAACGCTGTTTGTGTCGGCGACCACGCCGCTCCAAGCACCGTTCGGCCGGGCGGACGAATCAGCGAATTGCGTTGGCTCGGCGCGAGATCTAGACTTCTCCCTCCCGAAGGAAATGACAATGAACCTCCGGTTTCTCTCGGTCTCGGCAATGACAATGGCCGCTCTTATCTGTCCCAACGTTGGGGCCGGCTCGCCCCCATTTTCAAAGGATGCCCAGGGCGACTGGTACGTCCTGGCGGCTCACCAAAACAACAAGAACATCGCAGCCGACAAAGGCACCGGCTCCAAGGTCACCGTCTCGGTCGACCGCATCATCTGGCACAACGCGGAAAAACCGGACGCACCGCTCCTGGATGCGACGTGTTACCGAGCGAAGGCTGTTGACACGCCTAAGGCGAAGGCGGACCCCAATGAACTCACAACCGCAGTGCGCGGCAGTCTCTGTCCCAAGCAGGATGTCAAGCTTGCCGCCCGCTGGCGCATCACCGACAACGACGTTCTGCTGCTGCTGGTCGAGGTCGCTAAATACAAGGGCAACCGCAACGGCACCTACAGCGGAGCCGCGCCGGCCGATGTGCTGCTCATTTGCCAGCGGAAACCGGTCTCCGCGGCGACGAAACCGGACCCGGCGGCTGACGCAAAACGGTTCATCGGAACCTGGGCCGTGCTCGGGGAACTCGACGACGCCAATTGCGCCCGTACCCGTCCCCAGGGAAATGTCTTGTTCACCGCGAACGAGTTTTTCAAACGCCAATTGTTCAACGCCAAGATCAAGCCGGGGCAGGAAGCGACCTGGAAGTTGCTGCCGCCGCAAGGCAGGCGCGGCCGCATCGACCTCGATTTCAAGTATGGCATCGAACTGAACAACGGACGATCGCCGAGCTTGTACACGTTTTTCGGCGATGACCTCCTGATGGTTGTCTATCTCGAAGGAGGCTGGGCGAAAGACGCGGTGGAGAATCAGGCCCTGCGTCAGCCGCCGCGCCAGTTCGGCTCCGACGGCAGCGCGAACATGTTGATTCTACGGCGGATGCCGGCCCCCTCGCCGTGAATGGGCGTGTCCGCGTAACGCGCTGTTTATGGGATCGTGTTCATGTGTTACATCCTGCGAATCCTCATCCTCATTCTGTTCGTCGATGTCATCACGGCTCAACCGAATGACAAACCGCGCGCCCCTATGCCGCGTGGTGTTTATCGCGCCCGCGAGGTGCCGGATAGTCCGCTGCTTCTCGCTTCGGGAATGGCCTGGAGCGACATGGGGTTGATCATCGCGGAACGTAAGGAAAAGCGACTCGTCGTGCTTCGGTCGTCCGGCAAGTTCGAAACGCTGCGCAAGATGACGCAACCGTTCGGCGTCGCATTCGATCCCAAGGGCAAGGTGCTCGTCTCCGAAAAGATCGACGTCCATCACATCGTCCGAATTCAGGACGACGACAAACTCGACGTGCTGGTCGGGGCAGGCGAGGCGGGCACACCCCATGCCCTGGCGGTGCACAAGAACGGCACGATCTACTGGTCCGGATTTCCTGACGGCGGCACCCGCTCGCGCACGCCGGACGGCAAGGTGACCGTGCACCAACCACGCATCGGGCATACATTCGGCATCGCCCTGTCGCCGAAGCAGGATTGGCTCTACGTTACTTCAAAGCTCCCCGATAAGGATCGCCGGGCGGTGTGGCGTTTTCCCGTTGCCGTCGATGGAACGCTCGGCAAGGGGCAGCCCTTCTTCGCGACGAAGGACTTGAAGCCGATGTTCAAGGATCTGCCGGCTCCAAAAGACGGCGACCCCTCGCTGGTCGGCTGGATTGGCCGCGTGCAAGGTCTTGCCATCGATAGCAACGGGTATTTCTACATCGGCGGCGCCGAGTCACACACCTCCGGAGCGGCCGTCGCGGTGATCAGCCCGGACGGCAAAGAAGTCGCCGCCATGATCCTGGACGTGCCGCGCAACATCGCGAGCCTGGCGCTGTCGGGCGACGGCCGCACGCTTTACATCGCTGGCGCTGGAGAGTATCGTTTGCATCAGGTGCGTTTCGATTAGACCACTGGGAGAAATTGTCATGACGAGAATCACACTTGTGGTCATCTCGCTGATTTGGCTCGGCTGGGCGGGCGGGACGGCGAACGCACAGCCGCCTGGGAAGCCGGAGGTTCATCGGCCAGGTCCGGGTGAGTATCAGCATCTCTGGCTAACGTTTGACGGCGGCGAGCCAGCGCGTGCCTTCGTCGGCATGCGCGGCGGCAAGTCCACGGTCGCCTGGTTTGTCGGCGACGACGTTCCGGGCGGCGTGAACAAGACGGGAACATACCGCATGGTGATCGACAAACACAGCCTCGCCGTCACAGGCGATTCGCTCTCGGGGACCATCGAACTGCGGCAGGTCAGCATCTGGGCGCCGATGCAACTTCTGGCGCAGGTCACCATGACCATCGACGCCAAGAAGTCGAAGGATGGTTTCGCCGGCACCTGGACGAGCGAAATCGCCGGCGGCAAGAAGACCAGCGGCTCAGTCCGCGGAATGCTCATCGATGAGAAAGCGCTTCGGGCCGCGCAGCCGTTCGCGCCCGGCGTCGATTGGCCGAGCTATCACGGCCCGCACCTGGCCAATCGCGCAGCCGACAGCACCGTTTCGCTCATCGACGATCTCACCAAGGCCCGGCCCGTCTGGCGTGCCGAGATGCCCACGCGCTCGGGTTGGGGCACCGGCGTCGACAGTCGCTACACCTGGCGGGCGCCCTATGGGACCGTCTGCGGCGGTTCGGGCACTCC
>SXGR01354643.1_pt1 | contig 11233 bp, 11 predicted proteins | sample 3174711 | NCBI WGS metagenome assembly SXGR01 (sample SAMN11356860, study PRJNA531348) | freshwater metagenome | isolation source: freshwater sample F1-60 | place: China: Fuxian Lake, Yuxi | collected 2017-12-25
CTGCGGGTGGGCGAGGAAGTGATCGCCGCGGGTGCACCGCTGGGTCTGCGCAGCACCGTCACCTCCGGCATCATCAGCGCGCTGAACCGGCCGGTGCCGCTGTCCGGCGAAGGCTCTGACACCGATACCGTCATCGACGCGGTGCAGACCGACGCCTCCATCAATCACGGCAACAGCGGCGGCCCTCTTATTGATATGAATTCTTTGGTGATCGGCATCAATACCGCTGGAAAGTCGTTGTCCGACAGTGCAAGTGGACTCGGATTTGCGATCCCGGTCAATGAAGTGAAAGCCACCGTCGAGACGCTTATCAAAGACGGCAAGATCGCCCATCCGACGTTGGGCCTGTCAGCCCGGTCGGTGAGTAACGACCTCGCCTCTGGCGCACAGGTTGCCAACGTGAAGTCCGGTGGGCCCGCCGACAAGGCCGGCGTGAAGGAGAACGACGTCGTGATCAAGGTCGGCGACCGGGTGGTCGCCGACGCCGACGAGTTCGTCGTCGCAGTCCGGCAGCTCGCGCTGGGCAAGGACGCCCCGATCGAGGTCATGCGCGACGGCCGCAAGGTCATCCTGACGGTGAATCCGGCCCCGGACAACTGACGCGATGTTCGCCAACATCGGGTGGGGCGAGATGATCCTGCTGTTGGTCGTCGGCTTGGTGGTGCTGGGCCCGGAGCGGCTTCCGGGCGCGATCCGCTGGGCCTCCGGATCGCTGCGCCAAGCGCGTGACTACCTCAGCGGCGCGACCACCGCGTTGCGCCAGGAACTCGGTCCCGAGTTCGAGGATCTTCGAGAACCGTTGGGCGAGTTGCAGAAACTGCGCGGCATGACCCCGCGCGCCGCACTGACCAAGCACCTCCTCGACGGCGACGATTCGTGGGTCACCGGTGACTTCGACGCCCCGCCGGCAAAGCCGCACAGCGCCACCATGCCGCCGGCCGCGGCGCCCCCCACCTCGCCGGGCGGCCCGGCACCTTTCGACGCCGACGCGACGTGAATCCGGCGCCCGTGAATCTGGCACCGCGTGAATTAGGCGCCGCGTGAATTTGGCGCCGCGTGAACCCGGCGCCCGACGTCGCGCGTGCGCCCTAACGCGCGGCTGGATCCAGTCCCAGAGACATTCCGGCCAAACCGCGCCGCCGGGCCATCAGCTTGTCGGCAATCGCGAGCAGCTCGGCGCCGGCGGCCGATTCCGGTGCCGACAGCACCAGTGGCACGCCGCGGTCCCCGGCAGTCACTAGAGCGGGATCCAGCGGAACCTGGCCGAGTAGCGGGACGTCCGCTCCGACTGCGCGAGTCAGCCGCTCGGCCACCTGCCGCCCCCCGCCCTCGCCGAAGATGTCCCATGTGGTGCCGTCGGGCATCACCAGACCGGCCATGTTCTCCACCACGCCCACAATGCGCTGCCGGGTCTGCAGTGCGATAGCACCGGCGCGCTCGGCGACCTCCGCGGCCGCAGCCTGAGGCGTGGTGACCACAAGAATTTCCGCACTCGGGAGGAGTTGCGCCACCGAGATCGCCACGTCACCGGTACCCGGTGGCAGATCGAGCAGGAGCACGTCCAGATCGCCCCAGTAGACGTCGGCGAGGAACTGCTGCAACGCCCGGTGCAGCATCGGTCCGCGCCACGCGACCGGAGCGTTGCCCTGCGTGAACTGCGCGATCGAGATGACCCTCACATCGTGCGCTATCGGGGGAAGGATCATCGACTCCACCTGAGTCGGCCGATCGCTCGTTCCCATCATCCGCGGCACCGAGTGGCCGTAAATATCGGCATCCAGCAGACCTACGGAGAGGCCGCGCGAGGCCATAGCCGCCGCGAGATTGACAGTGACGCTTGACTTTCCGACCCCGCCCTTACCGGAAGCGACGGCGTAAACCCGGGTCAGGGATCCGGGTTGGGCGAATGGGATCACCGGCTCAGCCGAAAGCCCCTGCTCGCCGCGCAACTGCTTGCGCAGTTCGGTGCGCTGCTCGTCGCTCATCACGTCCAGGTTCACCGTTATCGACCCGGTACCGGGAACGTCAGCGACGGCCGCGGTGACCATGTCGGTGATCTCGGTCTTCTTAGGGCACGCCCCAGTGGTCAGATAGATCTCGACGACCACGGCGCCGTCCTCGGCGACCGTGACGCTCTTGACCATGTTGAGTTCAGTGATCGGCCGCCGCAGTTCGGGATCGATGACGCCGGCCAGGGCGGCGCGCACCGCCTTCTCGCGCTCGCTGTTGTTTTCAGACATCGTTGGCTGAGTCTAGATGCGCACGACAGGTCTCGGTGCGCGGGAGTGCGACGCGAGGGTCAGCTGACCGGCCCGGGCAGCGCGCCGGTGGCCGGTTGTTCCTCCGGTGGCGCCACGGCGCCGGGTGCCGGGGGAAGCCACGGTGCCGCCGGGGGTGGTGCCGGTGCCGGGGGAAACCACGGTGCCGCGGGGGCCGGGGGCATGCCGGGCAGTGGTGCCGCGGGGGGTGGGGGCATGCCGGGCAGTGGTGCCGCCGGGGCCGGGGGCATGCCGGGTAGCGATGCCGCCGGGGGTGGGGGCATGCCGGGTAGCGATGCCGCCGGGGGTGGGGGCATGCCGGGCAGTGGTGCGGCCGGGGGTGGGGGCATGCCGGGCAAGCCGGGGAGGCTCTGGGGGCCGGGTTCGGTGGCACCCAGGGGAGCGGGCGGCGGAGCCAGCCATGGCATCTGCGCCGGTGGCATCATCCACGGCGGCAGGTCCAGCGCCGGGGCCGCGGGCGGCAATTGAGACGCCATGCAGATCACTTGGCAACCATGCTCGGGCAGCACGCTGTTGGCGGCCTCGGCTGCCGGCCCGGGCATAATCACCTGACCCGGCAGTTCGTTGTTGCCGAGATTGAACAGTGGCAACTGTGCCAGCGGATCGCTCGCCAGGAGGGCGGGGTTCTCCAGATGTACAGCGCCGAGGGCGGGAATCGGACCGCTGATCGCCGGCAGATCGACCGGTGCGACACCGGTGGCGTACGCCGCCGCCCAGCCCAGCACGTTCTGGGCATAGGGCATCGAGTTGTTGTAGCGCAGGATCGCGGTCAACACCTGGGCCTGGTTGCGCAGGTTCAGACCACCGCTGCACAGGTAGCGCGCTGCCGAGAGGGTGGCGTCGAACAGGTTCTGTGGGTCGGCCCGGCCGTCGCCATCGCCGTCGGAGGCGTATCGCGACCAGGTCCCGGGCAGGAATTGCATGGGACCCATCGCCCGGGCGTAGGTGGCGCGCCCGCCGACGTTGCCCTGCACGATGATCTCGTTGCCGGGCAGGCTGCCGTCCAGCGTCGGGCCATAGATGGGCCGGACCGCCGTACCGCGTGCGTCGGTCGCGCCGCCGTTAGCGTGTGACGATTCGATGCGGCCGATGCCCGCGAGCAGATTCCAGCTAACCCCGCACCCGGGGGCCGCAGTAGCCATGGTCTGCTCCGCTTTGCGGTAGGCCGACAGCGCCATGCCCGGGATGCGCATGCCGCCGGTGGCGTTGATCACCGCAGCCGGGGGCGGGGGCGCGAAACCGGTCGCTGCCGCGATCCGGAAATCGGCCGGCGGCTTGGCCAGAGCGACCACTGCCACTCCCTGCGCCACCGGCTGAGCCTCGTCGACCGTGACCAGGGGCGTGACGTCGCTTCCGCTGATCGGGATGCCCGCCCGGCCTGGAGAGGCCGCCACCGCCCCGGCCAGCAGGAGTGGTGTGAGCACCACAACGCCGAACGCGGGGCTACTCACCACCCGCCCGAGCCGCTGTTTCATCCCCCGGTGTCCATTCTCAGTAGAGGTGTCGATTGTCAGTAGTTCAGCGTACGGCCAACTTCAGTACTTATGTGAACCCCGTCACCATACCTAAGGCTGTGACGCCTGTGGCGGGCTATGGCAGCTTGTCACCCTGGGGTCTCTTGCCTCGGCGCTCGGAGTTCGGGTGTTTGCCGGCGGTCCGCGGCTGCAACGCCTCGAGGAGTTCGCGCACCTCCTCGAGTTCGCGCCGCAGGTAGTCGCGGGTCGCGACCTCACCGATAGCCAAGCGCAACGCGGCAAGTTCCCGGGCCAGGAACTCGGTGTCGGCCTTGGTCTGCTGGGCTCGTCTGCGGTCTTCGTCGAGGGCGACCTTGTCGCGGTTTTCCTGGCGATTCTGGGCCAGCAGAATCAACGGCGCCGCATAGGCGGCCTGCGTTGAGAACGCCAGGTTCAGCAGGATGAACGGGTAGGGATCCCAGCGCAGACCTACCGCGAACAGGTTCAAGGTGATCCACACGACCACCAGGACGGTCTGCCACATCAGGTAGCGGCCGGTGCCGAGGAACCGGGCGATCGACTCGCTGAACCGCCCTACCGAGTCGGAGTCGAGGTTCAACGACGGCCGCCGCGACGTGCGCGGGGTATCGAGTCGCTGGCGGGAGTCGCTCACAGCGCGTCCTGACCGGCAACGCCGTGCAATTCCGCGGTCGGGTCGCCGTCCTCGAAGCTATCCCGCCAGTCGTCGGGCAGCAGGTGATCGAGCACGTCATCGACGGTCACCGCGCCGAGGAGATGAATTCCCTCGTCGACGACCGGGCCGCACACCAGGTTGTAGGCAGCAAAATGCCGGGTCACCGACCCCAGCGAGGCATCGGGCGGCAGCACGGGCAGGTCGGTGTCGACGATGCCGCTGACCAGATTCGCCGGCGGCTCCCTCAGCAGAGCCTGAAGATGTACCAAACCCAGATAGCGGCCGGTCGGGGTTGCCGTCGGCGGGCGCACCACGAAGACCACCGATGCCAGCGCCGGGGTCAGGTCGGGATCGCGCACCCGGGCCAGGGCCTCGGCCACCGTGGTGTCGGGCGCGAGTACCACCGGGTTGGAGGTCATCATGCCGCCGGCCGTGTACGGAGAATGGCTCAGCAGTCGGCGAACCGGTTCGGAGTCCTCCGGATCCATCCGGCGCAGCAGTGCCTCCGCCTCGGTCGGATTGAGGACGCCCAGCAGGTCGGCAGCGTCGTCGGGATCCATCGCCTCGAGCACGTCCGCGGCCCGCTCGGTGTCCAAACCCATCAGCAATGCGGTTTGGTCGTCGTCGGGCAACTCCTGCAGCACATCGGCGAGCCGCTCGTCGTCGAAGGCGTTGATGACCTCGGTGCGGCGTTTGGCGGGAAGGTCGCGCAGTGCGTCGGCCACCTCCACCGGGCGTCGGCCTTCGAACTGGTGCAGCAGTTGCGCCACTCCCTGACCCGGCATCTCCAAGCCCGAGGGCGTAAGACCCTGAACGTTCTGCCACTGGACCACCGTGACGGTCGACCGGCGTCCCAGGCGGCGCAGGCTGCGCACCGCAACTCGGGTGACCAGCCAGTCCCGCGTACGGCTCTGCTCGATACCGAGGTCGATGACCACGACATCGATACCGTCCAGTTGCGCCTGCTCGGGGTCGTTGACCCGGACCCGGGTGTCGAGCACCTGACCCAGCACCAGCACCTCACCCGGGTGCTGGTCGAACCGGCGTAGCGAGAGGTTGGCGGTGTTGAGCGTGACGGCGTTCGGTTCGATCGCGGTCAACCGCAGCATCGGAACGAATATGCTTCGCCGGCTGGTCATCTCGACGACGAGGCCCAGTACGCGGGGTTGTTCACGGACGACACCGATGCTGATCACCACGTCGCGAACCCGACCCAGGGATTCACCATCGGGACCCAGCACGACCATCCCCGCCAGCCGCGCCGCGTATACCCTGGTCATCGGCGCCATGACTACAAAGAGTAGGAGCCTGCGGGTGGACTTTCGCTATCGGCCCCGCAGAACCTGTCTCTCGGTTCCGGGCAGCAACCCCATGATGATCGAGAAGGCCAAAGGCCTGCTCGCTGACGAGGTGTTCCTCGATCTCGAGGACGCGGTGGCGCCGGACGCCACGGCCGCGGCCCGCGCCCGGGTCGGCGCCGCGCTGGCCTCGCCGGGTTGGGCCGGTCAGTTGCGCGGAGTTCGGGTCAACGACTGGACGACGCCGTGGACGCACCGCGACGTGATCGATGTGGTGTCGGCCGCCGGACCACACCTCGAGGTCGTAGTGCTGCCCAAGGTGACTGACGCGCATCATGTGCACGCGCTGGATCTGCTGCTCACCCAACTGGAACGCAGCCATGGGCTGCCGGTCGGTCGCATCGGGATCGACGTGCAGATCGAAGACGCCAGGGGCCTGCGGAACATCGACGCTATCGCCGCCGCCCCGCGGGTCCAGGCCCTGGTGCTCGGGCCCGCCGACCTGATTGCCAGTCTGAATATGCGCACCCTGGTGGTCGGCGAGCAACCCCAGGGCTATGACGTCGGCGACGCCTACCACCACGTGCTGATGACGATTCTCGTCGCCGCACGTGCGCACGGTGTCGCCGCGATCGACGGGCCGTATCTGAAAGTACGAGACGTCGAGGCGTTCCGTCGCGTCGCCGGCCGGTCGGCGGCGCTGGGCTACGACGGTAAATGGGTGCTACATCCCGACCAGATCGCGGCCGGCAACGAGATCTTCAGTCCCCGTCAGGACGAATACGACCGCGCCGAACTGGTTCTGGAGGCCTACGAGTGGCATACCTCGACCGCCGGAGGCATGCGCGGGGCGGTAATGCTGGGCGACGAGATGATCGACGAGGCCAGCCGCAAGATGGCCCTGGTGGTTGTGAGCAAGGGGCGAGCCGCCGGGATGACCCGGCAGTCCGCACCGTTCGCGCCGCCTGCCTAGGTTCGGGCCGCCGTCATTTCCGGGCTGCCGTCATTTCCGGGCTGCCTTTACTTCCAGGCGTATGTCATCCAGACGACGCTGATTACCAGGGACGCAACGCCGACGACGATTCCGGCCACCGCGAGGCCGTAGCCGCCCTGGCGGGTCCGCTTGATCTGGTTGATTGCGATCACTCCCAGCACGATGCCGATTATCGAACCCAGTCCGCACAGCAGACCCACCACCGAGGCCACCAGCGAGTAGATGGCCAGCGAGTTGGTGCCGGCCTGCTGTGTCGGATATCCGTAACCGACCGGGTACGGGTATCCGTATTCGGGCGGGGGCGCCAAACCTGGCGGCGGTGGGAACCCGCCTGATTGCTGCGGGGGAGGTGGGTAACCGCCGAAGGCCGGAGGCTGCTCGGGATACTCAAAGCCGCCCGGGGTCGTTTGCCAACCCTGGTTCTGGGGCGTTTCCCCGGGTTCGCCGCTGCCAGCTGTCATGCTGGTAGACCTGTCATGCGGTAAACCTAGCGTATGCGCTGCAGGTCAGCGCTGATCGACGGAGGAGAGCGACATCATGACCAGTCCCTTACAGCCGGCACCGAATCCCGGCGCGGTTCCCGGCGGTAGCGGCCGCCCGTCGCGTCGTGGGCCCCTGGGCTTGCCGACTCCGCCCAAAGGCTGGCCGGTGGGCTCGTATCCGACCTACGCCGAGGCGCAGCGAGCGGTCGACTTCCTGTCCGACAACCAATTCCCGGTGCAGCAGGTGACGATCGTTGGCGTCGACCTCATGCAGGTGGAGCGCGTTACCGGACGGCTCAGCTGGGGCAAGGTCATCGGAGGCGGCATCCTCAGTGGAGCGTGGCTGGGCGTGTTCATCGGGCTGGTGCTCGGATTTTTCGGAAACCCCGCTCAATCGCTTCTCGTCGGTGTCATCGCCGGTGTCGTCTTCGGTCTGATCACCTCCTCGATTCCCTATGCGATGTCCAAGGGGACAAGGGATTTCAGCTCCACTATGCAACTGGTGGCCGGGCGTTACGACGTGCTGTGCGATCCGCAGAACGCCGAAAAAGCCCGGGACATGCTGGGGCGCTTGAGGTTATAGCTGAGTACGGTCCAGCGCCCGGCTACAGTGACCTCTCCGGCACCGGTGATAAACGGCGAAAGGTGGGCGTCGTGACGATCGTTGGCGCATACGGGCGGCGCGCGACTGCGGCCGCGCTGACCGCGATCACCGCTGCGTCGCTCGCGTCGGCGTGCGGCACCGCCGATGACGGCCGCGTCGTGAGCCTCTACACCGCAGCAGGTGAGACCGCGACGTTCACCGCTGTAGCGAAGCGTTGCACGGAACAATTCGGCGGACGATTCCGGATTCAGCAGTTCAGCCTTCCCAAGGGTGCCGACGACCAGCGACTGCAACTGGCGCGCCGGATCACCGGTAATGACCGCACGCTGGACATCATGGCCCTCGATGTGGTGTGGACCGCGGAGTTCGCCGAAGCCGGTTGGGCCTTGCCGCTATCGGCTGATCCCGCCGGTCTGGCCGAAGCGGACGCCGTCGCCGACACCTTGCCCGGTCCGCTTGAGACAGCGAGATGGCGTGGCGGCCTGTATGCCGCACCCATCACCACCAACACCCAATTGCTTTGGTACCGGCCGGATCTGGTGGCTCCGCCCCCACCGACCTGGGATCAGATGATTGCTGATGCAACCCGGTTGCACGCCGAAGGCAAACCCAGTTGGATCGCGGTGCAGGCCAAGCAGTACGAGGGGCTGGTGGTCTGGTTCAACACTCTGCTGGAGAGCGCGGGCGGCCGGGTGCTCTCCGAGGACGGAAAGACGGTCACCCTCGTCGACACGCCCGAACACCGCGCGGCCACGATCAAGGCGTTGCAGATCATCAAGGCGGTAGCCACCGCGCCCGGCGCGGACCCTTCGATCACCCAGACTGACGAGGGCACCGCACGACTGGCATTGGAGGCGGGCAACGCCGCGCTGGAAGTCAACTGGCCGTTTGTGTTCGCGTCCATGTTGGAGAACGCCGTTAAGGGCGGCGTGCCGTTCCTGCCGCTGGCAGACAAGCCGGAACTTGCCGGCGCCATCAATGAGGCGGGCACCTTCGCGCCCACCGACGAGCAGTTTCAGACCGCCCTCGACGCCAGTCGACAGGTGTTCGCCTTCGCCCCTTACCCGGGTGTAGTTCCCGGGCAGAGTGCGCGGGTCACTCTCGGCGGTCTGAACTTCGCGGTGGCAAGTACCACCCGGCATCCGGCCGAGGCGTTTGAGGCGATCCGCTGCATCCGCAGCGAGAGCAACCAGCGCTACACCTCGATCGAAGGCGGATTGCCGGCGGTGCGCGCATCGTTGTACGACGATCCGGAGTTTCAGAAGAAGTATCCGCAATACGCGATCATCCGCGAACAACTGACCACCGCCGCCGTACGGCCGGCAACCCCGAACTACCAGGCGATGTCCACACGGATCTCAGCCACCCTGGCGCCGATCACCTCAATCGACCCGGAGCGCACCGCCGATGAACTCGCCGTTCAGGTGCAGAAGGCCATCGACGGCAAGGGTTTGATCCCGTGACGACGCCCACTGCGGGTACCGATGATCGCCGCGTCCAGCGCCGCCTTGCCTACCGCCTGATCGCCCCGGCGGTGATTCTGATGCTGGCGGTGACCGCCTACCCGATCATCTACGCGTTTTGGCTGAGCCTGCACCGCTACAACTTGGCCAGCCCCGCCGACACCGCGTTCATCGGGCTGGGGAACTACCAGACCATCCTCACCGACAACTATTGGTGGACAGCCTTTTTCGTCACGCTGGCCATCACGGTCATTTCGGTGGCGATCGAGTTCGTTCTTGGCCTCGCGCTGGCGCTGGTCATGCAGCGCACCATCTTCGCCCGGGGCGCGGTGCGTACCGCGATCCTCATCCCGTACGGCATCGTCACCGTCGCCGCCTCCTACAGCTGGTACTACGCCTGGACACCCGGCACCGGTTACCTGGCGAATCTGCTCCCCGATGGCAGCGCCCCGCTGACTCAGCAGATTCCCTCGCTGGCGGTGATCATTGGGGCGGAGGTCTGGAAGACCACACCGTTCATGGCGCTGCTGCTACTGGCCGGCCTAGCACTGGTGCCAGATGACCTACTCAAGGCCGCGGAGGTCGACGGCGCCGGAGCGTGGACGCGGCTGACTCGGGTGATCATCCCGCTAATGAAGCCCGCAATATTGGTCGCACTGCTCTTCCGCACACTTGACGCGTTCCGGATTTTCGACAACATCTACGTGTTGACGGCAGGGTCCAACGACACCGCCTCGGTGTCGATCCTTGGCTACGACAACCTGTTCAAGGCGTTCAACCTCGGGCTGGGTTCGGCGATCAGCGTGCTGGTATTCGCTACCGTCGCCATCATCGCCTTCATCTTCATCAGACTGTTCGGCGCGGCTGCGCCCGGTACCGACGGCGAGATGCACTGATATGGCAGTCACACCTCGCCGCGCCACCGGTTGGGCTGTCATCAACACCCTCGTGATCGTCTATGCCCTGCTCCCGGTGTTGTGGATCTTGAGTCTGTCGCTCAAGCCCACCCAGGAGGTCAAGGACGGAAAGCTGATTCCGTCATCGATCACCTTCGATAACTACAAGGGCATCTTCAAAGGTGATGTGTTCACCTCGGCGCTCGTCAATTCCCTCGGCATCGGACTGATCACCACCGCCATCGCGGTCGTGATCGGCGGCATGGCGGCCTACGCGGTGGCCCGACTGGAGTTCACCGGCAAGAAATTGCTCGTTGGGGCGGCCCTGCTGATCGCAATGTTCCCGCAGATCTCCCTCGTCACGCCGCTGTTCAACATCGAGCGGCGAATCGGGCTGTTCGACACCTGGGGCGGTTTGATCATCCCCTACATCACCTTTGCGCTGCCGTTGGCGATCTACATCCTGGCTGCGTTCTTCCGGGAGATTCCCCGGGATCTGGAGAAGGCCGCCAAGATGGACGGCGCCACGCCGGCTCAAGCGTTCCGCATGGTGATCGCTCCACTGGCCGCGCCGGGCATCGTCACCGCCGCCATCCTGGTGTTCATCTTCGCCTGGAACGACCTGCTGTTGGCGCTGTCGCTGACCGCGACCACTGCGGCCATCACCGCGCCGGTCGCGATCGCAAATTTCAGCGGCAGTTCGCAGTTCGAGGAGCCGACCGGATCGATCGCTGCGGGTGCGATGGTCATCACCATCCCGATCATCATTTTTGTTCTGATTTTCCAACGAAAGATCGTCGCCGGACTGACCTCCGGCGCGGTGAAGGGGTAGCGGGGTTCTCCATGGCCGACATCGTTCTTGACCACGTCAGCAAGATCTACCCCGACGGCGCCACCGGAGTGCGCGACCTGAGCCTCACCATCGCCGATGGCGAGTTCGTGATTCTGGTCGGGCCGTCCGGATGCGGGAAGTCCACCACTTTGAACATGATCGCCGGACTGGAGGACATCAGTTCCGGCGAACTGCGTATCGGCGGACAGCGCGTCAACGAGAAGGCGCCGCGTGATC
>SXGR01251815.1_pt1 | contig 11232 bp, 7 predicted proteins | sample 3174711 | NCBI WGS metagenome assembly SXGR01 (sample SAMN11356860, study PRJNA531348) | freshwater metagenome | isolation source: freshwater sample F1-60 | place: China: Fuxian Lake, Yuxi | collected 2017-12-25
AGGTAGTGCTCTACCACTGAGCTACGCGCCTAGAAACTATTTTCCACGATAAAGTGGTACTTTGATTCACACCGACGCTAATCGCCGACATTTCCCCCAAAGCCCGTGTAGGATTACATTTTTTGAGATCTCTCTGTCAAGACGAAAGAAAATGAGGCATATGAGGCAGATAAAGCGAGTGGGCATATTTATGTTACGATGATGTCCCTGTAAAAAAGAAATAACGTTGTTATGCTGGCACGATGAATGGAATAATTACTGTTCGCACGAATTTATTAAGACGCGCCGCATTAAGCCTTTGGCTATTGATTCCGTGTGCCTGCAGTTTTGAATCAACAAAAAACACCACCCAAGACACCCCGCCAGTCAATTCTGCACCTTCCCCAGCCATCATCGATCCTACACCGCAACCAACCATTCTCTTTGAAACCCCGGAACCACTTGCTGTGATAAGCACAGATGACTGGCCTGTAAATCCGAAACCTCGTTTGGTCCATTGGAATGGAGATCATGCGCTCGACATCTTGGTGGCAAAGGGGGGAGGCGTTTGGGTTTACCTCAATGCCGCAAAAGCCACCACCATAGAGTTTGAGGAGCCCCAACAAGTGATGGCCGAAGGAAGCCCCATTGAATCAAAGAGCAACGCCGCCGTTGTCCTTATTGATGTCATTGGGGATCCCCAGCTGGATCTTATTCTTACTGAAGATAAAAAAATTACGATCTATGTCGGCATAAAAACTGAGGCAGGAACACATCATTTTTCGGGATCCTCAGTCAGCTATGACCTGCCAAGCGCATTTGCATCATGGATGGACGCAGGCGATATCAATGACGATGGGTTGGTGGATATCATTCGTTGGACTGTTACGGGCACCGTTGACGCCATATTGAACACAGGCACTGCATCTCAACCTGATTTTTCGTCATCACCCCTCGCGATAACAGAACCTCTGTTTTACAATCTGAATCCACGATTGTTTGATTTTAATCAAGACCAAAAATTAGATCTTAGTTTGGGATACAATTGGGGGTTTGTAGAAATACGAACCTTTGCATCAACCCAAACCGCGAGTGTGAATTACACACGTGATTTATTACTCACGATTGACGGTCAACCCCTCAATAGTCACACGCTCACTGTTGATAATGCCATTCAAGAATTTGGAGATCTGGACCAAGACGGTATTTTGGATATTCTTCTCACTGGCCAGAATCACACGCTATCGTGGGCACGCGGATCAGATCCCAAGAATTTGTTTGACCGCATTGATCTGCCCGACAACGCGCGAGGACTCCATGCCTTGATTGCATCCGAGACAATACGAGCGCAAACCGTTCGAACACTGAACACAGCATTGCTTCTTGCAAAATCATCCATTGCGCACAACGCGATAAAGGATGAGGTAAGAGCATGGTTAAAGAAGTATGAATTAGCGGATGATTTTAAAAAGTATAATCCAGATTCAGAAACACTTCTTGCATGGATTGTTGAAACCTTGTCCACCACTGTCGCGGTCAGTGCAGACGATACACACGATGAACGCATATCCGTGGCAGAGACACTTCAACTCCCTGCGCTGCACCGAAAAATTTGGACCGATTTTGGATTGCTTGTTCTTGATAATTTTAGTGCAAGTAACCAACAATTGGAACTCATGTACACTTTCCTAAGCAATATTCCACGGCAGCTATGGCACGTACAAATTACTATCATTGATTCTCTGGGCGGCGGCGAAACTTATTCTGCCTTACGAGGATCAACAATCCGCATCTCTGATACGGCGCTTGGGATTTCCGAAGATTCATTCCCTTCTGATGCCCCCTATCGCGATTCAGCCGATCGATTTCTCCTGATTTTTGCCCACGAGATCAATCACACCGCGTTGGACGATGCATATAGACAGACATGGTCGCCATCGGAGAATGAACGACAAAATGAAATTTTAGCACGTGCGGCAATGCCGTATCATATTGTTTTTCATCGACCTTATTCACGAGGCGTTGATTTGGTGGCTACCAAGCTGGCATGGAAACAAAACAACATATGGGATGGGAACGATGCAAACTGGGATAGCGCATGGGATGCATACTTCGATCGCAATGGAACAGGCGGTGGCAAACTTTCCTGGAAAACCCACTTGCGTGGCAGCATCGCATTTTTCTTGCGCTCCCCACAAGAATCATTTGCTACGCTTGCGAATCAATATTTTGACAATACATTGCTTATGCTTGAAACTGCCGTAAAACGTACCAAAGAAGGATATCCTGGTAATCTCGACCAGTTTTTCTTGATTATGGAATATTACGCCAATGGTGAGCCCTCCGTAACATTTCATGATTTTGATAAGGGCGGCATTTATCACAAGCAAACCGCAGAACTCACCTACGATGCCAACGGTTACGTTCACACGATTGCGGTTTCAGGGAGAATATTTACATTCAATCGCGATGAGCATGGATGGACGCAAGGTGCTTCTGTGACATGCAATTAGGAATAATGTGCTATAGAACGCGTCATGCAACGTCGTTTGTTCGGTGGGATTTTGTCCGTGGTTCTTTTACTTGTGGCTTTTTGGCAAGCGCAGAATACATCCGTACCGCATGATGCGAATGCATCAAACAATGCACCCCCACCAACCCCCACCCGGCCGGAGCCTTCCCTCGCGAAAGCGGGGGTGCCGACCTCCCCCGCAAGCGGGAGAGGATTTAACACTCGCATTGAGAATTTCGCAGAAGCCAAACGGCTTTTGCGCGAATCGATTTATAAAGATAACTACAAAACATTTTACTGTGCATGCGATGTGGATCATGGCCGTGTTAATGTTTCAACCTGCGGATATCAAGCGAACACCAAGAAGCACGGGAACATACGCATTGAATGGGAGCATATTGTTCCTGCCTCCGTGCTTGGCAATTATTTGCCAGAATGGCGTGATGGGCACGTGCGGTGCACCCACCGAACGGGTAAGCATTTTCGGGGGCGTGAATGCGCTGGCCGTGTTTCTAAAAAATTTCAAATGCTAGAAGCCGATATGCACAATTTGGTGCCCGCACTTGGCCCGCTAAATCGTGCACGATCCAATCTGGCCTACGGAGACGTTCCTGGTGAAATGCGATCCTTTGGACGATGTGATTTTGAAATATCAAAAGAACGCGCAGAGCCCATGCCGTCCATTCGGGGATTTATCGCGCGCGCGTATTTGTACATGAATATGGCATATCCTGAGTCAAAAATCATCCACGAAGGCAATCAAGCCATATTCACACGATGGGATCTGGAACACCCACCCGAACCGTGGGAATGCGAACGCAATACGAAGATCAAAAATATTCAGGGGAATGAGAATTCGTTTATTACGAAGCGATGTCCGTAAAACACCCCCACCCGTCGCTTCGCGACGACCTCCCCATCAAGCGGAAGAGGTTATATCTTAGTGCGCATGGCTTTCTGAGACGTCTGAAACCAGTTGTACCGCGACACTGGTGCGGGTATCCACCAAGGGTCCTGGAAATATTCCAGAAACAATCAACAAGACAACCAAGCCCACAAGGGCGAGTCGTTCGCGCAAAAGAAGATCCCACACGTAGCGTCCCTCAGGCGATGGGCCACCAAAAATGCGGAAAAAACAACGAAGTACATTGAAACCGTTGGCCGCTGTTGCCAGGATCATGGCAATCCCCGTCCATGGATGCGCATCAAGCGTACCGTGGGCGATGAGATCTTCGGCCACATAACCGAGTGTTCCAGGCAATCCCACCGAGGCCATACCAAGAATTAAAAAACAGGTTGCCAATATGGGGGCTTGCACACCAAGGCCATAAAATTTTCGCAGATCAATACGATTCACACGTGATTCAATGCATGCGATTGCGAGACCCAAACCTGTCAATGACAATCCCATGGCAATCCACAACACCAACGCACCTGTGATGCCACTGATATTCGCACATTCAAGACCGACCAAGACCAAAGAACTTTGACTTACGACCATCCAGCCATACGCGCGACGCATATCACGCGCGCCAAGCCCCACGACCGCGCCATACAATGTCGCCACAAGTGCAATTTGGCCTACCCAGGGCATTGCTTCAGCACTTGCACTTGGAAAAATGGCAAGCCCTATGCGGATCAAAACAAACAACGAGACCTGAGGTGCTGCAAGAAGCGCGACGGTGGATGTGCCTTCCCTATCTGCAAGAGATGGCATCCACGAATGAAACGGAAACACGCCTTTGCGTATCATCACTGCAATAAGAATGGCAGGAAGAACCCATCGCGGGATGTACGCTTCAATACCATGGGCATCAAGAAGCGATGACGGTGCTAACACCTGCGCATCAACACCCGCTTGAATGATCCCCGCCACACCCGCAATAAAAAGAACGCAACTGAGCACAAGATACGGCACGTGAATGTGACCGCCAAGGCTCCACATTGTGTGCCGTGAAGGCAAAAGAGGCATCAGTCCGATGACCCATGCCACCGCCACTAAAATCAAATCCTCACTCAAAAACAACAGCCACACCGCGCACAATTGCCACAAAATAATTCCAATTCGCGCGGGCGTCATCAGCGCACGCGGTGTCGCCAACAAAGCTGACAATGATAAGATCGATGCAAACGGCAAAAGCAATGCATTCAGTGAATCCACGGCAAGCAAAGGCTCTTCATGAAAACCGATCACGCGCAATGGATCGACCCACGGGGTCGGATTCATGACATTGTAAAACAAGATAGTGGCAACAATACCTGCGATCGTAAACAGAGACGCAACCACCACCGCAAGCTTACGCGCAAGGCGTGGATCGGAGCCACGCCCGATCACAATCGCACAGAACAAACCGAAGGCTAGAAAAGCACTTAACCACGGCCATTCTAAGGTTCGGTACATCATGGCTCAACCCGCTTTGCATCGATATTTCCCGCCCAACGTTCTTCAATGCGTTCCAAGGACCCCGCGATTTTCATGAGTGGCCCCACGAGCGTGCTTTGCACGACCGCATCCATATCGCATCCACGCATGGCGGCCGTGTATAGCCATCGACGCAAACGCATGGGAAACAAAAATTCATATTGCCCCCCCCCTCGACTCAGGTCACTGCCTCCCGTCGCTGCTTTAAGACGGTTGAATTCGCGCAATACGGTCGCGGAACGCAAAAACTGAAGGGTACGCAATGTTGCGTGTCCTCCCATGTGCAGCAAAGCAAAGAAATGGAATCCAAATCCTATTTCGACAAAAATAAGCCCAACCTGTGCCATGGCCGAATAGGCAAGTTGATTTTTTACATCACATTGCACGCGGCCAACCAACGTACCGTAAATCGCCGTTAAAAGACCAATGACCACAATACTCACCATGGTGATCGCGGATCGTTCAAGAAGCGGCGACATACGCAGCAGCAAGTAAGCGCCCGCATGAATGGAGATCCCACCGTAGAAAATGGCACTTGAGGGTGTCGGGCCTTCCATGGCACGCGGCAACCAATTACCAAACGGGACTTGGCCCGACTTACCCATGGCAGCAAGCAAGAAAAGAAGACCAATCACATGGAGCGGCGCAGTGGGGATATCAGGAAGCCCCACAGGCCAATGGGCATGGGTAAATACCAAATCAAATTCAGCCGTGTGTGCGTAGTGATGAAGCAAAATAGCCCCAACCAACAAGCCCACATCGCAGATCCGATAAACGGCAAACGTACGCAAACCATTGAGAACCGGCTCTTTACGATGTTGGAAAAAACCGATCAACAACGCAGAGGAAAGACCCACCAATTCCCAACCTGCAAAAAGCAAATCGATGGTACCTCCCATGGCGAGGCAAAGCATCCCAACTAAAAACATCAACATCAAAAGAAAAAAACGTGCATAACCACTTTCATGATGTAGATAGCTTCGCGAAAACCGCCCAACAATGCCCGTTAGTATGCACGTGAGAAGAACAAAGGGCATGGACAACCGATCGATAAGAAAGACAATTTCAAATTCATAGTTGGCTGCGATAAACCACGCGCCGAGATCCACAACCACCTGATCGGTATGATTGAACATCATCGCCATGGAAATGGTGATTGCTGCAAGCAATGATCCCAACTGCGCTGTGCCTGAAATACGCGAGATCATTAATTCTGAGGGTCTTCGCTGTATAAGTAAGTTGGCACCAAGCCAGAGAAAAGCAAGCGTAGGAAGAAGCAAAATGGTGATTGCACATGCGGTAAAAAATTGCTCTGTGCTCATGGCGAAACTCCTGCCGATCTTTCTGGTCGCGCAATGGCACTGCGTACAATACTAACACCCAGATTTTCACGATGTCCGAAATACCAATCTTGTGATCGCGCAATGGAAGGAAGTGGTTTTCCTCCACTCACCGTGCCGAACGAACCATGGGTATATTCTGAGACAACGCCTGTATCTGGGTCAATCAATGCAAGCTGAACCCACCGATTGGAGATCGCACGACCCACCGCGGGTTGCCGTTCAGCAACACGCGCAATGGTTGCAGGGGTACCTTCTATAATCACGAGAAGCCGCATAGGCTCGTGAATTTCGACCATTTGCCATGGAAACCCTGTACGAAGATCGCTCATGGGGCCATTCATGACCCCAATCAAACTCGTCACATTATGGGGAAGTTTGGAGCCTGCGCCGTAGCGTTCGTTGTCGATATAGGAAAGTCCGTATTCAAGATTAATATTCATTCCAACGGGACCCATGGCGGCAAGAAGGCGAGAAATAATTTCCGCATCATGATCGATAGTCGGGTCGTAGGACACCAAAAACGCGCGACGATCCAAAAATAAACCGCGTGTTAAGGATCGCCTTCCAAATACACACATCGCATTGCTTGCATTGCCATATTCGGCACGGGGCTGGGCAAGATCTTCGGCGCGGCCCTCGGCCGCAATCAATGTTTGTTCATCAGAATAATCGAGAGGAACATTTTCAAAACGTCGACATCGTTCGTGGGCATTTTGCATGCGTGCACGATCAAATGACGATTTTAAATACGCAAGATCTTCATGATGTGATGCAGGCACGTTTTCAAGATCAAACCACGAAATACTGTCGTTGCATGTGTCGTGATAGCCCGCCACAAACACCGTGGATCCGGGGATGGTGATACCTCGTTGTGCGAGAATTTCACGCACCTTTTGTTTGTTCGCCATGAGTGCAAACAAACGCGCATTGGGGCCACCTTTGCGACCCGCGCATGCAGCACATTCGTAAGCCGATTCAAAAGGATTGTTCAGACTTGAGGATCCATGCCCAATCATGGAAATGATCCGTGCAAAACGGCGTGTAAGGCCTATATCTTGGAGAACACGTTCTACACGGTTGGCCATTTCCTCACTGGTAAATCCGGGAAATAGCGCCAAAGATCCCCGTTCTTCCGCATCGCGCTGAAGCGCAAGTTGTGTTTGAGGTTTAGGGAAAAATGATTTTTGAAACCAACGATTAAGACGACTGACCAGATGTGGATGCAATATTCGTACAGACATGGGTACAATCGCCAAAAGTCCAAGGCCACATGTGGCAAGCCATCCACGAAGTAAACCGCGTGAACCCACAAAAAAGTTAAGAAGTAAGGTGGCAATCACACGGCGACGTGCAAGATAACGTCTTTGTTTTGTGCTATCGTCACCTTCCATACTGAATTCACGCACTTCGTGTTCGGGTTTTTGAACCACAGGACACAAGGGCGCATGATATCCATCGTCAAGTCCGCGATACGCGACTGCCACACCAAAAAATCCACCGGTCCCATGCGTTTCTATATCGTGCGAGATCTCTTCAAGATAACGGCGCAAAGACTCTTCGCGCGCATCAATACAAAAAACCAACTGAAGCCTGGGCGGCGGAAGATGTTCAAGAGAAGGTGTGACTGTTTTTCGATACGTTCCTATGGCTTGCAATATTCCCCTGCGATAATGGCACTCAAACGCCAAATGCCAGATCCTCCGACGTTCAACGTGATCAAAAACACGGATCTCATCTGTCACTTCCCTGATTTCTTGATCAGAAAGGTCAAGCAGATTCGGTGTGGAAATGCCGAGATCTTGGGCCACCTGGAACAAAGAAAATGCTTCCACACGACGTGGATCGGGGATAACCCGAAGAACCGATGCATCCGGTGTTGTCCACAATGCAGCCGCAGTCCCCACATGATCAAATTCTTTGTGTGCAAGAACCAACGCCGCTGCATGATCAAACAACAACCGAACTGCCATAAATTCAGAAAACTTGCAGGGTGGACAGTGGTCTGGTGCAAGCTCTGGCTCACGCTGAAGCCGTCCAATCATGCCTCCCCAACCAGGAAGCGCAAGGGCTGTCTCTTGGATCACCATAGGCCACGACTCCTGCGGGTAACCCATGGCCTGTAAGCTCACAACGATGGACGCTTCTGCACCCAATTCTGCATGGTTGTTTTCACGCAATATTTTGCGCAGCTCGTGCCACAGCGGCGCCACGGCATGGGGACCTTTAAGGATCACATGCTGCATCGCTGCAAGAAGACCCAATGCCGCATCGGGCATGGGCCAGTAGGCAAGACCTTGATCTAAAAATGAAGCCAATATGGGAACAAGAACTTCATGAACCATATCATCGAGATCACGCCTTGTGATGTCAAATAGTAAATCACGTATTCTGACATGATTTTTCTTCGCATCGTTTTTTCTTGGCGCAACACAGGACGCAACCCTGTACGTGCAAGCAGCCCACAAACTGGCCACTGTGCATGCTTGCGGTTGTGAACGCAGGGCCGATGCAATACCATGCGCCGTAGGCTCCGCACCAAGCCATCGGCGTACGAGTTCCTTAGGGTCCATGCGATAGAAATGATCACGAAACAGCAATGCGGGATCGTCATGGGTATGAAGCTGCACCGAAAGCCAGGACGATGTTTCGGCGATCACCGCACGATTGGCCACTGGATCGAGATCCGGTAAAAACCAGCGAAGCAATCCGAATTCTTCAAGCTGCCAGGTAATCGAATCATCGTCGGGCTCAATCAGTCCGCGATGCAATAAAGCCCGGCGAAGCTCACGTCTTGAAAAACGCCCCCCAAGCAAAAGATCATCACCATGGGCATCTTCTGAAAAATCGCGGGAGAGGATCGCTTCGAGATCCGTTTTATCAATACGCCCTTCTTTGAATTTTTCGCGGTACCAACTTTCGGGCATATACGGCTCACCACGAAACGTTTGAGAAGCCTTGATCGCCGCTTTTTCAAAGGGCAAGTGCTCGAAAGCTTCCCATATATTGTGGTGCACAAAGACACCAATGGGCCCCTGAGATGGGAGAAGCCGCACCGCATCGGCAAGGGCTTTGTTGATGGTTTCGTGAGCCGATGATGACATTACGCACGCCTCCTCCGTTTGAACCCTGCCCACACCGCATGCACCACAAGTCCTGCCGCCACGCCTTTAAGCAAATCGGTCGCAAGGATCATCGCAATCGTCACGATAAAGGGCAAAAAGGCATGCCATCCATCTTCCCACATTTCTCGGAACACTTTAGGCGACGTCAGTTTAAAACCAATGGCAAGAAGAATGGCCGCCAAACATGACAGTGGAATACGATTGAGAAGTGTTGGTATGAACACCACGCACAATAATAACAAAAAGCCATGCACGATCGCAGAAAGCCGCGATTTTGCGCCAGCGTGGATATTGGATGAGCTGCGGACTATCACGGAAGTGACAGGCAATCCGCCCAACAATCCAGAAGCCATATTTCCTACACCTTGGGCGCACAACTCGCGATTGGCGGGTGATTTTCTTTTTTTAGGATCCAATGAATCCGTTGCCGAGAGATTTAAAATGGTTTCAAGCGATGCCACCAAGGCGAGCGTTACCGCTGGCAGGATAATACGTGGACTTGTCAGTGACGAAAAATCGGGCCGGTACAACTGATTCACAAAATCACCAAAGTGCGCGGTGATGGGCACTTGAACCAAATATTTTTCCGCAAGCGTCCATGCGGTGGATCCGTGAAAAAACAAGGCGAGGATCCATGAACAAAAGACGCCCAACAGAACGACCAGCAACGCCACAGGTATAAGCGAACGCGAAAAACGTGGCATATAAGGCCACGCGATAATCAGTGCCAACGATAAAAAACCAATAACCGTGGATCCTTCATGCCATCCTTGGCTTTTGGCATATCCAATCAAATACGGCGTTTGTTTGATGATCAAAATCAGCCCAATGGCGGCAAGCAAGCCTGTGATCACACTTTTGGGAACATATGCAATCAGGGCACCAGCACGTGCCAGTCCCAAGATCATCTGCAACACACCGGCAAGGATCAAGGCTGCCAAAAAAATATTAAAAGATCCCAACGCATCAATTTGGGTCGCAACGACCGCGGTGAGCCCCGCAGCAGGACCACTCACGCTGGTATGTGAACCGCTCAATGCGCCAACGACAATTCCCCCCACGATGCCTGCCACAAGGCCTGCAAGTAACGGTGCACCGGAAGCCAAAGCAATGCCCAAGCAAAGTGGAAGTGCTACCAAAAAGACGACAAGGCCTGCGCTAAGATCAGCGATCAGCGGATTTTTTGTTTCTGTATTCATGTTTTAGACCTTACAGACGTGACCCACAAAGCAAAAGTAAACTTTAGATAGCAGGACATCCCCCCCGCACATAAAACGGGGTCATAAGCGAATAGGATGCGTTTTTAAGAAATGGGCGGGCCGCGGGGATAGCCCACCACGGAGGTGCGGCTTATGGGAGATTGTCGTTCAATCGGTGTTTTGAGGAAGTAAAACAGTGAATTCGTAGGGACAGGCTGTAAAACAACATCAACACCATGCGCATGCACACGGCGGCGTTTCTCTTCTTCTTTTTCGCTTTTTTCTTCGATGTCGCACAGTCCATCAAGAACATGTACAGATTGTTCGCATTGTAGCGCCGGTTCGCGAACCGACCTTGTCTCTGCGGGCGCTTCACGAAGCGCCCCTACAGGGACACATAGCATGATGATGTACAGAAGACCGTTCAAAGCAATTTGAGTGTAATGAAAGAAAGATCAAACAGCAAGACATGGGTTTAAATAGGCTATCGCGATAAAGTTTGTGCATACACGAACACCGTTCCGTTAAACCTATCCAAATCTACCCGGGGGCAGATCCGGTGTTAACTTCCTGCTTCTTCGATGGTGGTTTCACCGAAACCTTGCGGCTTCGGCCAGAGCCCCCATCTCCACAGGCTGTCGCCATGAAACTCACG
>SXGR01450942.1_pt1 | contig 11232 bp, 7 predicted proteins | sample 3174711 | NCBI WGS metagenome assembly SXGR01 (sample SAMN11356860, study PRJNA531348) | freshwater metagenome | isolation source: freshwater sample F1-60 | place: China: Fuxian Lake, Yuxi | collected 2017-12-25
ATGCAGCATTGGAAACAGTGCTGGACCAATTGCGCGCTCATTTCAACATCGTCGAGGAAGTCAACATGGGCAGTTCTCTGAAACTCTGCCTGATGGCGGAGGGCAGGGCAGACATCTATCCGCGCCTTGCGCCTACCAGTGAATGGGACACCGCTGCGGCTCACGCAATCCTCGCTGCGGCGACTGGCGATATTGTCACTACAGAATTCAAATCACTGCGATACAACACCCGCGACTCTCTGCTGAACCCGTATTTTCTGGCACTTGCGGATACCTCCTACGACTGGCCAGGCTTGCTGCAGGGCTGTCTCTAACTGGACAAGATTCGGCAAAACGGTTAGCGTTTCCGACTCTAATTGAAGGGTCACCCTCGTGCTATCTGTGCACGCAAGCAGTTCATATTTGTAGCCCGGAGTTTATATGCGTCTATTGATATCCAGTGTGATGTCCCTGCTGTTGTTTGCCTGCTCGGACAACACCACGCCCACTGCCAACTCAACATCAGCTCCTCCTGCGAGTAGCGCAGCCACGGAAACCCAGCGACTGAATGCCTGGCTCGATGCCCAATATGAAGAGCAGCTGGATTTCTTTCCCCAGACGCGCACCACACTCGGTGAGAAAACCGACAACGACAAGCTCAATGACAATTCCCTCGATGCAGTGATCGCGCAAGTGGAATGGCGTCGACAGAGCGTGGCGACCATGCAGGACGAATTTGATTTCGACCTGCTGACCGAAGACGGCAAACTTTCCTGGGACATGTGGGAGTATGCGCTAGAGCAGGCCGAGAGTGGCATGCCCTTTCTCCACCACAACTATATTTTCGGCCGTGGCGGCCCGCAATCTGGACTGCCCAGCTTCATGATCTCATTTCATCAAGTGGACACGGTAGAAGACTTTCAGGCCTACATCTCGCGCCTGAAGGAAATTGATCGTGTATTCGATCAACTGCTGGAGCGCGCGCAGGAATCCGCAGCTCGCGGCATTCGCCCGCCGGCATTCGACTACGACTTCGCTATGGATGAAATCGGACGTGTAACTGCAGGTGTTCCATTTACTGTGAATGACAATTCACCTAACTCTCCTGTTTGGGTGGACCTGCAGACCAAGCTCGATGGTCTGGTCGAGAACAATCTTGTCGATGCACAGACTGCACAACAGTTGCGTGAGGAAGCGCGTGAAGTGCTATCCGGCGAAGTGATGATGGCCTACGAAAAAGTTCTGGCCTGGCTGGAGTCGGACAAACCCAACGCCCCAGCGGAACCTGTAGGCGCCTGGGCCTTGCCCGATGGCGAGAATTATTACAATCAGCGCCTGCGCCTGATGACGACAGTGGATCTCACCGCTGATGAAATCCATAACATTGGTTTGTCGGAAGTGGCACGGTTGCGCGGCGAAATGGAAGCGGTCATGGCGCAGACAGGATTCACCGGCACCCTGCAAGAGTTTTTCGTATTCATGCGGGAAGACCCGCAATTTTATTATCCGGACACCGACGAAGGGCGACAGGCATATCTCGACAAGAACAACCTGCATCTGGATTTCATCGCAGAGAAGCTGCCGCAGTTTTTTGGTCGCTTGCCGAAGGCACCATTGATAGTGAGTCGGGTGGAGGCGTTCCGCGAGCAACCCGGTGCAGCGCAGCACTACCGTTCGGGCGCGCCCGATGGTTCACGTCCTGGCGTGTTCTACTCACATATGTCGGACATGTCCACGCTGGCGATTTACCAGATAGAAGACATTGCTTATCACGAAGGCAACCCTGGCCATCACATGCAGATTTCGATTCAGCAGGAACTCGCCGACGTGCCGCGTTTCCGCACACAGTATCGCACCACGGCCTATACCGAAGGTTGGGGTTTGTACGCGGAGTGGCTGGCGAAAGAGATGGGCGGCTATGGAGATCCCTATTCCGAATTCGGCCGTCTGGCCGGAGATATCTGGCGCGCGGTGCGGCTTGTAGTGGACACTGGCATTCATGCCAGGCGCTGGACCGAAGCCGAAGCCGTGCAATATTTCCTCGACAATTCGCCGATTCCGGAGGGCGCGGTGCGTTCCGAAGTGAAGAGGTATATAACCGGGCCCGGTCAGGCGACCGCCTACAAGATTGGCATGCTCAATTTCCAGCAGGCGCGCGCACGGGCGGAAGCGCAACTTGGTGACAAGTTTGATGTACGTGCATTTCATGATGTCGTACTGGGAGCCGGCGCGGTGCCAATGCCGGTGTTGCATGCACGGGTCGATCGCTGGATTGATGAGACGCTAAGCCAGAATCAGTAGCAGGACCTTATGCAAGGGGAGCCAATACTGCCACGTTGGAAAGTAAGCCGCAGTTCTGGATTCTTGCAGTAGTATCTGCGCCAGCTTGCGAAAAAATGTTTTGATGCGAACCCAATAGCCTTGATGAACGAAGAATAGTTGTGATGAATGTAGAACAAGCCATGCGCAAGGTATGCCTTAGCCTGCCCGAGTCCGAGGAAGTGCTTTCCCACGGCATTCCCAATTTTCGGGTACGGGGCAAATCTTTCGCAATCTACGCGCGCAATCACCACGGCGATGGCCGCCTCGCCCTCTGGCTCGAGGCTCCTCCTGGAGCGCAGTCGCATTTTACCGAGATCGATCCGGTTGCATATTTCATTCCGCCTTATGTGGGGCCGAATGGCTGGCTTGGTGTGGAACTGAATAAAGGCCTGCCCTGGGCAGCTATTGTGGACAGGGTGCGTGAAGCGTACAGGAAAGTGACGCCTGCCCAGCTTCAGAAGCAAGCAGGGCCGGCCATAAAAATAAAAGAACCAGTTAAAGATCTCACACCGGAGCAATTCGATCCCTTGCTTGCAGCTTATGCACAAAAGCAGCTCAAAAACCTGGCAAAGATATGTGCAAATTTGCCAGAGGTCACTACCGCCAGGCAATTTGGCAATCCTGTCTGGAAGGCAGGCAAGAAAACATTTCTGTGTGTACATTGTTATGATTCGCTGTGCATACAGGTATGGGTAGGAGTTGAACAGCAGAGCTTTCTAACCAATGACAAGCGTTATCGAATACCACCCTATGTTGGGCACAACGGCTGGATTGATCTCGATGTATCGGAACACGCAGATTGGCGGGAGATCGAAAATCTGGTTAAGACAAGTTACAAACATTTTGCCCTGCGGCGCATGTTGAATGCGCTTGCCGAGGGTGCGCGAAATTAGTGTGAATGGTTTTCTGTTCAAGCTTGCAGCCCCGGTCATCTTTTTGCGGGGGCAGTTGCAGGGACAGTTGCAGGGACAGTTGCGGGGTTTGGTGGTTGTATTGGTGTGGCAAAAATCGGGAATCGGTTGCCAGGTGCAGTTTTCTATGACGCAGTTTTCTACAACACGGTTTTTTATAACAACGTTCCAGGGGTTGAATTCGATCATGGTCAGTATCAGGAAATTTCTGTTCACTTCACTGCTTCTGCTATCCGCCTCTTCGCAATCTGTATTGGCTCAGCAGATGAACACAGCTTCGCCGGAAAGCGTCGGCGTTGCTTCCGCTGGTTTGCAGGAAGCCACAACCAGACTGCAACGCCATATCGACAACGGCGATATTGCCGGTGTGGTGGCAGCGGTTGCGCGTGACGGCAAGCTGATTTACTTCGAGGCTCTGGGGCAGATGGATCTGGAGCAGGGCAAGGTCATGCCGGAAGACGCCCTGTTTCGCATTTACTCGATGAGCCGGCAGCTGACCAGTGCGGCCGTATTGCAGTTGTATGATCAGGGCAAATTCCAGTTTGATGATCCCGTCAGCAAATACCTGCCCCAATTTGCTGACCAGCGCGTATTGATCGATTCCAATAGCACCGATGTTATGCAAACGAAGACGCGCACGGCAGACATGACCATTGCCCATCTGTTGACTCACACCTCCGGACTGGGCAGCCGCAGCTCACGATTGTATGTGGAAAACAATGTGCGCGATCGCAATATCACACTGGATGAACTGGTGGACAATGCTGCGCGCGTACCCTTGTTTCACGAACCCGGTTCTGCCTTTCTCTACGGACTGCACGCCACGATACTCGGCAAACTGGTAGAAATATGGTCAGGCCAGCCTTTTGATGAGTACCTGAAACAGCATTTGTTTGAGCCGCTGGGAATGGACAGCACGATGTTCTGGGCGACCGGTGCCGATGCGGAGCGTCTGGCGGTGGTGTACCGACCGACGAACGGCAAGCTGGCACCCTATGAAATTGAAACGGTACCCTTTAATGTCCAACCGAATCTGATAGAGGGTGGTGTCGGTATGTTGTCCACAGTGATGGACTATATGCAGTTCGCGCAGATGGTGCTGAATAAAGGTGAGCTCAATGGCACGCGCCTACTGTCGGAGGCAACCGCGACATTGATGTATGAAAATGCAGTACCTGCCCAGGCTATGCCAATAGGCACTGATGGCTATTGGCTGGGTTCCGGTTGGACGCTGGGTGGTTTTAACCTGGTGATGGATCCATCTACCTACGATTTCCCGGTGAGTCAGGGGACGATCTGGTGGGATGGCTCTGCCGGCACCCGTTTCTTCATTGATCCGGAGCAGAACATGATCACGGTGATCATGGCTCAGGTGTCACCCTCCAATGGGGGTGGCTTTCGTGAAGAGTTTACGGAAACGGTGGATGCTGCGATTACCGACAGGCGCTGAGATTTGTCTCGAAGCAGACCCTCTCTCAATAGACCCTCTTGAAATAGCCCGTCTTGAAATAGACAGCTCCTGTCCCGTGCCACTGTCTACCTGCTGAATTTGGTGCTCTAATACCCGCTGATTTTTTCAGCATTCGAATAGAGGAGTTTCACATGTCGCGTTTGTTACAGAGTTTCAAGGGTTATCTGGCGCTGGTCGCCTTTGGCGTATTGCTGTCCAGCCCATTTATTGCGAATACCGTCTCTGCCGCTGAAATCGAAAAGGCGCGCCTTGATGCCATCGCCGCCGATATTCAGGCGCGCGTGGATGCGAGCAAGTTGTCCGGCGCGGTGATCATGATCGCCAAAGACGGCGAGATCCAGATGAACCAGGCCTTCGGCAACCAGATTGTTGAAGACAGCACCCCAATGAGCACTGACTCAATCTTTCGCATCTTCTCCATGACCAAACCGGTCACTGGCACGGCACTTATGATGCTGTACGATGAAGGCAAGTTCCAGATGAGCGACCCGGTGGAAAAATACATTCCAGAGTTTGCCAACCTCACAGTGTTCACCGGTGAAAACGCCGATGGCACGTTGGCTTCCGAAGCGGCCGGACACGCCATGACCATTCAGGAACTGGTAAGTCACACCGGCGGCCTGATGTATGTGCCACCGCTGTCTTCCGGTCCGGTCGCCAGTGCCTATCTCAAAGCTGGCATCCTGAACAACGAAATCGCTTTGGCCGACCAGATTCCCAAACTCGGTGACATTCCGCTCGGCTATCAGCCCGGCTCGCAATGGGTATATAGCATCTCTGTGGATGTGCAGGGCTATCTGGTGGAAGTACTGTCTGGCCAGAGCTTTGATGAATTCCTGCAGCAGCGGCTGTTTGGCCCTCTGGGGATGGTGGACACCAGCTTTTACGTGGAATCTGGGAAAGCCACGCGGCTTGCCGGGCAATATCGTCCCGGCGCTGATGGCACACTGCAGCGCACAGACAATGGCTCTTTCCTGAAGGAACCCAAATTTTTCTCAGGTGGCGGCGGTCTCACCTCCACAGCAAGCGACTACATGAAATTCGCGCAGATGCACCTGAACGGTGGTGAGCTGAACGGTACGCGCATCCTTTCTGAGGAAGCGGTACAGATCATGCGCAGCAACCAGTTGCCAGCCAGCATAGATAACATTGGCGCGATCTATCCCGGCAACGTATTCGGAGTGGATTTCGCCATCGTCAACGATTCCGCCAAGTTCAATGGCGCACCGGAAGGCACGCATTGGTGGTGGGGTATTGCCGGCTCCTGGTTCTGGATAGACCCGGTGCAGAACATCGTGTTCGTCGGCATGATCCAGAATGATGACATCATGTACTCACTCCAGACTCATGGTGCCATGCGGCATTTATTGTATGAATAGAAACTGATTCAGCAATCAGTGGTGTTTGCCAAAAGCCCGAATCACTAAAAAGTGATTCGGGCTTTTTCTTGCAGGAGCGCCGACTTTTTCAGGCCAGCCTCTGCAATGCCGCGCCGATGCGCTGCATCTGTTGCCCGCTGATCATACTGGTCAGGACTTTCTGGAAGCGCTCGATCTCAACACCCGAAAAGATGTATTGCCAGCGGTAGGCTTTTAGTAGCGCGCTGTTGATGGCAAGCGTCTGGCCGACAGTAAAACACCCAGGGAAGGCTGTGATGAAATAATCCGCGTCAGCTTTAGCCTGCATTTGCAACAAGCCATCCACCGCAGCTACCAACGCAATGAGATCATCTACTGCTGATTCGCGCTGATGCTCTCCTAGTTTGGAGTCTTCCCGGCGCCATTCCAGTTCATCCAGGATGGCGTGCTGGCTTTCCTCCTTCCAGTGATACAAAAACACGTCCTTGAACAGAGGCGACAATTCGGCCTCGGGCTCGATGCTTTGCAGGTAATGGGCCTGGGTAAAAAGCTCGATCAGGCACGTCAATGCGAGCACCGACCATGTGCTCTTGGTCAATACTACCGCAGCCACGTCATCAGGCTGAGGCTGGAACTGATAACCCTCTGGCATGCCTTCAGCAATCATCCTCTCCAGGCGGCGGAAAAGTTCCTGATGTTTCAGTTCCTCATCCGAGAAGCGCACCAGTGCTTCCAGTTTGGTTTGGTTGCCTAGCCAGTGGTCGCGACTGATCTCCAGTATTTTGGCGTTGATGAAGCGCTCAACGAGGCCAAACATATTGGCGTAGGTGCGCCCCTGAATCTGGTTCAGGAACAGCGCCTGCTGCTCAGTCAGAAAATCGAGCTGACTGATTTGCGAAATGCCATCTGGCAGAAAGGGTTTTAAATAGTCGAATTTGCGTCCGCGAATGACATCCTGATCGATGTCCCAGCGAACTCGCTTCGAGACCTCAATACATTTGATATAGCGAGCGGCGTCCAGAATTTCAACCTGCGTATTCATGGTATTTCTCCTGATTGGAAAGCCAGTGTGAATGAACTACGGCTGCCAGTTTGCGACAATGACCTGCGCAGCGCCTGAGGCTTTTGTCCCGAGAAATGTCCTGATTTTTGCGTTTGCCTTGGGCCATTCGTCCCTTTAGCATTAGCACATGCGACGCCAGACCATACAATTTGTGAAAACTGCTGACGAAGTGCGGCTGGCCTATGCCATATCCGGTTCTGGTCCTATTTTGGTCAAGACAGCCAACTGGCTTAATCATCTTGAATTCGATTGGGAGAGTCCGGTTTGGAAACACATTTTTGGATTCCTCACCGACCATTTCACGCTGATTCGATACGACGAAAGAGGTTGCGGTCTCTCAGACTGGAATCTCAAAGAAACCAATTTTGAGATGTGGGTGGAAGATCTGCGGGCAGTGGTAGACGCCAACGAATTGCAGCGCTTTCCACTGCTGGGAATTTCCCAGGGAGCTGCGGTCGCGATTGAATTTGCCTCGCGTTATCCGCAACGAGTCAGTCATCTGATTTTGGTCGGAGGATTTGCCCGTGGCCGCGCCAAACGCGACAAGCAACAGGCGAAGTTGCTCTCCGTGTTGCTCGATGTGGTTAGCTCAGGATGGGATGCCCAGAATCCTGCATTCCGCCGCCTGTTCTCGTCTCTCTATATGCCTGACGGTAACAGCGAACATCAGGAATGGCTTGCTGAGCTGTGCCGACGGACTGCCAATGCAGAAAACGCCTACAAGATACTCGAAATCACCGGAAATATAGATGTCAGCGACCGTCTGGCCGCACTGAAAGTACCAACACTCGTGGTTCATGCACGTGGTGACGCTGTGGTCCCCGTAGAGGCTGGCCGTCAATTGGCAGCAGAGATTCCCCATGCCAGATTTTTGCAGCTCGAAAGCCCCAATCACTTGCTGCTCAAAGATGAACCAGCCTGGCAACAAATTTGTGACGAAATACTGCACTTCATGAACCTGTCGCCGCACAGATCCGCAACCGTCGAGCCCAAACAATTTTCACAGCTGTCGGAAAAAGAGCAAAGTATTCTGGGCTTGTTGGCAGAGGGGCTCAGCAATCACGCAATCGCCGAGAAAGCGTTCCTCAGTGAAAAGACCATTCGTAATCACTTGAGTAATATCTACAGCAAGCTCGGAGTTTCCTCCCGTGCCGAAGCCATTGTGATGATGCGCAAAGGAAAATCGTCGGCGCCCTAGACAGTGTCAATGCGCCGCTGCTATGGCCGTCGGCCGCCATCCCTTGGAAGCAGAGCACTTCTGGCAAGGGCTTATCAGGTCGATTACAGTAGCGTGCGCAATGAGAAATGCTTTTCAACAAAGTCAGAATTGCAAAATCACAAAAGGAAAACCTATGATCAGAAACGCCCTTGCAGTATTCGCACTTGGCAGTGTTGCTCTGGTGGCACTTGCCCAATCCACTTCGCAACCAGCACTGTACGTGACTGCGACCACGATTGCCGAAGCTCTCGCGAAATCCGCCGCCGAGCGCCCTGGTATGGCTGTTGGCACTGTGACCACTACAGACGATTACCGCATCAATCTGATCCGCCGCACTGAAGCGGCAGGCGCGATTGTCCATGAAGTGGGGACTGAGCTGCATTACATCACAGAAGGTGCCGGTACTCTGGTCACAGGAGGTACTCTCGTGCCGGCAACCGCTGGTGGTCGAGAGACTATTGCTGATGGAGTCTCGCAACGAGTCACAGTGGGTGATGCAATCCTGATTCCGGAAGGCACGCCGCATATGTACAGCGCAGTGGAAGGTGCAGTGACTTACCTGGAAGTGCGCTTCTAGCCTGGTGGGGGAGTAATACCGGGAAAGGGGATTTCCAATTCTGCATATCGCGCTACATTTTCTGGTTCCGCTGACCATTGCGCTCGCTTTCTACCGACCGCAATGGCTGCAGCAGTTCGGCATACTGCTGCTGGCGTTGCTCATCGACGCGGACCATCTGCTCGCAAATCCGATCTATGATCCGAACCGCTGCAGCATCGGATTCCATCCCCTGCACACGCTGCTGCCAATAATCCTGTACATGGCACTGCTCATTCCAGCCAGAACCAGAGTGTTAGGCATAGGACTGTGTGTGCACATAGCACTTGACCTGATTGATTGCCAGGTGAACACAGGCAGCTTTTGTTATGGATAAGCGAATTTTATTCTGGAACATCCCTGGAAAATTATTTGAAGCATTATTGCGTTTCCACGATGGAGGCGCTTGGTGATTGACAGGACACTGCGATGGCTGCTTGGTGGTGTATTTGGTTCATTCCGGACACTAATTCGGTTCGGGTCTCTTGCTTAGAGTTTTTTGCTGTAGTGCTTCGATCGGCGCGGTCAGCCGAGGTGGCGTGCTGCTACGGACCGCGCCCGTCCCGGGTGCCTTCGCTCTGAAAAATGCCCTGCAATACGGTCATTTTTCGCCGCTCAGCGCAGGTCCTTGATTGCAGCCGCACACCACCCCGGCCGACCACGCCTTGAATCGGTGAAGTGTTACGGCGCATTTGCCTCGATAACAAGAATTGCGAAGGGTGAAGGTCATCGAGCAAAAAGACAAAGGTCGAAGGAAGAAGGAAGAAGGACAAAGAAAAGAGGGCAGAATGCTAAGGCGCAGTTTTTTGCGGATAGTGTGAACGGATCGAGTAGGGGATAGCTTCGCTGACGCGCAAGGGCCTGCACTGAGCGCCAGCTCGGGAGACTCGGCAGACGGAGCGATCAAAACGCAGCACCGAACGACCGAGGGAGACCGCAGTCCAGGGCTCCCGACCGAGAGAGGGCAACCCCGGAGGGGTGCGCGTTGCGCAGTCTGCCGAGTCTCCCGGGCAGGTGCGGTCTCGAAAGCACTCTCTGGCGCTTGCAAATATCCTTACGGCCATCCCGTGCCAGCGAAATTAGTAGGGATGTCTCGGCGTCATCATCAACTTGCTATGACACATGTTTTTTCAGCGCCATCTCCAGCACTCTGGCCACATGCATTGCCAGCCGCTGTGAGCCATCCCGAATCTGCGTACGGCAACTGGTGCCATCGGCAATGATCAACGCTTCAGCGCTCGCAGCTCGCACTGCTGGCAGCAGGCTCAACTCACCCATCTGCATCGACATATCAAAGTGCTCCGCGTCATAACCAAAGGCGCCAGCCATGCCGCAGCAACTGGATTCGATGGTCTTTACTTCGAGGCCAGGAATCAACGCCAGTATTTTTTGCACTGATGACATCACACCGAAAGCCTTCTGGTGACAGTGACCATGCAGCAGCGCCTGCTTCACGGGCAGCGCATGTAACTGAAGTTGCAGATTGCCGCGCTCATGTTCTGCTGCGAGAAATTCCTCCAGCAGAAAGGCGCTCTGCGCCAATGCCGTGGTTTCGGCGCCGGGCAACAGGGACGGGAACTCATCGCGCAAGGAGAGCAGGCAGGAAGGTTCGAGCCCGACGATGGATACATTACGCTCAACATAGGGTTTGAGTGAGGTGAGCATCCTGCGCGCCTCCGCTTTCGCCTGCTCAACCAGACCGCTGCTGAGGAAGGTGCGACCACAGCACAGCGGGCGACCGCGGTCATGCGGTGTGGGGCAAACCACCTTGTATCCTGCGGCTTGCAATACGGCCAGCGCAGCGCGGGCGTTCTCCGGTTCGAAACAGCTGTTGAACGTGTCAACCAACAGCACGACTTCTTTCGTCGCTACCGGGGTTGATGCGCGGGGAATTTCCTGCTCTGCATTGAAGGCATCGCGTCGCCATTGTGGCAAAGGGCGCTTGCTGCTGAAGCCTAACAGCGATTCCGAAAGTTTTGCCACACCAGGGATCTGGTCACGCAGATTGAGCAAAAACGAGAAGCGGCGTGCCCAGCTCGCGTAGCGTGGCAGGTAGGCAATGAGGCGTTCCTTCAGTGGCAGTTGATGCTTGCGGTAATACTGATTGAGAAATTCGATCTTCATCTTCGCCATGTCGACGCCAGTGGGACACTCCCGCTTGCAACCTTTGCAACTCACACAGAGATCCATTGTGGCGTACATCGACTCTGACACGAGCGCGTCCTTGCCTAACTGACCACTTACAGCCAGACGCAGGGTATTGGCGCGGCCTCGAGTCAGGTGTTGCTCATCCCCGGTAATGCGGAACGAAGGA
>SXGR01181671.1_pt1 | contig 11230 bp, 6 predicted proteins | sample 3174711 | NCBI WGS metagenome assembly SXGR01 (sample SAMN11356860, study PRJNA531348) | freshwater metagenome | isolation source: freshwater sample F1-60 | place: China: Fuxian Lake, Yuxi | collected 2017-12-25
GCTTCTCGCTGCATACATCATCAATCTGCGTCATTTTTCAACCCAGTTGACCAACACATTCTGGGTGAATGCCGTTTCGTTCTTGAATCTCGGGGCCTGCAGCCTGAATTTGGCGACGTTAACAACTCGGTTTGTATTTCCACAGTTTTCGTTGGAGGGCAAACGAGTCTGGATCCTAGGGATGGCTCCACTCGGGTTGGTGCGTGCTGTTAAAACCAAATTCACTTTGGCTTTTGGTGCGTCACTCATCATTACCTTAGGGCTGATCCTGCTTTCCTGTTGGATGTTGCGTTTGGATTTTTCGCGCCTGAGCTACTTTGCGGTTGCGATCACGATCATGACTTTTTCACTCAACGGACTCGCGGTGGGGTTGGGTGCAATTTATCCCAACTTCAGGGAGGAAAACCCGAGCAAAATTGTGAGTGGATTTGGGGGCACGTTCTGTCTCATTGTGAGCTTCCTCTACATTTTATTTTCGGTGGCATTATTGGCTTATGGTTCGCCTTGGGTGGCCTCCGGGAGTAGAAGTATTTCCGCAACGCTAACCTGCATGGGTTCGTTTCTCGGTTTGTCATTTTTAGTGGGATGGGTTCCTTTCTATTGTGGGCTCAAAAAGGTCGCTAGATTTGAACAAACCTGAATCCCCTTTACACCCAACGCGACGAAGCTAAATTCAGATTATGGGTCCACAGTACGACGATTCCGATTTTGTTGATGCCGATTATCAGGCCACTCCCAAGACGACTTACCCTAGCAATCCGCCTGCAGGGCCTGTTCCCGCGTCGAACCGGTCGCCTTCGCGTGAAGAATTAGAGTCCAAAGTGAGTGACACCCAACAGAGGTTGAGTGAGCTAAAAAGAGCACAGGAGGAATTGGAACGGGAGCGAGCAGCACTTGAGGAATCCCGGCGTCGGCGGATCGAATTTCAAACGGGTCGGGAAGAAATGTTAGGTAACCTTCAGCGAGGGATTGGGATCCTCGAGGAGGCTGAGTTCACGGCCCGTCGGGATGCGGAACAACTGAACCGATCGCTGGTGGATCTGCGAGATACTCTCAGCAAGGTGGGTGCGCTTCGTGACGAGGGATGGACTCAGGAAAACTGGTCCTCGGAATTGACTCGCGCCCTGACCACGCTGGAGAACGCCCGGATGGAATGGAATTCAGCCCGGATCAAATGGCCGAGGCTGGATGCTGGCCCAGTTCCGGATCAGAAGCCCGAGAATCCTGCGGGACGAATCACTGGTGGGTTGCTGACTAGCGATTTTAGGGAGCTTTGCCGCATCGGGCTCGCGCTGACTTGGCCCATTGCTCTGATCGCGTTTCTCTTTTCGTTAGCGATCATTCTGCTGTTGGTGCGCCGATAAAAAACATGGGCTGGTGGAAGAAAAATAATCCTGATCCCCTTGATCAACGGTCCAAGGCACTGAAGTCCCAACTCTCCAATTTGGAAGAGGAGATTCGGAAGCTTCAATCTCAAGTGGACCAACCCGCCACCCAACCTAGGCATCGTTCCACGGTTCGACCCCAATCACCTCCATCGCGTCGGAACCCTAGTGCGATCCCCAAGGAACCTGTGTTTGAACCCGTTGATCGGTGGCAGCAGAAGTCAGAAACTCCTCCAACAGGGCCACATTTCAACGACCTTGGTGTTCGTAAATACGATTTGCTAGCTACGCTGCGACGGTTCAAAGATCATTTTCGAGGGCCCTCGTCAAACAACCCCAAGCTCGTTTCTTATCTTGCCGCAGGGAGCATTAATGGATTACGTCCGCTTCGGTATGAAAAACGAGTCGCCAGAAATCGATTCATCCTCCTGTCCGTGTTCTTTGTCCTGATCCTCTGGGGGATTCTCGCGATGATTTTTAACCAACGATAAGTCCTCAAGTTATTTGCGACGCGTCAGGGTCGAGTGGTGAGCTCGTTTTGAATGTAGGATTTAATGTGAGCCTCCAAAACGGTTAGGGGTAACGCTCCTTGGAGAAGGATTGCATCGTGAAACTTTCGCAAATCGAATTTTTGACCTAGCTCTTTTTCAGCGAGTGTTCGTAGTTCTCTGATCTTCAGTTGTCCAATTTTGTAAGCCAACGCTTGGCCGGGCCACACGAGGTAGCGATCCACCTCGACTTCGATGTCGTGCTCGGTTTTTCCAGCGTTCTCTTTAAAATAATCAATGGCTCGTTGGCGTGACCAACCGAGAGAGTGCATGCCTGTATCGACAACCAGACGAATCGACCGCCACATTTCATAGGTCAACTGCCCAAATTTCATGTAAGGATCCTTATAGAATCCCATCTCCTCGCCTAAACTTTCCGCATAAAGCCCCCAACCCTCAATGAAAGCGGTGTATTCCCCGAACCGTCGAAAATCAGGTTGGCCGGTCATCTCTTGCGCGAGAGCGAGTTGCAAGTGGTGGCCGGGCACGGCTTCATGCAAACTCAGTGCTTCCATTTCCCACTTAGGTCGAGAGCGGAGGTCATAGGTATTGGCGAAGAAAAAACCGGGCCGCCCCACACTGATCGCCCCCGGCTCATAATACGCCGTGGTTTGGGTTTTTTCCGAATACGATGGGATAGCCATCACTCCGTAGGGGAGGCGAGGAAGGGTTCCAAAAATGTGGGCGAGTTCTGGATCAGCCCGTTTGCAAATATCGCGATAAGCCGTGATGAGATCCTCCGGCTGAGTATAAAAAAACCGGTCGTCGGTTCGAAGGAATTTTAGGAATTCCGCAAAGGTCCCCTCGAATCGAAGGTTTTGGATGATCTTCCTCATTTCGGCCCGGATGCGCTTCACTTCAGCCAGTCCGATGTCATGTATCTGCGCAGGGATGAGCGCAGTGGTGGTGTGTGAGCGCGCATTGAAGGCATACCAGTTTTGGCCCTTGGGGAGATTTGAAAGACCTGTGTTCGTGGTCGCCCGTGGGTAATAGGTCGAGTCGAAAAAGTCGAGCAACCGCTGCCATGCAGGCTTCACCTCATTGAGATAAACTAAGGCTGCTTGGGATTGAAACCGCTTCTGGTCGTCAGCAGGAACAAAGGGTGGAAATTCGAGGAAATTTCTGAACAAAGGGCTCTGCTTGGGATCCACAACGATTTGGCTGCGGATTTGCTCTGACACGTTTCGGAGCGTGATTTTCGGCGGGGTAATGTTTTGTGCCAGCCCATCGCGCAAAACGGCAATGGTCTGATCGATCCAACGGGGTAACCCTTGCAATCGGGTTAACATATTCTCGTAATCAGCGAGACTCCCCTTCGGCATCATTGCCAGCATCTGGGCGGCGTCGAGTTGCACTCCACCCATCTGGTTCATTCGTAAGAATTCGGAGGAAAATTGATGGCTTTCGATTCGTTCGCGTAGGTTCTGTTCGAAAAGATCGTAGCTCAGTTGTTCGCTGGCGATCAGGGAAGGGCGATCGATGGACTGCAAGGCCCTCAGCAGGAGAGGGGCTTCCTTTTTATCGAGCACCACGGCCGCTAGCGAATGGTCTGACCATCGTCCATTTTGTCCGGGGTAACCATAGTAGGTGGCCGCTTCGGGATGGAGTTCCATCTGGTGTTTCCATTCGCTCTGAAACAATTGGTTCAGGCGTTGGCTGTCTGATCTCTCCGTTTTTGCGTCAACAATGGCCTGGAGATCCGCTCGGAGCGCAACCTCTGGAACGGTCTGAGCCCTTGCAAAAAAAGAGGCCTGACCCCCAATGAGGGCCAAGCCTAGAAAGAGAAGCAAAGCAGGGTTTGGTCTCACATGTGATCAATGATATTCTGACCGAATTCTGAGCATTTGATCTCAGTACCACCTTCCATGAGCCGAGCGAAATCGTAAGTCACCCGTTTGGAACCGATCGCACCATTCAGGCCTTTGATGATGAGATCTGCTGCTGCATCCCAGCCCAGATATCTCAACATCATTTCACCGCTCAGCACCACGCTGCCCGGGTTCACGCGATCCAAGTTTGCATACTTGGGAGCTGTGCCGTGAGTTGCTTCAAAAATGGCGTGACCGGTGATGTAGTTGATGTTGCCGCCAGGGGCAATGCCAATGCCTCCGACCTGTGCAGCTAGGGCGTCGGAGAGGTAATCGCCGTTCAAATTGAGTGTGGCGATCACATCAAAATCCTCAGGGCGAGTGAGCACTTGTTGGAGGGCGATATCCGCAATCGCATCTTTGATCAACAATCGGCCAGCATTAAGGGCAGTTTTTTGTTCCTCGTTGGCGGCAGATTCGCTTTGTGCCTTTTTCGTGCGTTCGTACTGCGCCCATGTATAAACTTTTTCGCCAAAAATGCGCTCGGCTGCAGCGTAGCTCCAGTCCCTGAACGCACCCTCCGTGAACTTCATGATGTTCCCCTTATGGACGATGGTGACGCTCTTTCGCTTATGACGCAGGGCGTATTCCACCGCAGACTTCATCAAGCGGATCGTGCCAACGTTGGAGATGGGCTTGATCCCGATCCCAACTTGGATCGGTATCTGTGAGCTGTCGTGATCCGGAGCCGCCAGTTTCATGTAATCCGTTACGGCCTGTTTGGTGCCGAACCTGATTTTTTTGAAATCCTTCGGAAACGCCGTCTCGATAAAGCTCAGCACTTGTTGAGCCTCGGGGGTTCCTGCTGCGTATTCGATACCTGCGTAAATGTCCTCCGTGTTCTCACGGAAAATTACCATCTCAACTTTCTCAGGATGTTTCACCGGAGATGGCACACCGTTGAAGTATTGCACGGGTCGCAGGCAGACATAGAGATCGAGCATCTGACGCAACGCGACATTCAACGATCGAATCCCACCGCCGACTGGAGTGGTGAGAGGTCCCTTGATGCCAACCAAGTATTCGTTGAACGCGGCAACGGTGTCATCAGGTAACCAATTGTCGAACTTGGTCTTTGAAGCTTCTCCCGCAAAAACCTCAAACCATTCGATCTTTTTTTCGCCTCCGTAGGCTTTTTGGATCGCAGCATCGAACACTCGAACACTCGCGGCCCAGATGTCGGGACCGGTGCCATCGCCTCGGATAAATGGGATGACAGGATTATTGGGGACGTTGAGTTTGCCGGCGGTCACGGTGATTTTGCCGCCGGAGGGAGGGGTGATATTGATATAGGCCATTGCGGGTCAGTTTCGCTTTGATAGGTGGGTGGACTCAGGCCACGGCTTGCAGAGGCTTGGCTTGGGCTGGGCTGAGAAGTTGTTGAACTCTGGCAACCGCGTTGGCTGCGGTGAGTCCATATTTATTGCGGAGATAATCCACACTCGACGCATGTTCGATAAACTGGTCAGGCCATCCGATCCGGATGACAGGTGTGGGGATCCGATGATCGGAAAGGAGTTCCAAAACGGAACTGCCATAACCACCCGTAATGACATGATCCTCAAAGGTGACCACAACCTCGGCAGCGTGCGCAAAAAACCCGTGTGTTGCTGCGTCGAGGGGTTTAGTGAAACGGGGATTGATTACCGCAACATCATATCCCTTCGCGATCAATAGGACAGCGGCTTCACGAGCCATTGTGTTGAGGGGGCCGAGACCGAATAGAGCCACTTTCTTTCCGCCAGTATGAGCAAATTGTTGAACTACTTCTGCTTGGCCGATTTCTAGCGAGCTAGGTTGATCCTTGATCGGCACTCCTTCCGCATTACCGCGTGGATAACGAATGGCGACTGGGTGCGGTTGTTGGGTAGCTGTGAACATCATGTCCACGAGCTCGTCCTCGTCCTTGGGTGCCATCGCGATCAAGTTCGGGACGCACCGGAGGTAAGCGATGTCGAAAAGCCCGTGGTGTGTGGGGCCATCGTTTGCGGAAAGCCCAGCACGATCCATGCAGAAAATGACCGGAAGATCCTGCAAGGCCACATCGTGCAAAATACAATCGTAAGCGCGTTGGAGGAATGTGGAATATATCCCCACAACCGGGCGAAAACCCATCGTTGCCATCCCGGCGGCGAAGAGAACTGCATGTTCTTCGGCAATCCCTACGTCATAATACCTTGAGGGCATCGCCTGCTCTAGGGCTTTCAGTCCTGTTCCTGTCGGCATGGCGGCGGTGATCCCCACGACACTGCTGTCCTTCTTGCAGAGGCGCACCATGGTCTGTCCAAAGACATCCTGATAGGCTGGTGCCGATCCCGGTTTTGCGGATGGGCTCTCACCAGTTTGAGCATTGTAAGGTCCGCAACCATGAAACTTCTCGGGATGTTGGATAGCAGCGTCGAATCCGCGACCCTTCTTCGTGAGCACGTGGATAATGACAGGAAATTCTAAGGTCTTCGCGTATTCCAGCGTGTTTACCAGCAAGGGCAGGTCGTGCCCATCGATCGGTCCCAAGTATCTCAGGCCGAGTTCCTCAAAAATCAGGCTCCTACCAGCACCCCCTCGTCCATCGCCAGCTGTCGTCGGGTTTTGTTGGAGTGCGAGCTCGGAGACAGCGCCTTTGAGGGCTTCCTCGGCTTTATGGCCTAGTCGCAGGGCTAGATCGCCCTTTGGCATCCTACGAAGTAACCCCTCAAGATCTTTGTGCACCCGATTGTAATGCGGATTTGTGATCAGCTTGTTGAGATAACTCGCAAAAGCACCCACATTCTTCGCGATACTCCACTCGTTGTCGTTGAGGATTCCGATGAATTTTTTGGTGGTGTGCGCAATGTTATTCAGGGCCTCGAAGAAAATGCCGTTTGTGAGTGCAGCATCGCCAAAAATAGCGACCACATTTTCACCTGATCCTCGCTGATCTCGTGCGGCGGCCATTCCCAAAGCGGCCGAGAGAGCCGTGCCGGCATGTCCTGCACCGTAACAATCGTGCTCGCTTTCACTTCGAAGCGCGAAGCCGTTGAGACCGTCCGTGGTGCGGATGGTGTGGAAACGGTCCTTACGACCCGTCAAGAGTTTATGGACATAGACCTGATGGCTCACATCCCAGACGAACTTATCCTTAGGAGTGGAAAAAACAGTGTGCAACGCCAACGTCAACTCCACGACGCCTAGGTTTGGACCTAAATGCCCTCCCGTTTTCGCCAGTTTGCTGATCAACTCTTCTCGTATTTCTGCAGCAAGCAGGATCAACTGAGGCATCGTCAACTTTTTCACATGGGAAGGATCATCCACCATGTCCACAAAACGGCTCATACTCATGAAGTTTCTTCGTCGTCGAAAACCAGCGGTTTGGCCGTGATCTGGCCAGCTGAGTCCTGCTCAAGTTGTTGAATCTTCAACTCCGCTTCCTGAAGCTTCTTCTGACAGTGCTGGTACAATTCCCTACCTTCTGCATACTTAGAAAGTAGCTTCTCTAAGGGCAGATCTTCCGATTCCATCGCGGTGACGACGGACTCAAGATTCTGCAACACTTCTTCAAATGGCAATTCCGGAAGAGAATCTGCTGTCAGACCCTTCCTTTTACCCTCTTTCGGCATTTTCCCAGTATAATCGACGTGCCCATCTCCGTAAAGCCCAATGCATTATTTCGAGCATGGTCACGCTGTTTCGTGTGGGGGATTCACGTATCTTCATCGTGCAGTTCTCCCTCCGCCAAGCGGTTGGAAGGGCGAGGAAAGCCTTCTGATCCTTTTCGGTGCAGGTTTAAGGCTGAGAGATACGATAGAAGCGGAACGGACGAGTCGCTGACTGGGGATCCAACTCCGACAAGTCCATCTCACCTTTCAACTTGGTTGACAACGCGAACCACTGCAGGAAATCGTCCGTGTATTCAACTAAAAATTCCTTACCACCACCGTCCTGAACCATCATAAACGTTCGTTTTCTCGCTGGCTCGAATCGTATCCTAGGCCACCAATCAATCGAAGGTCTTATGGTAAGCTCCAGAGTTTGTGTTCCGATTCCGCAAGCATTGATTGCGAAGAGGGTGATTAAATAGGTGTCTTCGGAGCCGGGGTTTGGGGAGCCATGGAGCACTCCGTTGGTGACGTTAAACATGAGACCGTCAGGCAGGCCCAGTGGCCAGACAGGAAAGAACCGCACTGCACCGAAGCTGGTCGGAAAGTGAGTGGCCGTAATCCTGTAGTGGAAATCTGCGCCCACCCAACCGTTGGCTGAACGAGGGCTTGTAATCACGGGAGCAGCTGCGTTGACCGTGATCTCGAGCTTCTGAATTCCTGAACCGCACGCGTTGCTGGCGGAGAGGTTGACGATGTAGAATCCCGCCGTGGAGGGAACCCCTGAGATCACGCCGTTGACCGGGTTGATGGTGAGGCCTGGAGGCAATAAGATCGCGCTGAAGTTGGACGGTAAACCGCTGGCACTGATGGTGAAAGCGAACGGTTCACCCACGCAGGCAGCGACTCTGCTGGAGCTGGTGATCACAGGTGCTGGTGGCCCGACGGTCAAGGTGAGGGTGTGTGGGTCTCCCGGGCCACCCAAATTATAGGCGAAGAGGTGGACTGTGTAGGTTCCTTCCGAGCCGGGAGCAGGCGTGCCTGAGATCACGCCGCTTCCCGCGTCGAACGTGAGATCCAGAGGCAGTCCCCCTAGCATTAAATAGCCATCCGGCGAACTGGTAGCTGTGATGGTGTAGGGGGAAATGGGTTCTCCTTCGCAGGCGGTGGCTGTGTGTGGGCTTGTGATCACAGGTGGTTTCGGAAAGACGATGAATGTGAAATCCTTTGTTGTTGTGCCGCCTTCGTTGCTGGCCCAAAGTTTCACTGGGTAGTGACCTGCAGTCCCGGACTCTGGGGCACCCCAAACGTCGTGATAGATTAGATCAATTCCGAGGCCCAAAGGTAAGATGCCTATCGCCCCGGCCTCGGTCGCAGTAGGGTCAGAAGTGATGGGATAACGATCCATACTGCCCTCCCAAGCATAGCCAATGTCGTGGCTTGTGAGCACTGGGGGCGGAATCATCCTAGCGGTCCAACGATCGGCGAAGGTATTGCTCCACCCCGATTTGCTGGGGAGGTAATAGACCTTCACCTCAGGAGTATTTAAGAAAACCGAATTGCCGGCACTTGGAGCATTCCCCAAGAAGGTGACCCTCGTTAATTCTGTGCAGCCAGCGAACGCATAATCTCCTATGGATGTGACACTCTCGGGGATTTCGACGCTCGTCAGATCAGTACAGTTACGGAATGCTTCCGCATCGATTGATGTGATAGGGAGGTTGTCAACCATTGCAGGGAGAATAACGTCGCCACCAATCTTGGGGTTGGTGCCTGAGATTGCGATGGAATTGTCGACTTTCTTAAATAATAAATCGGCGACGACTAGGGTGAACGTCAGGCTGTTTGTCTCGTTGGCAGTGCTGGCAAAAAAGGTGACATCGTAGGAGCCTCTAGCACTTGTGGTGCCTTTTATCTCGCCGGTTTCCCGATCAATGGTGAGGCCAAGAGGCAGCCCCTTCTCGCCCTGGTAGAACCATTCCGTGCCGAAGGGATTAGGGATCGGTTGGGACGGGCGGTAAGGAAGGTTGGGGAAATAAGGTCTAATCCAACGACCCACCTCTAGGGTGAGTATTTCTTCAGTCGCACCGCCCGCATTGATGGCATGGAGGGGGATGTGGTAGATCGCTGGACCCGCAGCGAATCCGTAAATCTCATTGTTGGCAGAGTCGAATCTTAATCTCGGTGGCAAACTCCCAACTGTTATATTAATCGGACTAATCCCAGTGGCCGTTATTTTATAGCTGAAATCTCGACCCACTCTAGTTCTAGCCGTGAGGGGACTTGTGATTACTGGGGGTTCAGGAGACACACTCAGGGTAAGTGTTCCGCTGCCGACGTGCGCAATGTTGCTTGCGCGGAGGGTGATGAGGTAGATCCCTCCCCGAAAAGGGGTGCCGGAGATCACCCCACTGATTGGATCGCAGTTGAGGCCCGGTGGCAGGTCTTCCGCTACAAAGCTGACGGGATACTCCGTGGCCCTGATCATATAGGTGAAAGGTTCGCCCACTGTTGCGGAGGCGGTGGTGGCACTTGTAATTACCGGAATCCGAGGAAGAACTATCACCCCGACGGTCAGGGTTAGAAACCTGGGTTCGGAACTGCCTTCAATGTTGGATGCAACAAGCGTAATGGGAAAGGTTCCTAACATGGTAGGACGACCAGAGATGAGACCACTCAAGGAGTCAAGCTCTAGGCCGAGATCGGGAGGCAGGGTGGCCGAGAACGAACTTGGATTCCCAGTTGCTGTTATCGTATAGTTGAACGAGATGCCTAGTGTTCCATGGGCGGTGCTCTCGCTAGTGATCGACGGCAGCGGAGGGCGAACAGTAATCCGGAGGATTTGGCTTTCCTCTCCGCCATCGTTTCTCGCGGAGATGGTGGCGTCAATGGTTTCTACCCGTTCGGGGAACCCTTGGATGAAACCAGCGTCCGAGATGGTTAAGCCCACAGGCAGCCCCGTCGCGGAGAAAGTTGTCGGCGTTTCGGGAGCGCGGGGGGATGTTGTGATTTGAAAACCGAATCGTTCCCCTACTCTCGCAGTGGCGGATGAAACACTTGTGATCACCGGGTCAGGAGGGAATACAAATACCCTGAGAACTTCATGGGCTATGGGTACGATCCCATTATCAGCGTAAATCTGGAGGTCCACTTGATAGGTGCCTCCTGAGACATTGGGTGGGGTCCAATAGATTAACCCGGAACTCTCTTCAAACCTTAAAAACTCGACTCGCGGGTCGTGCGGCTCATCGATAACAGAGTAGCGGTTCGGGCAATTGTCGCCGGTTATCCTATAAACCAAAGGTTCGCCGACCCTCGCCCTAGCTTCGCGAGGGCTAGTGATGTGCGCAGGCCCCGAAGGGAAGACTATCAAAGTAAATGATTGGATGGTTGTGCCGCCTTCGTTCCTAGCCGAGATGGTGACGGAGTAGACTCCTCCGCATCCCGGTTCTGGGGTCCCCGTGATCTCGCCAGTAAGTGGATTGATGGAAAGTCCCGGTGGCAGGCCTGCCGCCGTGTAACTCGTTGGTGAGTTGCTGGCAATGATGGAGCAGGTGAATGGTTCGCCCGCCGTCGCTGAAGCTGTATCGGGGCTTGTGATCACTGGTGCCTGAGGGGCTAAAACAGTGAAGTTGATAAACATGAAGCCCTCTCCGCCTTCGTTGGTGGCACGGATATAACACCTAGTTTCAGGGGCTGCCAACTCGGGGATGCCGAAGATCACGCCTGAATTGGGGTCTATGCTAAGTCCCAGAGGGAGGCGACTCCCTTCAGGAATGTCGAACAGGGTCGGGGTGGCATCCGCTGTTGGATTGGTTGTGACTGTATAAGTAAAGTGCTGTCCCACTAGCAGA
>SXGR01297755.1_pt1 | contig 11227 bp, 13 predicted proteins | sample 3174711 | NCBI WGS metagenome assembly SXGR01 (sample SAMN11356860, study PRJNA531348) | freshwater metagenome | isolation source: freshwater sample F1-60 | place: China: Fuxian Lake, Yuxi | collected 2017-12-25
CAACAGTGAATATGCTAAATAGTCGCATCCTTGGCCACGAATTCGGCTCCCCTCTACCCGCAGCCGCTTGCGAATGTTCTCCCATGCGTCGCCGGGCTCCTCCTGAAAGGTAAGGACAAAACGCTGTCCTACAATGATGCTGACCTGCTCGGGTTCGATTCGAATCCCGTTGGCATCGGCGTGCACATTCAGCATCGTCCCCACCACGAAGAGATAGTCGTCGTATTCCTCGCATTTCGGTCGGGTGCCGATCGACAGGATGTCCTCTGTGGAAAGTGGGTGGACGCGAAAGCTCTCGCACAACGCCTGGATCACTGCAGCATCATGCACACCATCGACATTGATCCACGACATGGAGCGGCTATCGACAAAACCTGCGCAGTCCTCCACGCTCAGCCCCTCGCGTTCGTCGAGGTGATCGACGTCGTAGTCGATCACGGTGATATGGATGGGCGTGTTGCGCTTTTCCCCCGTGTAAATAGCGGAACCCGGTGGCATACCGAGCTTTTTCGCTTGGCCGTGTGTGAGCTTGTTCATGGCGCCCCCGCGCAGGGATACCACGGGCGCCCCCAAAAAAAAGAGATAGTCAACGAATTGACTATCTCTTTCAATCCAGATTTCGAACTATTTAGTTCTGAACGTCCGTATCGTTGACGTCCGTATCCGCGACATCGGTGTCCGAGGTGTCCGCCGGGTCGGTTTCGGTGACGTCCGTTTCATCGGTATCCTCGTTCATCGGCGCGCTGCCGTAGCAGGCGGCCAACACCACCGGTGTCAGCACCGCGCCGACGGTGCGCAACATTCGGGCCCCCAGACCCGGGGCCGAACAAAACGGACAAGCTTCCTCACTGGACCGAAGGTGTCGGCCACACTCTTTGCACGGGATCATCGCTCCTCCTCGGTCCATGATAGCAGAGAGTCCGTTGACATCTGTAGAGGGCCCGGTAAAACCGCGCCCTCGATGCAACTCAGACGTCGGTATCCGAGCTCTGATCGTCGGTATCCTCACCAGCGTCGGTGTCGCCCACATCCGTATCCGTGTCCACCACGTCGGTGTCCGAGTCAACCACGTCGGTGTCCACTGAAATGTCGGTATCGACCGGCACATCGGTGTCAGGGTCAGTATCCGGATCGGTGTCGATCACGCCCTCGCACGCCGGATCTTCGGCGTCGATCAGGCCATTACAGTCGTTGTCGAACCCATCCGTGCAATCTTCGGGAATCGCCGCATACTCCGTCCACGAGGCGTCCGTGGCACCCACTTGGTCGTTTGCATCGTCACAATCGCCGCACTCGGTGGTGTAGCCATCGCCGTCCACGTCGGTGCTGCCCTCACACGGCGGACCGCCGTAACAAGCGGCCAAAACCAACGGCGTCAACATCGCCGCGACGGTGCCGTAGATCTTAGAGCCCAAGCCCGGCGCCGAACAGAACGGACAGCGATCCTCCTGATCTCGAATATGCCTTCCACAATCTGTACACGGTTTCACGTCTCCCCCAAGGTCCGGCCCCAAACTCCAGTCTGACACGCCCACGCTGGGGTTCGCCAGCTGAACTTGCGCGCTCGCCGGAAGTCGGCCATCGTGGCGAAATGCACACCATCACACGTAACCGACACGCCCAGTCCAGCGACGCCTTTGCCCCACGGTACGTCGTCTGGGAACTCACCCTCAAGTGCGACCTCGCTTGTCGACATTGCGGCAGCCGCGCTGGCAAAGCCCGAGAGGAGGAACTGTCAGCCGCCGAAGCCCGAGATGTGGTGCAGCAGATGGCCGAAATGGGCACACGAGAAATCTCGTTCATCGGTGGGGAAGCGTACCTTGACCCAGAATGGTTGGAGATCGTTCGAGCGGCCACCGACGCCGGTATTCGCGCGACCATGACCACCGGCGCCCGGGCCTTGACCGCAGACCGCGCAAAACAGGCCGCCGACGCGGGAATGAAGTCGATGAGCGTTTCGGTGGATGGGCTGGAAGCGACCCACGACCGATTGAGGGCGGTCAAGGGTAGCTTCAAGAACGCCATCGCCGCGCTCGGCCACATTAAGGGCGCTGGCATGATCGCCACCGCGAACACCCAGTGGAATCTCCTCAATCTTCCCGAACTCGAAGAACTCGGCGAAACCCTATTGAATGCGGGAATTCGCGGTTGGCAGGTACAGATCACCGGACCGATGGGCCGCGCATCGGACATGCCCGATCTGCTCCTCCAGCCGCATCACATGCTGGACTTGGTCCCTAGGCTTGCAAAGTTCTCTGAGATCGCCGCAAAACGTGGATGCAAAATCCACGCAGCAAACAATCTCGGGTATTTCGGTCCATTCGAACAGATCATTCGCTCCGCTACCTGGCAGGGCTGCGTGGCCGGCAAATATACCCTCGGTATCGAATCCAACGGCGATGTGAAAGGTTGTCCCTCCCTTCCCAGCCAACCCTACGTGGGCGGAAACCTAAGGCACAAGCGCCGTCGGGAGATCTGGGAACAAACCGAAGAATTGGCCTTCGCCCGCGACCGGGACCTTGAGGAGCTCTGGGGTAGATGTAAGTCCTGCTACTACGCAGAATCCTGCCGCGGTGGCTGTTCGTGGACCGCGCACACCCTGCTCGGCAAACGTGGGAACATGCCCTATTGTTACCATCGCGCCGACATGTTGGCGCAGGAGGGCCTCCGAGAACGGTTGGTTCGGGTCGAGGAGGCTCCCGGAACGCCGTTCGATTTTGGCCGATTTGAACTGATTGAAGAGCCGGTCAACTCCAAATAGTAAATCGCCTTACTACATCACATATTGTTGTAGACTGTTGTAGGGCGTTCACTGCGGCTTCTGGCCGGTTACTCTGGAACGGGAGGGTGGATGTTTCCTCGGCTCAACGCTTGGTGTGCGGTATTCTTGCTGGCTTGCTCCACTCCACCACCGGCGAACGACACGCCGCCGCCGCCCACCGAAGACCCCCAAAAAGTGGCCATCTCCTCGTTTTGGTCTTGGTTTACCGCACATGAAGCCGAGTACCGAGACCTTTCCGCCGTCGCTGAGCGATTGGACGTTATCGGCGCTGAAATCCGGCGAATTGACCCGGGTCTGTTGGCGGAGTTCACCCTCGATCCCGATGGCACGCGCGTCCTGGTACTCACCGCTGACGGCATTCAACGCCTATTTCCCATCGTAGAGGCGACTGTTGCTGCGGCGCCACCGATCCCCGGGTGGCGAATCCAAGCGTTGCGCCCTGCTTGGGCCACCCCGGACACAAACCTCCAGTGGAAAGAGCAAACGCTCTCTTTCGGCGATTTTTACGCCGCATGGGACGCAGCTACCCCAGCGAACGTCCAAATTTACGTCCCGCTCCCCGCGGAAACGACCGAAAAGGACGCGGCTACCCTTGGGTTTGTGGCATTGGACGCCGTACTCGGCGAAAAGATGACCGAAACCCTGGGTGAACTCCATTTCGCCGGCGGTATCCCGCCCGCCGACGCCAAAAACCTGTTTCTACTTGCCGCTCACCTTCAAAGCGACAAAAAGTAAACCGCTTTACTTTCCGCCGGCGATCGCCTGAAGCTCATCGTACCCTGGCATTTCCGAGAGATCCGGAACCACCACAATCTCGATTCGGCGGTTGAGGGCCTTGCCCTCCTTGGTGTCGTTTGTATCCACAGGCTGAGTATCCGCATACGACGCCGCAGAAACTCGCGCCGCAGGCAGTCCTGAATCCACCAACAGCCGCGTCACCGTGATCGCCCGCGCCGCACCCAACTCCCAGTTAGAAGGGAATCGCTCGCTTGCAATGGGAACATTATCGGTGTGGCCCGCGATTTGAAAGTCGCGGTTGGGGATCGACGCCAACACTTGTGCCACTTCAGCGATGGTGACCTGGCCCTCGGCCGAAAGGGTCGCCGACCCGCTCGGAAACAAGATGTCGGTGGCCAGCTCCACGATCATCCGCCCGTCCACCACCTTCACCTTGAGGGTGCCCGAATCGATCATCGATTTGAAGCGCGCAACCAAGTCGCGATATGCGCGAAGACTTGCTTCCGTCTGCGCTTTCCGCTCCTCAAGCTCCTTCAGGGCCTGCCGCATCTTCTCAATATCCGCCTGGAGCGCCCCCGATTCCTTCACTTTGGACGCGAGAGCCGACTGTGCGCCGGACAACTCCCCGGTCAAACGCTCGATCTCAGACTTGAGAGCTTCAATCTCGCCGTTGAGTCTGGAAACGTCGGCTTCAAGCTTGGCGATCTGCTGCGCCTGGGCTCCTTTAGCGGTGTTCAGCTCCTGAATCTGACCATCTTTGGCCACACCCTCCGCCAACGCCGCATCATACTTCTTTTTCGAAACTAGGCAGCCCGTACACAGTACGATCGCCAACAGTCCAACAAAGCGGTTCATCATGCCCCCTCCCCAGCGGGTAGCCTGCGAACCCGCAGATGGCAAAGGGGCACTATCGATCCTGGGTTTTCCAGTCGCCCGCCACCCGCTGGATCACCACGGGCGTCAGACCCGCGAAAATCCGGATGTGGTAGGTACCGAGGTCATAATCCCCCGCCGGCAACATACCGTCGAAACCGCCCGTCTCCTGGAGCACCGCTGCTGCATGCTCGATAGCGCCACGCTCATCTGGAGAAAATGGTATTTCTCTCACAGTTAATGCGATAGCCTTCGCCTCCACTCGCCGCACCGTCAACCGCCCAAACCGCTCGCGCAGCGCTCTCACTTGTTCGTGAACCTGTGCGTCTTCCGGTGCTTTCTGCATAACGACCAACAACCGCTGGTAGGCCAACCAGATGTCACCCCGATTGCGGGCAGCGTCCGCACCCAGCCGAACCACCTCCACCGGCATATCGACCGGAAGAGCTGACATCTCCAAGAACTTGGTCTCCACCCCCGCCCAAGCGTTCTTTTCGGCGAGCCGCACCGTCTCTTCACGAAGCTGTCGAAACTCGGCTTCTTCCTCCATTGTCGCCGCTTCGACCGGAACGGCCAATAGGCAGCCCACAAGCATGAGGCTCGTCCACATCGCCGCCCTCCAACACCAAACTATCCAACGAACGCACCACCCGCGAGAGTTGTCCCTACACAACGGTGTAGCGGATCTTCACGGGACGCCCTTTCCGATGAACAGCGATCGTAATGTCGTCCTCCCTCTTGAGGATCTTCAGCGCTTTATACGCCGACATCACGTCGCGAACCTGGTGACCGTTAACCGACTCCAAGACATCGCCATTACGAAGCCCCATTTGATAGAGCGCCCCGCAAGTCTTCACCTTGGTGAGGCGATAACCATTAGCCCCGTTACCTTTATGGCGCTCTACCGCCGCCAATCGGCTCGCCGCATCCAAGTTTCCGGTGTACTTCCGAAGAAAAGAGCGCTCCACAACAAACCTACCGGCGGATTCTCGGAGGATTCCCGGCTTCGCTTCGTCGACGCAGCCGCCCGCTCCCCTCTTGCCCGTCGTCTTGGCGCTGGTGACATATTGTCCCTTCGGCTTGGAAGACCCTGCTCCCTTGGGAGTCCCCTTCGAGGCGGGTGGAGCGGTACCGTTGACGGCTTCGGGCCGCGGCGGGGCCACCGGTTCGACTTCCGCAGGAACCGATTCCGCCGGCGCCACCACGAGGGACGTCGGGCGTGGGTTCCATTCGGGCAACGCCGACCATTCGCCATCGGACTCCGGAGCCACTTGGACTTCCGGTGGCATCAACGATGTCAGCGACGGCAGGCGCGCAGCGGCCAACAGCGGCAGACAAGCTACAACGGCCACCACGCCCGCTCGGGCAGCGACATCATAGGCATGGTACCAACTCCGCATGTTCGTCCCCAGCAAGACGCCACTGAGACGAACCCGCAGCCACAATCTTCAATCGATCACTTCAGCTTGTACACAATCGTGTAGCTGCTCATGTCGATCTCAAACAACCCGTCCTGATGCCGGACCAACGGGGAAGAGGCGGTTTGACCATTGTAATCGGTGTTACACTTATTGGACTGGTACCAAAAGTGAATCTGACCTTCTGACTCCCAAAACTTGCCTTTCTGCTTGCATTTCGTCTTCTGATCGGTCTGATTCACGACCTGGCTGAACTTACCTTTGGAGGACACTTTCAGCTCGTAGACCCAACCGTCCTTGTCTACGCCCACCCATTGGCCTTCGTAAGGAGCCGCTTGGCTCGGTGGAAACTCGGGTCCCGCGGCAAATGCCGTTCCCGTCCACAGAAAACCGACCATCGCCAACCAGCGCATCTGTCCTCCTCTTGCTTCAGGGAGCATAGGATACGGCGACGGGAACCTCCAGGCCCCCGAACCGCAAACCCACAACCCGTGGAAGGTTGAAGTTTATTCCTTTGGGATCACAGGCGACCGTATGCGCTCATTCGTCCGAATACACTCGCGGCACGCGCGCGTGGACATTGGTCAAGATCTCATAGGGAATCGTACCCGCCCAGCCCGCGAGATCTTCCGCAGTGATCCTTGCTTCCCCTTGCTCCCCGAGGAGAACCACCTCGTCGCCATTGTAGGCTTCGCCTGCTTCCAAGTTCACCATCAGCTGATCCATGCAGATTCGGCCAACGACCGACTTTTTCTGGCCGCGGACAATGACCTCCGCCTTTCCGGACATCGCGCGAAAATAGCCGTCCCCGTAGCCGACCGGAACGGTGATCACTCGAGTGGCCACGTCACTTTGCCAAGTCCAACCGTAGCTCACCGGATGCCCGGCCTGAACGACCTTGAAGTACACCACATGGGAACACCAGCGCATTGCCGGAGCCACGCCGGACAACCGAGGGACCTCTGCGGAGGGGTGGACCCCGTAAATCAAAATCCCCGGGCGCACCAGATCAAGCCACGTTTCGGGGGCCTGGAGAATCGCGCCTGAATTTGCCAGATGGCGTGTGGGGGTCGGAAGGCTGCGCCGCTCATAAAAACGGAGAACCTCCTGAAACCGCTCCAGCTGCAGCGCGGTGGGACCCGGATCTTCCCCATCGGAACAGGCGAGGTGGGAATAAATGCCTTCGATCGCCACATGCGGGCATCGAAGGCTCTCTTCCAACAGCGCACCGGCAGAATACCAATGGATGCCGATCCGCTCCATGCCCGTGTCAATCTTCAGGTGGACCCTCGCCTTCCGCCCAAAGGCGGTCGCTGCCTCCTCAATGGCGCGCAGCTTGTCCACTGAGGACGCCGTTAAAATGAGATCGTGCTCCAAGAAGAGGGGTATCTGACGACCGATGATTCCACCCAGGACCAAGATCGAGCAGGATACCCCTGCCTTACGAAGCGCGATGCCCTCTTCCACATAGGCAACCCCAAAGCACCGTGCTCCCTCCCTTTCGAGGCGCGCCGCCACCGCCTCTAGACCATGCCCGTAAGCATTGGCCTTGAGGATCGGCATCAGCTGAACGCCGCCCACATGCCGCTCGATCGCTCGGTAGTTTCCGGCGATCTGCCCAAGCGAAATCTGAACATGGGTGGGTCGGTGCACGGCCGATCCGTATCCGATGGATCGGCCGTGCGCACATCGACAAGTACTTTACTATTTCAAAGAACGAACCGGCCTACAGCAGTTTCAGTTGGCACCCCGCACCGGGTCTTCGAAAAGGAGACGGCCAGGGTGCGGGAGGCATCGCTTCAAAACCCAACTTTTCTCTCCACAACTCGAACAGCTGCCTAGATGCCAATGCTGCAGACCCACTGCCCCGCATCCTACTTCCAAACCGAGAATCATTGAGCTCTCCGGAGCGCATCCTTCGAACGCCATTCATCACGCGGCCCGCCCGCAACGGCAGCGCCTCCCGAATCCGGTGCTCAAACACTTGAGCGACCGCCCCCGGAAGCCGCAAATCGATCGACCACGCCCAACGCGCCCCAGCGTCCCTTGCCCGCTGCAGGCTCTCCGGCACCAGCGACTCATTGATCCCCGGAATGACCGGAGACACGCTTACTCCCACTGGAATCCCCGCGTCGCTCAACGTCCTCATCGCCCGAAATCGGGCCTCGGGCGGCGGCGCACCCGGCTCGATCTTGCGCTGAAGCTCAGGATCGGCGATGGGGATTGAGAAAGTAACTTTGATGCCTCCAAAAGCCGCTAAGCGCTGCAGAACTTCGAGATCGCGGGTGATCAGCGGCGACCGCGTGATGATCCCCGCCGGATTGCAATAGTCTGCACAAACCTCCAAACATCCGCGTGTGAGCTCATATTTCCTCTCCACCGGCTGGTAGCAGTCGGTCACCCCCGAAAACACCACCTCCTTTCCTTCCCAAGACCGATGATCAAAAGCCTCCCGCAAGAGCTCTGGCGCTCGAAGTTTCACTAGGATCTTTCGATCGAAATCCGAACCCGCACCCCAACCCAAGTACTCGTGAGTGGGACGCGCATAACAATATGCACACCCGTGGGTGCACCCCCGGTAGGGATTGACCGAGGAGTCAAAACCTACATCTGGGCTATTGTTTTCCGAGATGATCCCTCGACTCCGATCCTCAATGATCTCCAATTTCGGAGGGGGAGGAGGCTCCTCCCACTCCACCTCGGTGGTGTGAAAGCGGTTTGGCGGATTCCATGCGTGCATGTCCCAGCATAACCGATGCTGTACATATGTTCAGTGTTGGATCCAAAAAATTCGAAGGATCGACAATACACAGGTTTACACCTAAGGAATTTCCTCTACGGCTTCATACACTCGGCTGGTCTCTGTGGCGACATCGATCTCGATTTCGAGTTCGCTCTTGGACAAATGCAGCACCCGGTTGCCAAATGCGGTACCCGGAGCGATCCCGGCGGCCGGTTCGGCCCATTCCACCGTGAAAACGAGCACATCGTCCTGTGGATCGTCATAGCCAGTCACCACCTGATCATCGAGGAGCTCGGCGGTTCCCGACTGGACCAAAATCGGCTCGGTTCCCATGGGATACTTGTATAGCTCATAGGCGCCCCCCTCCACGAACTCCATCGCGCGCTGGTTGCCTTCATCATCTTCGGCAGCCCAGATGCCCACCATCGTGTCGTACGAAACCGACGAACAGCCCGACAAAGCGGCACAGAAAAGCAGGGAACGCATCGTCACCTCCGAGCCCATCGTACCTCAACCATGGAAAACCGCGATGAAAGAGGCTTTCACTCCCCTTTCATCCGCCACCATACATCGTCAACCGCTTTACGATTTTTCTGCAGCCGCGGGAATCGGTCCAAAGTGCTCGTACGGCTTCTCAAACCAAGCGCGCAGCGTCTTCGACATCTTTGCCGCATGGGCGCCGTCGAGAATGCGATGATCAAACGTGGCGCACAATTTCATCGTTTGAATCACCTTGATCGAGCCATCGTCAGCCACCGCGGGAGTCTTCAAAACCCCGCCCATCGCGATCAACAGTGGCACGTGGCTATACGGAACCAAAGGAACGTACGCCTCTTCCAGGCCGAGCGAGCCAATGTTGGTCACCATCACCGACCCAAATGGATCTTTTGGCAGCCCCGCCCAACGCATATCGAGGTTCAACTTAAACAAAAAGAACGACAGCAGGTCAAGAACGGTGCCAACCAGCCAACCAGGAAGCTTTTTCATGGTTTGACGGGTGCTTTCCTTCTCTTCATCCTTGCCCGCGCGCACCTTTTTGGCCGACGCCTCAAAGTCATCCACGACCGATTCCAGACTCTTTTTGTCCGCATCGCGAATCGTGACGCCGGAAAGGTCGATCTGGCCTGTCTGTGGATCTTCCATCGCCAACTGGAAGAACACCGCCACATCCTGTCGAAGGTAGATGTTTCCCCAGCGAAGAACGGCATTGGCGTCCGGCATTTCCGCCATCACCGCGCCCATCGCCCGCGCCATCAAGTGGGTGACCGTCAAACGCTTTCCCGTCGCCTTACGAAACTCTTCGATGTACCGCAAGGATTCGTCCATCTGGACCACCATCGCACCATAGACACTCGGATCCTTGGTGGTCCGCCATGTCCCAATCGCGATCTTTCGAAAGGAGGAAACGTCGTATTTTCGAACGAGGGGTAGATTTGGCATGCGTCGATGCTACACCAATCCCGGCGCGGATCCAACCGAGCGCGAAGAACAACGAATATTTGTTGTTCCACCAACGTAGTCCGCATCCGGCACCAACAGCGTGGAAGTTTTTGGGCACACCACGCCACACTCAGGTATACCAGGGCGCCGGTTGGGGCGCGGATGCTGCTCGACGCATTGACGGTACTCGATATCATTCCCGTTTTGGCCGCCATCCTGGCCTATGGGCTGGCCTTGGTTTTCGGAGCCATCCTTGGCGGATGTGGCATTTATTGGCGTCGTTTCTCGGCAACCCTAGCCGCCCTGGTTCTGGTCGCGGCGCCGCCGGCCATGCTGTTGATTTCGATGCTCGGTTTGCACAGTTGGGGGCAGCGGTTCGGCGTCGGCGTCTTCATGTTGGTTTCCATTCTCAATGAGCTACTCACCGGAGCGACGTGCGTATCTCTGGCGATAATCCTTGCATGTGCTCTGTTGGTTTCAGCAATTCGCCCTCGCGAACCAGTTAGTAAAGCGGTTGACTAACGATTCGTAGTTTGAGCGAGAACGGAATAAAAGGGTCACCCCCCTGGAGTTTCCATGGCTCTCCCGACGACCGAACGTGCACGCCTTCTCCTCGACCAGCTTTCCAAGCGGATTCTGGTCCTCGATGGCGCCATGGGGTCGATGATTCAAGCCTACAAACTGGAAGAAAAAGACTTTCGTGGCGAGCGTTTCGCGAACCACACCCACGATCAAAAAGGCAACAGCGATCTGTTGGTGTTGACTCGCCCCGACGTGATCCAGGCGATCCACGAGGCTTATCTCGCTGCCGGTGCCGACATTTTGGAGTCGAACACCTTCACCGCTACGACGATCGCACAGGCGGACTATGGGCTTGAATCGCTCGCTTACGAGCTCAACAAAGCCGGAGTGGAAGTCGCCCGAAATGCCTGCAAGAAGTTTGAAGCCGCAGATCCATCTAAACCCCGCTTTGTAGCGGGTATTCTCGGGCCAACCAACCGCACGGCATCCATTTCGCCAGACGTAAATAACCCAGGTTACCGCAACGTAAGTTTCGATGAGCTCGTCGTCGCCTACACCGAAGCCACGCGCGGGTTGCTGGACGGCGGCGCCGATCTGTTGATGATCGAAACCAGCTTCGACACGCTGAACGCAAAAGCTGCTGCGTATGCGGTTCTTTCTCTGTTCGACGAGCTCGGGTACCGGGTTCCTTTGATGATCTCAGGCACCATC
>SXGR01512445.1_pt1 | contig 11226 bp, 8 predicted proteins | sample 3174711 | NCBI WGS metagenome assembly SXGR01 (sample SAMN11356860, study PRJNA531348) | freshwater metagenome | isolation source: freshwater sample F1-60 | place: China: Fuxian Lake, Yuxi | collected 2017-12-25
CGCCTCGCCCGAGCGTTCTGGCCGGGACCGCTGACGCTCGTCCTGCCAAAGGCGCCGAGCGTGGGCGATGCCGTCACGCGCGGCGGGGCGACCGTCGCGGTGCGCGCGCCCGCACATCCACTGGCCGTGCGCCTGCTCGCGCGGACGCCGCTCGCCATCGCCGCTCCGAGCGCGAACCTCTCGGGCGAGCCCCCCGCACGCACCGCGAGCGACGTCGTGGCGGCGCTCGACGGGCGCGTCGACTACGTCCTCGATGGAGGGCCCACGGGTGATCGGGCGCCGTCGACGATCGTGGATTTGACGGCACTGGACGGACGCGCGACGGTGCTCAGGGACGGAGCCATTCGTCGCGATGAGCTCGCACGCTTCCTCGAGATCCGCTGACGCCTCGATGCGGCTCGTCGCGGTTGGCGTCGCGCTGCTCGGGATCCTGGGCGTCGCAGCGACCGCGCGCGCATGGCCGCTGCCGGAGAAGCAGGCGCTGCCGCTGCGCCTCGACGAGGCTCCGAGCCTCGCGCTGCTCGAGCCGTTTCGCCACCCCGAAGGACGCTCGGCCACGTTCTACGCGACCTACCGCCACGGACGCTACGGCCGGTGGCGCTTTCGGCTGCTCAGCACGCTCGATTGGCCGGAAAATCCGGGCGTCGCTGCGCGTGAGCCCGCGATCGACGCGTGGCTGGCGCGCCAGCTCGACGAGCCGCGCGGATTCCCGCTGCTCGGCGACGACGCGCACTGGTTCCTGCGCAGCGAGCGCGACGAGGCGCTGGCGATCGACGACACGCTGGTGCCGCCATGGCTGCGGAGGCTCGATCCTACGTTCGCCTCTGCGATGTTGCGGCAAGCGGGCTGTAGTGTGGGTGGATGCGCGCCGGGCGCCGCGTTTCCCGGCTTTGCGTTCGAGGCGCTGTGGACCGCGCTCGCGCCCCTCGCCTATCCGATCCCGACGTGGAAGTGCGTCGAGCGCCCCACGGTGGTGCGCAGGCTCGGCAAAGAGCAGGACAAGGTACTGCTCGTGCGCTGCGATGGCTCGCTCGCCGACGATGCGCTCGCGCGCCTGAGCATTCTCGCGCGCCCGACTGGCGCCCCGGCGATCGACGCGTTGCCAGACGAGCCGACGCCGGACGCCGGCGCCGGAGAGTGGGTCCCCGGCGTGCGGCTCCTGGAGCCGCGGCTCGTGTGGGTCCTCGGCGAGCTCGCGAACGCGTTTCGGCCACGCCCCGTCTACCTCTACAGCGGCTATCGGCCGCCCTCGGAAGGCCCGCTCGGCAAGGGGCACGGGAGCTTGCACGCGAGCGGGCGTGCGCTCGACATCGCGCTCGAGGGCGTACCGAACGAAGATCTCCTCGCAGCTTGCTGGGCGCTTCCCGACACGGGCTGCGGCTACTATCCGAACAGCCGCTTCGTGCACATCGATGTCCGACCGCGCAGCACCGGCAGCGCGGTGTGGGTCGACGTCGCCGCGCCTGGCGAGCCTTCGCGCTACGTCGCCGACTGGCCGAGCGTCGTCGAGGACGGCAAGGTGATCTGGCCGCTCCCGAAGCAACGCACGGGACACTAGTCAGCGCGCAAGTCAGAGCGGCGCGGGGCCCGTGCGGCGACGCTCCGAGGCCGTCACTCCCCGCGCCCGCCGTCGCCACGGTCGGGCTCGGTCTTGCGCGTCCGCGCGGCCGGGTCGCCTGCCTCCGCGGCCTGCTTCGCGCGGTACTCGCGGCGCAGTTTTTCGAGCTCATCCGCGACCGCCTCATCGGGCCGCATCGGGAGCGTCTGACGCGTGGGCCGGAATTCTTCGCGCCCCGCGCTCTTCACCGTCTCACGGAGTTCCGGCGCCGGCGTGCCGGCGGCCGAGGCGACCTCCTTCGGCGCAGGCGCACCGCTTGGCGGCATCAAATCGGACTGCGACTTTGGCGCCGCCGTGTCGGTGCCGATGGAGCGGAGCGTACTCGGGCGGTTGCGCTGAGGCGTCGTCGAGCGCACGCCGTGAGCGTCGTCGACGCGCTGCTTGCCAGGCGGCGTGCCCGGCCGCGTGGTCTTCGCGCTCGGCTCGTCGGCGCCGGCCGCGAGTTTATCGAGCTTCAGGTCGAGCCGCTGCGCGAACCGACGCCGCGTGTCCGGCTCCGGCTCGACGGCACTCGTCGTATCCAAGGTCGTGACGCCATCGGCGCCGTCCAAGACGGCGGGAACGACCTCGCTCGCTCGACGGGCCGCCGCGCCGTGCTCCTCCGCGCCGTGGGACGAGTCGTCCACCGACAAGTCGTCGCGGATCGCCAGCTCGAGCGCGCTCGGCAGCGCGAGCCCGATCCCGGCACGAGCCGCGCGCGCCCCGCTGCTCTTGGGCGAGGCGGCGAAGGGATTCTCGTTCCGCCGGCTCGAGCTGAGCGGCATCACTTCGTCTGAGAGCCTCTGTTTGCCGCGCACCGCGTCGAGCGCCGCCGAGGTCTGCGCGAGGCGATCGGCCAGCGCGTCGACGAATTGCCAGAGCAATTTCGTCGCGAGCGTGGGCTCGGTGCGGATGATCTCGAAGAAGTCGCTGCGGCGAAGTACGACGAGCTCGCACGGCGTCACGGCCCGCACGCTGGCGGAACGCGCGCTGCTGCGCACCAGCGCCATCTCCCCGACATGCTCCCCGACGCGCAGCTCCCCCAGGACCGTGCGGCCCTTCGTCACCTCGAGGCGTCCGTCGAGAATGACGTACATCGCGTCGCCCGCCTCGCCCTCGCTCACCACCATGACGCCAGCCGCGACGTCGATCACCTGGGCGACCGTCAGCACGCGCTCGAGGTCGCGGTCGTTGAGACCGAGAAAGAGCGGCAGTCCCGCGAGCACCGCGCGCTTCATCGCGAGCTGCCGCGCGCGCTGGCTGTCCCCGTCGTCGCCCCCGCCGAGCTCGACCACGACCGCCGTGATGTTGTCCTTGCCGCCCTCGGCGTTGGCAAAGTCGACGAGCTCGCGCACGCACGGCTCGGGCGCGTGAAGTTCGAGCGCCTGTGGCAACACGCTCGCTTTCTCGTCGAGGTACCGCGAGAGCCCGTCGGAGCAGACGAGGAAACGATCGCGCGGCACGAGCTCGAGCGTGTGCGTGTCGACTTTGACGTGCTGATAAACGCCGACGCCACGGGTGATGGCGTTGTTGCGCGGCACGAGCGCCACCTCCGCGGGCGTGAGGGCTCCCAGCTTGATCAGCTCGTTGGCCACGGTGTGATCTTCGGTGAGCTGGGAGAGGCGGCCACCGCGATACAGGTACACGCGCGAGTCGCCGACGTGCGCGATGAATCCGTAGGCGCCGAGCGTGAGCAAGACCGAGATGGTCGTGCCCATTCCGCGCAGCTGCGGTTCGCGCTGCCCCTCCGCGAAGATGCGCGACGACGCCGTGTTGACGGCTAGCTCGAGGATGCCGAGCACGCTCTGCGTGTGCAGGTCGGTGAGGTTCGCCGCGTTCCGGCGCTGCTCGAGCACCTCGCGCTGCGACGTGAGCACCTCGTGCACGACGCGCACCGCGATCGCGCTGGCGACTTCGCCGGCCGCGTGGCCGCCCATGCCATCAGCGACGACGAACAGCCCGAGGTCGCGATCGACGAGGAAGTTGTCTTCGTTGTGGCGACGCTTCCGGCCGACGTCGGTCGCCGCGAAAAACTCGATGCCGTCGCTCAAAGGCATGGCCGAGTGAGGCTAGTCCCTCGAGTCCGAAATGGGCTGACAAATTCGCTCAATCCGCGGCTCGGACGCATTCTCGCGAGCCACGACCGCGGCCAGCATGCGCCCCCCGACCTTGCCGTCGCGGCGGTACGAGTGAAACCGCTCGGCGTCGCAGTGCGTGCAGCCGCGCACGTGATCCACCTCGCGAACGCCGGCCTCGCGGAGCTGCGCCTCGACGATGCGCCGCAGATCGACGTGCGGCTTGTTGCGGCTCACGTCGATGACGTCCCCCCCGGCCAGCGAGCACGCGGCGAGCTGCTCGGCGACGTCGTGGCCCACTTCGAAGCAGCACGGCTCGATGTGCGGGCCAACCGCGGCGACGAGACTCCCCTCGCGTCCCGTGAGCGCCCGAAGCGCGGCGACGCCGGCCCGCGCCGCGTTGGCCACGGTTCCCTTCCAGCCGCTGTGCACCGCCGCGACCGCGCCACTCTCGCGATCCGCGAGGAGGACTGGGACGCAGTCGGCCGTCTGCACGCCGCAAGCAACGCCCGCCGTGCTCGACGCGGTGACGTCGCCCGAGAGCCTTCGCACCGCCTCGCGTGCGGCCGAGCCGTCGAGCACCTGCACGCCGACGCCGTGGACCTGATGCAGGTAGTAGATCCGGCTCGGGTCGACCCCGAGGACCGCACCCGCGCGCGCCACGTTCTCCTCCACGCTCGCTCGCTCGTCGCCCGTCGAGTACGCGAAATTCAAGGTGTCGAAGGGGGGCTTGCTGACGCCGCCTTTGCGCGTAAAAAACGCGTGGGCAAAGCCGGCGTTGGAAAACAGCGCGCTCGTCAGTTGGGATGCCCTCACGCCGGCAAGAATGCCACTTCGCGGGGCCCGCGTGGTACCGTCCGCGTTCTTGGCCGCCACCGGGCGCGCCAGGTCGAGCGTCAAGGCCGCGTCCCCCTCGGCCGTGCCGAGCGCCCCAAGCGAACCACCAAGCTCGATGCGTCCCAAGGACCCGTACATCGGCCGAGAGATCCTGAGCGGCCAGTTCCGGATCCTGCAGAAAATCGGGACCGGTGGGATGGGCTCCGTCTACAAGGCGCTGCAGCCGGACATGAACCGCATGGTGGCGGTCAAGATCCTGCACGCCAAGCTCAAGGCGCGAAAAGATCTCGTCGCGCGCTTCCGCCGCGAGGCGCGGGCGATGAGTCACCTGACGCATCCGAACACCGTCAAGGTGCTCCTCTACGGCGAGCTCGAGGAGGGCGAACTCTACATCGTGATGGAGTATCTCGACGGCCGAAACTTGAACCAGGTGGTGCGGCGCGATGGCCCGCTGTCGGTCGAGCGCGCCATCCCCATCTTGATCCAAGTGTGCGGCGCGCTCGAAGAGGCGCACCAGCAGGGGATCGTGCACCGCGATCTGAAGCCCGAGAACATCTTCCTGACGAACAGCGCCGGCATGCAGGACTACGCCAAGGTGCTCGACTTCGGGCTAGCCAAGGTGACCGAGCGCGAGCTCAGGCCCGGCTCGATCATGCTCACGCAAGAAGGCATGGTGTTCGGTACGCCCGAGTTCATGTCGCCCGAGCAGGCGCAGGGCCAGACGCTCGATCGCCGCAGCGACATCTACTCGCTCGCGATCATCCTCTACGAGGCGCTCACCGGAAAGCTGCCCTTCGATGCGCGCTCGTCGATGGAGTACATCCAGCTTCACGTCATGTCGCCACCCATCCCGCTCGACCAGCGGCTTGCGGACAAGACGTTTCCGACCGGGCTCGGCGACGTCATCGCGCACGCGATGGCAAAGGATCCGAACGACCGGTTCACCTCGACCGCTGAGTTCGCCGAGGCGCTGCGGACCTACGCGCCGTCGAGCTTCATGCCGGACTGGCCGCCGATGGCCTACGCGAGCCAGCCCATCCCGCTCGCGAGTGGACCGGTGTCCGCGCCTGGCGCGACGGTGCGCCCCGACCGGATCCCGGCCGACGAACCGAGCGCGCCCGCCGCCAACCTGCCGACCTCCGTCGAGGTCCCGCATTCGCACGCCGTGCCGCCGAGGATGACGAGCACGCTCGTCGTGGTCGCGACCGTGTCGGTCATCGCCGGGATCTTGCTCGCGGTGCTGGCGATCAAGGTCTTCTGAGGCGGGCGCGTCCCGTGCCGTGCGAGCGAACGTGGTCGCGGGCGCTGGCAGCACTATCCTCACGTGCGCTCGATGAAACACGAGGCCCGAGAGCGAGCTCCGAGCTCCCGTCGAACCTGGCTGCGAAGGCTCGGCCTCCTCGTGCTCGCGGCGTTCGGCCTCGCCTGCTTCGGGCTCACGGGCGTGTTGCGTCGCTACGAGCGCGACCTGCCCTCGACCGCGGAGCTCGCGCACTACGACCCGCCGCAGGTGACGCGCATCCTGGCGCGCGACGGCACGATGCTGGCCGAGCTGTTCGTCGAGCGGCGGACCGTGGTGGGCATCGAGCAAATCCCGGACGTCCTGCGATTTGCGGTGCTCGCGGCCGAGGACGCGGATTTCTATCGCCACGAGGGGCTCGACTACCTCGGCATGCTTCGCGCGCTGTACGTCAACGTCCGCCACGCCGAGGCGCGGCAAGGCGGAAGCACCATCACGCAGCAGGTGGTGAAGAATGTCCTGCTCTCGAGCGATCGCACGTTCGAGCGCAAGGCGCGGGAGCTCTTGCTCGCGAGGCGCATCGAGCAGGAGCTCAAGAAGGATCAGATCCTCGAGCTCTATCTGAACCACATCTACTTCGGCCACGGCCGCTACGGCGTCGAAGAGGCGAGCCGCTATTTTTTCGGAAAGGGCGTGGGCTCGCTGTCCCTGGCCGAGGCGGCGATGCTCGCGGGGATCCCGAAGGGGCCGCGCTATTACTCGCCACGCGCCGACGCCGAGCGTGCGCGGGGACGCCGCAACATCGTGCTCGAGCAGATGGCCACGAAGGGCTTCGCCGAGCGCGACGCGTGCGAAGAGGCCATGGCCGAGCCCGTGCGGCTCGCCCCGGCTGCCGTGGGGATGCCCGAGCTCGCGCCCGAAGCCGTCGACGAGGTCGAGCGCCTCCTCGACAAGCTCGTCGGACCGGCCGCCGCGAAGGGCGGCTTCACCGTCACGACGACGATCGATCCCGAGGTGCAGGCCGCGGCGCGCAAGGCCGTCCGACGCAACCTCGACCGGTACGGGGAGCGACACGGAGCCGTCGCACCGATCGGCAAGCCGAAGCGCCAGGTCGCGGCGTTCGCGGGGACGCCGACGACGAAGGGGCACGCGATTTACGGCGCGGTGCTCGACGGCGCGAACGACGCGGACGGCACCTTGTCCCTGAAAGTCGGCTCGGCCAAGGGCACCGTGCGGCTCTTCGAGCAGAAGCGGTACAACCCGACGAGCCTGCCGCCGAGCGCGTTCGGGCGCGCGGGCGCGATCCTTCGCGTGAGCGGGGTGCGCGAGCGTGGCGTCGGCGAGGACGGCGTGCCGCACGAGTATCGGCTCGAGCTCGGCCCGCAGTCGGCGCTCGTGGCGATCGACGTCGCGACCGGCGCGCTCCTCGCGCTCGTGGGCAGCTACGAGGGCGTGCGCGGCGGCCTGGATCGCGCGACCGCCGCGCACCGACAGCCCGGCTCGACCTTCAAGCCCTTCGTCTATGGGTACGGCCTCGCGTCGAAGAAGCTCACGCCCGCGACCCTCGTGCCCATGCCTCCGCCTCCGCCCCCGCCCGCGGACGCTGAGCTCGAGAAGAAGCCGCCGCTGTTCGTGCGCGAGGCTCTCGCTCGCAGCGTCAACGAGGCGGCCACATGGGCGCTCGGCCACGTCGGCGCCGACAACGTCGTAGCGTGGGCCGAGTCGATGGGCGTGCGCTCGCGGTTGTTGCCGACCGAGTCGCTCGCGCTCGGCGCGTATGAGGTCACGCCGCGCGAGCTCGCCGCTGCGTACGCGACGTTTGCGAGCGGAGGGATCCGACGCGAGCCCGTGCTGGTCACCCGCATCGTCGGGCCCGGGGGAGACGAGGTGCCGCTGCCTGCTCGCGCGGCGGAGAAGCGAGTCGTCGCCGAGGCCGAGGCCTATCTGCTCACGAGCCTGCTCATCAGCGTCATCGAGAAGGGCACCGGGCGCCCGGCTCGCGCCCTTGGGCTCGCGGTGGCCGGCAAGACCGGCACGAGCAATGACGCGCGCGACGCGTGGTTTGCCGGGTTTTCCCGCCACGTCGCGTGCGTCGTGTGGACCGGCTACGACGACGCGCTCGCGCTAGGTGCGGCGGAGCAGGGCGCGACCGCGGCGCTTCCGGCGTGGATCGAGCTCATGCGCGAGGCACATCGGGGCCGGCCCGCGCTGCCCTTCGCGGTGCCGAGCGGCATCGTGACCGCGAAGCTCGATCCCATGACCGGGCTGCTCGCGCGCGAAGCTCAGGAGGACGCGACGACCGAGCTCTTCCTCGCGGGCACCGAGCCGCACGAGACGGCGCCGCCGCCCGACGCAACCGCGGAGCCCGGCGCGGGCGGAAATGCGCCGGACGCGACTCCGCCGCCACCCACGACAACGACGGCGGGTTCGCCGCGTGGAGGCGATGCTGCGCCGGACGAGGCACCCCCGAGCGACCGCGCTGCGTCACCCGATGCCGCACCGGGAGGCACGACGGCGCCGCCATCGCCTCCACGCGGCGAACCCGCCGACTGAGCGCGCGATCGCCGTCGTGCTTGCCACGGAAGAAGTTTTCCGTATACTCCCGCGTCCCGGTTCGGGCCGGGAGGAGTTATCGATGTACGCGGTCATCAAGACGGGCGGCAAGCAGTACCGGGTCTCCGAGGGAGATCTGTTGCACGTGGAAAAACTGGGCGGCAGCCCGGGCGATGCGATCACCTTCGATGAGGTGCTCCTCGTCGGCGGCGGAGATGCCATCAAGGTCGGGCACCCCATGGTGCAAGGCGCTGCGGTGAAGGCTCAGATCGTCGCCCACCAGAAGGACGAGAAGATCATCATCTTCAAGTTTCGCCGCCGGAAGAACTATCGCCGCAAGCAGGGCCACCGCCAGCAATTCACCGCGGTGAAGATCACCGGCATCGCCGTCTGACCGGCGCCGCTCCTCGAGGAACAGAGAATGGCTCACAAAAAAGGTGGCGGTTCGTCCCGCAACGGTCGCGATTCGAAGGCTCAGTACCGAGGCGTCAAGGCCCACGACGGCGAGCAGGTGCCGGCGGGCAGCGTGCTCGTGCGCCAGGTCGGCGGGACCTTCGCCGCGGGCAAGAACGTCTCCGTCGGTCGTGACTTCACGCTGTTCGCGTTGGTCGACGGGCGCGTGAAGTTCCACTGGCAGACGCGCGACAAGCGCCAGATCTCCGTCATCCCGGCCTGAGTCGCCGTTCATTCGGGCCCTCGTCGCTGCCGCCCGCGTGGGGTTGCCTCGCGAGCCTCGGCCGCGCGCTGAGTTGCGCTCGCCTCAGAACTCTGCGCCCTCAGAACCCTGGGCCCTCAGAACCCTGGGCCCTCAGAACCCTGGGCCCTCAGAACCCTGGGCCGAGTACGCCGCCGTGGGGGTCGGCCGGATCGGCCTTCTTCGTCGTGGGCGTGGCGCTGCTCGCAGGGCGCGTGGCGTTCGCCATCCCGTCACGCTCCGCGTCCTCGGCGCGCTTCTCGGCGTCCCGCGCCGCATCCTCGAGCGCTCGCGTCTTTTTCGCCGCGCGAACCTCGACCGTCTGAGCCCGCGTCCGCACGAGCAACACCTCGAGCTCGGAGCCGAAGCGCAGCGCGGCCGCGGCGGGCGCGGCGGCATCGCGCCACATGAAGGCGGCGCCCACGGCGAGGCCGAGCACCGCGACCGTGGCGCCCACGGCGATCGGCGCAATTCCCGCGCGCTTCTCCGTCTGGCCTGTACCGTTCTGCCACGTGCGCAGCGTCGAATGGTCCCCGGGCGGCGGCATGCTTTGCTGGCGCTCCGGCAGCGCCAGCGGCGTGTCGGTCAGCCGGCAGTAGATCCGCTCGAGCCGGTCGGCGAGCTCGCCCGCGCTGCGAATGCGCAGGCTGCGATCCTTTTCGAGCAGGCGATCGACAAGCTCCCGCATTTCGACGGGCACCTCCGGGCAGCGCTCGCTCACCGAGCGATGCGGCTCGGTGATGATTTTCAGCATCAGCGCGTTGTAGTTGTTCGCGTCGAAGGGGATCTCCCCAGTGAGGGACTCGTAGATGATGACCCCGAGCGCCCAGAGATCGGTGCGGGAGTCCACATCGAGCTCTCCGCGCGCTTGCTCGGGGCTCATGTACGCGGGTGAACCGAGCACCGCGCCCGCGTTCGTCTTCACGAGGTCGAACTGCTCGGGCGTCGTGTCCTTCGAGATCCCGAAGTCGAGCACGCGCGGGTGCACCTCTCCGGCCTTGTCGATGGCGAAGAAGATGTTCCCCGGCTTGAGATCGCGGTGAATGAGGCCGCGCATGTGCGCCTCTTCGAGCCCGCGCGCCACGAGCGACATGTACCGGCACACGTCGACGGTCCGCAGCCGGCCGTGCCGTGCGATGCGCGCATCCATCCCCTCCCCGTCGAGCAGCTCCATCACGAGGTAGGGCGAGCCGTCGTCGGCCCGGCCCATGTCGTAAACGTCGACGATGGCAGGGTGGCGGATCTGGCCGCACGCGCGCGCCTCGAGGAAGAAGCGGTTGAGCGCCTCTTCGTTCTTCGCGAGCTCCGGCAAGAGAAACTTCACCGCGAAATCACGGTTCGTGAGCTCGTTGCGCGCCGCCCACACGGAGCCCATGCTGCCGGCCCCGAGGAGGCGCTGCAGGCGGTACTTTCCGGAGATCAGCTCGCCAGATTCCACCTTACTTACCGCATCCTACACTATCGATGGCGAGCCGGTGAGCAAGCGCCTTGTCGGCCGGCGCGCGACCCTCGAGTCCATGGCCCCTGACGGGTCGAGGGCGGGCACCGCACATCGGGCACCCGAGCTCCGCGCAGCGACCGTGGTGCGGCGACGCGCGGGCCGCGGACTATACTCAGGCGCGAGAAAATTCCAAGCCCAGACGCGCACGCGAAGGCGGCAGCGGCGATGCTTGGCGGGGCGGCCGGCTCAGGTCGCGGCCGGCTTGAACACCAGCTTGTCGCCGTCGACGTCGACCGCGATCTTGCCGCTCGCGAGCGCGCCGCCCTCGAGGAGTGCCTGCGCCAGCGGGTTCTGCAGCTCGCGCAGGATGGCGCGCTTGAGGGGACGGGCGCCGAGCGCCGGCTCGTAGCCGAGCTCGACGAGCTTCACCTTCGCGGCGTCGCTCGCCTCGAGCTGGATGTCGCGCTCTCGCAGCATTCGCCCGAGCTTTCCTAGCTCGATGTCGACGATGCCGCGCAAGTTGGCGCGATCGAGCGCCTTGAACACGACGATGTCGTCGATGCGGTTCAAGAACTCGGGGCGGAAGAACTTGCCGACCTCGTCCTTGAGCACGTCGCGCAGCGCGTCTCGCCCCTCGGCGCTCTCGAACATCTTCGGCTCGGTTTCGAGGATGCGCGCGCTGCCGATGTTCGAGGTCATGATGACGACGGTGTTCGAGAAGTCGGACGTGCGCCCGCGCCCGTCGGTGAGGCGCCCGTCGTCGAGCACCTGGAGCAGCATGTTGAAGAC
>SXGR01643783.1_pt1 | contig 11225 bp, 10 predicted proteins | sample 3174711 | NCBI WGS metagenome assembly SXGR01 (sample SAMN11356860, study PRJNA531348) | freshwater metagenome | isolation source: freshwater sample F1-60 | place: China: Fuxian Lake, Yuxi | collected 2017-12-25
CCACCTCGAAACCATCACCGACAATGAAGTCCTTGGCCCGGCTCGCAACCCGTGGGACAGGACGCGGACGACTGGCGGCTCGAGCGGCGGCGCGGCGTCCGGGTTGGCGACTGGCCTGTGCGCCCTGGCGGTCGGGTCCGACGGCGGCGGCTCTATCCGAATACCCGCGTCGTTTTGCGGCGTGTTCGGCATGAAGCCTACCCAGGGCCGAGTGCCGCGGGCCGGAGGTCTGGGTAGGGCCGACCCCAACCAGTTCGCTCAGTCCGGCCCTATGTCGAACTACGTCCTGGATTCCGCGTTGTTACTACAGGCACTGTCCGGCCCGGACCCGCGCGACCCGCAGCCGTACCTGCGCGAGGCGCCGCCGGACTTTGCCGCGGGTATCCGAGCGCTGGCCGCCGACACTTCCAGCAAGCCCCTGGCCGGGCTGAAGGTGGCGTGGAGCCCAGACCTTGGCCACGCGGCGGTCGACCCAGAGGTTGCCCGCGTCAGCCATGCGGCGGCGCTCGCCTTCGAAGCACTGGGCGCGACGGTCGAATCGCCTACGGTCAACTTTGCTACAGACCTGCCGGAACACTTCTGGAACGTATTCGGCGCAAACGCATATGTCCAGTTCGGGCACTTGCTCGAAGAGAAACGGCACCTGCTCGGCGTGAGTGCGCGGACAGCCCTCGAACGGGGGAAAACAGTGACCGGCTACCAGTACGCGAGGTCGCTGCGGGCTGTGAACGAACTGAAATTGTACGTCGATAACCTGTTCGGGAACTTCGACCTGCTGCTTACGCCTTCGACGTCTATACCTGCGTTCGACCCTCAGAACAGGCCGGCGCGCATTGCCGGAAAAGAGGTCCACTCGATTACGGGCTTCTACCCGTTTACGTTCCCGTTCAACATGACCGGCCACCCGGCAGCGTCTGTGCCGTGCGGGTTCGTGGGCGCGGCGGCAGGCGGTCTATCGACTAGCGCAGACGCACCGTCCGGCCCGAAGCTGCCCGTGGGCTTACAGGTGGTCGGACGCCGGGGCGACGATGCGGGGGTGCTGCGGGCGTGCGCTGCGTTCGAGGCTGCGCGTCCGTGGTCCGGCACACGGCCGCCGATGGCGTAGGACGTGGATTCCCTGTCTCGGCAAGGAATGACAGGTGAGGTTACCCCTACCTCAGTCCTCCCCCTGAGAGGTGGAGGTGGACGGACGGCGGGTGTGGCAGTTTGACTTTGTGGAGGGTCGAGAGCATTGCCCCAGGTATGGGTAGAGGTCGAAGAGAGCCCCAACTGTGCCTATAGCCCGACGCAGACGTTCGAGTCTCGGGGCATCGAGTCGACCGCGGACGCGCTCGTCGTCACTGCCGTAAGCGGGCACAAAGGGCCGCATGTAGTCGTCGGCTGGTCCAGTGCCGGCGGAGGGTCGCCCTGTCCGGTAACGTACGTGGTCGTCGGCGACTCCGGTGCAGGCGAGTCGCTCCTCGTGAAAGGCGGGGATTACGGGATACGGCTGAGGCCGATGAGATCCGACCCGTCGTGGCGGCTCGATGCGCCTGAGCAGTGGGGCGAGCCTTACATGCTCCTCGACCCGGGCGTGCCTGTGAAGCCTATCGAGCGTTAGGGCGTCCATTAGCGTCGGCGGTCGCTCGAAGTCTTCGCGGAGGCCCAAGCGGCATAAACTCATCGTCTCTTTCCTTGACACTCAAAAATCGTTCGTGATACTTTTCACGCTGCCATTAACAATGCTTTGGACGGGGCAGTCTGTTTGTCGCTCTGAGCGGCAGGCGGTCGAGTAGGGGACGCGGGGCCGGATGCCTGAATCTACACAGCTATCGACAGCCGAATGGGCCCAGGTGGGGACTGCGCTAAAGTTCCTGTGGCTAGCGTTTGCCTGCTCGCTCGTCGCGGGCACTTCGCTCATGGTCGCTCACGCGTTCCTACCTTCGGCATTGGCGACAAAGTCGATCCCGGCCAAGTTCGAGAAGCTGCGTATGCCGCTCTACGCGACAGGCCTCCTCGCGGTGGCGGGGATATTCCTCTTGCTCTTCCTAGCGGCCATAAACGCCGATGACATCGTTACGAAACTTCACCCGCGGTACTGGCAGTAGGCCAGCACTTTGACATCAACCGGCGTCGAGCCGACCGACTGGAGACCGTGACCGAGTGCGACAGATAACCGAGTTCATCAAGGAAAGGAACCGGACTGCATCGCGCAGGTTCAAGATCATCTTCCCGTTCATCGCGCTGGGCGGTCTTGTCGCGACCGCCGCCATGGCACTGGTAACGGTCTTCATTGTGACCGCGTGGTGGGGCCAGCCCATACCTGTCATGGGGTTCGAGCAGACCTTTGAGCAGCCGGTACCGTTCCCGCACACGACCCACGCGGGGACTGCGGACTTCACGGCGACTACGGGCGAATTGATGGCATCCCTCGGACTCGACTGCACGTTCTGCCACAGGACAGTTACGACTCAATCGAACGCAGGCGTCCCGTCTGTCCAGCAGTGCATGTTCTGCCACCAGGCCATCGGCTCCCAGACCAGCCCCGGCCTGACAACACTGCGCGCCGCCGCCGGACTGAACGGCGAGGTCAAGGCGCCTGTTGAATGGAAGCGGATACACCGTATGCCAGACCATGTCCGATTCGTGCATGAGGCGCATGTCCGGTTCTTGACCGCCAACCCGGGCGTGATCGGAAACGTCCCGCCGCAAAACTCCGCCCAGATAAGCGCGGCCATGGCCTCAGGGTCTACTGTGCCTGCGGCGATGGTTTGCTCGACCTGCCACGGCGACGTTGCTGCGATGGCTGCAGTAAAACAGGTAGAACCTCTAAAAATGGGCCAGTGTGTGAACTGCCACCGCGATAACGGAGCGCCGACAGACTGCGCTGTCTGCCACCACTAGGACGGACGAAACCAGACGATGAAACTGACCAGACGACAATTCATGGCGGGAAGCGCGGCGGGCGCAGGCGTAGTGGTGTTCACAGCATGTGGCCTCCCCGAACGCGAGTTGATCATTTCCAGCCCAGCTGACATGCCGGAGGACCTCGTCCGCGGCGAAGACGCCTGGTATGCGACAACGTGGGGCGACGGCACTGGTGGCGATGGCCTTCTCGTTCGTGTTATGCAGGGCAGGGCGAAGAAGGTAGCGGGCAACCCGGACTACCCCGTCAACCTCGGCAAGCAGTCGGCCAGGTACGACGCTGCGCTCCAGATGATCTACCACCCCGACCGCATCAGACAGCCTCTCGCACGGCGCAGCAAGGCTGGCCCGCTCGACCCCATCTCCTGGGCGGAGGCCGAGCGCAAACTGCTCAGCGCGCTCGAACAGTCGGAAGGCGCGCTGACCGTTGCGACGAACCCGCTCCGCGGACACCTTGGGTGGGTCGCACAGAAGTTCGCCGAGAGCTTCAAGGGCCGGCACATAGCATTCGACCCCGTAGAGCAGGGCGTCCTGCACGGCGCGGTCAAGCGGATGTTTGAACAGGACCGCTTGCCTGATATCGACATCGCCAATGCGAAGACGGTGCTGTCGTTTGGCGCAGACTGGCTGAGCACATGGGTTTCGCCTGTAGGCATGTCAGTGAAGTACGGCAAGTTCCGTGGTAACGAAGGCCACGGCTACTTGGTTCACGTCGATTCGCGCATGTCCATGACGGCCGCAGCTGCCGACCGCTGGCTGCCGGTCAAGCCCGGCTGGGAAGGCAAGGTAGCGCTCGCGATCGGCAAGATAATCGTCGATGAGGGCATGGTCCCGGCCGCGAATATCGCTGCATACAAGGCCGCGATACTGAGTGGTGCGCTTGAAGGGTCGGGCGGCGTGTCAGGCCTCCTGGGGGTTACTGAGGAGCGGCTGCGTGAAGTCGCGACACGCTTTGCGAAGGAAACGCCGAGCGTCGCATTTGGAGGCGGCAGCGCAGGAGCCCAAACCAACGGGTCATACAACCTGAACGTGATCTACGCCCTGAACTACCTGACTGGGTCAGCAGGCACGAAGGGTGGTCTGAAGTTCAATCCGGCTTCCGCGCTGGCAGGTGTTCCCGATTCTGCGCACGGCGCACCGTTCTCAGTATGGCAGCGAGAGGTCGCCGAGTGGCGAGCAGGCAATGTGAAGACTGCCATTGTCCGCGGAGCAGACCTCGTGCACGGCATCCCCCGGTCTGCAGATGTCAAGGGCGCGCTCCTGAAAGTGCCTAACGTAATCGCATTCGCGACAGTGCTCGACGACACTTCTGCGCTTGCAGATCTCGTCCTACCCGAGAAGACTTTCCTGGAGACCTGGGGCACAGACATTCCAGAGCCCGGCCCCGGGTACCAGGTCGTCGGGTTCCAACAGCCCGTCGCTTCGCCCGCACAGGACCTGGACGGTGGAATCTTGTTATCCGATGCCCGCGGCTTCGGGGATGTGCTGTTGTGGGCGGCTGGCGGCGCGCTGGGCGCACAGACCATGCAGGATCTTGTCCGTAAGGGCGCAGACGAGCTGTTCGCTCTAAACAGGTCGACAGACTCAGTAAAAGCCCCAGACAAGGCCGTGTTCCTGACAGGCGTATTGCAGCGCGGCGGCTGGTGGGACACGAAATCGGCGCCGGCGGTTACTCCTCGTGCGACTCCTCGGGCGGATACCGCCCCGGAGTTCAGTGGGGTTCCGGACGAACATGGACACAAGTTCAGTCTGGTGCCGTTTGTCACAAACGGCATCCTCGACGGTCGGCTTGCTGCCTCACCGTGGGCCATGGCGTCGCCTGACCCGATCTCTTCTGCCGTGTGGGTCACCTGGGCAGAAATGAACGTACATGATGCTGCCGAGATGGGCGTGAGGGAAGGCGATAACCTGCTCCTACGCTCGGTAGACGGCGAGATCGAGGCCCTTGCATACCCGCACCCCGGCGCGCCCTCAGGCGTGATCGGCGTGCCCATCGGGCTCGGCCAGACACATGGTGGGAGATACGCTGCTGGCCGCGGCTCCAACGTGCTGTCTATTCTCGCCTCGAAGACCGACTCCGAGACTGGCGCTCTCGCATGGGCCGCCACCGAGGTGAACGTGGTGCGCAAGGGCGTGAGGACGAAGCTGACTAAGTTCGAAGGCACAGAAGTTGCTTATCCGACGGAACCCGGCGTGCCAATCCTCGTAGTGAAGACCGGCCAGACAGCTCATGAGGCGCAGGAAGAGGCGCACCATGAGTTCCTTGCCGAAATGACCGAGCGGGCCAATAAGTAACCGCGGCGACCTGCGCAGACCTGTCAGAGTGAGAAACGGTAACAAGCAAGCAGATGACAACACAGCCAGAGAAATTTGGTAAACACCGCTGGGGCATGGTGATCGACGTCGACCGCTGCACCGGCTGTCAGGCCTGTGTGCTCGCGTGTCAGGCCGAAAACAACATCCCGCTGAACCTGCCCGGCGAGTACGACCGCAACCGCGCCATCGCTTGGATACGGATTGAGCGCTACTGGGAAGGCGCGTTCCCGAACGCCAAGGCGCGCTTCATCCCGATACTCTGCCAACAGTGCGAGAACGCTCCTTGCGAACCGGTCTGTCCTGTATACGCGACGTACCACAATGCCGAGGGCCTGAACGTGCAGATCTACAACCGTTGCGTCGGCACGAAATACTGCGCGAACGGTTGTCCTTACCTAGTCCGCTTCTTCAACTGGTACGAGCCGGTCTGGCCCGAGACGCTGCGCAACCACCTCAACCCCGATGTCACAGTCCGCAGCCGGGGCATTATGGAAAAGTGCAGCTTCTGCATGCAGCGCATACGCCGCGGCGTGAGAAAGGCGGCGCGCGAAGAGCGTGACCTCCGAGACGGCGATATTCAGACAGCATGTCAGCAGGCGTGCCCGACTGACGCGCTTGTCTTCGGCGACATCAACGATCCCGAGACGCGTGTCTCAAAGATGAAAAAAGACACGCGGTCCTACACGATGCTCGAAACCCTGAACACGCACCCGGCGGTCACGTACCTGGCGGCAGTCGACCCACACAAGGGTGAAGGTGCGGCGGAGGGCGTTGCAAGCCATGGCTAGTAGCCACGCCGCAACTCATGGCCCTGCAGCAGCACACGTAGCTCCTGCGCACGGCAAGGACGCTCACCATGCGCCCGAACCGCGGCCAACGCCGGCTCAAGCGACTACTCACCTGATCGCGTCAACTGCGGCCGGTAAGAAGTTCAAGATGGCGGCGCTCATCTTGGCCCTGCTCTCTGCGCTGGCTGTTGTCGGCGTCGTCGCCCGGCTCGCGGGTGGTGTCGGACCAGACGACCAGAAGGAATGGGGATACGTCGCCGCGACGATGGCCTTCATGCTCGTAGCATTCGGCGGCGCGCCGATGATCGCGATTGCGCCGATGCTCGCGAAGGCTAACTGGGGCCGTCCCGTCACGCGCATAGCGTCGATGTTCTCTCTGGCTGGTGTGGCCACGGCGCTGCTGATGATTCCGCTCCTCGCGGCGCTCCCGTCACTCGTTGTCGATGGTTCGCGCCGACGCACGATCTGGTTCGATGGGCCGGTCTATTCGCCTCACTTCTGGGGCATGCTCGCGCTCGCCGGACTTGCTCTGACCGGCCTCGGGCTCTTTTATGCGAATGCGCTGCCGGACTTTGCAGCCATGCGCGACCACAGCAGCGGTTGGCGGCAACGGCTGGGCAAGAGACTTTCGCGCGGGTTCGTGGGCACTGAGAACCAGTGGCGGTCGCTGCGGATGCGCATCGGCATGATGGGCACGCTTTACTTCCTGTTGCTGATCTTCACACACTTCCTGATCAGCACCGACTTCGCGATCAGCCTGGTCCCAGGCTGGCGCGACGCTATATTCCCGATGTACCAGTCGCTTACGTCGCTACAGTGCGGCCTGGCCTCAGTGCTTGTCGCGATGTGGGTGGCGCGCAAGTGGGGCGGCATGGGCCCATATCTGCAGAAAGACCAGTTCTGGGCACTCGGCAAGCTCATGTTCGCCACGTCGCTGCTGTGGTTCTACTTCTTCTACTCGGGCTTTATCGTGTTCTGGTACGGGCGGTCGGCGACCGACGAGATGGTCTTGGACCTGCTGGTCATAGGTCCAATGATGTACGCGTTTATCGCGGCGTTCGTGCTCTCATTCTTCGTGCCGTGGTGGTTGCTCATCTGGAACAAGCTGCGCGACAGCGTGTGGGGGCCGCCGCTGGTCGCGGTGATCATCTTGGTCGGCAACCTGCTGAATGAGATACGTATCTACGTGACGTCGTGGTCCGTTGACCCGACTCATATCCACGAACGCGTCCTCACGGTAATTCCTGAAACCCACTACCCAGACGTGTTCGATGTCTTCATCATGGTTGGTGCGCCGGCCGCAGGAATTCTGTTGGTTCTGCTCGCGACCCGCGCTGTCCCTGTCGTATCGATATGGGAATTCAAGCAGTGGATGCTGTTGTCCAGACACGTGAAGTACATGCGTGGGCACGCCGTACTTGTAGCCAAGCCTGACTAGAGACACATAGCGGCCCTACCGCGGATATGGCGGCAGGGTAGACAAGACACTTAGTAGCTCCGGGTAGAACGAATGCAACAACGACAGCCAATGGACCAAGCCTTCACGAACCGGGTACTGCTCAACGGGCAGCTTGCCACGCCGAAATGGTGGCTGCCGACAGTACTGACGCTCGGCGCCATCGTCATAGGCGGCTGGGTCATGATTGGTTTCATGCTGAACAAGGGCCTCGGTGTAACCGGACTCAATCGGCCGGTCTTCTGGGGCGTGTTCATCGTAACGTTCGTATTCTGGGTAGGCATTAGCCACGCCGGCATCATGATCTCGGCCATTCTGCGACTTACGCAGGCAGAGTGGCGCAGACCGGTCACCCGTACTGCGGAGTTGCTTACGGTCTGCTCATTGCTGACCGCGCTGCTCTTCCCGGCGATGCAGGACGGGCGTGTCTGGCGCGACTACTGGATGACTCCGATGGACTTTGCCCGCGGCATCTGGCCCAACGCCCGGTCGCCGCTGATCTGGGACCCATTCGCAATCGGAACATACCTCTCCGGCGCAATCATGTTCCTGTATGTTGCCCTGTTGCCGGACCTCGGCAACCTCCGCGACCGCACGTACGGCAAGATGCACATGTTCTATTCCGTGGTGTCGCTTGGGTGGCGCGGCAACCCGCGTCAGTGGAAGTTGCAGACGATCGGCGGCATCCTGCTGTCTGCGCTCATGCTGCCCATCTTTGTGTCGGTTCACTCGGTCGTGTCGTGGGACTTTGCGATAACGACGGGCGTCGAGGGTTGGCACTCGACGATCTTTGCCCCCTACTTCGTCATCGGCGCAGTCCACTCCGGTGTATCGGCAGTTGTCACGGTCATGGCGCTCATGCGTTGGCTGTGGAAGTGGGACGCGTTCATCAGGCCCGAGCACTTCGACGCGCTCGCGCGCCTTCTGATCGTCGTCGCTACCGCGTGGCTAGGCTTTACCTTCCTCGAACTCGTTTTCGCCGTCTACAGTCAGGAGGGACAGGAGGTCGCACTCCGAGAACTCCAGATATTCACGTGGCCGTGGAACATGATGTTCATAGTCTTCATGCTCACCGGCTACTTCATACCTGTCGGCATGTGGCTCTTTAAGAGCGTCCGCAACAACATCGCGCTGATGTTCTGGACTTCGATCCTGGTGAACGTTGGCATGTGGCTCGAGCGCTACTTCATCGTCGTCGGTGGTCTCAGCCGCAAGACGCCACTGGTCTTCTCGTGGGACACATACAGGCCGGCGGCGTACGAGTGGGCGATCATGGGTTGGTCCTTCGCCTGGGTCACGTTCCTGTTACTACTTTTTTCACGGTTCTTCCCGCTCGTACCGCTGTTCGAGCAAAAGGAAAGCCAGACGTTCTCGGCAGAACTCAAGATAGGCCGGGCCAGAGTGCCTGCGGTACTCAGAGAGCAGGAGTAGGGCGATATGAACCAGAAGAAGAGCGTCCTGGGACTTTTCCAGGAGCCGGACAAGGCAGCCGACGCTATGGACGGCCTGAAGGGCGCCGGATTTGAACTCGGCACCTTCGACGTGCTGACGGGGACACCCTACCCGGAGGGGGCGTTCGGGGAACATGTGCCGCAGCACAGGTTGTTCCGCTTCCCGGCATTCGGGGCAATAATCGGCTTCACGGCGGCATTGCTCTTTACTGCTGCGACGCAGCTCGCGTACCCGGTCATTTCGGGCGGTAAGCCGATACTGTCGCTCTTCGCGATGCTCGTGATCATGTACGAGTTGACCATGCTGCTCTCCGTTATTGCGACGGTAATCGGGATCATATTCGAGTCCCGCTTGCCGAACCTAAGCCGCGGTGCCTACGACCGCCGCATCACCGAGGGTTTGATCGGCGTGGTAGTAAGCCCGCCACCGGGCCAGGAGCAGAATGCAGAGAACGTGCTGAAGCGTGCGGGCGCGCTAGAGGTCAAAGTAGCGTGATCAGGTCCGACTCCATAGTTAGTCCCAGTCGGGACGTAGCGCTTGCAAGGCGCGCCGGGCTGCTGCGTATGGCCACGTGCATGGTGGCGTTGGCGGTTGTGGCTCTAGCATCGACCGCCTGTTTCCAGCAGTCCAACACGTATCCTGTCGAGATCTTCAAGGAAATGCATTACTCGCAGGCCCAGAGGCCGCAGGAGCCACCGCGCCTGCCAGCCGAGCAGGGCCTTGTTGCATTCGCTGCTTCCGGCGGGGCCGATGCTGTGCTGGATATGAGTGCGAGACTCGCGACAGCCAGGGAGTATCACTCGGCTCGCGGTGCAGACCTGTACCGCGTCAATTGCGCGGTCTGTCACGGCGTCAACGGCGCAGGCGACGGGGCTGCTGCCGTAGCGTTGAAGTCAGGAGGCAGCTACTGGGCTGCAACGAAAGACAGTCCGTACAACTGCGGCGGTAGAGCCGACTGCCCGCCGAACCTGCAGAACTCGGTCAAGGTTTTCACTCCGGACAATACGTTCGCGTTTGTCAGGGCGGGCGGTACGGTCATGCCGAGGTTCAATGCGCTTCTTTCCGACGAAGACATCTGGGACATCGTGGGCTACCTCTTCGACGCCGAGCTAGGCATCGCGTCCAAGAATTAGTTCATCCGAAGTCGCCCGCCTCAGTGCATAATCGGGTGCATAGATGTTCACTCTCTCACCCGCGCCGAAAATGCATTTCAGGAAGTTGGCATGGGCGACTTTTGCCGTCGTATGGGCCGCCCTGGTCTTGGCGTTAATAGCATGCTCCAACCGCGTGCCTTCGCTCGAAGAGCGTGCGATCGCCCTGGACCGCCAGCTTATGTGCCCGATATGCGACGGACAGACGCTCGACGAGTCCCATTCGACACTTGCACAACAGATGAAAGAGGTCGTACGTGAGAAGCTCGCCGCCGGTGAGACCGTAGCCCAGATCAAGGCGTACTTCTCATCACCGGACCGCTACGGCGTCGCAGTCCTGGCCGCGCCACCGGCGTCTGGAGTTAACATCGTACTTTGGGTGTTGCCGATAGCCGGGACCGCTGCCGGACTGGCCGGTCTCTATCTCATCGCCAAAAGTATGCGGCGCGGTTCGGGCCGGTCGACAGAGAAGGCCGACCCCGACAGCGCGCTTTTGGAGCCGTACATGGCCGAGGCGAGCAGGGCGCTGGGTATAGAGACATCTAGACGCGAAACAGGCCGCGCAATTGACCGGTCAAAGACAGGAACATAGGTGGCAGAACTAGGATCTCTTTCCATCCTGCTGGGACTCGTCCTTTCGCTTTACGCCGCGATAGGCGCCGTCGTCGGACACCGGCTGAAAATCCCCGAGCTGTCTGTCAGCGCGAAGTGGGCGTCTTACTTGACGTTGCCGGTCGCACTCGTTGCGGCGGGCGCGCTGGTCAAGGCGTTCGTCTCGCACGACTTCAGCATCGAGTACGTCTGGGCCCACAGTAACCTTGTCATGGAGCCTCAGTACACATGGGTGGCGTTCTACGCCGGCAACGAAGGGTCGCTGCTCTACATAGCGCTTGTCCTGTCTATGATGTCAGCTGTGGCCATACGGTTCGCGCCGACTCGGTTTGCGGACGCGCTGCCGTGGACGATCGCAGTGCTTGCTGTCACTCAGGCCTTCTACTTCTTCGTCCTGGCATTCTTCGCGAGCCCTTTTGCGACCTTCGACTTCGAGCCTATCGACGGCCGCGGCATAAACCCGCTCCTGTTGCACCCCGGCATGTTCAGCCACCCGCCGATGCTGATGGCCGGGCTGACAGGGATAACAATCCCCTTCGCCTACGC
>SXGR01192279.1_pt1 | contig 11224 bp, 6 predicted proteins | sample 3174711 | NCBI WGS metagenome assembly SXGR01 (sample SAMN11356860, study PRJNA531348) | freshwater metagenome | isolation source: freshwater sample F1-60 | place: China: Fuxian Lake, Yuxi | collected 2017-12-25
ACCTTCGAGGCGGCCATGAAAGCATCGGACATGGCCACGGTGCTGGCTCGTGGCACCTGCGCGCCGTGGGCGGGGTTCGCTCTGGCGGCCCGGGCCCTGATGCGCACGCGCGGCGATGTCTTCGCGATCGAAGTGGAGAGCACCAACAGCGCGACGCGACTGGCCAATGATCGCGCCTTGGCCGGATGCTCGTTCACCGTTCTCATGGCCGGTCCGGCGCAAGTGGCGCTGGCCGCCGGCTTGGCCAGTGGTGGCGGCACAGCGTTCTGCACTGTTGGTGCCGATTTGGTCGGGCGCTGCCTCGGGGCATTCGAGGCGTTTGCCCGCGCTGGCTCGGCGGTGAAACTGGTGGTGTGCAACGCGGCACTCTGGAACGGCGCCGGAAGTTCAGCGGCCAGTTCCTGCGCTGCGACTGCGGTCGGCCGCGCCTTGTCAACCCTGCAGACCCCGCTGGGTGGACCAGCCTGCACGCTGATTCAGCCCGCCGATGCCAGTTCAGCTTTCGCTCTCGGTCTGGCGATGGCCAGTCGCGATGGAGCCTGTCTGATGCGCCTCTCCGGCGCGGAGTGTGAGATCCTCTATCCCGAACCCGCCACGCTGCGTCTGGGTCAACCGGAGCGAATGGTGGAGGGGCGCGACATCCTGCTGGTCGCCTCGGGCTCAATGGTGCACGAATGCAATGCAGCCATCGAAGCGCTCGACAAGCTCGGGGTGGATGCCACGCTGGTTGATCTGCACTCCCTGCCGATGGAGGAGGAGACCATGCTTGATCTGGCCAACCGCAATGAGGGTCGAGTGCTGGTGATTGAGGATTGTGTCGGTGGGGCCAGCGGCCCGGCCCTGGCCGATGCCTGTGCGGCATCGGGCGATGGATTCACCGTGGTGCAGTTGCATCCCAAGGTGACGGTGCGCGCCACCAGCGATCACGAGTCGCGGTTGAATTCCTGCGGGCTTACTGCGGGTCAGATCGCCGCGCGCGCGGCGGACATGCTCGGCGTGCGGAACTGATGGTGTCGGTTCGGGGGTGGCCGCTACCAACCGCGGCGGGGGGCCGTCGGCAGCAGCGGTGCTGACGGAGTGCCGCGAAAACCCTTGGCCACCAGGAAAATCTCCACACTTTCGGCGCGGGAAGCCTTGGGCTTGAACCCCTTGCACTCATCGAACTCAGCGGTGGTGCGCTTCAGGAGTGTCGGATACTCGCCACCCTCGTACACCTTCATCGCCAGGCTGCCGCCAGCGCGCAGCCAGGCGCCTAGTCGGTCGAGCAGGGCATGGCAGAGGGCGATGCTTCGCAGGCTGTCGCCGCCGGGATCACCGCTGGTGTCGGGGGCCATGTCGCTGAGCACCACATCGAATGGCTGGCCACCGAAGGTCTGCAGGTCGAGGTCGCGGAGGTCGGCCTCCATTAAGCGCACCTGCGGCGGCATGCCCTGTGGGTCGATCGCTTTGAGGTCAACTCCAACCACGGTGCCACGCGCTCCGACGATTCGTCCGGCCACCTGTGTCCATGAACCCGGCGCTGCACCAACATCGAGCACTCGCATGCCGGGGCGCAGCAGACGGCGCTTCTCCTGGATCTCCAGCAATTTGTAGGCCGCGCGGGAGCGATACCCCTCAGACTTGGCCTTGTGGAAAAAGTGATCTTGAACCTGTTTCACGGCTTCGAGACTCCCAGACCGTTGGCCTCCAGATAACTCCTCATTCCTGAGTTGAACCGCAGTGTTGCCAGTGGCACCAGTGTGCCGTGATCAAGTCCTCCGACGATGTCGATGAAGCCGTCGCCTGGCAGCGGTGTCTCACCAGGCGCCAACGCGGCCGCATTGCGGGCGGTGACCTGCTCCTTGAGCCGACCCACTGCCCGTTCCAGATAGAAGGAGTCGCGCGAGCCACACAGCAGGTGAACCCGCTGCGCCAGCACAGGCGCTAACCGCGGCCAATCGCGCTCCACCAGCCTAGAGATGTCGAATGCGCTCCACGCTTGCGCCGACTCCCGGTCGATCACTCCACTGCGCGGGTTGTAGAGCCGTCGCGGCAGGCCGCCGACGCCGCGGGGTGAGAACATCGCCGCCCAGGCATCCCACTGCTCGCCCGAAGCGCCTTCAGGTGAGAGCACTCGCTCCATGGAGATCTCATCCCGATTGGTCATGCGCACCAAGTCGACGGTCCGGCCGCTGGTGCGAAACGACGGGCGTTCGTTGCCCTGCGCATCGGTGAAAATGTTGGCATCGGCATAGATGTCACAGGTCTGGAAGGCGTGAAAGTCGACCGGGTCGGGGGCGCTTGACCAGCAACCGCCGAAAAACTCCGGGTGCTTCAGCATCAACCACAGGCTCGCCCAGCCGCCCGATGAGTGGCCGGTGAGCAGCCGCGCCTTCGGTTCGGCGATCAGCCGGAATCGCTGCTCGAGTGCCGGGATGAATTCGGTGGTCAACGCCTCAGCGCGGGGCCCATTGCCGTCACTGTCGGCAAAGCCGTGGTGCCCGAGTGGACCGTTCGGATCAAGTACCACCCAGACCGCCTGCGGCAGCACCGAAACCAGCGCCTCCTGCCGCACATGTCGAGCCAGAGCGATGGCCATGGTGTGGTCGCCGCCGAAGCCGGGAATCACGAATATGGTCGGCCAGTGACGGCGGACATGATTGACATCGTCGTAGCCGATCGGGAAGACCACGCCGGCCCGCTGCACGATGCTCTGGCCCAGCGCCTTGGTGAGTCGTTCGCTGGGCAGGGTGATCCACTTGATCCCCTCGACATCAGGTGGCGGTGGTTCATCAGGAATCACCCGGTCAAGGGTCATCGTCAGCGATTCGGCTCGGCCAGCCTGCAGCTCCACCCGTTGCACTCCGGAGATCAGATTGCCCGGGGCCCGGTGTCCGGGCTGACTGCGGTTGCGGTCGAACACCGCCTGAATCTCGAAGCAGCCACTGAGTTCGTCAATCGGAACCGGGAATGACTCGGCGCGCGGCCCGATCACCACGCCCTGCGTGGGGCTGAGGCGAGCGGCGGCGACCGAGTACATCGGTTGCGGAGCCTCAAAGAACGGCGCTTCGATCGGATTGCCATCGAGGTCGGCATCGCAATCCTTCAGCAGCAGTATCACTCGGCCAGCGCGCCCCAGAGCTTCAAGGGTGGCCTCCATTTCTGGGGCAACGGAGATGAGAACCGAGTCGGCCGGCGGCGCATCCTGAGTGAGCGCCTCGGAGGCGAGCAGCCCGGCGCTCAGCAATGCGAAGGCGACACCCATGCATCGATGTTAGGGGCCAGTATCGGCGGGGGTGGCACTCAAGACTCGCGGCAATGCGCCTACACTCGCCCACCCATGCTCGATTTTCTCCGCCACGGTCTGATGAAGGGGGCGCGCCAGACCGGCGCCATTGCCCCCAGCGGCGCGGCACTGGCTCGGGCTATGACCGCATCACTCCGCGCCGCCCGCGGTCCGCGGCGGGTCCTGGAGGTCGGTCCCGGAACCGGAGCCGTCACCGGGCACATTCTTCGCGAACTGCGCGGCGGCGACTCCTTCGATCTGGTCGAACTCAATGCCGAGTTCTGCCGCATTCTTGAGGGGCGCTACTTGGCACCGTTTCGGGGGCGCTTGCCACAAGTGCCAGTATGCCTGTTTGAGGGCGCGGTTGAGGATGTCGAACTCGAGTCGGGCTACGACTTCGTCTTGTGTGCTTTGCCATTCAACAACTTTTCGCCGACGCTGATGCGCAGCATCCTGCGCCGGCTGATCAAGTTGACCCGCCCCGGCGGCGAACTGTGCTTCTTTGAGTACGCCCTGCTGCGCAGCATCAAATCGCCGCTGGCCAGTCGCGCCGCGCGGGAGCGGATTCGGCGCATCGACGCCACAGTCCGCGCGCTGCGGCGGCGGCTGGTCAGTGATCGGGAACTGGTCCTGCGCAATGTGCCACCGGCCTATGCGGTGCGGCTGCGAACCCCGGCCGCCTGATGACCAGACTCAACGACAACTTCCTGAAGCTGCGCGCCGGGTACTTGTTTCCGGAGATCGCCCGCCGAGTCGAGGCGTTCTCGGTGGCGCATCCGCAACTGGCGCCCCGCATCGTCCGCGCCGGCATCGGCGATGTGACTGAACCACTGCCCGCGGTGGCTATCAGCGCCCTCCATCGGGCGGTCGACGACCTGGGGCGGCGCGAAACATTCCACGGATACGGTCCACCCACTGGCCTGCTCAGTGTGCGTCAGGCGATCGCCGAGGGTGACTTTCGCAGTCGCGGCATTGCCGTAGATGATGACGAGATCTTCCTATCCGATGGGTCCAAGCCCGACTGCAGCGCGGTGCTGGAGATCCTCGGCTGTGGCAACACCGTGGCTGTGACTGACCCGGTGTACCCGGTCTATGTCGACACCAATGTGATGGCTGGCAACACCGGCGCGGCGCGCGCCGAGGGCGGGTACGAAGGAATCGTCGCCATTCCCACCAGCGCCGCCACCGCCTTTGCCGCCGAGCCGCCCGAGCAGCGAGTCGATGTGGTCTATCTCTGCTCGCCTAACAATCCGACCGGCACGGTTCTCAGCCGGGCGGCACTGGAACGCTGGGTCGAATGGGCGCGCCGCCACGAGTCGATCATTCTCTTCGACGCCGCATATGAAGCCTTCATCCGCGACGGCTCACTGCCGCGCTCCATTTTCGAAATCGCCGGCGCGCGCGAATGCGCCATGGAATTCCGATCGTTCTCCAAGAACGGCGGATTCACCGGATTGCGCTGTGGATACACGGTGCTGCCGAAGTCGCTGCAGGCCCGGGCTGCTGACGGCTCGCGCCACGCACTGCACGCCTTGTGGACGCGCCGCTGGAGTACCTGCAGCAACGGCGTGTCGTACCCGGTGCAGCGAGCTGCCGAGTCGCTTTACACCGCTCCGGGTCGCGCTCAGACGCGCCAGCTCATCGATTTCTACCTGGGAAATGCGGCACTGCTGCTAGCGGCCTGCGAGGGGCTCGGGATGCGGGCGTTTGGCGGCGTGAACGCGCCGTATGTCTGGGTGGAGTGCCCGGCTGGCGTGAGCAGCTGGCAGGCCTTCGACGCGCTGCTCACTCAGGGTCAACTGGTGGTGACACCCGGGGCCGGGTTCGGGCGCTGCGGCGAGGGGTACTTCCGCATCTCGGCATTTAACAGCCGCGCTAATGCCGAGGAAGCTGGGCGAAGACTGGCCGTGCTCACCGCCGCGACTGCCGCGACCCGCTGAGTCGCCCTACTTCGCCGCGCTATGCGACAGGCGCTCCAGCAGGTCATCGACGGCCGCCCGCAACTGCGCGTCAGTCCCGGCCGCCTCGTCCTGTGGGGTCTGCTCAACGACTACATCCGGCATGGCGCCGTGATTCTCCATGTCAGTTCCATCGGGCAGGTACCAGCCGCGCCCGGGGAGGCGCACTGATGTGCCGTCGAGCAACGATGTGCCGCCGGTTGAAATCACTCCGCCGTAGGTTTGCTGTCCCACCAGCGTGCCGCGCTTCAGCGTCTTGATGGCGTGGGCAAAGATCTCGGCGTTGGAGAAGCTCTTCTCGTTGCACAGCACCGAGATGGGCAGGGTGCATCTCTGAATGAAGAGCCGGTCCTGCGGGTACGAGTCGGTCTGGGCCATGTCTCCGCCGCGCGGGATGGCGTAGGCGTGCGGCTGGACCATCAGTGAGGCCAGCAACAGGTCGGCGGTCGATCCGCCGCCGTTGTTGCGGACATCGATGACCAGTCCATCCTTGCCAGCCGCTGCGGCGTAGAGATCGCGTTCGTACTCATCCAACTGCAGTTGGCCCATGCCTGCGATGTGGATGTAACCCAGCCGTCCACCCGACCACTCATTCACCAGTTGGGCGTTTCGCACCTGATCGCGGCGGTAGGCCAGCCGCGAACACTCGCCGCTGCTCACTGGCTCGACGATCGTCTCGATAGTGAGGGGCTCGGCGTCAGGCCCGGTGCGACGCAGTGAGACCACCGTTTCGCGGCCGATCCGTCCGCGCAGGGCCATGTCGACGGTGGACGACCCGGCGACGCTCTCAAACTCGATGGCGGTAATCACATCGCCAAGGCGGATCTCGGGCTTGGCGGTGGCGGCCGGTCCCTCGGGGAGGATGCTGGCCACTTCAAACCCGTCAGCCACCGGCTTGGTCTGCACGCCTAGGCGGCCCTGAGATGGCCGACCGAGGGCGTCTCCAGCCGGCGAGTGCACTCCAGTGTGGCTGGCATTGAGTTCGCCCAGTAGTCGGTTGGCCACATCGTCGAACTCCTCGCCGGTGCGGGCGCGCTGGGCCAACTCCAGATACTGCGCGGTCAGGTCGGCCCACGGCAGGTCTTTCATGGTCTGGTGATAAAAGGTCTGATCCATGATGCGGGCCATCTCCAGAAACTTCTGCCGGGACAGTTCCCGCCGGTCGTACTCGACGGTCGCGTCCACCTCGGTCGACTTGGCCTCGCCGCCGCTGATCGGCTGAATCTGCCCCTTGCCGCCACTGAGCAGCACCACTGAATCACCAGCCAGATTCAGGCCGCACACCTCGGCGCGTGCGCCAAGTTTTTTCTCGTCGGTGCCGTCGAGCTTCACGCTTAGGAGCGCCCCCGGCGCCGCGCCGCCGGTGAACACAACGCGCTCACCAGAACCGGACAGTTCCAAGTTGCCCTCGTTGCCAGCCATGCTGGTGACGCGCACCATGCGGCGGTAGGCATCGTCGAGACTCCACTGCGGCGGGTCGGAAGCCTTGGGCGCTGCGGTGATGACCGCCTCGGCGGCCGCGGCTTCCTTGGCCGCAGGTTTCCCCTCATTGGATTCCGGCTTCTCCTCCTTGGCCTCCGGCTTCTCCGCCTCGGGGGGCTTGCGTTTCTTGGCGAACTCAGCGGCGTCTTTGAAGTACGCCTCGAGTTCGTGGCGGGGCAGGGCGGCCAGCCGCTTGTCGAGGAACACCATCCAGATGTCGAGTTCTTCGTTGGTGCGCTCAGACACCAGCGCCAGCATGCGGCCATCGGCGCTGAATCGCGGCTGATAGTCGTTGTCCGGGTGGCGGGTGACATTCACCGCGGCTGATCCATTCACCGGAACGATCCAGATGTCCGCGTTGTAATCCTGATCAGACTGCGCCACCGCCAGAGCCTTGGAATCCGGGCTCCAGCGCCAGTGCGTTTCTCCGTCCCAACTGGCCCGCAGCAGGCGCACCGTGCCGCTGGCCAGATCCATCAACATCAGATCGCCGCGACCGCGGCGGAACGCCAGCATCTTTCCGTCGGGCGATGGCGATGGCAGCTCGTCGTGCACAATCTCGCCAATTGCCACATCGCGGTCGGTGGCGACGCGCTCCAGAGCGAAGCGCACTGCGTCAACCCAGCGCTGTGATGCTGGCTTCTCGGCCTTGGGCTCGGCGGGTTTGGCTGGCTTTGTGTCATCCGGCTCGGGTACTGCCGCCTTCGGCTCCGCGGCCTGTGGCTCCGCCGGGCTGGTCGGTGGCTCGGCTGCCGCAGGCGCCGCGGGGGGCTCAGTGGGTTCGGTACTCGCCGGCTCTACAACCGCTGGTGCCTCACTAGGCGCAGGTGTTGTTTCCACCGCCGGTGCCGCTGGCTTGGGGCGGTCACTCGCGCGCACCTCAGACTTGGTGCGGTCGACGGTCGCCTTCCAGATCGACACGCGATCGTCGCGGTCGCTGGCGAAATACAACGCCCCGCCATCGGCGCTCCAGGCGATCCCTGATTCACGCGCTGGCCAGGCGGTCACTCTCCGCGCCGGAGATTTGCCTTCCAATGGCCGCACCCAGACATCGCCAAAGGACACGAAGGCCATGGTCTTGCCGTCGGGATTGAGGGCTACTTCACTGGCCGAAGCAGCCAGTGCCTTTGTGGCGTAATCATCCCCTGAATCGGCGCTGGCAGTGATCGCCACCGCCAGCGGTGACACGCCCGGGGAACGCAGATCCAGCCGGTAGAGGGTGTCCCAGACGGTGAAGAAGGCGGTCGATCCATCCGCGCTCACCGACAGATCGCGCACGTCGCGGCCACGGAACTGGGTGAGGCGGCGCGCCGCGGCGTGTGGGGCCACGGGCTGGGAATAGAGATTGATCGTGTCATCCTCGCGGTCGCTGAGGAAAACCATCTCATCGTTTCCACGCCAGCGGGCCCAGCCGTCGTTACCTTCCCAGCTGGTCAGTTTCACAAACTGGTCGCGCGGGGATTGCGCCGGATCGAAAAGCCACACCTCGCGCTGGTCGCTGCCGCGATAGCCGCGTCGCAACCAACTGGAGGCGCCGCGTTCAAACAGGAATCGCCGACCGTCGGGCGAAGGCGACACCGACGTGCCGAACGCATCGTGTAATCGTGGCGGCTGCCCACCCTGCAGCGCCGCTATGTAGGGCCGCGCCGCGCGGTACAGGTCGTCCTCCAGCGCGGCATCAAAGAGCACGCCGCTGGGCGCGCCGTCGGTCATCACGAAGGCCGAAGGCACAACCGAGTCGCCTAAGTCGGTCACCTGCCGCAGTGCGCCTCCGGCTGCATCCATCACCCAGATGTCCCGGCTGCCGCCGCGATTGCTGGTGAAGGCGATCAGAGTGCCGTCTCCCGACCAGACCGGTCGAGAGTCTTCGGCCAGATGGCTGGTGAGGCGGGTTGCCGCGCCGCCATCAGCAGGCGCCTTCCAAATGTCGCCGCGCCAACAGAAGGCGACTTGCTTCCCGTCCGGACTGGCCGCTGGCAGTCGAGGCAGGTCAACCGAAACACCCTGGGAGATGCTGGCCCAAGACACGATCAAGCAAGGAATGCAGGCCATTCCCGCAGGATACGCCCAGCGCCGGGGTAGCTCAGTCGAGGCGCACGCCCGCGCCCGGATACGCCGCGCGGTAGTCAGCCAGAGCCGCTTCAACCACCTGCAGCGCCCGCTGGCGACCGTACACATCTCGAATGGTGGTGGTGGGCGCCTCACCAAGGCGCAGTTTGTAAGTCGAGAAGTAGTGCTGCAGGCGCTCAATCATGATCGGCGGCAGGTCAGCCAGTTCGCGCACGCCACCCCACACCGGGTCGTTGTCGAGGACGCCGATGATCTTGTCGTCGGCTTCACCATCGTCGAGCATCTGCAGTCCCCCGACCACATGGCAGGGGATGATCACTTCGGCGCGGTTGATGGGCCGCTCGCTGATCACGCAGATGTCCAGCGGATCGCCGTCAGCCCGTTTGGCTTGCGGGCTGAGGGCCGCCACGCGCTCGGCGCACAGCGTGCGGGGAATGAAGCCGTAGAGCGTCGGCGGTGTGCTGCTGGTGCGTTGCGGTCGATCAACCCGCAGGAAGCCGCTGGATTTGTCAACCTCGTACTTCACCAGATCGAACGGCGTCAGTTCGATGTAGGCCAGCACCTGTTCCGGTGGCGCCGATCCGGCTGGCAGTCCGTGCCACGGATGGGGTCGGAAGTCAGAGTGCGGCACGCGCGCCATCGGGGCAGGGTAGCCGAGGTGTTGCCGCGGGGGCGCAGTGTCGGCGCGATGCGCGGTGGATCAGCCCCAAGCGCTGAGCAGGATTCCCAAGTCTGCTCCGGTGACGGCACCATCACCGTTGATGTCACCGGTTCCCGAAGTTCCCCAGTTGGAGAGCAGGGTCGCCAGATCGGCGCCATTGACCACTCCATTGCCATCCAGGTCGGCCGGATTCGCTGTGCTCAGCGATAGTTCCACGCTGTCCATATCGATCGGCGCGCTGCGGCCGGTAGCCAGCCACAGGTTGTAGGCAGTCTGCCCGGTGTTGTTGGTGACATTGGCATCGCGCAGGAACTCCATGTACTCGCGCGAACTGGTCTGGAAGTACAGGCTCGCCACCGCGCGCGTGGCGCCAGCGGGAATGGCGTACTCCGAGTCATCCCAATACTGCCCATCAGCGTAGGTCGCGCCGACTGGCTCGCCGTGGAATGAGGCGTAGCCGGCATTGGTGAAGCCACGCGGTGGGATGCGGTTGTCAAAGGCGACCACATTGTTCAGGGCGACGTGGAACAGGCTGCCAGCGGGCAGACCGGTGGCGCCCGCCACGGTCTGGTCGAAGGTCTGGTGGGTTTCGTAAACCCGCGTGTCGGTGGTCAAAGTTGCCGTGGTGTGGTTGTAGGCGCCGACCTCGTCAACCAGCGCGTTGGCGGCATCGTAGAAGCGCACATTCACCCACATCCGCCGTCCCTCAGGATACCCGGTGGGCAGTTTGTGTCCGCTCTGGTTGATGACCCGCACCGTGAGCGAACTGCCAGACTGCGAAACTTCAATGTCGCTGGCCGCGCGCAGCATCTCTACGGTGCGCGCATCGGCCGCGTCCACCCGCTCCTGCGTCAGGCCGACATCATCGGCATCCGGCCCCATCTGCACCCGCAGCCCCCGCAGTACCCAAGTGTTGCCTCCGGCCCACGAATGCTGCGGCACATCAGGGCGCTCCAGCAGCGGGTCGCCATCGAAAAACACGCAGCCGCCACCCTGCTGGTCGGGCATGTGGCAGTCTTGGCACGACTTCATCAGTCCGGTCGGGTGATTGCCGCCGAAGCGATTGTCGGGATACGAAACGCCAGTAGTCGGGAACGAACTGAACTTCCACTCGCTGAAGGTGCGCTGCTCCGGGAACATGTCCTCGGGATCAGCGGACGGATGCGGGGCATCAAGCGCGCCCGGAACCAGCTGGCCGCTGGCGTTGCGGATGAAAACCGGATTACTCACATCGTGACAAGTGCCGCAGGCATCACCTTTGGTATGCCACGGGGAATGAATCAGCGGCGCGGCGTGGAAGTTCTGGGGCACATCGGCGAATGGGCCCCGCCGGGAATCGTGCGGGTCGACCACATACATGGCGTTGCCGCGTTCGGTTGGCAGATCGCCGCTGGAGGAGAGTGCCGCCAGAATCTCAACATCCGGGTCGAGGTCCTCGTTGTCCGGATAGCCGACGGCGCTGTCTGGGCCAAGCGTCGGGTTCACCACTCGGTGGCAGAAGTTGCAGTTGACACCGTCGAAGTCTTCCATCGACTCGAAGAGCGAGAAGTCGCCCGGCACCGCCTTGCCCGCCAACCAGGCCCCCGGCGCGTGGCAGCGGATGCAGAATTGGCCGGCCAGATTGGCGTCTTGATTAGCGATGGCCACCCCGGCGTGGAAGACCGGATCGCGCGCCGCTTGGCCCATCATCGAGGCGACCCAGCTCTCGAACGGCGCCACCGTCGGCGTGTAGTAGGCGTGGCAACCGCTGCAGTTCACTCCGGCGATGATCGGTTCAACGATCATGAA
>SXGR01591319.1_pt1 | contig 11224 bp, 11 predicted proteins | sample 3174711 | NCBI WGS metagenome assembly SXGR01 (sample SAMN11356860, study PRJNA531348) | freshwater metagenome | isolation source: freshwater sample F1-60 | place: China: Fuxian Lake, Yuxi | collected 2017-12-25
GGGTGGCGCTGAACAAAGGCGACCGGCGGGCGGCGGGCCAGATTCCGGAATCCGATCGGGACTACTATCTCGAGCGCCGGTATCCCAGCTTCGGGAATCTGGTGCCACGCGATGTAGCGTCGCGCGCCGCCAAGGCGGTTTGCGACGAAGGCCGGGGAGTAGGGGAAACCGGGCTCGGCGTTTATCTGGATTTCAGTGATGCAATCCGGCGGTTGGGCGCCGAGGCGATTCGTGAACGGTATGGCAATCTGTTCGAAATGTACGAACGCATCACCGGCGAGGATCCCTATCAGACGCCCATGCGAATTTTCCCCGCGATTCATTACACGATGGGCGGGCTGTGGGTGGATTATCGCCTGATGAGCACAGTGCCGGGACTCTTCGTGATTGGCGAAGCCAATTTTTCCGACCACGGCGCCAACCGTTTAGGCGCCAGCGCGCTGATGCAGGGATTGGCCGACGGCTACTTTATCCTGCCGTATACGTTGGGTGACTATCTGGCCAATGCGCGGCTGGAGAACGTTGACCCTTCGCATCCGGCCTGCACGGCGGCCGAAAGCGGCGTGCGCGGGCTCTCGCATAAGTTACTTTCGATTCGTGGCAAACGCACGGTGGATTCGTTTCATCGCGAGCTCGGCAGGTTGGTTTGGGACCACTGCGGCATGGCTCGCAACGAAGCGAGGCTTGCACGGGCGATCGGCGAGATCGGCGAATTGCGCCAGCAGTTCTGGAGTAATGTGAACGTGCCCGGGTCGGACGTGGAAATCAATCAGGCGCTTGAGAAGGCCGGCCGGCTCGCCGATTTCTTCGAACTGGGCGAATTGATGTGCCGCGATGCGCTGGAGCGGCGCGAGTCCTGCGGCAGCCATTTCCGCGAAGATTGGCAGACTCCGGAGGGTGAAGCGCTTCGCGACGACGACAAGTTTTCGCACGTCGCCGCCTGGGAGTATCGGGGTGAAATGGAGCGGCCCGTGCGTCATGAAGAGCCCCTTTCGTTCGCATACGTGCATCCGGCACAGCGCAGCTACAAATAGGCAAGAGGAATGGGTACGTTTTGAAAATCGTCCTGGACATCTGGCGGCAGAAGAACGCGAGCACGGCGGGGCAGATGAAGCGCTATGAATTGGCCATGGTCAGTCCCGGCATGTCGTTCCTCGAGATGCTTGACGTGCTCAACGAGGAACTGATCGCCAATGGCGATGACCCGGTTGCGTTTGAGCATGATTGCCGCGAAGGCATCTGCGGCTCCTGCGGCTTCATGATCGATGGCGTGGCGCATGGGCCCAAGCCCGGCACCACGGTCTGCCAACTGCACATGCGTCACTACAAAGATGGCGACCGGCTGACGCTGGAGCCGTGGCGCGCAAAGGCGTTTCCCGTTCTGCGCGACCTGATCGTGGATCGCGCCGCCTTTGATCGGATCATCGCCGCGGGCGGATATGTTTCGGTGAACACCGGCAGCGCGCCAGACGCCAATGCGATTCCAATCCGCAAGGAGGATTCTGACCGGGCGATGGATTCGGCACAGTGCATCGGCTGCGGCGCCTGCGTGGCGGCTTGCCCGAATGCTTCGGCCTCTCTGTTTACCGCGGCCAAGATTTCTCACCTGGGATTGTTGCCACAGGGTCAGCCCGAGCGGCACGAGCGTGCGCTCCGCATGGTGATGCGAATGAACGATGAGGGCTTCGGCGGTTGCACCAATATGCAGGAGTGCGAGGCTGTTTGTCCGAAGCGAATCTCGATCGAGAATATCGCGCGGATGAATCGCGACTATCTGAAGGCGAGCCTCTTACGGCGGCCGGCGGGGCATGGCGGCAGCGGCGCTGGGTAGCGCTTCCTAGTCTTCGATCGTGATCTTCGGTCCCTTTGGGCCCGCGGTGGCTTCGAGGCGCGCCAGCGTCTGACGCGCCAGTTCGATGAACATGGGTGAATCGTGCCAAGCCACCGGATCGCCCGAATCGCCGCCGATACGGATAGCGGGGTCAAGCGGGAGATCGCCGAGGTAAGGGATCCCCATGGCTTCGGCCGTGGTCTTGCCTGCGCCGTGGCCAAACACGTCAACCCTCTCCTTGGACACCGGCGCAATGAGATAGCTCATGTTTTCTACGAGCCCGAGCACTTCGACGCGAACCTTCCGGAACATATTCACGGCTTTGCGCGCGTCCTCTAGCGATACGCTGGAAGGCGTGGTCACGATGATCGCGCCCGCCAGCGCGACCGTCTGCATGACGGAGAGCGCGACATCGCCGGTGCCGGGCGGCAGATCGATGATCAGGTGATCGAGGGTGCCCCAATCGGTGCCGCGCAGAAATTGTTGGAGCACCGAATGCAGCATCGGCCCGCGCCACACCAGCGGCTTGTCGCCGGGGTTCAGGAAGCCCATCGAGATGACCTTGAGTCCGTTTTTCTCAAGCGGCTGGATGCGATTGTCGATGGCGGGCGGCGCCTGGTCGAGCCCGAGCATCAGCGGGACGTTGGGACCGTAAACGTCCGCGTCGATCAGCCCGACCTTGTGGCCGAGGCGCGTAAGCGCGATCGCGAGGTTTACCGAAACGGTGGTCTTGCCCACGCCGCCTTTGCCGGACCCGATGGCGATGACGTTCTTGACTCCGGAAATCGACTGGGGCTGCGGCGGCTCCGCCGCTTGAGGATGCATAAGGCTTCAGTGTAGCAATGGGGTTTCGACAACCCGGCAACCCCGTTTGCGTTTGTTGCAGAAAAAACAGGCTCAGGCGGCTTCGGCCGGCGCACCCGCAATATACTGGAGGCTTGATGTATCAGTCCGTCTTTCGCCGCTTCGCCATCCTTGTCATCATGCCCATCGCCGCTTTCTCGCAAGACCGCACGCAAACTCGCTCCATGGTGATCTCGCAACGCGGCATTGCCGCCACCAGCCAAACGTTGGCCTCGCAAGCGGGCGCGCAGATTCTCGCACGCGGCGGGAATGCTGTCGACGCAGCCATTGCGGCCAATGCGGCGCTGACCGTGGTGGAGCCGATGATGAGCGGCATCGGCGGCGACCTCTTCGTCATCATGCGCGAGGGCAAGACCGGCAAGATCATCGGCCTCAATGCCTCGGGCTGGGCGTTGCAGGGGCTTACGAAGGAGTTCCTGACCAAGACCAACACGTACGGCATGCCGCAGGCTGGGATTCATTCGGTGACCGTGCCCGGCGCCGTCGATGGCTGGGAGAGGCTCCATAAGAAGTATGGCCGACTCGCGTGGGCCGATCTTTTCCAGCCGGCCATTTACTACGCGCGCAACGGCTTCCCCGTTACCGAGTGGATTCAAGGCTCATGGGACGGCTCGCGCTCCAAACTCCTTGGCGACGACAACGCCAGGCGATTTTTCCTGCGCAACGGGCAGCCGCCGAAGGTGGGCGAAGTGTGGAAGCTCCCAGGCATGGCGCGCGCGTTTGAACTCATCGCGGCGCAAGGCGCGGCGGCCATTTATAAGGGCGAAATCGCGCAGGCGATCCTCAAGACTTCACGGCGGCTGGGCGGTGCGATGTCGGCGGCGGACCTTGCCGAGTATCAATCGGAGTGGGTGGAACCGATTTCGACGAAGTATCGCGGATGGGATGTTTACGAACTGCCGCCGAACGGTCAAGGCATGGCGGCGCTGGCGATGCTCAATATCATGGAGCGCTTCGCCATCGGCACATGGGAGCCGCACTCCACCGACGCGCTTCACTACAAAATCGAAGCGCAGAAGCTCGCCTATGCCGACCTTAAACGCTACCTCGGCGATCCGCGTTCAAGCCGGATTCCGGTGCGTGAGTTGATTTCGAAGTCCTACGCCGAACAACGCGCCAAGCTCATCGAACCCGAACGGGCGCGATGCAACGTCGAGCCCGGACAACCGATTCCCGGCACCGGCGACACGATCTATCTGAGTACGGTCGACAAAGACGGCACCGTGGTGAGCCTTATCCAAAGCGTTTATCTCAGCTTTGGCTCCGGTGTGGCCGTGGACGACTTCGGTTTCCATCTGCACAATCGAGGCGGCCTGTTCACGCTCGACGAAGGGCACCCCAACGAGCTTAAACCGCGCAAGCGCCCCTTCCACACCATCATTCCCGGCTACATGGAAAAGGACGGGCAACATGTGGGCTTCGGCATCATGGGCGGACTCAATCAGGCGCAAGCCCACGCTCAGTTTGTTTCTTATGTTGCCGATCATGGCGATAACATCCAGATGGCGTTGGAGCGGCCCCGGTTCACCAAGATGAATTTCTACGGGTGTGACGTGATGTTAGAAGAGCGCTTCCCCGCCAGGAGCTTGGAGGGGTTGCGTGCGCGCGGCCACTTCGTTCAGATGCAAGGCGATTTTTCATCGTGGATGGGTGGTGGGCAAGCGGTGCTGCATGATTCGCGGGCCAAGGTGAACTACGGTGCCTCCGACCCCCGCAAAGACGGGGCCGCCGTACCCGAAGCGGATCCTTATTTCGCAGCGCCGGGATTGAGTTTGGCGAAACCAACGAGTACAAGGTAGCATCTAACTAGCCGTGGTAGTCTGCCTGCTTTCAGTCATGTTGGCCGCGTTGGCTTTGCCGGGCTCCGCACAAAGAATGCCTACGGTCGAACTGCGTCCGGAAGCGCGCCAGGCATTCGAGCGCCATGTCAAGCAACGCGAAGCCGGGATCCTGAGTCAACGCATTGGCGGCGGGAAGTTCCTTTGGGCCGATGAGGCTAGCGACCGGCGCGACCGGGTCAAGTCCGGGGAAATCGTCGTCGCGCCTGGGTTCGACCGGGGTATGATCGAAGTCAAAGGCGGCATGGTCAACGATTGGATTGGTGCGGCCTTTCTGACGGGAACTACGCTGGCCAAGGTTCTTGCCACCATTCAGAATTACGATAGCCACAAACGGTTCTATCAGCCGGAAGTGGCTGACTCGAGACTGCTCGAGCACAGCGGCAATAATTACAAAGTCAGGTTCCGGCTGCTGAAGAAGAAGATTATCACCGTGGTCTTTAACACCGATCACGATATTATTTATTTACCGCTCGATGCCACTCATCAATACAGTAAGTCCCATACAACTCGCGTGGCCGAGATTGCGTATCCTGGTGAAGCAGGCGGGCGCGAACTTACTCCCGGAGACGATCACGGACTGCTCTGGAATCTCAATACCTTCTGGCGATTCCTGCAACGGGATGGCGGGGTCTGGGTCGAGTGCGAAGCCATAACTCTAACGCGAGGAATCCCGATGGGACTTGGCTGGCTGATCACGCCGATCATACGCGAGTTGCCCAGGGAATCGCTTACGCAAACCCTGGAAGGCACCCGCCGGGCGATTCGCTAACGCCAGGGGGGCCGGTCCGAGTCGCGTATAATGTTAAGTCATGACCTGGATGATCTTCGTTCTCGGCGCCGTTCTTTCCTGGGGCATCTATGGGCCCATGCTGCACAAGGGGCAATTGCAACTCGGCAATCCAATGCGGGCGCTCCTGTGCGTGGGTGTGGCTTATTTTCTGGTGGGCGTGCTGGTACCGGTGGTGGTGCTTGGCGCGCAAGGCCAATTGCACGGATTCACCGCCGCGGGTACGCAAGCCGCCACCCTGGCGGGTACTCTGGGCGCGCTTGGCGCTGTGTTTATCATTTTTTCCTACAAGTTCGGCGGCATTCCCGTCAACGTCATGCCTCTCGTGTTTGGCGGCGCTCCGGTGGTGAATGTGATTTACACGATGATGATCCATCCACCCAAGAGCGAGATCAACCCGATGTTCTACTTCGGGTTGCTTTTTGCTTCGTTGGGAGCGGGGATGGTTCTTTACTTCCGCCCGCAGAACTAGACGGATAGCCAGTATGAGAAGCGCCGCTGTTTTACTGACGGTGTTGATATCGTTCGGGGCAATTGGGTTGAGTGGTGCAGCTCCGGGAGGTTTCGATCATTCGCCGTGGGACGCGCTTTTGAAACGGCATGTCAATGCGATCGGCGAGGTCGACTACGCGGCGCTCAAGGCCAACCGCGCGCCGCTCGACGCCTATGTCGCTTCACTATCTGCCGATAGCCCTGACTCCCGTACGGTGCTGTTTCCCGACCGCGCCGCGGAGCTGGCCTACTGGCTCAACGCCTATAATGCGCTGACCATTCGCGGTGTGGTGGATGCGTATCCTACGCGTAGCGTCCTCAATCTCGGCGCGCGTTTCGGCTTTTTCAGCCGTAAGGACTATACGTTGGGCGGCCTCAAGCTCAGCCTCCAGGATTTGGAGAACGATATCATCCGCAAGCGCTACGGCGATGCGCGCATTCACTTTGCCATTGTCTGCGCAAGCGTGAGTTGCCCAAGATTGGAGCGTGAGGCGTTCGTTGGCGCCCGCCTTGAGGAGCAACTTGATCGCGTGACGCGTGGCGCTATGTTGGAGAATCGTACCGTGGCCATCGACGTCAAGACGAAGACAGTTTTCTTGACGGCGCTTTTCAAGTGGTACAGAGCGGACTTCGGCGGCCCTGCGCTCGACTACGTCCGCCGCTACTCCACGCCCGCGCGCGCGGCGTCGCTGGATCTGATCGGCAAAAAACCGCGAGTTCGATTTTTCGACTATGACTGGTCGATCAACGAGCCCGGCTCGCGCGCTAAGGCGAAACACAGGTATGAACGTGACCTGGCGAAGCCGGAGGAAGCATCAAAACAAGTGGTGATCGTGTGGCCGCGGTCTACTCGTCGGATCGCTGGGACCTCGACTTGAGCGGGTTGCTGATGACCGGCGTCTCCGGTCTCCTCGGCGGCGAGTTGCTGGCGCAGCTCCCTCCAGCCCGGCCGGGCGCACGGATCTATATACTGGCGCGCGACCCGGACCGCATCCCGGAACGGTTTCGAGGCCAGCAGTTCTCCACTCTCACCGGCGACATTCGACGGCCTAACCTCGGATTGAAAGATTGGCAGGTTACCGCGCTCCAGCGCTCCGTCACCGAGATCATCCATTGCGCCGCAGATACGCGGCTGGACGCGCCGCTTCAGGAGGCCCGTGAAACCAACTGTCAAGGAACGGTCAACCTGCTGCTACTGGCCGCCGGCTGCGAGCGGCTCATCAAATTTCTGCACGTGAGCACAACCTACATCGCGGGCCGGTTGGCCGGGGCGATCCCGGAGTCGGTGATTGCGCACTCGCAACGGTTCTGTAACTTCTATCAACAGTCGAAGTACGAAGCCGAGTCCACGGTGGCGAGCTTTGCCGCTTCGGTCCCGGTGGCCATTGCGCGCCTAAGCACCATCGTCGGTGACTCGCGCGGCTTGGTGAACAAGCAAAACTGCGTGCATCAACTCTTGCGGTTGTTTCCCAAGAGCCATCTCCAGCAGGTTCCGTGCGAGCCGAAAGAACTGGTGGACTTGGTCTCGAGCGATTTGGCGGCCGATGCGTTGGCGTGGCTGTTTCTGAATCGCTTTCAGGCGGGAGAAGTGTGGCACATTACCGACGGGCCGACGGCGGGCTTCACTGTGGATGAGGTGCTGGCAGAGACTCACCGGCTGTTCGTCCATCATCCGAACGCTCAGCGCTGGTTGCCGATCGAAATGCCGCGCCTGGTGCCTTTGATCGAGTATGAGGAATTTGTTGAACGTACGATGAGTTCAGGGTCGCGCCTGACGGCGGAATTGCTGCGGGCGGTCGGGTACTATCTACCGCATCTCGGGATGGCACAGACGTTCGAAAATCATCGCACCCGGGGGTTGCTCGCTCCCAGTGGCCTCGAGCCGCCGCCTGTGCGCCAGCTTTACGCCGGCGTCGTGCGCTGGTGTCTGGACACAGATTGGGGGCGGGCATGAGCGCGCGCGGCCTATTGGCGTTGGCGTTCTGCGCACTCTCCGCGCTGAGTGCGCTGCTGTCGCTTCTGTATTTGGCTGGTTTTGTCCAAAACAAATATTCTCCCAGCAGCATTGATTCGGGTCTGCAGATCCCGGCGGGTGAAGCGTTGGTGGTAAACCTCGGCTTGCTCGCACTGTTCGGATTGCAGCATAGTGGTATGGCGCGGCGGTGGTTCAAGCGCTTCGTTCCGAAGCCGATTGAGCGGAGCTTCTACTTACTCGCTACTTCGGTGGTGCTGGCCGTATTGTTCGTGCGCTGGGAGCCGATGCCGAATCCGGTGTGGTTGGTGGGCACCCGGTGGCCATTCCAAATTCTGGCGGCGCTCGGCGCGGCGATGGTGGTATGGTCTGCGCTTTGGCAAGGCGCTCTGCATTTCTTCGGATTCCACCAGGTCTGGTGTTACGTCCGCGGGAGGGACTACGCGCCGCCGGCGTTCAAGGCAACGGGACTCTATCGCTATACACGCCACCCGATGATGATGGGGACGCTTCTCTTCATTTGGTCGACTTACGACATGACGCAGGGACACTTGCTGTTCTCCGCGGTCCTCACGCTCTACGTGATGCTGGCGGTGCGTTGGGAAGAGCGTGACCTCGAGCGCGCGCATGGCGGGGCTTACCGCCAGTACCGAGGCAGCGTCAGAATGTTTTGAAGGGCGCGTTCGGCCTTACTTTCGCTGGCCGATGCAATAGAGAAACTTGGTGGTACGAATGAATATCTGCCCGTCGGAAATGGCCGGCGAACTTAGTATATAGTCGTCGAGCACATTCTCCGCCAGCACCTCAAAAGTAGGTCCAGCTTTGACCACAACCGTCGTGCCTTCCTCGTTCGATATATAGATCTTGCCATCAGCCAGCACGGGAGACGAAGAGTAGATGGCCGGTTTGATACGCTGCCCCGCGTAGACCGATTCGCCAGTCTTTGCGTTGAAGCAGTAAGCCACGCCACGGTCGTTGATCATATAGAGCAGTTTGCCGTCGCTCACAGGCGTCGGCACGTCGGGGCCATTCGGGGTGGCCCAGGCGAGCTTGGGTTCACCGCTAGCGACCGGATGAAAAGCCTGCATAGGGTTCACGCGCGTTGGCACGTAGACCAGATCGCCCATTACCAGCGGGGAAGCGATTATCCGGTTGGCCGGATTCTGCCGCGGGTTCAGACCGCCGCCGCGCCAGAGTTCCTTGCCGGTAGCCTGGTCGTGCCCGGTCACATAGTCGCCGCCGGCAATCACGATCTGTTTCTTGCCATTGAACTGAATGGTTGACGGGGTGGTGTAGGAATCGGGCGATTCGCTTTGGGCGTCCGTGGGCCGGTCCACCTTCCAGATCGTCTTGCCGCTGGCCAGGTCGAGCTTCACTATGTAGGACGGGTCATCGGTGTGCATCCCATGCAGCACTTGAATGACTAAGCCATCGGGCAGCAGGAGAGGCGATGAACCATAGCCGTGGTTTAGGCCGAACTTGCCAAAGTCTTTATAAAAATCGCGATGCCAGCGTTCTTTGCCGGCGAAGTCGAACGCCGTTACGTGGCCGTTGCCGCTCATAACCCACACGCTCTTGCCGTCGGTGACCGGTGAAGGCGACGACATGTTGCCCTTGAGTACTTTGCGGTCTCCTTCGGCGATCTGCTTTTTCCACCGGACCTCGCCCCTCTGGCGGTCAATCGCCCAAAGCCAGACTGCGCCGGATTCGGCTGTGTTCATGAAGATCGTGTCGCCCCAGACCACCGGTGTGGATCCTGTGATACCGGGCATGGCCAGCTTCCACGTGACGTTCTCGGTCTGGCTCCATCTGGTCGGCAAGCCGGTCTCCGCGGATGACCCGTCGCCTTTAGGCCCCCGCCAAGTTGGCCAGTTGGCGGCCATCGCGCCGGAGAGAAAAATAGTGCACAGAACGATCGCTCTCAAAGTGAACGGCATATGTATTGATATTATGACTCTTCCATGGCCATGACGAGAGGCGGATAGGACCCGATCATGGCGCTGCGGGCAGGGTGATTCCCAATTGCTCCGGTCTGGGCGCGTCGATGTCCGCGAGGCCGGCTAGCGCAAGGAGCAGTATCGCAAACAGTCCGAAGGCGGACCAGTCGGCCGGGGGAGCGGTCTCATTCGACCTCAACAACACCTGCCTCGCCGCCATGACCACCGCGATCCCGAGCGAGAGGCTGGAAGAAAACAGGAAATAGCAAATGACCGCAATGCCGGCAACGATCCAACGCTGCGTGTCGTTCAAGCCGCGATAGCCTCGGGCGCCATCCAGAAACAGCATCGGAATAAGATTGAACAGATTTATGTAGGCGCCAAAGACAGCCAGCGCGAGGAACAACATGTTGCCGGTGAGCGGGTACAGCGTCAGGCAGACCAGCACCGCCAGCAGTCCCGCCGTAGGTCCAGCCAGTCCCACGCGCGCGTCTTCGGCCGGCGATTCGATCCCTTGTTTGGCGAAGATAATCGCGCCCAAGCCCGGAATAAACAGCGGCGCCGAAGCGGAAATGCCGTAGTGCTTCAACATAATGACGTGGCCCATCTCATGAACGTAAATGCAGAGCACGAAGCCAAGCCCGAAGCCCCAGCCCCAACGCTCCCAGTAGACGGCCATGAAGAGGAGCATCGAAGCCAGCGTAGGTAACTTAGTAAGTCCAAGGATGAGGAACTTGCCTTTGGTGGCCAGGAACACGGCGGCCGGCGCAGCTACGCCCAGCCACTTGCCCCACGACTTAGTTTTCCTGGCGATGGCTTCTCCGTCCACGGTGCCGGCCGCTTGTTCTCTTTCGAGCCTGGCGATAGTGGCTTCAATCGTCTGGCGTTGCCCGGCGCCCAACGGCAGCAACGTCAGCGCCCATCGCCATAGCAACAAGGCGCGAGCACGGTCCCCCGCTCCTTCGGCTCCGGTGGCCTCCGTAGCGATCATCGAGAGGCTGCTGGAATGGACCAGTCGCCCACACCCCGGACAAGCGAGGATGCCGGTTGCCCAATGCGTGCCGCACTTTGGGCACACCGCCGGAGGGGCTTCGAGCGGGCTCATTCCGTTGCGCCGGTTTGCGGCGGGGGAGGCGCCATCGGGCCACTGCCCAACGGAAAGGGGCCACTCGCGCCGAATGGGACAAGGCGCGTGTGTTTCCAGGCTTCGAAGAGTCCGATGGCGATGATCAACCAGCCAATGACGTTCGAAAAGCCAGCCAGGAAAGGCGATGCGAATACGATCAGGAGTAACATCACTAATCCCAGCGCAAGCGCGCCTGTCCCGGGCGCCGGCCTGGCTGCTTCCTCTTTGGCTTCCGCCTTGACCTCACCGACTCTAGCAGCCCGTGGCTAAAGTCCCATTTCGGGGACCGCAGGGAGAAACGGAGCCCACTGGCGGCGCTGGCCAGTAACCGCTCCTATCAGCGCGACCGCGCCTGACTTTGCGAGATTAAGTAC
>SXGR01254777.1_pt1 | contig 11221 bp, 10 predicted proteins | sample 3174711 | NCBI WGS metagenome assembly SXGR01 (sample SAMN11356860, study PRJNA531348) | freshwater metagenome | isolation source: freshwater sample F1-60 | place: China: Fuxian Lake, Yuxi | collected 2017-12-25
ACCTTGGTCTGCCTCTTCTTTGCTTCTTTGCGCTTAGGCTTACTGATGGTGAACGTACCGCTGCCATGGTACTCCGCCTTATAGAGCTTGTCTTCTGATGCTGCTGCTGCCAAGGGATGTCTCCAGAGAAAGGGGGATCTTGCAGGAATCGTGCTGCTCAGGCCATTGTAGCGCACCGGTCGCGGGAAGGCCGCTCAGCTTATGACTCGGCGAAGACGTCGTCCAAGGCCAACTCGATCGGTGTGCCGGGCATGCGGATCGTGCCCGTTACTTCCGTCGATGTGGAGCCGGTTCGCAGGAACGCCTTGCGGCGGACGGGGTCGAAGATCCAAACGCACGGCACTCCCATCTGGAAATAGTCGGCGAGGCGCTCGTCCGTCTCACTGATGCGGTATTCCGGCGACAGCACCTCGACGCACAACGAAGGCGGATGAGTGATGATCTCCTCACGCGTCAGGCTGCGGTCGATCAGGACAACGTCGGGCACGCGGTAACGGCCGGGCCGGACGTTCACGCGCAATTCCACCCGATCTCTCCCTGGCGCGCACGGTCCCACGAGGGACGAACCACTCAGAATCAGCCGGAAACCACCAGATCTATTCCGGATGGGCCTCTACAGGCGGTCGAGAATTGTGGCCTCCAGGCAGCCGTTGCCCCAGACCGTATGCCGTCCCACACCGGTATACCGAGCTGCCCGCAGAAAGGGCATAAAGCCATCGAGCGGACCCGAATATTCGGCCTCCCCCACCATGCCTCCAATCGTGTGAGTCTGGCCGGTACGGCTGGAGGTTCGAGGGACATCGCTTACGTCGATCTCGGTGCGGATCGTACGGACCTCTTCGGCAATTTTCCCGAATAGCCGGAAATCCATGCTGGGCTCGCCAGGGCCGTAAAGGGACATAAGGGTGGAAACCCGGTCCCGGACGCGCCGGATCAAAATCGGAAAATCCGGTTGAACCACAACCTTTCCTTGGTGCTTGAGTTCGGTCGGTGTCAGGAACTTGACTCTCACCCGCGAGGTCGCTTCGGGTTGGAGCATCGGGAGGTCGATTTGCTCATCGGTGATCGCGGTGAGTTTAGCCTTCCCCCGGCCGACCCCGGCGCCACGTTCGAACAGGTGCTCAAGGGCCATCGTAATCGTATCGGCGATTTCGGCCGGCCCGAAAACGTGCACGTCGAAGTAGAAGTCGTCGTGCTGGGCGATGCGCTGGCCGTCGAGGTGACTGGCTCTGAAAAGGAATGGCCGCGGTGGGTCGGCTAGGCCGCTCGGGCCGGCGCCTTTCATTTTGGGTTCGAAGATCTGCTCGTACAGGGCGGTAGGGGCGACGGCGCGCAGTGAATGGCCAAAGCCGCCTCGCAGCACATTTGCCGCTTTGGCATTGGGGAATCGCACTTCCTCCTGAACGTCGAACCACACCCGCCGAACCATGACCCGCAATACCATTCGGATTCCGAGTGTATCAGCAGTTGCTCGAGTAGCGAACCCCGCCCGGGCAGGCCCAGGCAGGCGTCGCTGAGAGCCTACCAGGAATCGCTGGCGGAATCTTCTGTGGAGTCGTCCAACGAACCGTCAGCCTGAACTCGATCCTGGCACGTCACGCAGTATTTTGCCCAGGGGATTGCCTTCAGACGTTTCTCTGAGATCGCCTCGTCGCACGCCGCGCAGATACCGTACTCACCCGAATCAACACGCTCGATCGCGGCGTTGACTTGGCGCAGAGTCTGATAGTCCATGCTCTTTCGTTGCAGCGAAATGAACTCTTCGTGGGACATCTGGGCCTGGTCGTCCTCGGCCACACGGCCCATCTTAGCCAATGTGTCGAACTTGGTTTCCTCCAGATTCCCCGTCAGTTCACGCTTGCGGGCCAGCAGGGGCCCCATAAACGGGTGGTCCGAATGTGCCGGAGGGGCCGGGGCGGGCATTACCCTCGGTATGGGTTTGACCGGAGCGGCTGACCGGACCAAAGTAAGACGGGCCGGGACGGCTGCTGATTTAGGGCCGATTCGTGTCACCGTGCCGCGCCGGGCCGGGGCGGCGACAGCCGCGGGTCGAGCCGCTGCCGCAGCGCGCACCGTTTGTTTAACTGGAACCGTGCTTCGTGCCGAAGCAGCCGATCCTCCTCCTGCTTTCCTCATCTTCCTACTCTCCCTTGGATACGGTTATCCGGGTTGTTTCCCTCTTCCGGACTCTGCCACAACCTATCGGCGGGTTGGGCCGCCGACTTAAAGATAAAGTGCGTTTCAGGCGAAAAAATCTCTAACTTTTTTGGGGGATGTATGCCAGGTCACGCTCCAGTTGCTCGCCAAGTGCCGAACGGGGGCTTGACAGCCGTTCTATACTAGGTGAAGCGCACGCTCGAAGCCAGACGAGTGGAGCCCTAAAGATTAGAGCATTTGCTGACGATATCTTCTAGGGTAGAGGCCTGACCGGCCTTGTACACTGACGCGCAGCTGTGGCTCGAGCGAGCCCGGTTTCATCAGTTGCCAACACTCTGGCTTTCTCCGCAAAGGGGATCATGGCGCGAAGCTTTACAGCGATTTCCGCATTCGTATTCCTGTGGGTTGCGCCGCTTACCGCGACCCGATCTAAAACAGCTCATCAACGACAAGTGGTGCTGCCGAGAACGGTGGCGGCGTTGTCGCCGGGGAAGCGGCCGGCTCCGAAGAGTACGGCGGCCAGGCCCACGTCCGCTCGAGTTCCCGCGGGATCACGGCCGCGAGTGAAACCAATTGTGAGGAAAGCGATCCGGAAGCCGATGCGGCGCCGGGTCATCTACAACCCTTGGAAAGAGCCTACCTATGCGGATTCGACCGAGGGTGACTTAATCGCCGGCGATGACTCTGCGGTCCGCAATGCCGCTATCGAGGCTTTAGGGCCGTTGAACGGCAGCGTAGTCGTTGCCGATCCCCAGACCGGAAGAATCCTGACCGTCGTCAATCAGCAAGTTGCTTTCCGTGAAAGCTACACGCCGTGCTCGACCATTAAGATTTTTGTGGGCTTGGCGGGCTTGAGCGAGGGCGTGATCGAGCGAACCACCGACATCAAGATTGGCCGCCGACTCTCGTTGAACCTGACCGAGGCGTTAGCGCATTCCGACAACCCCTATTTTGCCCAGGTGGGTCAACAGCTCGGCTATGACCGCGTCAACTACTACGCGCGCCTGTTTGGGTTGGGCGAGCGTGCGACCACTTCACGGCGCGAGATTCCTGGCGAGATTGAAGCGTCTGCTCCCGACGGCGTCGGCATGATGTCGTCCTTTGGGCATGGAGTCAAGCTCACGCCTCTCCAACTGACCGCGGCGCTGGCGGCGCTTGCCAACGGCGGGACTCTCTATCATCTACAGTACCCAACTTCGCAAACCGAAGCCGCTCGTTTAGTGCCTCGCATCAAACGGCATATCGAAATTGACCGGTATCTGCCGGAGATCAAACCGGGAATGGCTGCGGCGGTGGAAAACGGAACCGCGCGCCGGGCCGGCTTTGATCCCGAAGAGCCCATCTACGGTAAGACGGGCACCTGCACAGATCGGTTGACTCCTACGCATTTGGGCTGGTTTGGTTCCTATAACGAAGTGGCCGGGAAGAAGCTGGTGGTGGTGGTTTTGCTGACCGGTGGCGCACCAATCAACGGGCCGGTCGCCTCGGGTGTGGCGGGCCGGATTTACCGGACGTTATCGGATCAGGGCTACTACAACAAGCTGCGCCAGTTCTCTTCGACTGCGTTGGTTGAGCGAGCCGACTTGGGTTTCGGTCAACCATAGTTTTTTCAGCCGGGTGTCAGGGAGACAGCCCGACAGAGGCGTCCGTCGTTCGCGCCCGGACGGGCCACCCCAATTTGGGTCCGGAAGAAATAGAATGGATCCCAGTGAGATTGTCCGGGGCAGTTATCTTGTTGACCATGGGCGTGGCGGTTTCTGCCGCGACGCTGCCGCCTGGGATTCGGGAGATCTTCGCCAAGGCTCAGTGCCAGGGGTGCCACAACGACAACGGCGTGGCTTCCAGTACGCGCCTCAAGTTCCCTGTCGATGAAGCGGGCGAAGCTGCATTTATCCGCTCGCTCGAAGCGTTGATCGATCGCGCGCGCCCTGCCGATTCGCGGCTGATTCAGATGCCCACGGCGCGGCTCGCTCATCCCGGCGGCGAGCGTGTAAAGCGAGGGCGCGCAGAGGAATAGGCGCTGCTGGCGTGGGTCGGCCAACTCCCTGTGGCCGGAGCGGCTCAGGCGAACGACACCCCTCGAGAGCGCCAAAGTGTGCTGCGCCGCCTGACGCACAGTCAGTACAACCAGACCGTTGCCGAATTGCTGGGCGACCAGACGCAGCCGGCCCGCCAGTTCCCGAGCGAAGACTTCGTGCTGGGGTTTACCAACTCGGCCGAGGGCCAGTCGATTTCGCCACTGCTGGTGGAAGCGTACGCACAGGCGGCGGCGAGATTGGCGCGCAACGCGGGGCGCTCGGGCAAGCTAAAAGAACTGGCGGCCTGCGCGACACCCGGCGTTCAACCTTGCACGGTCCGCTTCGTGCGCACGTTCGGCAAGTCCGCCTTTCGCCGCCCGCTCTCATCGGCGGAAGTGGCGCGGTTTGCCAGGCTGAACGATCTGCAACTCATCGTGGAGGCTATGCTGCAGTCGCCGGACTTCTTGTTTCGATCCGAACCCGGTGCCTATGGCGCGGCGAGCCGCCTTTCGTATCTGCTATCGAACACACTGCCGGACCGCGAGTTGACACGCTTGGCCGACGGGCGCGCCTTGCGCGAGGCGCGGCAAATAGAAGCTTCGGCGCGACGGATGTTGGCCGACCCGCGTGCCAGGCTTGCGCTCGATGAGTTCGCTGGCCAGTGGCTCCGCTTCGACCGCGTGCGAAATGCGATTCGCGAGGGGCGGTTGTTCCCCGAGTTCGGCGCCGAACTGGCTGCGGCCATGACCGAAGAGACCAGCCGCCTGTTCCGGCACCTGGTCTGGAATAAACAGGATTTTCGCGGCTTCTTCAACGCCAACTACACCTTCGTCAATGCCAGCCTTGCGCAGCTTTACGGCCTAGCGGCGCCGGAACGCGAATTTTCCCTGGTAACGTTCCCGGCCGACACGCGGCGCGCGGGCGTGCTGGGCCACGCCAGTTTCCTGACAATGACGAGCAAACCCGAGGAAACGTCGCCGACCGAGCGAGGCCTTTTCGTCCGCGAACATTTCCTTTGCCAGATCGTGCCGCCGCCGCCGCCGGGCGTCGACACGACCCTGCCGGCTGTGATGGAGGATCGGCCGATGAGCAATCGCGAGCGGCTGAGCGTGCACCTCTCCAACCCGGGATGCGCGGCATGCCACCGCCTCGTCGATCCGATCGGATTCGGCCTCCAACAATTCGACGCTATCGGTCGCTTCCGCGAGAAGCAGGTCATGCTGGTCTACCCGGCGATCGACAAGCGACAGAATCAGGGAACGCGGCGAATCGGCGAGGCGGTGCAGATCCCGGTTGACACCTCGGCCAATATCGTCGGCCTGCCCAACTCGGCCTTTACCAATGCGGCCGAAGCCGGCCGCGTGCTGGCCAACAGTCCAGTGTGCCAGCGCTGTGTGGTGAAGCAATACTTTCGATATGCTATGAATCGCCAGGAGAGCGCCGCAGATCAAACCGCGATCGGCGCAATTTTCGAACGGTTTCGCCGGAGCGGCTTCCAGTTTCAGGAGCTGGTTCTGGGGGTGGTGACATCGGGTCCGTTCTTGGAGGAGTTCGCTCATGCAGAGTAAACCGCTTTCCCGCCGTTTGTTGCTTAAGGGGTTGAGCGCCACCGGTGCGCTGATTCGTTTGGGGCTGCCGCCGCTGGAGGCAATGTTCAACCCCAACGGCACCGCGTACGCGGCGGAAAAAACGGCGTCCTCCATACCCACGCGCTTTGTGTTCTGGTTCAACGGCAACGGGATCCCGGAGAAATATTGGGTGCCCCGCGAGACCGGTGCGCACTACAGTCTGCCTTCTTGCCTCCAGCCGCTGGCGCCGCATCGCGACGACATTCATATCGTCACCGGCCTCGACAGTCCCGCCGCGCTGTTGCCTGGCCCCGGCAACAGCCACTATCCTTCGATGAGCGCCTTGGTGTCTGGCCAGGTCTATACCGGGAAGGGTGCCGGTGGCGCCTCACTCGACCAGTTGATTGCGCAGCGCATCGGCGGCGAGACGCGTTTTCGATCGGTGGAGATCGGCGTTTGTCAGGAGTCGTTCGGTGAGAGCATCCAGCGCAACATGAGTTGGGTGGGACGCGATCGCCCGCTGCCGCCCGAGATGATTCCGCATCGGCTTTTCGAGCGGCTTTTCGCCCACAAGGACGCCGCCTTGATCGAGCGCGAGAAGTCTGTGCTTGATGCGGTGCGCGGGCAGGCCAAAACGTTGCGCGCCCGGCTCGGCGCAAGCGACAAGGCGCGGCTTGACGAGTATCTGAACTCGGTGCGGGACCTGGAGAATTCCATCGCCACGCTCCCCCCCGAATACAGGCAACCGGTGGAACGGCCGTCTGAGGCGCTCGACCTGCGTGACTATCCGCGCGTGGCAAAAATTCAAAGCGACCTGCTCGTGCATGCGCTGGCTTCCGGCCAGACACGGGTTGCCTCGTACATGCTCACCAAGTGCCAGAGGTTGACGCGGTTCCCGTGGCTTGGGCACACCGCGCAGCGCCATCATGAATACACACATGGCGAAGTGGAAACACCCCGTGGCATGCGGATCCTACGCGACATTTGCCGCTGGCATGTGGACGAATTCGCCTACCTGTTGGGACGCTTGAAGGCGACGCCAGAGGGCGCGGGCAATCTACTGGACCACACCGCCCTGCTGTACGTACACGAGCATGCCGAGGCGAACGCACACAAGAACAACAATCTGGCGGCGATCGTGGCGGGGCACGCGGGTAGGATGAAGACCAGGCTGCATACGCGCACCACCGGGACCGTGGGCGATCTGTATCTGACTATCGCCGAAGAAGTGCTGGGTGCTCGCATCGGTACATTCCCCACTGCCCGGCACAAACTCACGGAGATTGTCTGATATGTTGCGCGCCGCGGTGGCGGCGTTGGCCGTAGCGTCCCTGGGCTCGGCGGCGCCGGCCGATCGCGCAGTAGCCCAATGGACTCTTTTGCATGGCGGCCGCGTCGGCCTGCACGGCAGTGGCCCGCGGCCGGTTGGCTCGCTCGATCAACGCCCTCCGGGCGATGGTTTTGAACTGGCGCTGGTGGACTGGGTAGGCGTCAACGCCGTGCCCGAAGACTTGGCTCGCCTCTCCGGTCTCGCCAGACTCGGCGAGCTTCGCCTGCCGGGGCCCATCTGGAATCGCAACGCAGACGGCGACAAGGACTTGAGCGGTGAGATGCGGCACTTAGCCAAGCTCGGCACGCTCGAGCGAATCACTTTCAGCGATCACTTCCTCGATAAGATCCGCTTCCACGACTCCGGGCTTATGGCCATCTCCGGGCTCGACAATTTGCGTGAGCTGTCGCTGCGGCAGGCCGAAATCAAAGGGCCGGGGCTGAAGTCGTTTCATCTGCTTGAGTCGCTCGATATGACGTTGTGTCCGGTGAACGACGAGGGATTTGCGGCCGTGGGCCTGATGAAGGGGTTGCGGAGGTTGCGCGCCTCCAACACGCTGATCACATCCGCTTCGCTGGAGCAACTGGGCGGGCTTGTTCATTTGGAGGATCTCGATCTGAGCGGCACCGAGATCGATGACGTGGGTGTGGCGCAGCTTGCGCCGCTAACCAAACTCCGGCGGCTCCAACTGGCAAGCACCAATGTGAGCGATGCCGCGATTGAAACGATCGCGGCGCTGCCCGCTCTCGAAGAGCTCAATCTATACCGCACGAAGGTTGCCAACGCCGGGCTGGCCCGCTTGAAGAAACTCACCAGGCTGCGGGACGTGGATGTGCGCTATACGCGTGTGACGGCCGCCGGAGTGGCCGATCTGGCCGCAGCCGGCCGCATCCGCGTGGCTTTCTCGGCGCCGCCGTCGATGCGCGCCGTACCGGCCCCCGGCAAAGACGTCGCCGGGTGGATCAAGCGGTTAGGCGGAACCATCTCCGCCGATGGCTCGGTGATCTCGCTGCGCGGCACGGCGGTCAGCGATCAAAGCCTCGCCGCGCTGGGCGTCTTGGGCCGCGTGGTCCGCTCGCTTGAACTCGGCGGTACTGGTGTTGGCGACGGCGGCATCGCCGCCTTGACGGGGCTGACGGGCTTGGAAGAGCTTGATCTGACGGCGACGACGATCACCGACCGTGGGCTGGCACTACTCAAGCCGCCCCGGTTGCGCCGGCTTGTGCTCGACAACACCTACGTCGAGGGAACGGGGCTGGCTGCCAGCGAAGCGCTGGAGGAGCTCGATCTGCTGGGTGCGCCAGTCTCCGAGGCAGGTCTTGAGGCGATTGCGCGCGCCGCGCCCAGGCTGCACCGCCTGCATCTTGGAGAAACCGATATGACCGACGCCAGTCTGGCCACGCTCGCTGGCTTGGGCAAACTGACACACCTGGACCTGGCGGCCACCGACACCGGCGACGAGGGGCTGAAACATTTAGGCAAGCTTACGTCGCTCCGGTTCTTGCGCCTCCGCGAGACACGCCTGACCGACGCGGGTTTGGAGCATCTGGCCGCGCTGGGCGGGCTGGAGTTTCTGGACCTGGGCCGGACGCGGATCTCCAACGCCGGCATGGCCTCGCTCGCCCGGCTGAAATCGCTCCATGCGCTCGTGCTCGAGTATGCCGAAGTGAACGACGAGGGGCTGGCCCCGCTGACCGCGCTCTCTTCGCTCCGCGATCTCAATCTCGATAGCACACATGTCACCGATTTGGCCATCGCGCAATTGAGCGGATACGCGGGGCTGACGAAGGTGAACCTCTATCACACGCTTGTGACGCGTGAGGGCGTGGGCCGGCTGAAGAAGTCGCGCCCGGCGTGCGACGTCGTGTGGGATCCTGACTCGAGCCTCAACAACCGGAGACGCGCTTGAACAGACTGGTTTGGATACTGTTTCCAATGCTGGGGTGCGGGGCTGCCGACTGGTTCGAACAACAGGGTGCCCGGCTCGAGCGCAATCCGCGCAGCGGCCTAGTGACGGGCGTCGACCTGACCGGTACGTGGGTGGGCGATGGCGACCTCGAGCGGCTGGGCGGATATGGCGACTCAATCGCGTCGTGTTGGCCCATACGCGACTCACAGACGCAGGCTTTGCGCATTTGGCGGCTCTCAAAGGTGTGCGCGAACTTGATTGTTATTACGCCGAGTTCTTCACCGCCGACGGGCTGGCGCATCTGGGTGGCTGGCAATCGCTGGAGCGGCTTTCCCTGCGAGGCACCCGCGTCACCAGCAAGGCGCTTGAGCACATTGCCAGGCTCAAGCGTCTACGCTCACTCGATCTCGGCTACACGCAAATCGACGACGCCAATCTCGACCTGCTCGCCGCGCTTCCGGCGCTGGAGACTCTGGCACTCGGCGGTAACCGGATCTCAGCGGCGGGCTTGGCGCAGCTACGGCTGCTCAAAGGTCTCCGCCATCTCGATTTGAGCGGTGTCCAGCGGGTGGATTCGGGCGAGTGGGGTGTGTTGCTGAATCCGGCGACGCTCGGGGAAGTGGGCAGCTTGACGGGGCTGCAGTTCTTGAACCTGGCCGGCGCGACACTGACCGACACCGGGGCAGACCGCCCGGGGTTGAAGGAATCGGTCCGACAGAACATTGAGGGTTTGGACCGCCTGGCCAGGCTTCGGAACCTCGAGGTGCTCGACGTCAGCCGATCGCCTCTGAGCGCGGCGGCGCTGTCGCCGTTGGCCGGCCTGCCGAGACTGCGTGAACTCCGTGCCAGCCTGGCGCCGACTCTCGGCGAACCGGCAGTGCCGGTGCTGCTTCGGTTTCCGGCCTTGGCGCGGGTGCAGCTTGACGGCAGCATTCCCGCGGCCGCCATGGCGCGGCTGTCGGCGCAGCGCCCACAGTGGTTTGCTGCCGCGCCGGTCCGATAGTGAACGCGGCGCCTGGATTGCCTTTAGGCCCGAGACGGCGAAACCGAGAAGTACTCGAGAAAGTTCTTCTTTTTCGCGCCGAGCTTGGGCGCCGACTGATCCATCATCGAATAGCAGAGTTGGGTGAACTGCTTGCCAAGCTCGCTGGAGGAGTCAATCTCACGGCCCGTCGTGAGCGCATTGTGGACCCCCCGATAGTCGTTCGGGAATTCCTGGAAGACCGGTACTCCGAGCAGGCTTGGGATCTGTTCGGTGCTGATGATCGGCCGCCGTTGCGCGCGATTCATGAGCACGGCCACCTTGTCGCCGAGATCCATGGTCTGCAGCAGGCTTAGCTTTTGGCGGGCCAGATGCAGCGCAGGAATCTCTGGCGTACAGACGATGAAGATCTTCTTGGCGTCCTGCATGACCTCGATGGAAAATTTCTCCATGTTGCCGCTCAGATCAATGCAGATTGAGCTGTAGAAGCGGCGGGCAAACGAGATCAGCTGGCGGATCTGCATGGGCTCTATGCGGATCTGAGGATCGAGCCGCCCGGCGGGTAACACATCCAGCTTGCCGATTGAGGCGACCAGTTGCGGCCACAGGTGTTCGTCGAGTTTGCCGGCGTTTTCGGCCGCGTCGTATATCGTGTATACGTTGTCGAGCTTGAGCATGAACCAGACCATGCCGGAGTTCAAGTCCAAGTCCATCATAAGGACGTGGTTGTCGGGCATGCGAGACATCGCCACCGCCGTGTTGAGGGCGATCGTGCTGGTTCCGGCACCGGCCTTGGAGGGCAGAAAGCAGAACACGCGATCGGAGAACTCGATCTTGGCGGGCCTCTTGTCCAAAATTTCAGCCAGCCGCCCTATGGTGGCCTGATAAGCTTGCCCATCGAACGGATACGCCAGGAATTAGCGTATACCAATGTGCATGAGGCTCAACAGCACTTGTGGATCACAGACGCGCTCAATGGCGACTACCTGACAGCCGGGCAGAGTCTCTTCAATGCCCTTGAGCATCTCTTTGGCTCTTCCCAACTCTTCAATGCTCAGAAAAACGATCTGAGGAGCATTGGCGCGCAAAAACCGTTCGAGGTCATACCGGGATAGGTAGAGCCCGTCCAGAATTACCCCATTTTTGACCCCGGACCACCTATTACCGGAAAGTACTTTGCGTAATCGAGCGATTCGCCCCCTCTCGGGCCTCTTCCGACGCCAGTATCGCCTCCCGTTGACACGCCCAGGCGCTCCC
>SXGR01494112.1_pt1 | contig 11221 bp, 11 predicted proteins | sample 3174711 | NCBI WGS metagenome assembly SXGR01 (sample SAMN11356860, study PRJNA531348) | freshwater metagenome | isolation source: freshwater sample F1-60 | place: China: Fuxian Lake, Yuxi | collected 2017-12-25
CCGGCGAGTACAGACCCATCCAAACTGCGTACCTGCCCGCTTGCAGGTTCGCAGCACCAATCTGCACGTGATCCTCCACCACCTCGCCGGCAGACCACACCGTCGGCGGGTAGGCGTGGGCAGTGATTGCCTGGTCCATTTGCCCGCGCAACTCGCGATCATTGCTTAGTGGTGTGAGGTGAAAGAAAGCCGTCCAGCAGATGCATGTCGAAAGGCAGGTCGTGCTGCTTACTTAATTCCGACAGGGCGCCGAAGTAATCAACTTTCACCCTCTGTGGACAGGAAATTGAAACGCCGGCTTTTAGCCTCCCGCCATAGCTATGGTTCCATTTCTGGATGAAATACTGATAAAGATCGAGCAGATCACCGGTTGACATGAGTTGGGCGTTCTTCATCCCCTCCCGGATGCTCTCCGGCAAGAGATCATTAAGGAAAGGATATTTTTCATACTCTATAACATTCGGCTGGTCCAGGGTTGCTACACAGCGTATACCGCTGTCAGCATAGGATTGCATCAATCCATCTATCGCCTCGGGCGTTGGCACCGGTACATAAAATGCGTCGTCATGCACAGAGGTAATGCCCAACTTCAGCATTTCCATGTTGCCCAACATCGTACGAATATAGTTGGTGCGAAACTTGGGTGGTTTTTGACTCAGCGGCGGTACTTCATAGAGCATGAAAATTTCCACGGGCAGATTGTCAAGTGAGCCCCGTACAAAGTTTCCCGGCGAGTGAACATGACCGTTGATCAGGCCTGGCATCGCCAGCTTTCCGCGTGCATCGATCACCCGCAGGTCAGCCTCCGGCGGATCGGGCAAATCTGGTCCGAGCGCGGTGATTTTCGAATCCTGCACAAGAATATCAGCACAGGGATATTCAGTCATTTCATCGTCAAATGTCAGAATACGAGCATTTTTAATAAGAACCGACATGTCTCACAACCCCAGGTATGCCCGCCGCACGTGATCGTTTTGCAGCATGTCTGGACCGCACCCCGATAGAACCAGGGGCCAATTGCTTTTAGTGGCGCTTGCTCCAGGTTTCCGGCTTCAACCAGGGTTTGGGTTAAAATACACACCACCCTGCGATCAATCTTATGTTGACTCGAAGTGTTCCTAATAGCCTGAGAAATCATATAGCCGGTGGCGCCTTGAGTGTCTGCTCCGCAGACATCCAGAGGAATAGCATGCAATGCATGACTGGCAACCTCAGAGCGGAATAGCACAAAACCTACCTGTGGCTTGTTTCCGTGCAGCACAGCCAACTTGATCTCAGGAGAAAGCAGAGGAGACAGCCCATCCGCTAATTCCATGGCATTCAACTTTTGTTCTGAGATTGTTGAGCCATGGCCATTCGCAAGCGCTTCGCCACTGACAAGAACCACAACTGTTCCGCTCATATCGCAATTCTCCAAATGGGAATATTTCAAGAATATCGAATTCTGCGAATCCTATTTTACCTTTTCTCAAGGAGATAAGAGAAAGCAAAAATATCTTCTACACAATTGCTCAACGAACTCGGTGGTTGACTAACGAAGAATTATATTGACTCGCAACCTTACGCTTGTAGAGAAAATATAATACCAGCCAGACAACGATCAGATAGCCGATGAACAGCCTGGTTCATTTTCCAGGTTCTATGTAACGTTCCCATACAGATGCTTCACAACCTGGACAAAGCATAAAGTGTTCCGTCCAAGATAATTCCGAGCCATTGAAACGCGTTGGACGGAACACTGGAAGATGATACGATCGGCTTAACAGAGTTGTCCGGTAGAAGCTTACCTTAATGAGAGAGTGAGTCTAACCTGCCACTTTGTCCGGATATTGGGTAGGGCTCTGTCCTAATCTATCTACATTTCTTAAGTACAAAACCGACTTTTTACTATTCAAAACAATGCGCCTAAATGCCTCCCACGAGGGATATCCCCTGAATAATTGTTGATAGGATTGGGTTGCCCACCAAACTCATGGCATGTGAAGCAGACATGATCGGACAACTGAATATGGCTTATCAACCACCCGCTGGTGGAGTAGAGCCTAATACTTGGTTACCTTGATCTTGTGGTGATCTAGCCAAATTTCGAAATGACTAAAATCAAAAAAATAACCGAGGAGAAAAGACATGGCGAATATCCTGTATCTAATGCCAGGCGCAGGCACTTCTCACGAGGAACGCCAGCGACGCGAGAGGATTGCCAACACATTTCTGACCAATCCCACCCATAAGGTCGTTGTCGACACGGTCGGAAAAGGCGTAAAGTCTATTGAATGTTCTATTGATGGGGATGTCAGCATTCATGGACTCCTGAAGAAAGCCCTTACTGAGAGGGATCATTTCGATGCGTTAATCGTTGGCTGCGCCGATGACCCTGGCCTGTTTTCATTGCGTGAGCTGTTAGATGTGCCTGTTGTGGGCCCATTAGAGTCATCCATCGCCTTTTCATTCATGCTGGGCGACCGGTTTACGCTGATGACCACATCAGAGGACAGTGTGCCCGAATCGAGAATGATTCTCCGCAAGTACGGAGTTCTGGATAAATGCGCCTCAGTACGTTATATGGATTTCTTGGTGTTGGATATGATGACCGGTAAAACCACCCGGGAGGAAGTCCTGGGGCGATTCTTGAATGAAGTCGACCTGGCTCGAAAAGATGGCGCGACATCCGTTGTGATGGGCTGTATGACCATGGCGTTTCTTCTCCTGGATGAGGATGCCAACCAGGTCTCGTCGGTACCTGTCATCAATCCTGCCAAGATCGCAATCAAAACTGCCGAGATGATGATCTCGCTTGGGATGAGGCATAGCGACGCCGCCTATCCAAAGCCGGATTACGAAAGAGTTAAGCAATCCATCCTCCAGGATTGAACCAAAACAACTGAAATATTGTTCTCGAGAAAAAAATATAGGAGAATCAAAGTGAGAGTCCTGCTCGACTGGATGGTCTATACACTGGACTATATCGCGTACTTTCAGGATTCCTACGGCAAGCGAGAACACACCGACGAGAGCATATACGGTGATCACTTCGTCTCTTATGTGACCCAGCTCAACAGGAGCCCTGCCCAGCGGCTCAACCAGCTCGCAAAGCTGGACATCACCCAGGACAAGCTAGAGGACGAACTGGTCATCATTGCGACCATCTTTCGTACAAAAAGCCTGGAATATGGCTATGTATTCCTGCTGGAATGCGACGACAAATTGCTGTCCTATCTCAAAGGCGAGTGCACAGACGTTATCGACAATGCGGGCTTTGAACTCTGGACTGAATTTTCATCTTACGACCATCCTAGCCTTCTTTCCTGAAGTGTATCCTTCTCCTTGGGGTGTGTCCAGTATTATTGATCGAATAAACTATTCTTTCATTCAATCGCTTCGTTGCTTTACCGCTCAAAGTGCTTGATTAAATTAAAATCTGGCTTTCCATCGACAGAATACAAACCAAGCCCGATCAATGGATTCCAAAGGCCGAACATATCAAAGACCCAGATATAGCGCTTACTGTCTTGGCCATATCTGTAAATTGATAGAAATCACAGGAATTCCTGCTCTATAGACTTACTCCACAGCGTCGGCTTGTATCTCAACCAACCAGGCTGGATCGACAAGCTGGCTTACCTGAACCAGTGTCGAGGCTGGGGGGTCGTTGTTGAAGATATCTTTCACAATCGAGTACTCATGCTTCATATATTCCTTCATATAGGTTGTGAAGGTGTAGATATGCACCACGTTTTTCCAGGTAAGTCCCACTGCCTCAAGTGCTGTGGTAACCTGCTCGTAGCAATAGCGGATCTGACCAGCCATATCCCCTATTAGAATATTTTTTGCCTGCTCATCGATCGCTACCTGACCGCCAATACGGTAATGTACATTGGTGGAATAACGGACAATATGGGCATACAGATTGTCAGTGGGCTTATGAAGTTTCTGTGGATTGATCTTTTCAATGGTCATTTTCTATTTTCTCCTTATTAATAAGTTTACACGATGCCCCATCCCCATAGGGCATTGTATTTTCTTGCCTGGCTTAAACGTGTCCACGGAGTCGGTGGAATGCTAAGTGGCTCTGGGTCGTCTACAAGCTCCGATAAAACCGCCATCCCGTACAGCAGGCCGGTTTCCAATCCTTCCGGCCCAGTCCCTTCGAGCGTATCGGCGCTGGTATGGTTGCGGATAGCCCCTATGCGCCCGAAGTTCAGACTCGGAATCCCAAGTGCTGCGTAGTTCATACTGTCATAACCTCCAGCTGATATTCTTACCTCAACGGGACGCTGGAATGAGGAGATTGAGCGTTGAATAACCTCAAGCCAACCATCACTACCCAGCACTGCGATCCGGTCTGTTCCTTCGATCATACCGTACAGGTCGTAATTGAGACAGGCTTTAATCTGTTGAATTTGGTTTAACCGGCGGCGGAGCCAGTCCTCACTGCCGTGAATACCGGTTTCGTGACCGCCATAAAGGATGAATATCACAGTGCGCTCAGGTCTTCCGGTTTTCATAAAGGCGTCAGCAAGTTCTAAGAGAATGGCACATCCAGCCCCATCGTCAGTTGCGCCCGGACTGGTTGGTGCGGCGTCTTGATGCGCCCCAACAATAACAAGATCTTCTGGAAAGGTCTTACCAGGAAGACTGGCAATCACATTCATTGACTCCGACCAAGCTACGCTGGCATCCACAAAGATTTCTGCTTCTAACGGTGCAAGTGCTTTAAGTCGCTGGCAGTCTTTATAGCTGATGATGATCGTTATTGGTGTTCCCTCACCGAACCAGCTTCGATAGTTGTGATAGGCGTAAGGAAGACCACCCTGTTGGTTCTTGCCTGCAACATAGACCAATCCTACAGCCCCTGCATTTATTAACAGTTCTGTCTGTTGGTTATCAGGATAATCAAAATATACATCTCTCCCATCTACCATAGCAATATTACCTGTGAGGTCAAACCCACCGAGGTCCTGCTTAGTAGAAGGGTTTCCCACCGAGATAACTTTGCCCCCCGCAGAACCAACGCCACCATAACAGGCGCTTATTGCCGGGATCTTTTCACCAATTTCAAGAGTAAATGTGGTTTCCTTTTCCGTCCATACTGGTTGTGGAAACCTCTCCAATGTTGGATAATAACCCGATTTAGTCAGCATATCTGCCATCCAAAGGGCAGCCTGCTCACTGCTGGGTGTTCCGGCTACCCGTACGCCGATCTCGCCGGATAGAGTCGTGAGGTATTTGAAGGCATGTTTGCTGGAAAGGGCGGCTAGCCGCCTGTTTAAGATGTTTTCACCGGAATTTGTCGTGTTTTTCATCTCCAATGATAGTTGAGATTACCGGCGTAATCCCATCAGCCTACCCAAACCGATAAACCGATCTGCAATTACAACTAGCCCCATCGAGACAACGATCATCACCGTTGCGATAGCCGCGATAGTTGGATCCGGCTTGTAACGCAAGTATTGGAAAATCTGTACTGGGAGCGTGATAAAGTCAATCCGAGTGAAAAACAGCGCCACTACCGGCTCGTCAAAGCTGATCAGGAAGCTGAACGTTGCGCCGGCGATGATGGCTGGCATCAGCAGCGGCAATGTGACGTCACGGAATGCCCGCCCCGGGCGTGCACCCATCACTAAAGCTGCCTCTTCGTAAGCCGGATCCAGCCGCTCATAACCTACCAAAATGCTCTGCAGTGCAAACGGCAGCGCCAATACCAGGTGCGCTGCTCCCAGCGTCAATGCCGTACCCCAAAAAGACTGTACCAGTTTTAGCTTAGACGCCCACAGGAGAAGTGCAGGGCCATAGACTATGGTCGGTAGAAGAAGCGGCATGTAGGCTAGCGATACAGCCATCGCCTGGAACGAACTTGCCTTTCTGCCAAAAAGGATCGACAGTAGCACACTGACAACAACAGCAAGTATGGCTATAACGGTAGCCAGGGAGGCACTCAGGGCCAGCGATTGGAGAAATCCTGGCCGGCTGAAGAAGTTACCGAACCATTTTAGTGTTAATCCCTGAGGGGGGAAGGTGACGTAGCTGGTATCACTGACCGATGCGAGTACGACCACAATGGTCGGGACGATCAGGTATGCGCATACGCCGACCATGAATAATCTAAAGAAAGGCCGCCATACCAGCAACAGAGCTCTATTGATTGCCCATCGCATTTGTGCCCCTCTGCTAGACTGAATACGCTGATGGGCTTTGTTCCAGGGTTGATTAATTGAAGTCGCTGTCACAGCCTCTTCTCCTTGTCCCATTGTCGTTCAGGCATAGCGCTTGCTGATCCACGACATGATCACGATCACCGAGACTGAGGACAGCACCAGGATCATCGAGAGCGCCCCAGCAAGTGGGTAATTAAGCGAACGGGTGACCAGTGTGTTTATAAACAGCGCCGTAAAGACAATTTTTCCCCCTGAGAGGAAGAACGGGGTGATGAAGGCGCTGATCGCCAAGGCAAACACCAGTGAAACGCCGCCAATAATACCTCGCAGGCTGAGCGGCCAAACAACAGAAGCAAAGGTCTGCACGTCATCCGCTCCCATTACCCGGGCAGCGAAATCGAGATCTGGGTCGATCAACTGGATAACCCCAGCCACGATCATGATGAACACCGGGAGCTGGATCTGCGCTTCGCCGATCACCACCCCAGTCATATTGAAGATCAGGTCCAATGGCTCCTTGACCAAGCCGCTAGCCATAAGAATGTTGTTGATCAGCCCGTTCTCGGTCAGGAGCACAATCCAGCCGTAGGTTCGCACTACCAGGTTGGTGAACAGGGAGGCTACTACAATCATCAGCACCAGATTACGCAATTTTGATGTGCTCCTCCCCAGGTAGTAAGCCACTGGGTAGCCGAGGGTGAAACACACCACCGAAACAATGGCGCCCATTTTAAAGGTGGCGCCAAGGATGCGCAGGTACAGCGGCTCCCTGGCCAGGCGGATGTAGTTGGACAATGTGAAAGCCGCCTCATAGCGCCCGGATTGGATGAAGGTAAAGAAGCTTAGCAGCAGGAAGTAGCCCAGAGGAATCACGAAGAACACCAAGAACAGCAGCAGGACCGCTATTCCCATGATCTGTACCCCGCGGCTAAGAATAAACCGCCCAATTATTCTCAAAGAACGTGTAGTAATGTCCACCAATGCATCCTCTAATACATTTGGGGTAGGGATCGCCTAAACTACGAGGTGATCCCCCATCCCCAACGATTGCAGTATCTTCGAACCTGGGCAAGCTGGTCCCAAGAAGTCTTGGTTTGCATGCTCTCATATCCAGTCGAAGAAGGTCCATCGGTGAGAGCTGAGAGCAGCGCTGCGCTGCAGCATAACGCGGTCTCCATACCTTGCGGCGACACAAAGTGGATATTGTCCAATTGTGTGTGGGCTCGCTGCATACCATGCTGCCCGAAGTTGACCGCTGCGATGCCCAATGCAGCGAAGTTCACCATATCCACGCCCCCCGGTCCGATCGCTGTCTTTACAGGCTTGCCGGCTAAGGTAATTGCTTTCTCAATTTGACTTTCCCAGTATTTACTGCCCAGAATCAGCGCGAAGTCGTCTCCATCAGGACTGCCGATCCCGTCAAAGTTAATGATCGCCACACATTGGTTTATTTCTGAAAGATGGGTGCGCAGCCAGTGCTCGCTACCATGCAAGCCAGTCTCGTGACCACCGAAGAGGATGAAGCGGATCGTACGCTTTGGAGCTAATCCCTGGGAGAAGATTCGTGCTAATTCAACAACTACCCCGCAGCCCCCGGCGTTATCCATCGCTCCTGGACTGGTAGGCGTGGTGTCGTGATGGGCTGAGACTACTACAGTCTCCTCAGGCCGCTCGCAACCCCGGATCTCAGCAACCAAATTCATCGATTCGGACCAGCCTACCGAGGCCTCTACTCTCATCCTTACTCGTTTCCCAGCCAGGTGTACCCCTTCAGCATAGCTTGTAATTAATGAGAGAGGCGTGCCGCCATGAAACCAGCGCTTGAAATTGTAATAAGCTTGGGGTACGCCTCCAAATTGCCCCTGCCCAGCCAGAAATATCAGTCCTTTTACCCCACAGGTGGTCAGCAGGTCGGTTTGTGGGTGATCAGGATAATCGCGTACTACATCCCGACCGTCCACCAACCCAATTTTGTCCTTGAGATCCAGGCCCTCTACCTGGTTTGGAGTTAGCGGGTCACCAACGGCAACGACATCTCCCACTACTTCGCCGATACCGCCAAAACACGGGCTGGTCACCGACAGACACTCTTCTCCGATGACTTCCAGGATAGCGTTAGTCTCTTCCCAAACCGGTTGAGGGAATGTCTGTAACTGCGTTTCCAGTCCCATTGTTTGGAAAGTTTCTTGCAGAACAGCAACTCCCTTTTTTTCAGGTTCAGTGCCAGCCACGCGTATCCCGATCTCCCCGGCTAGCTGTTGTACCAGCCGAAAAGCCTTTTCAGTATCACCAAGCGACATCCGCTGTTGAGCCTGGCTGCTCATCTCCTTAGCACTCTTTCCCTGCCAATGGCACGATCTCAGAATCCCAGCGCTCAATGATTTTGTCTTTTTCTTTGAGCACGACATTGTAATCGGGTAGCACTAGCTTGTCGACCTCGTCGCCAAGGAACATCCAGGGTTTCATTTCTTCACTCAGTGACACGTTCTTATTTACTGGGATAGTGGCGTAATCGGTCACAAAACCCATCTGGCCCTCGTTCTTCAGTGCGTAATTAATAAATTTCATCGCTAAGTCTGGGTGCTTTGCGTTCTTCGGGATTACGAGGCAGTTCGGTATCATCACTCCGCCCTCTTTCGGCTTGGCAAGTACCACTTGTTTTTGCCCTGAAGAGTTGATTACGTAGGCTTCACCTGAATAGATCATCGCTAGCACCACTTCTCTTCGCTCGAACATGGGGCGCAAGTCGTAGTCGCCGATGATTGCTTTAGCCTTTGGGGCTAAGGTCTTGGTCTTTTCAATCCCGTTATTCAGGTCGGTTCCGTTACCGCCTGCTAGGATGTCGGCCATGATTAGCCACTGAACCGCCCAGCCGGTTGTGGGAGCGAGGGTGAACTTACAGGCTGCCTCTGGACTCCATAAGACCTGCCAGGAGTCGACCGTGGGGATTACTTCTTTATCGTAAATTAGACCTAGCACGCCGAAGTTGCCCGCTACTGCCTGGTCGTTGAAGAAGCGCAGGTTGGGGTAGACGTTCTTGAGTTCAGGAATGTCGACTTCTGAGAGTGGTAGCAGAGCGTTATCGGCAGCCAATGGGGCAACATAGTCCAGGTCGAGCCATAGGACGTCATAGGGTGGGTTATCAGGATTGGAGATGAGTTTGGGGTAGTGTTCAATCGAGTTGCCGGGCACAATAGAAACCTTTGCGCCGGTTTCTTTCACAAGTGGATCGACAATATGTTTCTGGGTGGATTCGTCCCACACCCCGCCCCACGAGCCGACTACCAGCTCGTTTTCGGCAGCTGCTTTCTGCCCGCCACCACATGCTGCTAAAGTAGAGTTCAGCCCTGCCATGGCGGCCAATTTGAGGAAATCCCGGCGGCTATTAGCCTTGGGGAATTCCGGATGAATGGTGAGATTATTATTCATGGGGTCCCTCCCAAATTCTAACTAGGTTCCTGCTCTGTCAGAAACAGGATTATGACATTCCTTTTAGCGATTTGAAATGCTAGTGCAAAATTTTTCTCCTTCGATTGTCCTACTCCAAATTTATCATTCACACCTCCCCATTCTTAATTTTCCAGCACGATCACTTCCTCCGCCGGCCAGCGCAACGCAATTGGGTCCCCCAAGCCGTAGTTCAATCCGACCTGCCTGCTCGCCGGTAGAATGACGATGATCCGGTCGCCGCCCTCGAATTCGACATAAAAATGGACGGTTGAGCCCAAATAGATTTTCTCCAGCACGCGGCCGCACAAAGCCGTCTCAGTATCCAGGCCTAAGGTCAGCTCGATCTTCTCGGGTCGAATAGATATGCGAGCAGCCTTTGGGCTTTCACGCTTTGTACCCACCGGCACCCATGGGAGCCTCAACCCATTCTCGGTCTGAAACGCCATTGTCCCATTCGATTCGATGAAAATGCCTGAGAGCAGGTTTGTTATGCCGATGAAATCGGAAACGAAGGCTGATACTGGTCGCTCGTAGATACCTTCCGGCGAATCTATCTGCTCGATCCGCCCGCTCAACATCACAGCGATGCGGTGCGAGATTATCAAGGCTTCTTCCTGGTCGTGAGTTACGAAGATAGTCGTCACACCCAGCTCGCGATGCAGGTTTTTTAGCTCGATTTGCATCTCTCCTCTCAGCTTACGGTCCAGAGCCCCGAAAGGCTCATCGAGAAGTAGCACCTGAGGCTCGTAGACGATCGCCCGGGCAAGGGCTACCCGCTGCTGCTGGCCCCCGGACAGCTGCCTGGGATAGCGTTTCTCATAGCCCGGCAGTCGCACCATCTCTAGCGCTCGACCTACCCGCCGGGTGCTCTCCTCTTTCGATAGGCCTCGAATTTTTAAGCCGTAATTGACATTGTCGAATACATTCATGTGGGGGAACAGGCTGTAGTTCTGGAAAACCATCGCTAAGTTCCGTTCGTTTGTCGGAACTTCATTGACTCGTTTGCCGCCGATTAGGATCTCGCCTTCTTCAGGCGTGATCAGGCCGGCGATTAGCCGCAGAAGTGTTGTCTTGCCACAGCCCGAAGGACCAAGAAGGGAGAGAAACTCTCCGTCGACGATGGTCAGGTTCAGGTTTTCAGCTGCTTTCAGTGTTCCATACGATTTTGAAACATTTCGGACGACCACTTCACTCATGTCTTCACTACCTCACGCTATGCAACAGGATGATGCAGCCTTAGACTGTCTCGCTGACAATCCATGATTTGTCCGCTTTGGCTTCCGCGGCACTGCATAGCTTTCATTTCATCTCGCAATAGCTTTAGACCGACGTCTCCACTGCAGTACACCATATTTCCCATCACTCAACATATTGGATAATATGTTTATAGCCCATTGATGTAATCGCGGTTTACATCTTTATATAAAATGTAGCTTGCCCGATCCCAACCAGTGGCATAGAAGAATTGAGGGCAGAATGACAGATCGGAAATTCAAAACCGCAACCACCAGCAAACGATAAGCGCTAAGCCCGAACTTGTCAAGTACCAATTTGCGCTAACCTCCACCCCGCCACTGCTTAGAGGTAAATGATCACACTTGTTGGATATTCCGAGG
>SXGR01248535.1_pt1 | contig 11220 bp, 12 predicted proteins | sample 3174711 | NCBI WGS metagenome assembly SXGR01 (sample SAMN11356860, study PRJNA531348) | freshwater metagenome | isolation source: freshwater sample F1-60 | place: China: Fuxian Lake, Yuxi | collected 2017-12-25
GGACCTTGTCCAACGGATCGACTGAGAGTTACACTGTGTTTGCATCGCTTGATTCCTGATGTTGCTGATTGTTTTCGTTAAACCAGCACTATCGCATTAGGAATCAGGCGTCTTGCTTTTTGGGGTGAGGGATCCGGGCTACCATGTCCACGGCGCGTACCACGCCATGTCGTCCAACTCCCGTTGATACGCGTCCGCGTCGGTGAAGTGCCCGTCGCCACCGACGCCATTTCCAGCGACATCGGCCCACGAATCGCCCGCACAATTTCCGAGCGCCGCGAAGATGCCGCGCTCCCCGGTTTCGGCCTTCTGATCCGTTGCCGTGTTCAGTACTTCTTGGTCGCCGGTGAGCATGGCGGTGCCCCAGGTCAACGCTTGAGCGGTGGTACCGTACTTGGCGCTCGCAGCGTTGTCCTCCACCCGATCGGCGCCTTGGTAGGCGGCGGCCATGTCGCCCATCAAGGCGTTGCCGGCCACGGTTGCCGCGTCCACGCCACCGCTGACGGCGCCTTTGAGTTGCTCGTTCGACAACTCCGCGCCCATCTGGGTGAACATCTTGATCGGATTGTCGATGTCGACTTGGTTGTTGACGTCGCCGATCAGGCTTGCGGGTCCACCGGCGGCCGCGTCAAACACGCCGTCGATCGTCTCGTCCGCGACGGTCTTCACGCCGCTTCCGATCGCATGTCCGGCGTAGGAGGTGGACACGGGATCGTCGCCCATGAAGTGATCGAGGAACGTCATCGCGCCCGCCAACCCCTGGCCCGCTCCGCCCAACGTCTTCTTGTAAGCGTCATCCGGTGCCGCATTCCAGGCCTCTTCAACGCCGGGCAGTTGTCCGAGAAATTCGGTGCCGCCGGCAAAGCCCAACGCGGCCAGCTTGGCGGTGTCGGAACCCTCGCTGGAGAGAGCCTCACCATTGTTGAGGAGCACCGGACCCTGTTCTTCCGCGGCTGCCGGCATCGAATACGGTGGAGCCGCCGGCGGCGCTGGGGGCTGTGCAGGAGGAAGCGCCGCGATCGCCGCTGCATTTCCAGCGGTCTGGACAAATTCCGGCGCGGCAGTCATCTCCGGTGGGGCGATCGCTGGCGGTTCGGAACACAGCGGTGCAAACGATTGATCGGCCATGACGCGCTCCCCAAGAAGCCCCTTTGAGGTCCTTCCCTTTTTCGAACGGCGTCCGCGATAGACTCTTACGCCCGCCTGAGGTGTTTTTTGTCTTCCACCGTAAATCCACTTCTGCAGCGCTGGATGGCGCTCACGGAATACCTGAGCACGGATCTTCTCGGCGGTCCGAAGTGGATCAAACTCTCGTGGGTGATCAACCTCCAAAAAGGTGGAACGCTCCCGTTTGTGTTGGCCCTGATGTTTTGGTATCAAAACTGGACCTATGCTGCGTGGACATATGCCGCATTGCACGGAAGTTATGGTCTTGCCTGGTTGCTCAAAGATGCGGTGTTTCCGGATCCAGGATGGCAGCGGCGGGTAACGATTCCGGCGGCGCTATCGTCCTTTCTGTTGGTCCTTGGCCCGTATTGGCTGGCGCCCTGGTTGTTGATCTCGGGGAATGCCGGCCCCAGTGAACGTCCGGCGTGGCTGCTCGGCGCCGCGGGGTTCATCTACGCGGTGGGCGTGTGCATCATGTTGGCGGCCGACGCCCAGAAGTTCTACACGCTAAAGTTTCAGCGCGGGCTGATCACCGACGGGATGTTTCGTTACGTTCGCCACCCGAACTACCTCGGTGAGATGATGCTTTATGGCGCTTTCGCCTTGGTCACTCAGCACTGGATCCCGTGGGTGGTGCTCCTTTGGGTGTGGTGCGGGCTGTTCGCGCCGAACATGATCCGAAAGGAGGCCTCCATGTCCCGGTATCCAGAGTGGGCCGCCTACCGCGCCCGCACCGGTTGGCTGATCCCGGGGCTGTGATCGTCAACTGCGTTTACTACCTGTCGCCCAAGAAAGTACCGCCCACCCGAGTACCGCCGCCAGCCCAGACCCTGCCAAAATCCCCACTTTCGCCTGCAACAGTTGGCTGGGATCGAAAGCGAGCAGCGCCACAAACAGCGACATGGTGAACCCGATCCCGCCCAAGATCGCGGCCCCTGCGAGGTGCGACCAACGTACATTTGCAGGCAATTCGGCGATCCCGAGGCCAACCGCAACGCCGCTCGCCAACAGGATCCCCACCGGTTTTCCGATCACCAACCCTCCGGCAATGCCGAGGGTGATCGGGTCGAAGACCGAGATTCCGCCGCGCAGATCGACGCCTGCGTTCGCAAACGCAAACAGCGGCAACACCCCATAAGCGACGAACGGATGCAGGCCGTGCTCGAGTTCAGCGAGGGGAGAAGCCTCCTTTACGGAGAGCGGAACCGACAGCCCCACCGCCACTCCGGCGAGGGTGGCGTGCAACCCGCTGGCGTGCACCGCCAACCACAGCGGCAACCCCGCCAAAAGGTACCACCCGCCTTTGGAAACCCCCACCCGATTCATCCCCACCAATGCGGCGACCCCGAGGGCTACCCACCCGATCCCGTGCACGGCGTGCCCATAAAAGAAGGCGATCACCGCCACCGCGCCGAGATCGTCCGCGATCGCAAACGCCGTGAGAAACACCAACAACGCCGAAGGAACCCGCGCTCCCAGCAGCCGCGCCCCACCCAGCGCAAACGCGATGTCGGTGGCCATCGGCACACCCCAGCCCGAAGGAGCGGTTTTCCCTGCAAAAGCGAGGTACACCAGCGCCGGTGCGATCATCCCGCCGATCGCCGCGACCAATGGAAGTGCCGCCTTTCGCCAAGTGTTCAGCTCGCCGACCAGCAGCTCACGCTTGATTTCCAGGCCGACGAGCACAAAGAAGCCCGCCATCCAAAAATCGTTGATCCACTCCAGGACCGACAGCGACCCAAGCTCCGATGTCCACAGTCCCGCATAAAACTTGGAAAACCCGGAGTTCGCCATGCCCAACGCCACGGCGGCCGCGACGAACAATACCACCGCAGAGCGGGCTTCGGTCGCAAGAAAACGCTCAAACGGGCGCAGCAGCGCCGACCAACCAAGGGAACGATCCATTGAACACCCGGTTCAACCTTGGAATGGTGGCCCGCCCATTCCGGATCCTGCAGCTCCTGCTGCACCCTTGCCGCGAACGTACGCACCTCCTTCGGGGAGGCAATCCGGTTTGGGTAATTCTGGGCGCGCCGGCTGACGCCGTCGGGTGCTCCAGGGGTTTCGCCGCCTTCGCTGCGCTTCGTCGGCCGCTGCGCGCCCTTCCGCCCCCTCGCGCGTTCGCGCAAATGGTAAACCCTCTTTACGATCTACCCCGCATACCGAAAGGTTGCCGTCACCCCTAAGATCTCCTCCGGGATCCCCTCGTCCGAACGGATCTTCATCTCCCATTCGGTCAGTTCCTCCTCCGGAACCCGGTACCGCTCGGCGATCTCCGAAAGCCACTCTACGCCCATCACCGCATCCACGCGCGCCGCGGAAAGCGCTTGTTCTTTCTTCAGATCCGCCGCACCCGACCAGCCGCGCCCGTTCAGCGCTTCCAAATCCGGGCGCAGCTTGTCGAGCAGCGGATCCGCAAACAGGGTCATCACCGCCAAAGCGCCGTTGCTTTCGAGCGCATCCACCAACACCCACCCGGCGCCCGGCAGCCGCGGCAGGTTCAAATCCCCGACCACGGACTCCAACGGATCCCCGGCGGCCAAAGCGTCAATACGTCGATGCAGTTCGTCCGTATCGAACGTCATCGGAGCTCCACGTCCGCGGGGGAAAGCTGCATCGCTTCCAACACGTCCGACAAGGCGGCTGCCCCCTTGTGGGCGCTGCTGAACATCAGTCCCAGCTCCAAATCCTCGGGGTGCAGGGCCGGGTCTCGGCACAGGTGCGAGTATTCCATCCAGTCGTCGCTGCCCTCACTCACCAGCGTCGAGTGCACTCGGGCAAGCGTTGCGGAGTCCAACCTTTCGCGGTCCACCACCAGCGCGGCACTCGCAACCGCGACACTGAAACCGGTGTTGGTCGGGGCATCTTCGCGTAGCCCGTCCGGTCGGTGCCCCCCCGAGGTCTCCAATATGCGGATGCGGATCGGCACCGTGAGCCCGCGGTGCCAAGCCACGAGATCGCCTCCACCATATTGCATGCCCGCGGCGATTGCTCTTGAAAAACGGTCGGTTGCTTGGGTCTTTGGGTCCATCGACGCCTCGTTTGCACGCATTGTTACCATAATGTACCAGGGTGTTGTGGCCGGACGAGAGTTCGCGTAGGGTTTTCCTATGAACAACCCACGCTTTCTCTTCGTCGCCGCTTTCCTTTCCGCTTGCGCCGGGGCTGACCCAGCGGATTCGGACCCGGTCGACACTTCGGAAACGGACGTCGATACCGCGGAGACGGATCTTCTCGACACCGATCTCGTGGAGACGGACCTTCCGGACACCGATGTCGTGGATACCGATGCTCCGGATACGGACGACACCGATGGGATGGTGTTCCTTCCCCAGACGTTCACCGCCGAGGCGGGCTTTCGGATCCGCCACGCCGGCAATGCGAAAGCGGGGTACAACGCCGACGCAAATGCCGGTCCTGTGGGTATTTACCTCTACCACCAGCCGAAGGATGGCACCGAACCCTGCGGCGGTGGCGGCGGAATGTTGTCGACGATCTTCGCTTATTCTGAAGACGGCCTCACCTTCGATGCCGCCGAATACACCGAGGTCGCGACCGGTGCCTGCCATGGCCAGGATGGAGCGAGAATCGTGGGGCATTCCGAGCGGTTGGCGTTGCCCGAGGGCGGCTACCGCCTGTACCGGTTGATGCAGGGACCCATGGCCGCCTTTCAGTCGTTCTCCAGCATGTACTCCGACGATGGCGTGGTGTACTGCAATCTGCCCACCGATCACTATGAGCTTGGCCCCAACGACAACGGCACCATGGGGATTTACACCACCTTTGTCGCCGAGCATACCGAAAACCAAGTGGTTCTCCTGTATTTGGGCGATCTTTTCGGCGACAACAACACCCGGCGCGCGGTTGCGGGCGGCGATGGCGATCAGTTTGAATGGCACAGCGACAATGTGCTCGGCGATGCCGGGGGCGAGGCGTCATAGGCGTATGTCGATATCTCCACCGTTCCAGCAGCTCCAGGGGTTCGTCGCCTGTTTTCCATGCAGGGTGGAAACGGCATCTACAGCTTTATCACCCACGATGACGGCGTCTCTTTCGTTCAAGAACCAGGACCTCGGCTTACTCCCTCCGATTTCGACGGCCTGCTCGGGGAGGATTTCACCACCTGCGCATTTTTCGACCCGACGCTCGTCCAAATACCGGATGGTTCGGGCGGAATCGCCGCCACCCGCATGTATTTGACCTCGCGGGTGTGGGACGCCAGTGTTCCCGGGTGTGACGCCTACGATCCGTGCACCATGCACCAAGAATGCGACGAAGAAGTGATTTTGAGCGCGGTCACCACCGATCTCTGATCACTGGTACATCCATTTTCAGTAGATCGATCCATTTTTGATGTACCACTTGGGCGCCTCGGGCTTCGCCCGACCGGGCTGTCCGGGGGTTTCGTCGCTCCGAGCTGTGCTCTCCGCGACTGCTTCGCACCCCTCCCATCCCTGGCGCGGTCAAAGTTGTAAACAACGACCCTCCGTTTGTCAACCGAATGTCAAACTGGCGCTCGGCCATCGAGGGTTTCGGTGCAACGCCGTTCCCATCGACGGGGGATGCCATGTCCGGACGGTTGGGGTGCCTGTGTCTGGGGTTGGCGATCGGGTGTTCTCGGGAGGCGCCGACCGATGAAACATACGCTTCTCCGGAGCTGACGCTCACTTCCCCGTCGCCGGGGTCGGAGCTGCGCGCCGATGAAGAGGTGGTCATCGAGGCCATCCTCGTGGATACGGACACCCCCATCGAGGAGCTGGCACTGACATTTTCGAGCGACGTCAACGGAATGTTGGCCGGCGACGTGCAGTGGAGCGGCGGACATCTGGCGTTCACCGGACCGATCTTGTCGGTTGGCGGTCACGTTCTCAGCGTGACGGCAACGGATCCGGAGGGGAATGCGGTACTTCAGCAGGTGGGTGTGCAGGTCGTGACCCCGGAGACGGTGGACACCGATGGAGCCGACACGGACGACACCGATTCGGAAGACACCGAAGATACGTCTGATACGGGGGGATCGGACACGGATGTCGTCGACACCGACGTTACCGATACCGACGACACGGCCGATACCGGGCCGATGGTGGACGGGGATGGCGATGGGCACGCGCCGATTAATGAAGGCGGCGACGACTGCAACGATGGGAACAACCTCATATTTCCTGGGGCCACGGACGCCTGCGGCGACAACATCGACCAGAATTGCGACGGCCAAGATTTGGCGTGCGTCGCCCAGCACTGTGGCGTGATCAGCGAGGATGAAGTTTGGGAAAGCGACGTGCAACACTGGGTTACCTGCGATGTGTTCGTCGAAGGAACCTTGGATCCAGTGCTCACCATCGAAAACGGCGCCGACGTGCGGTTTTGGAACACCACCCACCTGTTCGTTGGGCTGAACGACGGTGGTTCCCTGCAGATCAGTGTGGGCAACCAGGTGACCTTTTCCGCGTACGACATCGTGTGGGATGGGGTGTTCGTCGGGGAGTTTGGCGATATCGATGTAAATAACTGGCGGTTGGAAGGGGCAAACAATCCCTTGAGTTTTGGGAGCGCGACCGGGACCGTCGATAACCTCACCATTGAAGGCTCCCTCAACGCGTGCGTCAACGCCACCAACTCCGACGTTCGCCTCTGGAACACCACCCTGCAAAACTGTGGAACCGAGGGGATCAAAGCGAGCGATTCGCAGCTCGACCTCTGGGTGAACATCCAGGATCCGGGTGGAACGGGCTTCGAGTGCGCCGGAACATGCTTTTCAGAGGCCAATCCGGATGTGTCGATCGACGTGGAAGGGGCAGGGGATGCGGCGATTCGGCTCGCCTCCGCGGAAGACCTGTCCTGTCTCGCGGGCAATCGCGATTCTACGCCACCAATGCCGACAATGCGGTGGTTGTTCGCGATCCAGGGCTCGTGCAAGGGGGAGCGCCAGAGGTGTTGGCTCCCCGAAACCGGCGGTGGGACTATCCAGGGATCCCCGTGCGTTTTGAGCATTCGATCACCATCGAAGGCGATGGAGCGGCTCAGACCACGTTCGGACCGGGCTTTGCGCTGGAGTTTGCGACCGGCACCGGGCTTCAACTGGGCGCCCCGAATGCTCGGGTTCGTATCGACTCTTGGGGGATCTCCAAGGTGCTGCGGGGTGATTTTGAGGCCCAGTGGTACCTGATTGGGCAGGTCGCCGGATTTGAGTTCGATGGGGTATCGCTGAACATCGACTTCGAAGGCGACGGTTGGTTTGTCGATAATGTGGTGCACGACGCCGATCATGGCCCGGTGTTGCACAGCGACCACCATTGGGTGGACCTGGTCAATAACGACCTGTATGACCTCGATGGCCCTGGGTTTACGATCGAAAATGCATATGAAACCAACATTGAACTACAGACAATCCAAAACGTCAAAGGGTATGGGATAAGCATCGAATCCGACCTCCGCGATTTGATCAAGGATGTGCACATTTCCGGGGTCGTGGCCAGCGCCGATGGGCCAGGCGATGGCTTTGTGGTCGAAACCAGCAATCGTTTTGAGTGGCTGTACGGCAATGAAATCTACGAAACTGATGGATACCCGCTTCGATTGAAGGATCCGAGTTCGTTGGCGAACCTGCTTCAGGCGCAAACCATGGTGTTTGCTGACAATGCACAGAACGCCATCGCCTTTGATTTTCCGGTGTTGAACGTCAGCACGATCATTCAACTCTCCGACAAGGGCGCCGCCTATGACTTTCTCGGGGATATGCAAATCGATAGCGGTATGCAAACGGCAGGAGCGGGCGTAGAATTTCGGTTTGCGGGCGGTGCGCGCCTTCAGGTCAGCAGCGGTATGTTCTCGGCGGACGGCGCCAGCTTCGACGCGATCGATCCCGCAGAGCCGTGGGATGGCATTTGGCAGCAAACCGGCGCCGTTGTCAGCGTCCTCAACAGCTCATTCGACCACGGGGATTCGGTGTTCATCCACTACGAATCGCCGCCGTCGCATTGGGGTGTCAAATACAATGAATTGGGGGCAGTCAACGGCTACGGGGTTTCCTGCGATGGAGGCTGCGATTGGGACTCCACGAACACGGGGTTGTTGATCGGCGACAACGTCTGGACCGGCCCGTTTGGTCTGGGGGCTTTTGAGTACTGACTTGGGCGCCTCGGCAGCGGGCCGCTGCGGCCCACCGCCGACCGGGCTGTCCGGGGGTTCCGTCGCTTCGAGCGGCGCTCTCCGCGACTGCTACGCACCCCTCCCATCCCTGGCGCGATCGACGATCCTGAACATAAGATCCGCATTTCGGGGAGCCCGCTGCGGGCGGCTGCCGAAACCGGCGACCGCTGCCGATCGTCAACCCCTTTACTTCGCGGCCCACCGGGTTAGAAACGGCGAAAGCTGGAGTTTTCCCCATGTCCGTCTCCGACAAGCCCGTTCCGCCGCCCGCCGCACCGCTCGCTCCGACCACGATGCTGCAAAATCCGACGGATCGCGCCGTTCGTCCTGGCTTTCGGAGCCCACCGAATGCGGGTTCCAAGGCTCAGAAAGCGCAAAAAGGAAAGGGAAAAAAGAAATAGCCGGCTCGGAAGTAGCCGTTTATGCGGCTTGCCGACTTTCCTTTGCCGCTTGCTGTGCCTTCGCACGGCTTGCGCGGCGCTCGGCATCGGCCTTCTGTTTGTCCGTTCCTAGGTACGGTTTCCGCGTTCCCAGAATGTGGTCGAACCACGGCCAGGTGACACCCCAGTTGCAGTTCTGGTCCGGCGCCATGTGGTGATCGTAGTGCCAAGGAAGGTGCTTTTTGGCCCATTCCGGGTCTTGGTGCGACTTCTTGTGGACGTGGTAGTAGTACATTCCGCTGCCGATCATCGTCATCGTAAAGAAAGGTGCGACCGGCATCATCGGCAGAAAAAGGACTCCGGCCCCGACCAGAGCAGCGGCCTCCTTCGACTGCGAATTCCAGCTGCTTAGCGGCCGTTTGTAGTTTTCGTCGTGCATATCGTTGCGACGGGATTCGGCGTGGTGCTCATGCCAATGAAAGGCCCAAAACGATTTCTTGTTTTTTCCCAGTCCATGCAGGACATACTTGTGGAACGCCCATTCGAGGGCATTTGCGGTTACCAGACCCAAGGGGATGCCAATCATGATGCGACTCCATCAAACCGTGACCGAGTGTTCACGGTATACAAAGTGACGGCAGTGTCGTCAAGCGGTTTTTCACCTATTCGTGTTCCCGGCGATCGCCCTGGGCAAATTGGTGGTCGGCGGGATCAAAACCGACGGCAACGGACTGAAGATCTGTGCCGCGCCTGCCTGTCGCGTTCACTGGTCGTCGGTTTGGATGCGGTCACCCTGGAAGGAGTGGCTTCAGACGCTGGTATTTCGAAGGCGGCCTTTTACCGCTACTTCAACACCCTGCCGGAGCTGATGACCGCGCTGGTGGCGCCGCTTTCCGAGGCTCTTGTCGGCGTAGGACAGCGTGCCAAAGGGAATTTTGAGTCGGCGCGCGACGTCAATGACCTCCTCATCGCCTACAGCTTTCTCGCCGCGGATCTCGTGAGCCACCTCGCTCCGGAAGCTGAGCTTCTTCGCCTTTATCTCCAGGAACGCCACGGCCCCGCCACCGCGATCCGCGCCCCGGTGCACGCGCTGGCGACTCAGGTTCGACAGATGACCCTAGATCTCACCGAGCTTGTTCAAAAGCAGGGGTTCATCAAGGCGAATGCCGAGGTCAATGCGATCATCGTGCTTGGCGCTGTCCACGAGCTGATCGCCGACTTTCTCCATGGCCGGCTGTCGACGCCGCTCGATCAGCTCGCTCCGCAGATGTTGGACATGCTGCTGAATGGCGTTCGAAAGTAGATTATTCGTGAGTGAGAAACTCATGGATGAAGTACATGCGGCCGAGCGCGGAAAGCATGAAGGCCACGCCTAAAACCCGAGCCGGCACCCCGTCAAATCCGACGTTGTTGACACGCACCTCCCCAAAAGCGAGCGCGGCGGCGCCAAAGCCAAATCCCCCCGCCAGCATGGCGTATTGGGAGCCCACCCAGGGGCTCGCCAAACCCCAGCACAAAATTCCGGCGACAAAAGGCAGATATCCCATCGACACTCCACGGACCGCCACTGTAACCGGGTGGGCGCCTCGCGTTACGGCCATTGCCAAGCATGAATACCTAAGGTGCCGTCTGAAGTGGTTCCATTCCAACGGTGCGGCCAAGTCGCCGCCACCAACCATCCGTTTCCAACCGCCGGCGGCCCGATGTCCGACTGCTCAAACATTCGTGTATGCCAAAGCTCTTTTCCGGTAGTCGCTTCGATCACGCTGAGATCGCTGTCCGGAACATAATCGCCGCCCTCATTGAGCAGGCTGTGGATCCGCTTGTCTGGAACGACAATTTGTCCGCTGTCATACTTGGAATAGCCGTGCTGGCGTGACCCGCCCTGCGGAACCGCTTCCCACTGCACTCCCCCGGAAGCGGTGTCATATCCCCGGTAGAGATCCTCGCCCACGTGAGTCCAGGTTCGAACGATCAAAATGCTTCCATCGACCGTCATCGGGTACGGGATGCCGAGGCCAGCGCCGTGGATCGGAACCGACCAGGCCACCGACCCATGCGTGAGGTTCACCGCGGAGAGGGTGTGTTCGTCGAGGCCGTCGATAAAGGAGGTGGTGGTCGACCCATCGGGGTTCTTCACCGTCTGCGAGGTCGATTTGCTGGGTCCTTCCAATACTTCAAACCTACGGACCCCGTCGGTGATTGCGGTGTTCGGTGCCGTCGTGGTCATCGGGACCAACCCACCGTTTGCCCCGTCATAGGCGTGAATTTCGCCGTTGGGAAGGCTCGCCACCACCTCCGTTCCGCTCACCCACAGCACCGCCTCGATCGGTTCGGTGGTTTTCCATTGTTCGGCGCCCGAAGCCAAATCCAGGGCGAACAACCGGCGTACATTGTCGGTCCCGTGCGCCGCAACGAATACCCGATTCCCCGAAAGTACTGGGTCTCCGTCGGCAAACAGCGGCGCCGTCCACACCGGGTCGCGGCGGGGCCCCTCCCACGCCGGTCGACCATCCAGCAGGCC
>SXGR01581379.1_pt1 | contig 11218 bp, 13 predicted proteins | sample 3174711 | NCBI WGS metagenome assembly SXGR01 (sample SAMN11356860, study PRJNA531348) | freshwater metagenome | isolation source: freshwater sample F1-60 | place: China: Fuxian Lake, Yuxi | collected 2017-12-25
GGTCGTGGGTTCGAAACCCATCCCCGGCATACATGATTCTGTTTAATACCCACCCCGCCCTAAGACTATCCCGTGAGCCTAAAGACACTCAAAAGAAAAGGAATCCATGATTAAGACTCTATAAGGAATGGTGTAAAGAGGCAAATTCAAATTGAATTGTCTGCAGAGAATGTAGAGCTAATTTCTCAATATGATATGGAGATGGTAAGACAATCAATAGCGATTGCCACAAGACAAAAGCATCTCAAAACACTACTTAGTTTGTCACGACTGTTGCAAAAAAATTGGAGTGATGTGAAAAAAAACGACATTGAACAGTTAGTGTATGAGATAATGAAGAGACACGGTGATGAATCTGGAAAGGAGACAAATTATTCCTATGATCACAAAAAAATTCTGAAAATTTTCTTTAGATGGATGAAGCTTGGATCTAGGGAGTTTAATCGTGTAGGTGATCCTCCAGAGACAGCACAGGTCAGAATGAAAAAGGTCAAAGACAAAATAATTAGGGAGGATCTTTTGACTGATGATGATATTTCCAGATTGATACATGCATGTGGAGAAAATGCAAGGGACAGGGCACTAATTGATTGCCATTATGAAGGAGGAACAAGACCTGGAGAGATTCTCAGTCTAATGATAAAGCATGTAAAGTTTGATCAGTATGGCGCAAACTTGCATGTTGATGGAAAGACAGGACCAAGAACCGTAAGACTGGTAAAATCAACACCAAACCTTGCAAACTGGTTATCAATTCATCCTTTCAAGGACAATCCAGATTCTCCTGTATGGATTAACTTGACAAAAAATCATTATGGTGAGCAGCTAAATTATCCAGCAACTCGTGCAATGTTTAGCAGACGTGCAAGAATGGCACATTTGGAAAAAAGAGTAAACCTTAACATGTTTAGACATAGTGAGGCGACAAGTTCTGCAAAATTCATGACAGAGGCTCAGTTGCGAAAGCGCCATGGATGGTCCCCTGAATCAAAGATGCCTGCAAAATATGTTCACATGATAAATGCAGATGTCGATGATGCAATATTCAAACAATTGGGAATTAAAAAACAAGATGAGTTCCCAAAGACTCCTCAGAAATGCCGCATTTGTGATATGCCAAATGCCCCAGACTCTAAGATTTGTTCTAAATGTGGTAAGGCCCTTGATTTGAAAACAGCGTTAGAAATAGAAGAAAAAGACAGAGAAGAAAAACAGAATTTACAAGATGAGGTAAATCGTCAAGGACAAGCAATAGAAAATTTAGTAAAGCAATTAGAAGATATAAAATTAAATAAAATCTGAATCAAAATATTTGGTTTTATCAAATATATCTATTCGCCTTTCTGTAGAAATTCCATATTTAGTAATTTTTTTATCCATTCTATCCCAATTTCTATGTAAAAATTTCCAAAGCAATTCAAATTCTTTTCTTTGTTTAGTAATATCTGGTTTAAGTTTTATCATTGGTTTTTCTTTATAAAACGCCATTGTTTTTAATTCATCAAATTTTCTTTCATTTTGAAAAGCACTTTCAAATACTTCAACGGGTTTTGCATTTTCTTTATGAAATGGAATTATATTATTTCCTACAGATTTCGTTAAAATTTCATAATCTTTTTTTGAAATTCTTGATTTTAATTTTCTTAGAGCAAATGATGGCTCAAATATTTTTTCTTCTTTAATTGGTGATTCATCTAAAATATCAATCCAATAAACAAATAATTTTCTTTTATCTATATTCTTCCTGTATCTCTTTACTGCATATGGATATGTAAATTTGAATGAAAACGCAATGTCCGAAATACTGTCTTTTAAATTCTGAAATAAACTAAATTCTAAATCTCTCCATGTTTTAAGATTTTCTGCATTTGAAATAATTTTTAGATCTTCGGACAATGCTTGTAATCTTTCTTTTAGATCACCTTGAATTCTTTTTAGATTCTTTCGAGTTGTTTTATTGGAGTTTAGATGTTCTCTGTTCTGTAAAGTCAAAATTCCTTTTCTACTACCATTTTTACGCTTAAGCATATCTTTTCTCCATGTAATTTCATGGAAATTATTGTGTAATAACTTTCACATTTATCATATTAATGAGTAAAAAACAAGTAACTCTCTCACTAGATAAAAAATTATTAAAACATCTAGATGAAAAAAGGGCACTTGTTTCAAGAACTGCATTTGTAGAAAAAATTCTCTTTGATGTCTTAGGAGGGAATAACAATGCCTAACAGAATTTTAAATTGCTGCAAGCATCACCCTAATTTCCTAATCTCGTATGTTACTGGAACTAAATATTTTGTATGCGAAATATGTGTGCGACTAGATTTTTGGTCACGAGGTATTATAAAAAAGGAGAAATTGTAAATGTCTATTTGTAAATTTTGCCCTCAAAATATATTTTGGTCTCAAATCAATGGACGATTCAAACCATTTGATGACTCAAATCTTACGATAGCACATGTGTGTACTAAATTAAAATCACAAAAAACACTGGAACAAAAAATACAAATTATGATTGAGGACATAGTTGGTTTAAAGAATCTAAATTCAAAAATTCTCACAAAAATTGACAAATTAGAAAAATGGCGTGAACAAAATGAATCCTGAAATTTTATTCTGCGATACATGTGAAGAAGATGTTTCTAATGATAAATTAGCACATTGTAGATATCTCAGACATGAATTATTGGAAAAACCAAAAAAAAGTATTAAAGATCTAACTGAAAAAGAGGAAAATACATCAGAAAAAATCTATCAATTTGCAAAAACAAAAATAAAAAAATGTATTGTTTTAGAAAGTGATTCTAGTCAAGTTTTTGCATTAATTGAAAATAATGGCCATATGGAAACACTTGATCTCTCCAGTACAAAGGCAAAATCCTTATTTCGTTATTCATATTATTCTCAAACTGGAAACAACCACTCTGAAGACGCGTATGCAAGTGCATTACTTTTGATCAAGGCAAAAGCAATGCATGGTGGTGCACCTAGAGAAACAGTATATAATAGAATTTCAATGGTAGATGATGCAATATACTATGACCTTACAACTCCAGATTGGAAAGCAGTAAAGATAACAAGGGATTTCGTTAAGGTAGTCCCTCTAGACCTTTCTACACCTGTATTTTCTAGAACACAAAGCCAAAAACAGCAATTTATGCCTATTTTTGATGGAAAAAACTCACTTGATGACTTGATGAGACTTCTTAGAATTCCTTTGGGAACAAGGCAAATCTTCAAGATTCACCTCATATCGATGTTTTTGGAAGGCTTTCCCATACCAATAATGTTAATCATAGGTGAACATGGTAGCATAAAATCAACAATATCAAAATCAGTCAAACAAATTGTTGATCCATCAGGTGCACAAACCATTTCATTATCTGGAAATACTGAAAATATAATTTTATCATTTCATAATCGGTATTGTATTTGTTTTGATAATGTTTCAAAAATTGACCAAACAAAATCGGATATTTTATGTAAAGCTGTAACTGGCGATGGTAACGCAAAACGTAAATTGTATACTGATTCTGATGAAATCATTTATGATTACAAACGAAAAATTATTCTAAACGGTATTTCTCCTAATTTAGAGTTCCCTGATCTTGTCGATAGAACAATTATCTATGTTACAGAAAAAATTTCAGAAGACGAAAGAATTACTGAAGAAGAATTTAACAAAAAATTTTATGTTCTACTCCCATTAGTACTTGGTCAAATATTCCAAACATTATCAGATGCAATGAAAATTTATGATTCTGTAAAAACAGAAATCAAATCACCACCTAGAATGGCAGATTTTACAGTATGGGGCGAATGCATTTCACAAATGTTGGGTTATGAACCATTATCATTTTGTAATTATTACAAAGATAAAATAAAACTACATTCACTTGACACCAATGAATCCTATCCAATTATTTCAATAGTTGAAGATATACTAAAAAATATAGATCATTATGAAGAAACTGTTCCAGAATTCTATAATGCAGTCAAAACTCGTGCGGAGTTAGAATGTATAGATATCAATTCAAGACATGTAAATTTTCCAAAAGCCCCTAATAAAATCAAAGAACACATTACCAGATTAAAACAAAATTTCAGAACAATTGGATTGGAGATTGATATTGCACCACATACTAAAAGAGACGGACGGCATCCTAGAAACAGGCAAGTTATCTACATCACAAAAATCAAAAACACTATTGCACATTATGATGACTCTCAACCCTTACCACCTCTATCATCCTTACCAGATGCTATTCAGGAACAAATCAATGACACGATTGGTAGTGATACTGATAGAGACAAACTAGTTCAAACTGCACTATCCTTACCATATTTGGCCAAATCTCCGCCTGATTTTCCAATTGGTCAGGGCGGTAATCATGGTAGAAATACATCTGATATGGAGACGAAATGATCGTTTTGCGTTTAATTTACTCACAACATTTGATTGGAGATGAAAATCATGCCAAGTAAGGGCTGGGGAAAAGGAACTGACATTCTAAATGCAGTTCAAGATTCTATAATTAGGCGTCTTACCACCTATGAATCACTTCAATTCTTAGAATCCAAGGGATTCAAAATGAGTGAATCTAAACTTAGGAGAATAAAACGACATATCAGAGAATCAACACAAGACAGACTAGATTTTATCGCATACCGGGAATATGCTACATCACACATAGAAGCAATAGATACGATCAAATCTGTCAACAACAGACTATGGGAAATTTCTAAAGAAAAGAAAGGAAGCAAAGAGGAGCTGAAAGCACTCGAGTTAATTCCAAACAACATCAAGATTATGGAGGGACTTTATGATTCGAATCCTATTGTTTCGGCTTTATTTGAAAAGATAAAGGAGAGAGAAGATGTTTCGTAAAAATGCAGCAAATCTTTTTTCTATTTATAGTGATTCCATTCCTAAAATCATTGATCAAAATTTATCTGTAGATCCTGTTGAATGGACACAAGAAGTAAGAACATTAAAAGGAAAACCATTCTCATTTGAGAATAGAGATTATCTTTGGTCAATTTATCGTGATAATGCAAAGGAAATCTACATTGTAAAGGGAAGACAGACAGAGATTACAGAATTTGCATTAAACTGGTTACTATACAATTTAGCAAATAATCCTGGAACTGTTGGACTGTATCTTTCTGATAGGGATTCTCACACATCCAAATTTTCCAAACTCAGACTAAAGGATTGGGCAATTGGTTCAAGTAAGATATTACAAAGCATCATACCACTAAACAAACACAGTTCTACCACTCAGCCATTTGCAAATGGTTCTGTTCTTTACATGCATTCTGCGTGGGGTGAGTTTGACCAGGCAAGATCAGTTCCTGCTGATTTCACAATAGTTGATGAGATGCAATCAGTTGATGTCAAAGAGATTGATGTGTTACAAGAAGCATTATCACATTCAGATTTTGGTTACATGATTGGAATTGGTACAGGATCTGAGGAAGGAAGTGATTGGCACAAACTTTGGCAGACTGGAAATCAATCTAGTTGGGATGCAAATTCAAAATCATGGATTCCAAAAAGACCTGAAAATTCAATTCATTCATATCATCTACCTCAAACAATTGTTCCCTGGATTACGCCTGAAGATATAGAAAAAAAGCGCTCAAAAATGACTAAACGTAGATTTGAAACTGAGGTCATGGGAGGATGGCATAAAGGTACCAAAAAACCAATTCTAGAATCAGATATTTGTGCATTATTTGATAGGAATTCCAGTCTGATTCCAGGCAATCAAGTTGACAAGTCCAAGGGAGAAGTGTTCATGGGTGTTGATTGGGGTGGTGGAGAAAAAGCATTTACAGTTCCATGGATTTGGCAGTGCCTTGATAATAAAACTCCAATATTCAAAGTACTGTATACTTCAAAAATTGAAGAGACATCAATAGAAAAACAAGTTCAGATGATATCACGATTAATTGAAGACTATGATGTAGATCAAGTTGTAATGGATGCAGGCGGTGGTCCATATCAGGTTCAAAAGATTGAGGAAAAATATTCTGATAAAGCAATAAAGTGCTCCTACATGACCAGACCAGCTAATCCTCTTAATGACTCTAAATTAATTTCAGATAATTGTTATACTATTGATAGAACTTTTGTTATTGATACGATTATTGATTTGATTAAAAGACCATACATCAAAGAAGATTTTACAATTCCAAAGATTTTGATTCCTGCAAAAAGTATGCAAAGAATTGAATGGATAATAGATCAATTTACTTGCATAGAATCTGAAACAATCTCACTGCGAAGCGGACAAGATTATACAAGATATTTTCATGACAATGAACAACCAGATGATGCATTACATGCTTGCATCTATGCTTATGTTGCATGGCTAGTGAATAAAGGAGTAGAATGGCATTGCGCATAATGAACAGAACTGTAAAGTGTGAAAGGTGTCAACATGCTTGGTTAGTAAACAAAGGAGTAAAGTGGAATTGGTTCTAGACAAGTTCAGCTTAAAATGTCTAAAATGTAATAATTTCTGGAATGTCAGTAAATATTCATGGGAAGTTAGTTGCCCAAAATGTTCTCATTTAATGGTTAAACCCGAATGTAATGCATACTGTAGTTGTTCCCACCAAAGAAAATTACACTCTCGCCCAGATTGTGGAGGTTGTTATGAATGTGAATGTATGTTATTTGAAAATGTTAAAGAACACATATCTAAAAAAGATGAAGTGAAGTTTTTCAAATTTAAAGAATAAGAAAAGTATGTTTTAGACATAAAATCAATGTATTAATCATTTCCAAAATAAAGATAATATGCAGCACATCCAATAACTGGAGTTAGACCATTTTCCAAACCCATTTTATGAATAGCCTCACCAAAACGATCAGCATCAGACATCGCTTTTGCCATTGCAGTTTCTTTTTCTTTTGAAAAGCTACCAGGCCAATTAGGTTCGCCAGTTTTTTCTCTTATAAAATCAAAAAAACCATTTGGATTTGTATCAAGAACATGTTTTGTTTCAGCAGCACTGACATGGTATTTTTGAGCATCAATAAAATACAAAGTTGTTTGAATTAGTGTTAACCAATCACCTTTACGGATTTTAATATCTTCAGACATATCATTGTAATAAAATCATAGTTTAAAGTTGTTTTGATGAAATTCAAATATTACAACATTGTTTTAATTCTAAAAAAGGCTAAACATCTACAGAAAATTCAAAACCATTCTTTCCAGATTTTATCTTCAAAGTTTCTCCTTCCTGGAATTCATATACATCATAAAGTTGTGCGGCAATTTCAAAACTGCTTTCAGAAATGAAGTGTGAGTTCAAATTTTATTCTCATAGTTTGAATTATTTTAAATTCTTCAAAACACTGTGACCATCTTTGGTCAATTCGTACAATCTACCCTTTCTCAGTTTCGGAGTAAGACAGACAACCAATTTCTTTTCAACCAGCTCGGATAGGGTCAAGCTTACGTGACTTGGGTACAGTGCAGTTTTCTCTGAAATTATGGATGGAGTTGAGGGTCTAGCTAGTTTATTTTTGTCATATTGCTTTACTATATTTTCACAAAATCCATGACTAATCTCTTCCATGTATGAAACAGTCAGTTGTTAGTTTTAGTATTTTCCTTTACCAGGAATGATATTTCTAACTCCACCTTGAGGTTCAGTTACATCATTTTTTCTGCGTGGAATCAAATGAATATGGCAATGAGAAATAGTTTGTCCTGCATCAGTTCCATCATTAATTCCCAAATTGAATCCAGTTATGGTTTCATCCATATCACATAATTGTGATTTAACTTGATTTGTCAGAGTGATACAATCTAGTTGTTCTTTTTCATCTAGATTAAAAAAAGAAGTCACATGACGCTTTGGAATAATTAGACTATGATGTTTGGTAACAGGATATTTATCAAAAATAGATATTGCGAAATCATTAGAGAGTTGAATTTTATCAGTATTTGAGCAAAACGGACAATTCTCAGTCATTATGAATTTTATGAAATTAATTCAACCTCTACAACATAATATGTTTTTTTAGAAATTATTTTTTTAGCACTAATGGTTTTGATTTGAGAATCATCTTTTATTATCAATGGAATTATTGGATCAATTTCAGTTTCATTATCAAACAATGGATTCGGTACAAATTTATTTTTTCCAGGATTTTCTGGTGCACGAGAAAGATAATCACAGACACCTGCAATCAGACTATCTAAGTCTCCGATGTATCTTTTTTCATCGTCATCTCCAGTTTGTTTATAGTCCCTATCATCGATATTTGGAGCATAAACGTCTAGTTTCAGTTTAACAGGAGTTACAATACATTTACCTAGTCCTCTTTTTGTTCGAGCTTTTAATGCTGCTTTTCTTAATTCTATAATTAAAGGTGCATCCTTTCCTCCCCATTCAGATTTCTGTGGGGGTTTACCATTCACTTTAAACACAATTTTGGTTTTACCAAAAATTTTATCAAAGATCATATTTTTTTCCAGACTCCACTATAGTCATCTTATTTGTCACTCTCACATACTCAGTTGGATGCTCTGTATGAATTGGAAATAGCATTTTAGCATCAATCTCTTTTACTATTTCAAGCAAATCAGTTCCTTTGGCATGACCTGAACAGTGAATCTGGTGTTTTTGCATCTCAAACTTTTCTATCCAGTTATTGACTCGTTTTTGAGAGATAACCTGCTCTTCGTTGTATGGCTCTGATGCTGAATGAATGTAAACTGTGCCTGATTTTGGCTTCATGTCAATTAATGCATTAAATGAAAAAAATCCCAAAGCACACAAGTATTTTCTAGGATTTTGAGCAATTTGATCTGCCGTCATTGCATTTGGTGCAGTTGCATAAACTCTATCTTCTCCAGTATAATCAGAATCAGAATATGAACCAGTTCTGTATTTTGCCTTGTAGACTATAATATTTTCATCATCCCAGTTTGGAATGTTTAGTGCATTATCCTGAGACATGTATTTTAGAAAATAACAATCTCTAATCTTGACTACTAGTTTTCGATTATTTTTCTTTGCAATATTGTAAAATGTTCTGACCCTGTCAACATCCTTGAAATTAAATTCAGCAAAGATCAAATTGTCATTGGTATTTTTTATTAGATTATCTGCAGTATCATAGACCATCTGCTCATTTTCCTCAGTTGGTTTATCTGCTATTCTTGTTCCTTCCGCTAAAAGTGCAATAGGTTTTGCATCTTTTGCTTTTTGGATAAACTCTTCAGTCATTTCTGGTTTTGTTCCATGTCTTCGTAAATCTCCAGTGTATACGACAGGACCAGAACTAGTGTAAATGATAAAACCGTATGCACCTGGGATAGAATGGTCCACGTGAATTGATTCTACTTCTAGTGAACCAACTTTGAATTTTGCACCCGAATGAAATGTGTTAATTTTTCTTTGTAGTTTAGGATCTCCTCTAGAGCCATTTGCCATCTTAAACTCTAGAATTTGATTATCAATCGTATCACTGGAGCGCTCTTGTATTGCTTTGAGCATGTTATGAGTAGTATGGCCCATGAATAATGGAATGTCTTTGTGCAAAAATGAAATGTAATTTACATGGTCTGCATGTGCATGTGATACTAGTACTGCATCAACCTCAGGTTCTTTGATTTCTCTGCCAGCCTTGAACATCAGGTCATCTCGGTATATTCCAGGAATATCTGGAATTAGACCCATTGAGATATAATCCATAATTCCATTTGATGCACGTGGTTTGAGATAATCTTCAAAATATTTTCCATAACTTGTAAAACCCATACCAAAATCTAGGAATACTTTGGTGTCTTTGTCTTGAAGTAGAATTTTGTTTCCACCTACTTCATTTACTCCTCCATAGAACGTAACAGAAGTCATAGTATTTTGATACTAGACATTCTTAAAAAGGAAGTGTAAATTTTCATGAATCTCAAATTCAAAAACACAATTTAGTGATAATTAGGAAATCTATTTTTGATATATGCAAACATATCTTTTCCTTCTAGATGTTCGGCCCTTGGTGTTGGACCTCTTACATAGAATTCTTTTCCTTTGCCATTGTGCAAAAACAATGGTTCTATTGCAGGTAAGATTTGCAGTATGCATATGGTTTTGTCATTTCTTTTTGTAAATTTTATTTGTAAATTACTAATAATGAACACTTTATCATTTAGAAAAATCTCCAATGTATCACGAATGTGATTTGCAAAATAATCATCATAGTCTGAAAAATTTCCTATTCTCTTGTCTTTATCTAGCCCCACAATTGTTCCATCGGATCTTATTCCAAGATATACAAATCCCCCAACAGGATCATTCCCAAATGAACATACTGCGGTTGCAAATCTTTCTCTGACAAATTGTTTTTTCTCTTCAATTATTTTTGATTTTTTATCTGGAGGAATAGAATCAGGTATGCTATCTATGCCATCATCATATTGATAAAATTCCTTAAACTCGTTGAACTTGTCTTCTCCTTTAGGAATTTCTTTTTTGTCTAGATCTTCAAAGTTGTGCGATTTAGTTGATATAAAATTTGGTGTAGAGTCTACTAGTTTCTTTACTCGTCCTATTTGACCACTTTCTAGTTCTACTAAAATTCCGTAAGGATGAGAATTACTAGAAGTTAGAAATTCTTTTACGATTCCTTCTGTAAGTTTGCCTGTTCCTTGATCTTGTTTTAATTCAACTAAAGTTTTCATACCTTTTTTGATTTGATTTCGATCAGGTAATTCAGGCATGTTACAATAGAATTTTGTTTGTTTTAAAAGATATTGGAGTGAAAATATGAAAATCGTAACATGGGAAATATCATAGTGTTTTTATAATTACTTTATAGGATCTGTGTTAATTGAGTACTGAAAAAATTCCAGCTTTTGGAGGTAAAGGTTATCAATCAATGAGAAATAACGATTTCACTCCAGAGGCTGCAATTGCGGAAGTAATAGACAATTCAATAGAGGCTGAAGCAAAAAACATTAAAATAAAAATTTTTCAATCAACGCCTCCTGGTAAAAGAAAGGAACGTCCACATACAATTATTTTTGGTGATGATGGAATTGGAATGGATAAAAAAACTATTCAATATGCGTTACAAGTTGGATGGTCAAGTAGATTCAACAGCAGAAAAGGAATAGGAAGATTTGGAGTAGGAATGACATATGGAGCAATTAGAGTTTGTGAATTTGTTGAAATTTATTCTAGAGAAAAA
>SXGR01338152.1_pt1 | contig 11216 bp, 6 predicted proteins | sample 3174711 | NCBI WGS metagenome assembly SXGR01 (sample SAMN11356860, study PRJNA531348) | freshwater metagenome | isolation source: freshwater sample F1-60 | place: China: Fuxian Lake, Yuxi | collected 2017-12-25
CCTCGCCGTAGACGCGCGCGATGCGTCCATCGCGGACGGAGAGCGCGGTGCCGGGATGCGACTCCAAGAACGCGCGCTTCGCCTGCACCGAGAGTGGGGCGATGCCATCATCGGGGCCGGCGGGGGCCACCTGGGCGTGCGACGTGGCCAGCAGGGTCGTAGCCGCAGCGAGCAGCGCACATGCAACGGTCAATCGAGTCTTCATCCTGTCTCCTGACTAGTTTTCCGCGAGGTTGCGGTCGTGGGGGGTTGGCTGCAAAGAAACAGCCAGTGCAACATAGGTGAGTCTGACACAGCAGGGGCTGATTCCAAGAACTATTGGGAACTTCGGATGGATTTCGGATGGAGTTGGTTTGCTGTTCCAATGACGCGCAAAATCGATTCTCCAAGGTCGTGTTATCGGACTACATGGTGCACGGTCGGCGAATCACCTTCGATGGGAAACGAGACGAGTTTCACCGCGATCGACCAGGTGGCGATGGCGGCAACTTGCGATGGGGAGGGGCAGGCGGAAGCCGCCGCTAGCCTTGGCCGATGGCCGCCAAACGCCAAGACAAGGGACGGAAGGGGCCCATGGCTCCCACGATCGAGAACCGTGAGGCCCGGTTTGACTTCCAGGTGCTCGACACCGTGGAAGTGGGGATTTCGTTGACGGGCAGCGAGGTCAAGAGCATTCGGAACGGCCGGATCACGCTCGCGAATGGCTTCGCCATGGCGCGACTGCACCCGCGCGAGCTCACGCTGCATGAGGTCCACATCGATGAGTATCCGCAAGCGCTTCCACAACACCAGCATGAGCCGCGCCGGGTGCGGAGGCTTCTGGCGCATGGCAAGGAGATCGAGCGACTGGCGATTGGGATGAAGGCCAAGGGCACCAGCCTGGTGCCGCTCAAGGTCTACTTCTCGAAGGGCCGGGTGAAGGTGCTTCTCGGGATCGCACTCGGTCGCAAGAAGGGCGACAAGCGCGAGGCACTGAAGGCGAAGGAAGACCGCCGGGACATGGCACGAGCCACGACGCGCCGCGCGTGACTCGCCGCGAAGGCTCCGGGTCGATCCTCACGGGTCCGCACGGAGCTCGATCAGCGTGCCACTCGGCTCCGTCCGTCGGTCGGCGATGAGGTCGATGGCAAGGCGTGCAATCGATTCGGGCTGGTAGGCCCGATGAGCCGGGACTTGCTCGAGCGAGAAGAGCGTCCGCAGCATTGGCGTCTCCACCACTCCCGGAAGGATGCTCCACGCCTTGACGCCAACCGATGCACCGTCGCCGGCACTCGATCGGGTCAGGTTGTCCATCGCGGCCTTGCTTGCGCCATATGCGAAGAGGTGGCGGTACGGGTCCACGCTGGACATGCTGGAAATGTTCACGATGCGCCCGCGCCCACCGGCCACCAGGTCCGGCCAGTTCCGGGCGATGATCGCCGCCGGGCCAATCGCATTGATGCGCATCGTGCGATCAAAGTGAGTCGGGTCCGTCGCTTCGATGCTTTGGAACGCCGCCACGCCCGCTGCATTCACGATGGAGTCAAGTCGCAGCCCAGCGTCGGCGGCAGCCGCAGCGATGGTCCCGGCCGCCTTCCACGGCGAATCCAAGTCGGCGCGAATGGCCGTCACGGAGTGCGCGCCGTGCGAGGCACACCCGGCGCCCGTGAGATGCAGTCGATCGGCGTCCCGCCCCGTGAGCACGACGTCCCAGCCCTCTGCCGCCGCCGCGAGCGCCACGGCGGCGCCGATGCCGCTGGATGCCCCGGTGACGAGGATGGTGCGCCGGTCGCTCACGACAGGAGTCGGAGGACGTCGTTGTAGAAGGTGAGCAGGAAGAGTCCCACGAAGAAGAGCAAGCCGACGAGCGCTGCGGCATTCTGGAATCGAGGCGATGGCATCCTGCCGGTGATCGCTTCCCACAGGAGGTACACCATGTGGCCGCCATCGGCGATCGGAATCGGCAAGGCATTGAGGAACGCGAGGTTCACCGAGATCAGCGCGAGGAAGAAGACCAGGTACCACACGCTTCGCTCAGCGGCCACGGTCCCGGCGTGCACGATGCCGATGGGTCCCGAGAGCTGGTTCACGCCGACGTCGCCACGGAAGAGGCCGCGAAGCGTGAGGAAGACGTTGGTCAGGATCGCGCCGGTCTGGCGGAATCCCATCGACACGGCCTGGATCGGGTGCCCGGCTGCCGAAAGGATGGTGAGATTGGGCTGGAACAAGTCCGGGGGAAGTGGATTGCCCCACTTGGCGCCGCGTTCGGCGGCAAGCACCCAGCCATCAAACGTGACCTCGAACTCGTCGTTGGCTGCGTTGGTCGCCCCGGCCTCCGCCGGCCCGGCGAGATCAAGTCGGAACTGAACGGACGATTCCCCACCAGCACCAGCCGCGGACTGCCTGGCTCGAGTGGCCGCCATGTCCCAGGCGGCCCCGGGAGCGACGGCCTCGCCGTCCACCGAAACGATCCGGCTCAGGGGTGCCACGCCCGCGGTGGCGGCTGGAGTCGATTCGGGCTGCGCGCTCGCCGACGATGGATCGCGCCACAGGGCCGACGGGCGTGCGACCCGGTTGTCGTCCATCGCGAGCCGAAGGTGCACGCCAATGACGCCCGAAGCCGGCACGGCCAGCGTGACGTCGTGCCTTTCGCCTCGACGCTCGATCACGCAGGCCACGTTCCGGTTTCGCGCAGAGGTCACCGCTTCGCGGAAATCCTGCCGAAGCGGCCCCGTGATTCCACCCAGTTCCAGCACGATGTCGTGCGGCTCAAGCTTCCCGGCCGCGGAAGAGTCGGGCAGGACATCGCCGATCATCGTCAAGGGGCTGAGTCCCGCCAGCGAGTACTCAAGCGTCGGAACGACGTCGGGGCCTGATGCGATATCCACCAGGGGCAGCGGCGGGAGTGGATCCAGGTCGGCGGTGATGGACGCCTCCCCCACCTGGGCCGTGATGCCGATCGGCTGGCCCAGGGATTGCTCGAACGCGCTGTCGAGCATGGCCCAGGTTTCGACCGCATCGCCTCCAACCTTGGTGATCCTGATCACGGCGTCGCCGCCGAGCGGTCCAGCCAACGAGGGCGCCAGCGATTCGATGGCGACCCGTTGGGAGGGACGAAGGGTGCTGGGGTTGATGAGCAGGCTGGTGGACGGACGGATCCCGATTTGCCTGATGCCGGACCCGGCATCCTTCGGGGTCACGCTCAAGGTCACTGACTCATGGCGGCCGTCCGGCATGGGGCGGCTCACCACGACAGACAATGCCGCACCCTCACCGCCGAGTGCGGTCGCTACGCGACAGTCCGTAAAGGTCTCAATGGGTGCACCATCGATCGAGACGATCGTGTCACCTGCGCGCAGACCGGCCTCGGCCGCGGGCGTCCCCGGCGAGATGGGGCCAAGCGTCGGGGCCTCGAACTCGACGCCATGCCAGAACGCAATGCCAAAGAGCAGGACGCCGAGGATGAGGTTGGCGATCACGCCCCCGGAGATCACCCAGATCCGCGCCGGCAGGCTGGCGCGATTGAACGAACCCTCGGTGTCACTCCGCGCACCCGGGTCCGCATCGTCCTGACCAGCCATCCCGACGAATCCGCCGAGGGGGAGGGCTCGAAGTTCGTACTGGGTCTCGCCGATCCCAGCGCGAGTGAGCAGCCCGCGAGCGACTTCGCTGACCTGGTTCGGCAGCGCTTCTTCCTGGAGAGCGGCCCGGAGCTTGGCCATCGTCGCCGCCTCGGTGGAGCCGGCAGAGAATCCGACCCCAGGTCGGTAGCTGAGCAGGATCGGCCCGAATCCGATCGCGAAGTGATGGGCGCGGATGCCCGCGCGCTTGGCCATGAGGAAGTGGCCAGCCTCGTGGATCAGGATGAGGAGCCCGAAGCCGATGATGGTCAGGGCCAGATACGCAGCGGAGGAAACCATGGGGCAGGGAGTCTAGGAGGGAAGGAGCGCCGAGGCTGCGGCTCGAGCCGCGCCGTCGGCGGCGAGGACCGCCTCCAGTGAGGAAGCGTCGTGCGCAGCGACCGAGTCGAGGGTGTCCGACACGATTCCCGCAATGGAGGTGAACGGAAGGCGGCCGGAGAGGAACGCCTCGACCGCCACTTCGTTGGCGGCGTTGAGCACCGCACCGCTCGTGCCGCCAGCCTGAATCACCTCGCCCGCCAGGAGCAAGGCCGGGAATCGCGCGTGGTCCACCTCCTCGAAGGTCAGCGACCCCAGCGAAGCGAAGTCCACGCGCCGGGCAGGCCCCGCGACGCGATCCGGCCAGCAGAGCGCGCACTGGATCGGAAGCCTCATGTCGGGAGGAGAGAGCTGCGCAAGGACGCTGCCATCGCGGCACTCCACCATCGCGTGCACCATCGACTGGGGATGCACGACGGCACCGAGTCGAGTGTTCTCCAGCCCGAACAGCCAGTGCGCCTCAATCAGTTCCAGCGACTTGTTCATCAGGCTCGCGCTGTCAATGGTGACCTTGGCCCCCATGGCCCACGTGGGATGCTTCAGGGCCTGCGCGGGAGTGGCCGCGCGCAGCTGTTCGTGGGTCCAGGTCCTGAACGGCCCTCCGGAGGCGGTCAGCACGACGCGCGCGACGTCGTCCGAGCCACGTGGCAACCCCAGCAGGCACTGTGCCACCGCGCTGTGTTCGCTGTCCACCGGGATGATCCGCACGTGGTGCTGACGGGCCGCAGCCATCACGACCGCACCAGCGGCCACCAACGTCTCCTTGTTGGCGAGGGCCACGTCGCAACCGCGGGCGAGGGCTGCCAGGACGGGTTCGATGCCAGCCGCACCGACCATCGCGGCGACCACCAGGTCGCCAGGCCGGGCCACCGCGTCCACCAGTTCGACCGCTGCGCGCGGCCCCCGACACACGGGCACGAGTCGACCATCCGCACGGCGAACCTCGCTCGACGCCTCCCCAGCGGTTGCTTCCTCGGCGATGGCCACGGCTTCCAGCGGATGCGACGACGCGATGCCTTGGAGTGCGAACGCACTTCGTCGCACGGCAGCACCCACGAGAGTGAATGAACGCTCGCCTCGCTGGCTGAGGTCCTCCAAGACCTCCAGCGTGCTTTGGCCGATCGAACCCGACGCCCCCAACAGGATGACGCGTCGCGGTTGGGGCATCATCCCTCGCGCGGGCTGCCGCCCTCACCGGGTCGCAGTCGACGCATCGCAGCGCCATAGAGCGATCGGAGTGGCTTCCAGCCGGGTGCGGCGGCCACCGGCTCGGCGGGTGCCGATGAGGGTGTCGGTGCCGGTGAGGGTGTCGGTGCCGGTGCCGGTGCTGGTGCTGGCACCTCCTGGTGCTCGAAGGTGGCCACGGCAACGGCTGCCTCGCCATCCTGTCCGCGACGCCCACGACCACCGCGGCGGCGACGGCGACGGCGGCGACCGTCGCCCTCTCCGCCATCACCAGAATCGGCGGGTGACCCGTTGTTCGGCTCGCCGTCGTCACTCTCCGGATTGGATTCGTCCTGCGGCGCGACCGCATCAGCGGGGACGGGCGTGAAATGCATGCGCACGTAGTGCACCACTTCGCACGGCAGCATGTGCCGATCTTCCGTGGTGAAGTGCTCCAGGTCCGCCGGTACCACCTCGCGCAACTTCGCGAGCAACTCCTCGGTGGTGACGCCGTGGTGTCGTGCCAGCAATGCCGTCTCGCATCGATCCATGGGGACGGGCTCGCCTGGCACCAGGATGGCCTGCTGTGGCCCGCGACGCCGGCGCCCGCGGCGCTTGCCGCCGGCGGCCCCACCGCCGTCCCCACTCGCCTCCTGGGAGTTTCGATTCGCTGGCTGCTGCCGAGGCGACTCGTCCGTGCGAGCGGAGCCGCCGCGACCGCGTTCCCGGCGGGATCGGCCGCGACCCGATGGCTCCCGCTCCTTGGGTTCCCGTGTTTCCTGCCGAGACTGCTCGCGTTCACGTCGGCTGATGGTTTCCAGCAGTGAGGTCTCGCTGCCATCGATGGGCGGCAGGTCATCAAAACCGCCGGCCAGCGCGATGGCCGTCGCATCGGCAGGCGCGGGCTTCCGCCGCCGGCGCCGGCGACGCGGGCTCTCGCTCTCGGCGTCAAGCTCCTGTTCCAGCTCCTCCGTGAGCTCCGTCGGCAGGTCGGCCACGTTGGGCCGCGGCATGGTCGGGAGCCGCTCCACCTCGATGTCCGCGCCACGCTCGTCGTACGCGTAGACCTCAAATCGATCCGCCGCGAAAGCTTCGCTGATGCGGACATCGACCAGCTTCCCGCTCCGGTCCTCGATGGCGTTGATCAGCCTGCGCCCGCGACCCAGCATCTCGCTGGCGACGCGCACGCTGCAGACCGCCTCCACGCGACGGATGCTGGAGTGGGAGAGGAGCATGGCGCAGTGGCGCACGATGTCGCCCACCACCACGTCAGGCATCCGGATCTCGCCGGAGCCATGGCAGTGAGGACAGGCTGTGTAGTTGGCCTTCCGCTGGCTGGGACGCATGCGCTGGCGGGTCATCTCCGCCATGCCCAGGTCGCTGATGGGGAGGAGGGTCGTCTTGGCCCGGTCCCGCTTGAGGAGCGCGGCGAATCGTTCTTCGACCGCGCGGCGGTGCCGAGGCAGCCGCATGTCGATGAGGTCGTTGATGATGAGGCCGCCCACGTCACGCAATCGCAGCTGGCGGCTGATCTCCTCAACGGCTTCCATGTTGGTCTGGTAGGCGTTGGTCTCGCTGTCCTTGGCGGAGCGGCTGCGGCCGGAGTTCACGTCAATCGCGACAAGCGCTTCCGCCTCGTCAAACACCAGCGCGCCGCCCGATGGAAGCGGGACTTCGCGGGCGTGGATCAGGGCCACCTGCTCATCGACGCGGAACGCCGTGAAGAGGGGGGCCTGCTTGGTCCAGTGGTGCAGCTTGGGGCCGGTGCCAGGCGCCACGATGTCCAGGAAGATCTGGGCTCGATCGAACGCGGCCGGTGAATCGACCACGATCGACTTGATGCAGGGGTCGGCCAGGTCGCGCAGGGTGCGGATCAGCAGATCGCCCTCGGTATAGAGCTCGCACGGGCCACCGGTCCTGTCGATGCGCTTGCGCATCGCCGTCCAGAGCCTCTCGAGGTAGGCCGCGTCTCGCTGCAGCTCGCTCTTGCTCCGGTCCAGCCCGGCGGTTCGCAGGATGAATCCGCAGCCCTCGGGCAGCTCAAGCGAATCCAGGATCTTGCGCATCGCGCGCCGCTGGTCCTCGTCGGCCACCTTTCGGCTGACGCCGGCCTTGTCCATGTCCGGCATCATCACCAGCAATCGGCCGGGAATCGAGATGTAGCTCGTGACAGTCGGCCCCTTCGTGCCGATCCCTTCCTTGATGACCTGGACGATGATTTCCTGGCCGCGCCGGAGCGCATCCTGGATCATCGGGCGATCGCGCCGCGCGATCTTCTTGCCCACGCGCTCCGTGACCTCCTCGCCCGGGAAATACTTCGGGTGCAGGTCGGAGACGTGGAGGAAACCGTTTTGCCCCTGGCCGAAGTCGATGAACGCCGCCTGGATGGCCGGCTCGACATTGGCCACGCGCCCCTTGTAGATCGAGCCAACGTTGGTGCTGTTCGATTCACGTTCGGCGAAGTAGTGGCTCAGCCGGCCCTCTTCGAGCACGGCCACGCGGCACTCGTCTCCCACCGACTCCTCGACCAGCATGATCGATGGCCCGAACGGCGGCGGCTCCAGCGCGGTCTGCACGCCGAACCGTTCCCGTCGCTGTTCCTTGCGGTCGCGCCGCTTCTTCTTGGGCTTGCCGTCTTCGCCTTCTTCCCCGGAAGCGTCGTCGTCCTCACCGGAGTCGGCATCGTCCTCGTCGGAGTCCTCGACGTCATCGGCATCGTCCGGGTGATCGCCGTTTCCGCCATGATCGCCGTCGCCGTCGCCGGCGCCGTCGCCGGCGGCGTCGGCGTCGGCGTCGGCCCGATCGGCGTCGTCAGTCCCCTCCGCAGCCCCGGTTCCAGCCCCGGTTCCAGCTCCAGTTCCAGAGCGTTCGGCCGCCAGGCCAAGCCCTTCGCCATCGCCCGCCGCGGGGACCTCCGATGAGTCCTCTGCGTCGGAGTCCGTGGACTTGGCCGTGACCTTCCGTGGTTTCGTGGGGCTGCGGCGACGTGCCCGCTTCGGCTTGTCCGCGGCGGCGTCGCCAGCAACGTCTCCGCCGGCGGTCGGCGCGGTGTCGGTGGCGTGGTCCGGAGCGGGGGTGCCGGACTCTGGGGTCGTTTCAGTCGATTCGATTTCGTTCGCGTGCATCACAGTGTCCTGCCGCATTGTCGCGGCGAGTTGTGGCACGCACGGCCGGAGTCAGCGGAACATCACCACGCCAGGCGCGTGCCCGAGGGCACGGTTGCTGGCATGGGGCGGGTCCGCTCGAATTCCCAAGTGGGAAGGTCATCCGGGTATGCGTGCCGACTTGAACCGCGCGAAGTCGCCAAGGGGGTCGCAGGAGGGTTTGGCCGGGGCACGAGGCCCCGCATTGGTCCACTCAACCGCGATTGTCCTGGCCGCGCTGTTCTGAGTCTTGGTCCTTGTTGGGAGGGTCCCGTCGGTCCTGACCGCGTTGGTCAGTGCAATTGTCCGACAAGAGCCTCGGGGTCGATCCGTCGTGTTTCATCGCGCAGGTAGTTGATGACCTGCCGATCCGCCTCGAACGAGCCAACGCGACGCGCGACCCATTCGCAATGTCCTATATCCATGCCCCGCACCAGCCTCTTGATTGAAGGAAGCTGGCTGGGAGACATGGAGAATGTACGCAATCCGAGCCCAGCCAACAAGATCGTGAACAAGGGGTCGCCAGCCATCTCCCCGCACAGGCTCACGTCGATGGAAGAATGCTTTGCTGCCTTAATGACAGACTTGATTAGTTGCAGGACGGCAGGGTGTGCCGGTGAGTAGAGAGAAGCCACTTTCTCGTTTCCTCGATCCACTGCCACGGTGTACTGAATCAGGTCGTTTGTCCCGATCGAGAAGAAATCCGCTTCACCGGCAAACGAACGAGCCATGATGGCCGCACTCGGGACCTCGATCATGATTCCGACCGCCACGTCCCGCTGGAAGGGAATCCCTTCCTCTTCCAGTTCCTCGGCCACGTCGCGCAAGTGCATCTTGGCCTGTCGCAGCTCCATGACGGTGGACACGAGCGGGAACATGATCTTGAGCGGTCCGTGGGCGCTGGCGCGGAGCATCGCCCGAAGCTGCGTCTTGAAGATGGCTGGCCGATCCAGGCAGAATCGAATGCTCCTCAGGCCGAGGAATGGGTTTCGCTCGGGCTCCTCCAAGTGCTCCTGGGTGTACTTGTCGGCACCCAAGTCAAGCGTTCGCATGGTCAGTGGCCGACCGGCCGACTGCCGCACGGCCTCGACGTACGCCTCGTAGTGCTCCTGCTCCGTGGGGGTCCGGCCAGTCGTCAGGTAGAGGTATTCCGTGCGGTAGAGCCCCACACCTTCGCCGCCGTTCTCAAAGATGAACGGGATCTCCTCCGGGAGTTCGATGTTGCCCAGCAGCTCGATCCGGACGCCATCGCGCGTGATGGATTCTTCCCCGGCCACGGCGAGCAACGCCTTGCGGCGCTCGGCGATCCGCCCGGACTCCACCGCGTAGTGCGCGCGCGCCTCGTCGTTGGGCCGAACGATCACGGTCCCGGTGTCACCGTCGACGATGAGCTCATCGCCCTCCTCCACCAGCTCGGTGGCGTTGGTGCACCCAGTCACCGCCGGTATCCCCAGGGCACGCGCAAAGATGGATGTATGGCTGGTGAGCCCGCCGCCGTCAGTGGCAAACGCCACCACGCGAAGTCGGTGGAGCTCGGCAGCCTGGGTTGGTGTCAGCTCGTGTGCGACGACGACCACGGGCCCTTCCAGCCGCTTCAGTCGCTCATCGCTGGCCCCCATCAGTGCGCCGACCAGCCGGCGCTCGACATCCACGACGTCGGCCGCCTTGCTCTGGAAGGCTTCGTCCTCCACCGCGCGCAGGGTCGCCGCGAACTTCTGGAGCGCCTCGCTCGCGGCGTATTCCGCGACCACGTGCTCGCGCTGGATGTCGCCGCGCATCATCCGGATGAGCGACTCGTCCCTGAGGATGCTGCGGTGGAACTCGAAAATCTTGGCTGGCTCGTCGCCAAGCCGCGCCCGGGTGCTCTCGACCAGCTGGTCGAGGTCTTGGCAGGTCGATTCCAGCGCATGCTGCAGGCGGACAAGCTCGGCGGCCACAAGGTCCGGCGCCACCGTCCGGAACTCGACGTTGTCGACGGTGCTGGAAAGCGTCAGCGCTCGCCCGAAGGCGATGCCAGGACTGACGGCGATGCCACGGATGGCGTGCATGGGGCGCGGAAGAATCAGTCGCTGCGAACCGGCCACGAACCGGGTCAGGGCGACGGTCTGTGCGTCAATCATTGATTGTAGTGGCGATGCACGGGGGCGACGTCCATCCACCATCGAAAAGGGCCCGACCGCCCAAGGCGATCGGGCCCGTGTCAATCGGGGTCCGGAGCCGATTCAACGGCCCAAGATGCCCACCGGTGCGCTACTGGCCGTCCTTGACCTCGAACTCGGCATCGATGACATCGTCGCCGCCCTTGCCGCCCGCCGCGCCGCCTTGGTTGGCACCTGGAGTGGCAGCGCCACCCGCAGCGCCGGCCGAAGCGGACTCGTACTGGATCTTGGCCAGCTCCTGCGCAGCGTCATTGAGTGTCTTCATGGCGGCGTTGATGGCCGCCTTGTCCTCACTCTTGCCCGCACGCTCCAGTCCGTCCAGTGCCGCCTCGATGCGACCTCGAGCGTCCTGCGGGACCTTGTCGCCGGCCTCGGTGAGCTGCTTGCGCACCTGGTAGACGACCTGGTCGGCCTGGTTCTTGAGGTCGATGAGTTCGCGGCGCTCCTTGTCGGCCGCCGCATTGGCCTCGGCTTCCTGGCGCATCCGCTCAACCTCGTCCTTGGAGAGGCCGCTGGAACCGGTGATCTTGATCTCTTGCGCCTTGCTGGTCGCCTTGTCGGTGGCCTTGACGTTGAGAATGCCGTTCGCGTCGATGCTGAACTCCACCTCGATCTGGGGCATCCCGCGTGGCGCGGACGAAATCCCCGTGAGGTCAAATCGCCCGAGCGACCGGTTGTCCTTGGCAAACTCACGCTCGCCCTGGAGGACATGGATCGTCACGGACGTCTGGTTGTCGGCGGCCGTGGAGAACGTTTCCTTCTTGCTCGTGGGGATCGTCGTGTTGCGCTCGATGAGCTTGGTCATCACGCCA
>SXGR01273888.1_pt1 | contig 11215 bp, 11 predicted proteins | sample 3174711 | NCBI WGS metagenome assembly SXGR01 (sample SAMN11356860, study PRJNA531348) | freshwater metagenome | isolation source: freshwater sample F1-60 | place: China: Fuxian Lake, Yuxi | collected 2017-12-25
ATGACCGCCAGCCGTCAGCTTACTCGGCAGAAGGCTGCGTGACTCAGGCGACAACTACCTTGACGCGCGCCGAGGCTGGCACCCCTGTCGGCTCGGCCTCGACCGGGCGACTGTACTGCGGCCGATTCGGGTTGCGCCGCGAGTCCAGTTTGATCCGGAGAACGCCGATGCCATCCTCCGCTCCACGGAAGCAGACTTGGCCTCCCCTGGTCCTCACCGACAATTGTATGATGACGCATCTGCGAATTTCGTCTCAGGGCTTTGCTCCCAGGCAAAGATAGACGAAGGCCAGCCAGAGGGCTGCTGAGGATTTCTATATAACTATCCTTATGTTTTTCTTAATGGCTCGGCCGTAAAGATCGAGCCTCAGATGCACTCGGAGAGTAACGGTGTGGTTCATACGCCTGCTCGTCTTGGTCCTCGCCGTATCGTCCGGGCGCTCGGCCGCGGCCAGTGACGAGCTGGTCCTCACCATCAGCATCGGTGCCCCGCTTTCAACCCAGAACGGCACCGGATTCCTGGATCGCCTTGGGCACGAGATGTTTCGAGGTATCGACCGGAAACTAAAGATCGTCACAGTGCCCGGAGTTCGAGGTCTGGAGAACCTTGTGCGGGGTATCGATGACGGTTTGTTGGCGCGTACGTCATCGATTGAACCGGACTACCCGATGGCGGTCCGTGTCCCAGAGACCATGATGCAGCTCGATATGGTTGCTATCGGCACCGATGGCACGGCTGAAAGGATCGACTGGGATCATTTATCGGCATTTCGAGTGGCATACGTCCGCGGCTGGAAGGTGTTTGAGCAGCGTGCAACGGGGGCGAGGAGCGCGCTCGCGGTAAGCGGCCCCGATCAACTCCTGCCATTGCTGCGTGCGGATCGAGTGGACCTGCTCCTTTGGGAACGCTTCGTTGCGATGCTCAAGATCAAGGAGGAGAGGGTTCCCAACGCCAGAATCCTGGAGCCACCGCTCGTTTCGAGCGAGATATTCATGTACTTGCATGAGCGGCACGCATCGCTCACCCCACGTCTGGCAGCCAGCTTGCGCGCGATGAAAATCGACGGAAGATATCAGCGTCTCATGGACGATCTGCACCTGCACCTCCGGGATCGGTAGAGTCGCCCGGTCTCGCTTGCAGGCATATTTCCGGCGACCGGCTGCAGAAACCGTTTCCCTATTGGCAAAAGCTGAGTGGCTCGTGTCCCGCTGGCCGATTTCGTCGCCGACAAGGATGCAAACCATCCGGCTCGAAAGCCGCGGCCAGCTTGTAGATTGACCCGGGCGGCCGGGCCGTGCAGGAGATGCTCGGCCATGCCAGCGACGCCTGCCTCGGCGCGTGCCAGACCTGGCATGCCGAGACAGGCCGTTTTCTGCTGAAGAGGTTCGAGCGCGATACCGATCTGGCCCGGCGCCTGCTCGACTGCCGCGACTGGTCCGACGCCGTGCGGCTGCAGCAGGAATGGGCATCGGCCGCCGTGCAGGACTATCTGGACCAGACACGGCGTGTGGCGGAGATGGCCGGCAAGCTCTGCACGCTCGACCTTGCGGTGCAGAGGCCCGCCGTTTCCGGCCGCCCCGCCGATGCGGCCGCCTAGCCGCGCCGCTTGACCTGAATCAAGGCACGGCGGCGGAGTGGGGCGGAGACTGGCTGCGACCCTGGCCCCCAAGAGGAGACCCGCCCATGAAAGCCCGCGACATCATGACCAAGGCCGTGAAGTCCATCGGCCTGAACACGCCGGTGCGCGATATCGCCAGCCTTCTGGTAAAGCACCGCATCAGCGCTGTTCCCGTGGTCGACAGGAACCGCCACGTCCTCGGCATCGTCAGCGAAGGCGACCTGCTGCGCCGCACGGAGGCGGGCACGGAGTACCGCCGGTCCTGGTGGTCCGACCTGCTGGCAGATCCGCGTACCAAGGCCCGCGAATATGTGAAGAGCCGGGGCGGCCATGCGCGCGATGTCATGACACCGTCGGTGGTCTGCGCCGGTCCCCTGACGGACGTCGCCGAGATCGCCGAGTTGATGGAGAATCGCGGCATCAAGCGTGTTCCCATCGTCAAGGGCGGTGCCCTTGCCGGCATCGTCAGCCGGTCCGATCTGGTGCGGGTCGTGGCCCGTGCGAAGCCCGCGAGGGCCGCGAAGAGCGGCGACGGCGAGCTGCGGGAGAAGCTGGAGAGCCAGCTCGGCGGCAAGAGCTGGGCTTCCCGCCACATGGTCAATTTCGTCGTCACCAGGGGCCGGGTCGAGCTCTTCGGCATGGTGCGGAACACCGACCAGCGGGACGCGATCCGCGTGCTGGCGGAGAACACGGCCGGCGTCCGCTCGGTCAAGGACAGGCTGACGATCATGCCGGCGATGCTCGCGACCTGACGCGGCCTCCGGGGGCGGACGCGTGCCCTACGCCGCCAACCAAGCTCTCCCCGATGCCGTGCGCCGCCATCATCGCGTCGCCTGGGCCGCGGTCAAGAAGGGCTGCCGCAAACAGGGCAAGCGCTGGGTTACCCGATGGCTGCGGCGGAGCGGTCTGTGAGCAGCCTGCGCCTGGCGACATTCAACCTGGAGAGCCTCGGCGACAATTCCGGGGCGGCGGCGCCGCTGGCGGAGCGGATCGCCGTACTGCGGCCGCAGCTCACCCGGCTCGATGCCGACATCGTCTGCCTGCAGGAGGTCGATCCCGAGGACGTCCCCGGGGAGAGGCGCCGCGCGCTGGTGGCGCTGGACAAGCTTCTCGCCGGCACCCCGTATGCTGGCTACGAGCGCTGCGTCTCACGCAGCCCGCACGGCGACTATCCGGCGGACCGCCACAACCTGGTGATCCTCAGCCGCTTCCCGGTCGAGCGCAGCGGGCAGATACACCACGATCTCGTGCCGCCGCTGCGCTATCCGCCCGTCACCGCCGTACCGCAGCCGGCGCCGGCCATCGAGGCGCGCTTCGACCGGCCCTTCCTCCACGCGGTGGTCCGCCTGCCGGGCGGCCAGCGGATTCACGTGCTCAATCTCCATCTGAAATCGCCGCTGGCTGCGGCGATTCCGGGCCAGAAGCGCTCCGCCTTCGTCTGGAACTCGGTCGCTGGCTGGGCCGAGGGTTTCTTTCTGTCCGCCCTGAAACGGGCGGGACAGGCGCTTGAGGTCCGGCTGGCGGTGGACCGCGTCTTCGACGCGGAGCCGGAGGCGATGGTCGCCGTCTGTGGTGACTTCAACGCCGACAGCTGGGAGGTTCCCGTGCAGATCGTGCGGGGTGCGGCAGAGGAGACGCAGAACACGGCTCTCGCGGGGCGGGCCCTGACACCCCTGGACATGAAGGTTGCGAAGCCGCGGCGCTACTCCGTGCTCCACGCCGGCCGTGCCCTGATGCTTGACCACGTTCTGGTGTCGCAGAACCTGGCGACACTGGCGGACGAGGTCGATCTGTCCAACGAGGGGCTGGCGGACGAGGTGCTCAGCCATCCCGAGAGCCGGCACCCGGCCGAGTCCTTTCATGCGGCGCTGTGCGTCGAGTTCGACTTCAGCCGCCGCGTGGGCTAGGCAGGCCGGGGACCTCGCCGGGACCCTGCTAAGTTCACCTCCGCCACATTGTGTCAAAACGGTGCAGGCAATTTTCTTAGCCTGCAAGCCGCTGGGAACGCAGCGTGTTTTTATGTCCAATAATATCCATAATGTCTAATATAGAGCCGCCGGCGCCTTAAATGCTGCTAATTTTTGTCATCACCCTCTGGACATTATGTCTATATATGCCCAGCTGTGTGGGATCGGCGGGTTTGCCGCCGCCCGATCTTTCTCATGGTGAAGAGCGCTTCGACCGGCGGGCTCAGTCGACCTTGATGTTCACCTCTTTCACCAGCTTGCCGAACTTGGCGTAGTCGCTGGTGATCCTCCTGGCGAAGTCCTCGCGGCTGGAGATGTAGGGCTCGAGCCCGCCGGCCTTGTTGTACTTCTCCTTGAGATCCGGCTGGGCCAGAGCCCTTGAGGTCTCGGCATGCAGCCTGGCCAGCACCGGCTCGGGCGTGCCGGCGGGCGCGAAGAGTGCGAGCCAGATGCTGTTGCTGTAGCCGGGATAGAACTCGCCGATGGCCGGCAGCTCCGGGAAGCTGGCGGAGCGTTTCTCGCCGGTGACGGCGAGGGCCCTGAGATTGCCGGCGCGGATCTGGGGTGCGGTCGAGGAGCCGGCGAACATGGCCGCGACCTCGCCGGCCACCGTGGCGGTGGTCGCCGGCGCGCCGCCGCGATAGGGCACATGGACGAGATCGATACCGGCGCGCTGCTTGAGCATCTCCATCGACAGGTGATGCTGGCTGCCGTTGCCGCCCGAGGCATAGGCGAGCGGCGGCTGGACCTTGCGGGCATGCTCGATGAACTCGGCGAAGCTGTGCACCGGCAGCTTCGGGTTGACCGAGAGCACGAACTCGTTGGCCGCCACGGTCGCCACGGGCACCAGGTCCTTCATCGGGTCGACCGAGCTCGCCGGATAGAGATGCGGGTTGATCACCACCTGGCTGTCGGCGATCAGGGCGAGCGTGTAGCCGTCGGCCGGCGCCTTGGCCAGCATCTCCACGGCAATGACGCCGTTCGAGCCGGCGCGGTTTTCGACGACGATTGGCTGGCCGAGCGCCTCGTTCAGCTTCTCGCCCAGGATGCGCGCCGCAATATCAGGCGCGCCGCCGGGCGGGATGGGGATCAGGATCTTGATCGGCCGCACCGGATACTGCTGGGCGGCGGCTGGCAGCGCGCTGAGCGCGAGACCGGCGAGCAGCAGGAATGCAAAGGACCTGGAGAATCGCCTCATGACCGTTTCCTCCTGTCAGACCTTGAAGCGGGTCTGGACTTCCGGCGCGAAGAGTTCCTCGACGCTCACCTTACGATGGCTGACACCTTGCTCGTAGGCGTATTGGCAGAAGGCTTCGAGCGTGGTGCGGTTGGCCTCGATGCCATAGGGCCAGAAGTCCTGGCCCAGCAGCTCGCGCGACAGCTGCGTGTGCTCGGCCATCCAGGGGATCGGATAGTAGGAGGCCGTGATGTCGGTGAGGCGGGCGAGGCTGCGGTTCTTGGCCGTTTCGAAGGCCTTGAACAGGTTCATGGCGATCCAGCGATGCTGCTCGTAGGTCTCGCGGCGCAGCGCCACGACATGCATGATCGGGTAGATGCCGGTCTTCCTCCAGTAGGGCAGTTCGACGGCGCGGTAGTCGTCGAACAGGCGCCGGATGCGCTTGTCGCCGGCAGAAAAGGGGGCGGGCGGCCGGGCCGAGAGGATGGCGTCGATCTCGCCCTGCAGCAGCATCTCGGACAGGGTCTTGTCGCGCACCACGGTGAGCCGCAGCCCTTCGGGCAGCTTGAGCACGACCTTCTCCACGCGTCCGGCCTCGTTGACCCCGCCTTGGTGCCAGTGCACCGATTTGAGCTCGACGCCGTGCTCGTGGGCCAGCATGCCGCGCGAATAGAGCGAGGCGGTCTGGGCCCATTCCGGCAGGCCGATGCGCTTGCCGGCCAGGTGCTCGGGCGCCGTGATCCTGCTGTCGCTGCGCACGTAGATCGAGGAGTGGCGGAAGACGCGCGAGGGAAAGACCGGGATGGCGATGAAGCCGCGGTCGTCCTGGGAGGCGAGGGAGATCACCTTGCCGAAGGACATTTCCGAGACGTCCCATTCGCGGAACTTGGTGAAGCGGTAGAAGATCTCCTCGATCGGCAGGGGCAGGACCGTCAGGTCGATGCCTTCCGCCCGCACCGACCCGTCCAGCAGGTCACGCACGTGGTCGTAGGGGCCGATAGCTATCGTCAGTGGAAGATTGGGCATGGTCCAGAACCTGTGATGAGCGCGAGAACGAGACTAACAGCATTGCCGGAGGCGCAAAATACGGCAGCCAGGCTTCGGCTCACGACGTTCGAAGCGGTCCGGCCACCCGCCTAAGAGGCTGATCGGGCGCCTGTTTGCCGCCGATTGGCACTCTTCCATGGGTAGTGCTGCAGCGCGGCTATAGGGGATTTCCTGACTTGATCTACGGCGGTATTTGCCCAGATAAAATGACCGTGGCTGTCACTGTTTTTCTACGGTCGGAGGCTAGGGTACCGAAGGTACGCGGTCTCCGACACAGGTTCGCCAGGCGGGCGACATGAGGGGCGACATGGAACCCATTGCACTCTACCTGATCGATCGCAGCACGCTGTTCCGGGACGGCATCAAGGCCCTCCTCGGTGAAGCCGGGTTCGTGGTCCGCCGTGAGGCGCGGCATCTCCAGGAGATGCTGGCGCAGCCCGAGGACGCCGCCGCGCCGCACGTCATTCTCTCCGATCTCACCATGGGGGACCCGCTCTTCGGGCGCCACCTGCTCACGCTGCGTGAGCGCTTCCCCGAGGTGCGCATCGTCATCCTGACCGACGAGATCAGCCCCGAGCGCCTCGGCGCCGCCCTCGAGGCCGGAGCCGACGGCTATCTGCTCAAGGACATCTCGGTCGAGGCTCTGCAGCAATCGCTGCGCCTGGTCATGCTGGGCGAGAAGGTCATGCCGGCCGGAATCAGCCAGCCTGCGGCCGACACGCGAGGCATCGAGCTCAAGCGCAAGTCGCACCAGGCGATCCTGTCGAAGATGTCCGGCCGCGAGGCCGAAGTCCTCAAATACCTGCTTCAGGGCCTGTCGAACAAAGCCATCGGCAACGAGCTCAAGATCTCCGAGGGCACCGTGAAGGTGCACCTCAAGGGCATCCTCAAGAAGATCAACGTCCGCAACCGCACCCAGGCCGTGATCTGGGCCATGGTCAACGGCATCTCGACGTCGCTGGCCGCGGTGCCGTCCAGCGGCAGCGCCGCGGCCGCGGCCGCGCGCTCGGGTATCGTCGCTCCCGCGCGTCCGGGGCCGCCGCGCGCGGTGGGACCGGCCAGCCCGAGCACCGGCAAACCGGGGGTGCGGGTTCTGATCGTCGAGGACGAGCTCCTGGTGTCGATGTATATCGAGCAGACGGTGCGCGATCTCGGCTACGAGGTGATCGGCTCGGCCGGAACCCTGGCCGACGCCAAGCGGCTGTTCGAGGCGGCAACCTTCGACGTGGCCATCCTGGACGTGCGGCTGCGCCAGGGCGAGCTCATCTACCCGGCGATCGATATCCTGCGTGACCGCCGCATCCCCTTCGTCTTCATCACCGGCTACGGCGCCGATGGCGTGGAGCGGCAGTTCGGCCAGCATCCGGTGCTGAAGAAGCCGTTCTCGCAGCGCGAGCTGCAGCGCTGCCTGGAGAACGTCGTCGAGGTCCACTAAGCGCGAGACCGGCACTCCCGCCTCTCAGGCGGCGCTCACCCGGGCGGGCTCTCGCACCCGCTGACAGTAGAAGACAGCCACTGCGGTGCGGTTGGGCATCCCCAGCTTGCTGATGATCGAGCGCACGATCGACTTGGCGCGGCTGACCGGCATGCTCAGAAGCTGGGCAATGCGGCTGTTCGAGGCACCGTCACCGACCAGCGTGAGCACCGTTCGCTCTTCGTCGTTCAGGGAGCCGAGGGAGTCGACGCGGATCCCGTCCGAGCGGATGTGGCGCAGCAGACGGTCGGGGATGACGATCAGCCCTTCCAGCGACAATTCGATCACTTCGGGAAGATTGCGCGCCGCGTCTTCGAGCAGGATCACGCGCTGCTCGGGCGCCATCACGCTCAGGCCGTGCAGCAGCTGGTCCTCGCGCATGAGCACGATGACCGGCGGCTTCGTGGTGGCGAGACGCCGGCCGATGCTGCGCGCCCGCCTTGCTTCGGCGATCAGCTCGCGCGCTCCCAGCAGGACCATGTCGGCTCCCGCCATGTCAGCCTGCCGGCGATTGAAGATGGCGGACGAGCAGACACCGCCGACCACGTAGCGTGATGCCTGCAGCGCTTCCCGAAGCAGCGAAGCCAGCTTCTTGTCGCGGGTGACGATCAGGACTCGACGCGCGCCATTCATCATCTTGTGAATATTCCCTCGCGGATGACGCCGCGACAGCGCGCAAACGGCCATCGACACGCGGCGTTTGGGCCGGCAGAGCGACGCGATGGGAAGCCGAGTGGCGAAGAGCGTCCCCGAGGGGGCTACCCCGGGCGACCATGAGCTCCCTACCCGTCTGTGTCCCTTCTATCCGGGCAGGTCGGTCACATGTTCTCGAGTGAACGCGATATCAGCTTCCTGCAGACACATCGCTGACACGTTTTGCGGCGCAGTTTCGTTCAAGAAATCCGCAGTCTCCGTTTCCCTCCCACCGGAGCCTCGGAACGGGGGATGGGGTTGGCCCATCCCCCGGCTTGATTCTCTTCCAGCGAATACAGACGCCCGATGTGCGGTAACGCACAGCGCGATACGGATGTTTGCCTTATTGCCGCGTTTGGAACGTTTTTGTCACCGACTCGTTATGGCGCGGGGTCAAGCTCGGCCCATGTCTAGCCCACGCTGTTGACACTTATTCATACGGACGTTTAACCATGCACTACGCCGATGCCGATGCCCGAGCGGCGCGCATTCTGGTCGTCGAGGATGACTCGATCCTGCGGATGTTCATCGCCGACGGGCTGCGCGAAGTCGGTTACCGGGTCGAAGCCGTCGCCACCGCGGCCGAGGCCTTGGGCAAGCTCAACAGCAATGAGGAAGGCTTCGCCGGTGCGGTGATCGACTACGGACTGCCGGATCGCCGCGGCGATGTGCTTGCAGCCGAGATCCGCAAGATCGATGACGATCTCCCGATGGTCATCGCCAGCGGCTATCATGAGGAGATGCTGCGGGGCCGTTTCTCTCCGGATGGCCGGACCGTGCTGCTCTCGAAACCTTACAATGGTCGCCAGCTGCGCACGGCGCTCGACAAGCTCGGCGTCTCGCCTGTCGAGCAGTAAAGCCGACCCCATTTCCGTGCGCCTCATGCCCGGCGGTACTCCGCCGTGGCGTCTCTTGCCGGCTTGAATTTCGAAGTTGTGATCATTGTGTGAGCCGCGCGTCAGTCGGTTGTCACAGCATTCTGATACCCCTTAGGTCGTACTCAGCATTTTTGCTCTTTAACCTAAAGCGCGTGGAAACAATCTCTCGGATAGTTCCAACGCCTACGCTGGACCTCACCCGTGGCGATCTTTCGGGCGTTGAAGGGTCGTCGCGCCAAGCAGCAAGGGATAGTCCATGACACCGTTCATCGTTCTGGTTGTCGAGCGTAGCCGCCTCTTCCGGGAAGGCATCAAGCGTATCTTCCAGGACTCGCCGTTTGATGTCCGCCGGGAGGCCTGCGATTTCGATGAACTCCTGGGTGTCCATTCCGACGACACGCCGCCCGACCTGGTGCTCACGGACCTCGGGGACAACGGGGCGCAGTTCGTCGAGCAGATGGCGACGCTGCGCAGCCGCTATCCCAGCGTCCGGGTCGTGGTCCTGACGGACCGGATCTCGAGCAACAGCCTGGCCGCGGCCCTCGACGCGACCGTGGATGGCTATCTGCTGAAGGACATGTCGGCGGACGCCCTGCAGCAGTCGTTGCGCCTTGTCATGCTCGGCGAGAAGGTTTTTCCCACGGGACTTGCCCATCTTCTGATTGCCGGCCGCCTCAAGGACCCCAACCGTCCGGCGGGCCGCCTGGGCCAGCTGAACACCCCGGGCCTCTCGTACCGGGAGGTCGAGATCCTCGGCTGCCTGCTGAACGGCATGTCCAACAAGGTCATCGCCAACCAGCTCCGCATTTCCGAAGGCACGGTCAAAGTCCATCTCAAGGGCATCCTCAAGAAGATCAACGTGCGCAACCGCACCCAGGCCGCGATCTGGGCCATCAACAACGGCATCCACCAGGGCGGCAATGAGGCTCTCAAGAGCTTCGCCCGGCCCTACTGACGCGAGGATCCGGAGACCGGGCCGCAGACGGCACCCAGGAACGGGGACCGACCCGGCACCGTTATCTTCCGGGTCTTACTGGCCAATCTCTGACGGGCTCTGCGCATGTTGAAGCTTCGGGGCGGGCATGTCGGTATCCCGCGCTTCGCATGGCGAGACGCTCCAGCGAGCGCCTTTCTCCTGAGCAGCCACCGGCGCGCCCGCGAGGCCCTGGACCTCGCCCTGGCGATCGGTGCTCCGGGCTACAACGTCTTCGTCCTGGGCGAGGATCGCACCGGCCGCATGACGGCCACCATGACCTATCTTCGCTCCCTGCGGCGCGAGCCGCCGGACGGCGCGAGCGACTGGATCTACCTCTACAATTTCCACGACGAGGCGGCACCGCGGGCCTTCCGGCTCGCTGCGGGCGACGGAAGGCGTTTCGTCGATACCATGGACAAGTTCCTCTGGCGGACCCGCACCATGCTGCAGGCCGCGCTCAACAGCAAAGGGCATCGTGCACGCGTCAATGCGCTCTACCGCGACGTTGACGCCCGCCTGGCCTCCGCCCGCCGTCGCCGCCGGGATCGTGGCGAGCCGGGCCGTCCGGCTGGAGCACCGGACGCCACGCTCGATCGCATCGAGCGCGAGACGGCACAGCTGCGCACGGCCGCCGACGAGCGGCGCGAGGCGCTCGACCGGCAGACCCTGACGACCATCCTCGACGACGAGTTCCCGCCGTTGCTCGCGGGCTTCTCGGCCTACGCCGAGCTGCGGGAGTGGCTTGGTGAATTCCGCACCGATATTCTCGCGAATCTCGATGTGCTGGCCGCCGAGCCGGAGAAGGAGTCGGAGGACGACGCCGCCACGAGATTTCTCGAGCGCTATCTCGTGAATCTTCTCGTCGACCACGCACCGACCGACGAGGGCGTCGTCGTCGAGGCAAACCCGACCTATGACAATCTCTTCGGGCGCATCGAATACAAGCGGATTGAAGGCATCGCCGAGACGAGCTTTCTGCTGATTCGGCCGGGCGCGCTTCATCGCGCGAATGGCGGCATCCTCGTCCTGCGAGCCGAGTCGCTGACTCGTGACGAGATGGCCTGGCGCTTCCTCAAGGCGGCGCTGCGCGATCGTGAGATCCGCATCGAGGAACTGCATCGTGTCGGCTCGATGCCGATCACCGGCCTGCCCAAACCTCAGTCCATCCCGCTCGACGTCAAGGTGGTCATCGTCGGCTCCCGCGAGAGCTATTTCCGTTTCTTTGCTGAAGACACCGAGTTTCATCCCGCGGATTCAACACGCCAGTGCATAGAGATTTAGGAGCCAGCGAGGGAGTCAAAAACCTCTTGCGGTGAACGGAAGCCGAGGGACTTTCGAGGCCTTGCGTTGAGCAAACGTTCGACCCTGGCAACTTCGGCATTGGA
>SXGR01301923.1_pt1 | contig 11215 bp, 9 predicted proteins | sample 3174711 | NCBI WGS metagenome assembly SXGR01 (sample SAMN11356860, study PRJNA531348) | freshwater metagenome | isolation source: freshwater sample F1-60 | place: China: Fuxian Lake, Yuxi | collected 2017-12-25
ACCCGTGAAGCCCGTCGCCGCCTGACCACTCCGGCGCCAGTCGCGACCCCGCGCTCACTTCCTGGCTGACCGCTCCTTTTCACTATGTCCCTTCGCACACTCCTCAAGCACACGGCACTCGGCCGGCTGCTGCTCATTCCGTTCCGGTTCCTCTTCATCGCCCTGCCGGTCTGGCTCCGGCAATTCGCCGCCATGCTCCAGTGGGCGTTCACCTCCAAGGAACATTACAACCACACGTATCACCTCACGGAGCTCAACCTCAACTACCTCGCCAGCTACGTCGCCGTCATCTCCGGCCATCCCGTCGCGCAAATTGCCGGCTACATCCGCGAACTTGAAGCCGACCACGACCTCCGTCGCGTACTGATCGAACGCACTCTCGCCAGCCCTGATCGGCACAACTCCGATCTCGAACCGCGCTACGGCCGCCGCCTGGGATGGTATGCGCTAGTGCGTGCGACCAAGCCCAAGGTCATCGTCGAAACCGGTGTCGATCGCGGCCTCGGCACCGCCGTCCTCGCGGCGGCCCTGATGCGCAACGCGAAGGAAGGTCACCCCGGCCTCGTCTATGCCACGGACATCATCCCCGACTGCGGCCATCTCTTCGCCGAGCCTTACAAGTCGTTTGGGCGGATCTTGATTGGTGACTCGGTGGAGCTGCTGAAGAAGTTTCCGGAGCCGGTGGACATTTTCCTGCACGACAGCGATCACCGGCCGGAATACGAGTGGGCGGAGTTCATGGCCATCGAGCCGAGGTTGCATCCCGCGAGCATCGTCATGAGCGACAACTCGCAGCAGACCGCGAAGATGTTCGAGTTCGCCGCGCGCATCGGGAAGAGTTTCCTCTACTTCCAGGACCAACCCCGCGACCACTGGTGGCCCGGCGACGGCATCGGCGCGGCGTTCGTTCCCGGAGCAAAGACGTTCTTCCCGGATCGCAAGAGCGGTGCCTGACTTACTTTGCTTGCGGCACCCGTTCCATCTCGAACCACCCGCGATCGTACTGCGAATCGTAGCTGGACCTGAACTGCCCGTTCGTCACGCCGCCTGCGTAGCGATAAACGCCAGCCAGCCAGCCCAGGTTCGCCGCGCCAGCGAACTGCCAGGCGTCGCCCTGATCCGTGACCGACAGCGGCACCGCGTATTGAAACGTCAGGCGCAACAGCCCCTTGCGATATCGCGCGTGATACCGCGCCTCGAACACACCGTTCGTCAACGGGCGTATCAAACACCGGAGCGCATCCGTGTGTCCGTTGACATCGCTCCGCCACGTCCCGGCCCAGCGCCCGGCGATTGAGCGAGTCGCGTCGCCCGCCTTTGCTGCCGCGCGCCAGTCCTTCTCGAAACGCGAGCACCCCGCGAGCGTCGCCACGCCCAAGCACAGGAGAAAGATTCTGAATGACCACGCGCAGCGGGAACCGAATGGGTTTCGCGTGAAGCAGCTAGGAGCGCGAAGGTGAGACGTATTGTTCCGAGGCCGATCGACAGCCTGGCTTGCGAGAACAGCAATGCCTCCGGTTTCTTTGTCTCCTTCGCGTCCTTCGCCTCTTCGCGCGACTCGTTCTGGGTTCTTTGTGAATGGTTCCGTCTTCATCTTCATCCGTTCGACTTCAACCACCCGGCCAGAAAATCAGCAAGTTCGCGCTTGCCCGAGACTTCCTCCACGCGATCCGGTGGCGAACACACACCGAAGCCGCCGCCCCACGCGCGGCCGTTCACCACGCAAGCGTCCGTTCCGTTCTCGCGCAACTGCCGCCATGCCTTCGCGAGCGTGGAATCACGGTCACCCTCCAGCTCGTACTTCCAGCCGACGAGTTTCGCCGCCGGAAACAGACCGCGCAGCCTCTGAATCACCTTTGCCGCCGGTTCGAGATGCAGCGTCAAACCGCCTGCGCGGCTGTCCACCTTCGCTCCCGACACTGGCGTACCATCCGCCGCGTGGGTCGCCCGCACCTTGAAATCGCACAACGCCGCCGCGTGAAACACCGCCCCCACAGGCATCGCTTCCGCCAGCGCTGCGAGTTGCGCGAGCAAATCCTCGTTCGTCGTGAACGGTAGATGCCGACAATCCACCAGCGGCAACGCAGTCGTCGCCGAGACCCCGCGCAGGCAATGCACACCGTGCCCCGCTTCCGCCAGCACGTTCGACAGCAGCACGCCAAGCTCTCCCGTTGAGAAATTCGTCAGCCGCCGCACCTCATCGATCGGTTCGTAGCTCGGCCCCGCCGTGACGATCACGTTCATCGTTCCAAGTTTTCTTCCGCCGTCGCGTTCCAATCCGTCATCCGATGCGTCGGCTGCGGTTTGCCCGGTTGAAAAAATTCCAGATGCTCCAGCCGCGCCGTGACCGCCCGGCCCGCGCCGAACACCGCGCCCAGGCTCCCTTCCAGTGCCCCCCGCAACACCTCAGCCGGTGCCTCCGCGCGCACATTCAAAATCAACTCCGCTACCTCCACCTCGTCCTCCAGTTCCTGCGACAACTCCGCCACAAAATCATTCCGCACCAGATTGATCACCGCCAACCCGCCCATGCCGCCGACCGGATCCAGCGTCATTTTCAAATGCGCGATCTCCGCTCCCGCCGAGCGCAGGCGCTGTTGCAATTCCCCCGCCAGCGTCCGCAGAGCCGCGTTCCCGTCGAACCCCGTCGCTCCGCGCAACCTCACCGTCGCGTTCAACCACCCGAGCAACGCCTCACCATCCGCGTAAACTTCGTAATCCACCGCCATCGCCAGACGCCGCCCTGCGGCCGTGTTCAAGATCGCCTCGAACCATTCCTCCAACCCCGCGCCGCTGCGTGCCGAAACCTCGAACACCACGCGCCCCGGAAACTCCGTCTCCAGGGCTCCGCGCAACCGCGCCAGTTCCTCCGCTGGCACAAGGTCACACTTGTTGATCACGATGAAGTCCGACTCCTCAAGTTGCTTGCGATAAATGTAAGCCACCTTCTCCGAAAAGCGTCCGCCCTCCGCCAGTCCGAGAACCCGCGCCGCCCGCACCGGATCCACCAGCACGCTCAACGGTGCGATCGCAAAGGCCTCCCCATAAATCCGTCGCAACGGATAACTCACCGTCGCGACCAGATCCGTGCAACTCCCCACCGGCTCTGCGATGAACACTTCCGGCCGCGACGTTGCAGACAACTTTCCCGCCGCCTCCACCAGGGAGTTGAACCGGCAACAGAAACAGCCGCCTGCGATCTCCTCCACTGGAAACCCGTGCGACGCCAGCATCGCCGTATCCACCAACTGGCTCCCCTGATCATTCGTGATTAACCCCACCCGCAGCCCGCGCTCATTCAGATACCGCGCCAACCGGCTTACCGCCGTCGTCTTCCCCGCCCCGAGGAACCCGCCGATCATGATGTAACGCGCCGCCGCGTTTGCCGCAGGATGTTCATCATTCATAAGATCTCTTTCCCCTTCTGCTCGGCTAGAATCCGATCGATCGCCTTGTCCAACAGATCGCGATACGTGTGAACGTCCATCGCCCTCGCATCGGGCGACCCCTCCGCTTCATACAGCCACCCCGCACCAAACGGATCCTTGGAAATGCGAGTGATGTTCTCCTTCAGCCCGCCATTCGCCTCCGCGAACGACCCCTCCACCACACAATACAAATCCGAGATCGCCTTGAAGCCCTCCACCCACCCGATGATCTCCCCGCACCGCACCGACGCGCCCGGCTGGACATCAACCGCCTGATCCACCATCTCGCCGAGCATCCGCGTCGCGAACTTCGTCAACCCGACCCGCCAGCGGCCCTCTACTGTGCGCGCCAGCCACGCGTGCGACGGGAGATAGAGATAATCCACCGGCAACTGGGTCGCGAAATGCGACCGTTTGTAATGCAACGTTTTGAGCGGCGACGAATCCATGAATCGTCCGGCGACGATATGAGCCGTCCTCGGAAATGGAAAGTGCGCACTTCCCGGTTGGCTGGAGACTGGGGATGCTTTGGCTGGTGCTCCTGAATTTGAGGTTCGACAGGGTGCGGGAACTTTGCGAAGGAAGCGCGCTTCAAACACGCCGCTGTTGGGCGGCTTAATCATGAAATCAATCGGAACAGTTTATCTTGTGGGCGCAGGTCCCGGCGACGCCGGCCTGCTGACGTTGCGCGGCGCGGAGTTGCTCGGGCGCGCGGACGTGGTGGTGTACGACGCGCTGGTGAACGCCGACTTGCTGCGGCTTGCGCCTGCTGGGGCGGAGTTCATCTACGGCGGCAAGCGCGCCAAGGATCACGCCATCCCGCAGGAGGAGTTGAACCAGTTGCTCGTGGCGAAGGCGAAGGACGGCAAATGCGTCGTGCGCCTCAAGGGAGGCGACCCGTATGTCTTCGGTCGTGGCGGCGAGGAGGCGGAGGAGCTCGCGGCGGCCGGCGTTCCGTTCGAAGTGGTGCCCGGCATTTCGTCCATCGTGGCGGCCCCCAACTACGCGGGCATTCCGCTGACGCACCGGGATCATTGTTCGAGCTTCACGGTTCTCACCGGGCACGAAGATCCTACGAAGGCCGAGACGGCGTTGGATTTCGCCCAACTCGCCGCGTCGTCCGGCACCAAGGTCGTTCTCATGGGCGTGGAGCGCATCCGGCAGATCGCCGAGTCGCTTGTCGCGCACGGGATGGATCGGAAGACGCCGGTGGGGATGATCCGCTGGGGCACGACGGGCCGGCAGGAGGTCATCACCGGAACGCTGGCAACGATTGCGGACATCGTCGCGGAGAAGAAGTTTGCCGCGCCGGCGGTCACGATCATTGGCGGTGTGGTGACGTTACGTGAGAAGCTGAACTGGTTCGAGCGGCGGCCGTTGTTCGGCCGGCGAATCGTGGTCACGCGCACGCGGGAACAGGCCAGCCAGTTGTCGCGGCAGTTGATCGATCTGGGCGCGGAGGTGCTGGAGATTCCGACGATCAAGATCGTCGCGCCGGATGAGAAGCTGCCGGTGGTCGAGGCGTTGCAAGGCATCGGCGAGTACAATTGGATCGTGTTCACAAGCCCGAACGGCGTGACCAGTTTCTTTGACAGTTTTTCCAAGGCGTATGACGACATTCGCGCGCTCGGCAATGTCCGGTTCGCCGCAGTGGGGCCGGCGACCGCGGCCAAGTTAACGGAGCTTCGCCTACGGGTGGACGTGATGCCGGAGCAGTACATCGCGGCGAAGGTGGCTGGCGCACTGAACAAGTTCGAGAGCATGGAGAATCTCCGTGTGCTGCTGCCGCGCGCGCAGGTTGCGAACCCTGAACTGCCCAAGGCGCTCGAGGAACTCGGGGGTATCGTCGATGACGTGGCGTTCTACAAGACGGTGCCCGAGACGGAGGACGTGACGGGTGCAGCGGCGCGATTGATCGAAGGCGGCGCGGACTGGGTGACGTTCACAAGCAGTTCGACGGTCGAGAATTTCCACGCGCGCTTCAACCTGCCGGAACTCCGGCGAAAGTTTCCGTCGATGCGGCTGGCGAGCATCGGGCCGGAAACATCGAAGGCGATCGAAGCGCTTGGCCTGAAGCCCGATCTCGAAGCAAGAACGCATACGATCGACGGGTTGGTGCAGGCGTTGCAAAAGGCGGCGAAACGGTAACGGCCCGAAGCTCATCCCATGTCACCCAAACTCGTCAGCGTCCTCGGGCTCTTGGTGTTGATTGCGGTGGCGTGGGTGTGTTCGACAAATCGACGGCGGTTCCCGTGGCGCACGGTGCTAGCGGGGCTGGGGCTGCAATTCGCGATCGCGATGTTCATCCTCACCACGGCGGCCGGACGAAAAGTTTTCGAGGCGGCTCAGAGCGCGTTCAGCGCGTTGCTCGGTTGCGCGGCCAAGGGAGCGGAACTGGTCTTCGGCCCGCTCGCGAACGTCGGGTTGCTGAATGAAAAGCTCGGGCCGGGGAACGGGTTCATCTTCCTGGTGACCGTGTCGGCGACGATCATCTTCGTCTCGGCGCTGTCGGCGTTTCTGTATCATTACGGCATTCTCCAACGGGTCGTGCGCGCGGCGGCTTGGGTCATGCAACGATTGATGGGGGCCAGTGGGAGCGAGAGCCTCGCGGCGGCGGCAAACATTTTCATGGGCCAGACGGAAGCCCCGCTCGTTATCAAGCCGTATCTCGAACGCATGACGGCGAGCGAGTTGATGGCCTTGATGGTTGGCGGAATGGCGACGATCGCGGGCGGCGTGCTTGCGGCGTATGTCGGCTTCGGCATCTCGGCGGGGCATTTGTTGACGGCATCGGTGATGAGCGCGCCGGCGGCGATTCTGGTGGCGAAGATTCTTCTGCCGGAGACCGAGGTGAGCGAGACGGCTGCGGGTGCCTCTGCCCGGGTGCCGCGCGAGACCCACAACGGCATCGAGGCGTTGTGCCGCGGGGCAGGGGATGGCGTGATGCTCGCGATCAATGTGATGGCGATGTTGATCGCCTTCGTCGCGGTGGTCGCGCTGGCGAACCTCTTGCTGGCGGGCGCGCAGTCGCTTATGGGCGTTGCACAACCGGTAAAGCTGGAGACGATCTTCGGCTGGTTGAACGCGCCGTTTGCGTGGCTGATCGGTGTCCCGGCGAAGGACTGTCTCGTCGTGGGACAAGTGCTCGGTGAGCGGATGGTGTTGAACGAGTTCGTGGGCTACCTGACCTTGAGCGCGCAGGCGGACAAGCTCGATCCTCGTAGCGTCACGCTGGCGACGTATGCGCTGTGCGGCTTTGCGAACTTCAGCAGCATCGCGATTCAGATTGGCGGCATTGGGGCGCTCGCTCCGGGGCGCCGGAAGGATCTCGCGCGGTTGGGATTGCGGGCGATGGTGGGCGGGTTGATCGCGTGTTATCTCACGGCGACAATCGTCGGAATCTTGATTTGAATTTCGTCGAAACCGGGGTTTCCCCGGTGTCGGAATTGGTGGGGAGGGTCGCTTGCAGAGCGTGTCCAGCGGGTGTCTAGTCCGTTCAGTAGCCGGAAACGGCTGAATAACGAAAGGCAGTTTATGAACGACGCCCAAAGCAAACATGCAGCGAACCACATCCCGCTGGTCTATCTGGTGGATGACGAGCCGTTGTTGCTGGATCTGGCGGAGGCCACGCTCGCATCACCGGCCTACAAGCTGAAGAAGTTCCTCGATCCCGAGCGCGCGCTGGCGGACTTCATGCAGGCCCGGACGAAGCCGGCCTTGCTCATCACCGACTACTCGATGTGCAAGATGAACGGCCTCGAACTCGTCGAGCGTTGCCGGGCGCTGAAGCCGGACCTCAAGAGCATCATGGTCAGCGGTTCGGCTGGCGCGGAGATTTTGATGGGGTCCGACGTGAAGGTGGACCAATTCGTCGGCAAGCCGTATCACCCGGCGGATCTGGCGGGACTCGTCCGGCGCGTTCTTGGTCTGGAGAACGCGGCTTGACCGGCCGGGTTGCCTGGGGCCAGTTTGCGCCCCAAGAACTCATGGCTCCGGTGGTGAAAAAACTCGGCGTGCTGCTGTCCACTCCCCCGGACACGGTGCCTTTTCAGCAGGCGTTGGAGGCAATCTCTCTGGCTCTCGATCGCGGTGAACGCGTGTTCGCGTACTGCCTTGATGACGGCGTGGCTGGCATCAGTGATGCACGGCTTCAGGCGATGCGAGGACGTGGGTTGGTGCTTTATGGCTGCGCGTACGCTGCGCATCGACGGGGGATTTCCATCAACGAGCAGGCGGTGTTTGGCGGCCTTGGCGCGTTGGGCGATTTGTTCGCGGGCACGGACGAGTTTCTGGAGGGAGGCGTGGCCGGCCGTATGAAGCGACGCGTATTGATCGTCACGGAAGCGGACCCGCGCATCAGCGGCCGGGTGGCGGAGGCTGTCCGCGTTACTGCGGGTTTGGTCGCTCATCCTCAGCTTGATGTGCGGTTGGCGTTGTGCGGGCCGGCTTGTGCCGGGATGCGTGAAGACGTCTCAGAGTTGGTCGATGGCGATTTGATCGAACAATACCTGCCCGCGCTGATGCGAGAGCAGGGCAGGGTTCTCGCGGTTGGAAGCGTGGTGGAGATTTCCACCAGCGCGGATCGCATCGTGCGGTTGTGACGGGTGGTTACGGCGAGACGAGGCGGAAGAATCTGTTTGATGAGAAACCAGGCGGCACGAGCAAGCGGAGCCGGCGATCCGCCGGGATCGTCACGGTCTGGATGTCGAACCAGTCATGGAGATTGCTGGAGGATTGGAGGAGGTAGCGTTGACCGATCTCGCCACGAACTTCAATGATCGGCAGGGTCTGTCCGGGGTTGGGCAGGATCCGGAGGAACCCATCCACCTGCGCGGACTGAAGAATAGTTTCGTTGTTCCCCACCGCGAAGTAGCTGCCGTCCGCGTAGAGCACGGAGCGGAGGTCGTTGCCGCAGGCGGTCGGACGGCGGGTCCATTGCGCGCCGTTCGTCGAAGTGAAGACGGTGCCGTTGTCGCCGACGGCGATGAAGCGGCCGTTGGCGAAATGCACGTCGGAAAAATCTTCCCAAGCGGTCAGATCCACGCGGGTCCAACTCGTTCCGTTGGTGCTGTGGAAGGTGCGTCCGCCGTTAGCCACGATCACATGCACACCGTTTCCGTAGGCGATGCCGTGGAGATTCCGTCCGCCGCCGGGGCCGGAGTACCGCCAGGCGAAACCGTCGTGGGAGGAGATTGCCGTGCCGTCCTTGCCGACGGCGGTGAAACGATCGCCGGTCCAAGTGACGGCGTTCAGATCCGCCGAGGTCGGGATGATGGCATTCGGGCCGGGGAAGATTCCGGACACAAGGTTCGACCAGGTGATGCCGTCGCTTGAAACGGAGACGTTGCCTAGGTCGCCGACGGCGACGATGCGTTGACCGTTGTGCGCGAGGGAATAGAGGTTCCCGACAGGCTTCGCATTTGAGAATGGAGCGGCCCAGTTCAGTCCGTCGGAGGAAAGGATGAGCGTTGCCGGAGAGAGGGCGAGTTCGCTTTCGCCGATGGCGATGAAGTGATTCTTGAAGCGGGTGACGCTGCGGAGATTGTTCGGAGTGCCTGATTCGCGCCGGGTCCAGTCGCGGCCATCGGGTGAGGTGTAGATGAGTCCTCCGCTGCCGACGGTTACGAACAGTCCGTCCGCCCGCGTGATGGAACGAAGGTTCGCATCGGATCCGGGGTTGATGACGTTCCAGTCGCGGCCGTTCGTCGAGGTGCCGATGAAGCCGTATGGGCCGACCGCGACGAAGTGAGTGCCGTCGAATGCGAGCCCGAAGGCACCGTTCGTTCCGACGCCGGGCACGGACGTCCAGTCGCGCGCGTTGGCGGACAACTGGATGCCGTATCCGGCGGATGTCCGGTAGCCGGTACTGATCCACACGCCGTTTCCGTAGGCGAGGGCGTTGGGGTAGAATTCCCGGAACGGAATCGATTCGGTGGTCCAGTGCAGTCCGTCCGTCGAGATGTAGATGGACTGCGCATTTGACGTGAAGCCGACGTAGCGTTGGCCGTCGTGCGTGACCCAGAGCGTGCCATAGGGAATCGGGAAGTCTGTCGCGATCCAGTTCACGCCGTCATCGGAAGCGTAAAGCATCTGCCCGTTCAGTCCGGGCCCTTGTGCGGTGGCCAGAAAACGATCGCCAGCGAATTGCAGATTCGAAAGGTAAGCTAACCAGGGTGATCCGACCATGTCCTGAAATTCCCAGTCGATGCCGTTGGTGCTCACGACGACACCGGTGCGAATGACGGTACCATTGTTTGATGATTCCGTGGCCCGGGCGACGAAGCGGCCGTTGCCGAACACAGCAGAGCCCGCTCCGAGTTCCTGCGGCATCTGCCAGTCGATCCAGTCCACTCCGTTCGTGGAATGCTGGAGAACCCAGCCGGGGGCATAGGCGCTGGTGACGAAGACGCCGTTGCCGTAGCAGATGGAGTTCCGGTAGCCGGACTTGGTGGGATGCCGCGTGTCGAACCACTCCTGACGGTTGGTGGAAACTGCCACGCCGCGCTCGTATCCCACAGCAACGTGCCGGCCGTTGCCGTACGCGACTGCTATGAGGTGATCGCCTTGGGGCAACGGCCGCCGCCAGTGCCATTTCTCCAGCGGACCGATGGGTCGGACCTCAACGCGCGCGACCTGGCTGGTGACGGAGGCGACGTCGTTCCAGAAGATCACGCGGTAGTCGCCGGAGTCGTTCGTGCCGGCGTAGCGGAAGAAGAGGTTGTTGTTGGTGGCACCCGGAATATCGAACCCGTCGCGCTGCCATTGCGCCAGCACGGGAATGCCGTTCAAGACATTGGCGTAGATGGACAGTTGCTCGCCTTCGACAAGGCTCTGCGGCAACGGCTGGCTGTAAATCTGGGGAGCAACGAGATCAATCGTGAGCCGCGCGACGGCTGACGTGACGGCGCCGAGTTCGTTTATGGCGACGAGATGGTAGCCGCCGATCTGGTTCGAGAAACCGGCGCGGAACTGATGGTAGTAATTCGTCGCGTTCGGAATTGGCATCCCGTTGAAATACCACTGCAACGCCGCCGGCGGCGCCGAGGTGACGATGCACGCGAAGGAAATCCAGTGCCCCGCACTCGCATACTGATCCGTGGGTTGCACGACGATGCCGGGCGGATAAGTGATCAACTCCAGTCGCGCGACCTGGCTGGTGATGCTGCCGAGGAGATTGCTGGCGATAACTGAGTAGCCGCCGATGTGATTCGTGCTCGTGGTGAATACGGCGAGGTTTTCGTTGGTTTCGCCGGGGATCGGCACGTCGTTGAACAGCCATTGATACGACGGCGGCGGAGCGCCTGAAGCCTGCGCGAAGAAGTAGGCAGGCCAGCCGGCCTCGACCGTGTAGTCCTCCGGTTCCTGCTCGAAGAACGGCGGGGTGAACAGCACTGTGAGCCTTGCCGCGCGACTCGTAACGACACCGACGACGTTGCTTAGGACGACGTGATAGCGGCCTTGCTGCGCCGCCGAACTCGCAAATACGTGCAGCGTTTCGTTCGTCTCGCCGGGGATTGGCCTGCCGTTGAAGAACCACTGGAACGACGCCCGGGGCGCGCCTGGTAGGTAATCGATGTCGATGTAAGCCCAATGCCCCGCGTAAACCTGCTGATCCAGCGGCGTGTAATTGAGGATGTCGGGCGCTTCCTGCACGACTTCCAGTCGGGCGACTTCCGAGGTCACGACGCCGATGGGATGCGTGACCACGGCCCTGTAGTCCCCAGAGTCGGAGAACTGCGTGGGATTGAAGAAGATCGTGAGGTTGTTTTCGCCGGGGAGCGGGACAC
>SXGR01356962.1_pt1 | contig 11209 bp, 14 predicted proteins | sample 3174711 | NCBI WGS metagenome assembly SXGR01 (sample SAMN11356860, study PRJNA531348) | freshwater metagenome | isolation source: freshwater sample F1-60 | place: China: Fuxian Lake, Yuxi | collected 2017-12-25
ATGGTAATCTTTTTCCATTATTCACTCCATTTTTATACAGATATAGTAAAGTACTATTTAATCCTTTGGTATTTAATGTACCGTTTGAATTAGTAAAGACGGTTGTTAAAAGAGCGTCAACTTTCTTAGCTGAATTATTCTTAACAAATTTTATCAAGGATGTTAAATTTGGTATACCATTTTCCTTAAAGTCTTCTTCAAATTTAACACCAACATATCTAATTTGTTGTAGACTATCTGGTGGAAGTCTTTTTTTATTTTCTTGAGCTAATGCTGAACCAAAGCCTTTTCTCATACATTGTTCAGATGTACCCTTGCGTAAGTATAAATTTTCATTTTCGTAATAAGGGTAGTTTCTTTCTTTGGATCCACAGTAAACTGTTGGTATGTAACACTTCTTCACATCAAAAGACATTTATTTCATATACAAAAGAATTTCTTATTAACTTGTAAATGAGTATCTCTCAAAGCAAAATAAGGAATATTATACTCGATTTAGATAGTACTGTTATAAATTCGCTTCGTCCATGGGAAAAACAACCAAAAGGGTTTGTTTCTTATGAAATGAAAGATGATGATCAAATCGAATTTGTTGTCTATGAACGTCCTCATCTTCAAGAATTTCTTGACTTTTTATTCTCCAACTACCGAGTAGCTGTCTGGACGGCAGCCAGTAAAGATTATGCGATATTTATTATTGAGAATATCCTTCTCCAGAAGAAACCTGAAAGAAAGTTAGAATTCTTTTTGTTTGATTATCATGGAGATTTTTGTGAAGATTGTGGGAGGTCTCCAAAAGATTTACAATTGGTATACGATACCTTTTCAGGATTTACCAAAAACAATACAATCATTGTTGATGATTACGAAGAAGTTTACATGCCACAAATGTGTAATGCTTATCCGATTCCTCCATTTATTGTTAATCTTCCTCAGGCAAGTAAAGATATTGAACTTATCAAATTGATGAGAAGACTTTCTGAAGTTTCAATCAGTTCTGGGAAATGTCCAACAGACAATTTAGTTACTGAGAGTACACTTCAAAAAGCTTTAGCAAAAGCGAAAGCTGAAGCAAAAGCTGAAACGGAGAGAGCGGAAAGCTAAAGCGGAAAACTACTCATAAATGACTGAAGTACATGTTTATTATTCTCGTATTATACATGAGCTGTCACGCGAGCCTCTTAAAAGTAGGCAAAAACATTTAGCTCAGTTGTATTTGGTTCAGGGTTGTAAAACAGCAAACAAAAAGTTAATTGATATTGCGATATCTTTTGGAGCAAATCTACTTTTATGTGATAAAAATGGTGTTTCTCCTATTCAAATATTGAAAGAAAAGGAAGCACAGGGTAAAAAATAATAACACGAGTGTTGTTATTAATTATTGTGTGAATAAAATGTCTCGAATACAAAATATCGGAGAAAACTATGAAAAGCTCATATCATATGAAAATTATAATCAGAAGATGTATCGTCTGTATAGTTGGATGAATGTATCGACGGGAAGCACGGGATCGACGGGAAGTACGGGATCGACTGGATCGACTGGAAGCACTGGAAGCACTGGATCGACGGGATCGACGGGAAGCACTGGAAGCACTGGATCGACGGGATCGACGGGAAGCACTGGATCGACGGGATCGACGGGAAGCACTGGATCGACGGGATCGACTGGATCGACGGGAAGTACTGGATCGACTGGATCGACTGGAAGTACTGGATCGACGGGAAGCACCGGTGAAATCAATACATTTGGAAGTAATGGTGTTAAATTAAGAGGTTATGTTTCAAATCTCTTAACATTAGAACCTCAAGCAATAATTATCACATTTCCATTTATTATTAACATTTCTAACTCGACTTATAATGTAAAAATATTTGATACAAATACACAACTTTTTAAAGGAGAATATGAAATCCGCGTCTTTGATCGTACTGTATCCGATGATAAGGTACAAGTGACTGTATCTGTTTATCCTTCAAAATGTTCTATCAATTTATACGATATTGTTGAGATTATAACCGATTCAAATATGACATGGACTCCGGTATATTCGACTCTTGTTAGTATTCCAAGAATATTTAATGGAGATCCTTTACCAAGAGTATATGGAATTGATACTTTTGTCGGGTTTATATATGTCCGAAAACCCCAAAATTCATTTTCACCAATGTATACTATATCAGGTGAAATGATAACACCTATTGAATTTATTTCACCCTTTATTGCTAGATACACACCTATACCAGGTGATTTTCAAGCAGATGGCTTCAGTGTAGCTGTCAACCGTATCGAAGAACCAGCACCTGATCTTATCGATCCGAACTTACCGATAATAACTCCTGTCGATCCGAATGCTCCAATCGATCCGAATGGTCCTTTTGGAACGACATTAAGAGGTTTAATTATGAATGTCGATGGGAACAATTTGACTTTGAACTGTTTCTTCTCTATTCCTTCTCAAGGTATGAAACTCGAAGTATTTGATAAAGACGATAATACCTCAAAGGGTAAATATACCGTTTACAGTGTTCATGATATCTCTCCAGTCAGTAAACTGTACACTCAAGAACTCCAAGTCATGGTCTTGCCACCTCCTTGTGATGTTGATAGCGGTGATATCTTCCAGTTCATAGCAAACGCAAGTTCCGTCTGGCTGGCTCCTCCACCTGTACCATTCCCAGTTGTTTACGGGTTTATTGACGATGATGACAACTCAACAGTTGTCAGTGCGTTGTTCTTTCAACCGATCCAAGAAGGTAAGGAATTCTCAGTTATACGTGCTTACGACGACAATAATGTATTTACAAATGAAAATTATCCTATTACGAACTACTCAAGAGTTTCTCTTTTCAGATCGACATTCAATTTCAACCCTTCGATTTTCCCAACTTCTACATCAGTGTTTTGGAGTAATGAAATAGTTGATACGCCACCACCTCCACCACCTCCTATTCCAACTCCTCCATCATCCTTAACAGGACCATCAGGAACAGTCTTAAGGGGATTTGTTCAGAGTAAGACTTCAAACACTTTAACTCTTCGAAGCTACTTTGCCTTCCCATTGTACACATCAACAATTAATATCATAAACAAGGATACTGGCATTTCCAGAGGAACTACTGATATTACGGTATTAAGCTATTCAACTATTCGACATGTTTACCAGTGCGATTTTACTGTTTCAGTGGCAGATACATCACTCATTGTCCCAGATGATATTTTTGAATTTACAACGGTTGAAGCTACTCCTTGGATTGCTTCTCCATTGAATCCTTTACCATTGGTATACGGTAAACTTGAACCTATCGACTCAGATATCCGTGGTGAATTTAAATCTGTTCGGGATACAAGTGCACTTACACTAGCATATTTGATCTCAGGTAACCCAAATACCCATACCGATAATCCTTATACTCTAACAAATCCGGAACCTACAGCTTTATTTAATACTATATTTGAGATTAATCCGCTTTTATTAACCGCAAGTGATGGTTTCTTCTACGAACTCTAAAGAAATACAAGATAATAACACGAGTGTTATTATTTAAAAAACAATATCATGCTTGAACTCCTCAACAACTACTTCAAGTCCTCGAGAGAGTTTGGCTGTTAACTCTTGAATATTTTTGTGCAATTGTGTATTAAGTTCAAGTAATTTGTCATTTTGTGATTGAAGTTCAAGTAGTTTATCATTCTGAGACTTGTCGTTCTGAGACTCTAACAAATTCTTCTGAGACTTGTCGTTCTTATATACGTATTCTTCACGAATTTGTCCATTTGAGTAATATAGACCGCTAACTTGTTTTTCAGACTTGAATTTACCCGAAACCCAATATTCCTCACGATATATCTCTTCATCTTTATAGTAGATGACAGCTGGTCCTTTTGGATTGTGAAGTAGCCCATTTTTATACCATTTTTCAATTCGACAAGTACTTTTACCTTCTACAATCCGAATATTATCAGCTATTTTATTTTTATACACAAACGTCATTCCGCTTTTTTTAAAGTCAGAATTAACATGTGTAACAATAAAAGCTGGACCATCAGTTCGGTGTAAAAACTTTGCTTTACACCAACTCTGAAGTTTAACATCACCGTTTTCAAAATATTCAACAACAGCAGGTCCTTCTTTTCGATGAAACTGTCCTTTTTCATACCAAGTTCGAGACTTCACAATCCCACTTTCATAGTATTCAATGATTGAATAGATTTCAAGGTTATTCAATAAATGTTCAGCTTTAACTTTACCACTTTCATAATATTCGATTTTTTTACTCGAGCTTTGAATTCCCATAATTTTATATCATATCTCGGTAGTAATTCGATTCAATTTTACTAAAATTGAATCGAATTATCAACAGTGTCTTTTACAAAGAATGAACCTATTCAAAGAAAAACAATTGTCAAAGCTGGTTAAATATTCCGAAGACGGAAAAATAAAGTCTAAAACATATTATAAGGGCAAAGAGCTTCATCGTGACGACGATAAACCAGCAATTATTGAATATTGGTATAACGGAGATATTTACTCGAAAAAATGGTATAAAGATGGAAAGATTCATCGTGGCGAAGATAAGCCAGCAATTATTACGTATTCCCCTGCAGGAGGAGTTATATCCTCTCAGGAGTGGTATAAAAATGGTAAGAAACATCGTAATGATGATAAGGCAAGTTTGATCTTATATGATAAATCTGGACGTATTGTCTATCAACAGTGGTATGATGAAAAAGGACGATTTCATCGAAAAGAAGGACCAGCTTCAATTTTTTGGTTTTTTGATTCAGATTTTAAGCCAGATACCAATTCAGATATCACTTCAGATTTTAAGCCAGATATCAATTATGCTAAGCATATTATCTCGGGTGAAAACATTTGTCGAATTGAAAAATGGTATAAAAATGGGAAAATCCATAATGAAAATGGACCAGCTATTATCTATTACAAAAATGGTAATAAATATCGTGAAGAATACTGGAATGATAATGTATTTTTAAGATTTTCGCCAATGTGCTATCCAAATGGTCAAATTCGCGAAGAGTGGATTCCTTGTACGTAATAACACGAGTGTTATTACATTCACGTCACTCAAGTAACGTTTACACGAACTTTTACACGAACTTTTCATAAGGACGCAAATACTCGAGAGTATCTTTTCGATAGTTTTTATTACTCTTTGCCGAATACCATGCACCAGTAATAAATTCAATCGGATACAAACAAATCACATTCCCAGAAGAATTTCTGATGTAACTATCATGACTAAAAGAATACTTTTGTGAATAGGGATTAAAATACCAGATATGACTATTCATTTCGCCTTGATCTTCATATACTTTTGCAAACCAGACATGTTGATACTTCTCAAAAATTTCCGCTAGTCCATTAACGAGATGTGTATGAGTATATTTTTTATTTATGGAAATAGACTTTCCTTCTTGAAGATTTTCAACAGGAATTTTCAGACAATCTAAACTACCATCCGTTATTCTTCTTCGTAAAAAGAGATAAATTTCTTGCATACATTTATCCCGAATCTTTCCACATGGGCTATCTTGTTTATTAATTTCTCTAAAAACATCTTGGACATAGATATTTAAAAGTTTTCCAGAATGTTTCCATGTTTCAATAAGAGCTGGCATATCAACAACTGGAGTTCCCTTAGTATTGTAGTAATTTGGAATCATTTAGAATAAACATGTTTTTTTATATCTTCTTCATTTGTGAAGAAGATTATTTGTACGATTCATATTAATAGAATCTTCTTCATACAAATGAATGACATTTGGAGTTTTATTCCAAAGATTTATGTTGCGACTCTTGAAAATTCCAAACGAATTTCTCAAGTAAGTAAAGATCTTTCCGTGATGGGTGTATCAAACTACGAATTTAATTATCAAATTCCTCCTCGTGTAAAAACGTTAGAAAACATTACTTTGTCTTGTACTGATAATCATCTCCAAGTATATCGCAAGGCATTGGAAAAGAATTATCCATTTATTTGCGTGTTTGAAGACGATGTGTACATCTCTCCGTCTCAAAGACGGAGAATGCAGAAAGTTCTTGTACAAGTAAAAAGGTTTATTGAATCGCATGAATGGGATGTGGTATATTTGGGTAATTTTCCTTGGAAAACAGGAAAGGAAAAGGTAAAAGGTATTCATGAAGGTATATTTTGGTGTACACATGCTTATCTTATTAGTGAAAGAGGCATGAAATATATGCTTCAATATTCTCCTGAACAAATATTGAAGATTGGGAGAACAGCAGTACCATCGAGTTTTGATATGTTTTTCCGAGAAGGTGGAGGAATTGATACATTTTTAGCGTATTCTTCTATCCGAAACAAACTTCGAAGTTATGCAGTTGTACCACTGTTAGTCGAGCAATCAAGTATTCCAAACTGGAATATTAAGGCTCGTATTGTAGAAAAACTATCAAAAGGAGAATGGTGGAGTTATCGCATTTTTATTCTTATATGGTTGCTTTATTGGATAATTCTCCTAGCTATTATTTATATTCTTCGTAAAAAACATTAGAATAGATAAATGGACGAAGATATCGACTTTTTAGCTGGACCATTCCCACGTTCTTCTCCCAAAACAGATGATTTCGCAAAGGGAGAATTTTTGAAAAGAGATTTACCACAGGCAGATTTCTCTAAAGATACAGGGATGCATAATAATCTAGACAATCCGTTACCAATGCCATTTGGATATGATATACAATCTTTAATGACACAACCTCTCCAACAATTATACCCACAGCCTTCTCAGCCTTCTCAGCCTTTCCAGTACCCTTCACAGTACCCTTCTCACTCTTCACAGCTTTCCCAATACCCTTCTCACCCTTCCGAAACTACACCGTTAGCTTATCAGAAAAATATCAACCCCGCATATATGGCATTGAATTGTATTGATGTTGCAAACCATCTTACAGCTTGTCCTGTTTGTAGTCGGTTACATAAGTCAAATTCATCTACATTCATGGGTGTTATTATATTTTTGATAATTATTATATTATTTTTGGGTAGGAAATTTTTTGAATAATAATAAACTTCTGAATAATAAACTTCTGAATAATAAATGAGCACTACTCTGAAAGCAAATCCTCATACGAAACCAACTGGAGGAGAAGTACTTTTAAAAAAGTGGTGGGATCTTCGTCAACAAATGAAACAAATTGAAAAAGAAGAACAGCACATTCGCGAAAAAGTAAAGACAGTTATGATTGAAAAAAATCTAACTCAATTACGACGCGGAGATTATCGTGTAATGTACCGAGAAATGTCAAGGGAATCATTAAGTCGAAAAGAATGTCCTCCAGAAATTTGGCAAAAATATTCGAAAAAGATTTCATATCCTGTGGTTAAGGTCGAATATTTAGGAGAACCGTCAGATTTTGATGAAGATGATGAATAAAGGAAAACTGAGAAAAATAAATATTTGAGGTAGATTTCGTACCTTTCTCAAACTCTCTCAAACTCTCTCAAACTCTCTCATCTCAAACTCTCTCATCTCAAACTCTCTCAAACTCTCTCAAAAAATGTCTGAAGTCTCTCGTTTTTCCAGTGTTATGAACTGGAATTTTGACTCAAAGACTCAGACTCTTAAGTCATGGCAATCTGCTGTGTATGCCAATCCAGGAAGTTGACATCGACAAAACGAGACCAAGGGGTCAAAGGGTTGTGGTGTAAACAAGGCAAGTGGAAAGCGAGATTGTAGCTCTGAATTTGTTGGAAGTGTTTACACTTCAGTTGTACCAAAGTCGATGGTACAAGATGGCAAGAATCCTGTTTTCTTTTTTGATGCTATTTCTCCCACTGGACGTCAAGTTGTCATTCGGGCAGAATTCTTCCATCGAGCAAAGAACTCAAACTTCAAGATTCACAGTATTCCTGAAATGATGGGATACTTCGCAGCGTCTTCCAGTGTCTTTTAGTGAATAGTACTTCACATCTTACACCTCTCATCGTTCCTCATCGTTCCTCATCGTTCCTCATCGTTCCTCATCGTTCCTCATCGTTCCTCAATAAATGAATAAAATAAAAGTCTTCGGATTTTTATTCTCTATATTACAAATGGTAATATCTTTTATACTTAGTACAGTGATTGATTTAACAGGGTATACTCTTAAATCTGTTTATTCTTTTGGGAGATATCTAGTTTACGGACATGAAGAAACATCAGACGAAAAGCTTGATAGATTTATTTTAGAGTTTACGGAAATAAGACGAGAAATTTCTACATTGAAGGAAAAACAAAGAATTAAAGACAACTCTTACAATACAAAAGATGTCAACGACCACTGAAAAGAAACTTTATATCAACTTGCCTGATCTTCTCAAGCACTTGAAGGATAGGGGTGTTGTTGTTACAGAGACTGCTGATACAAGTTTAACTGCTCCCCTTGATCAGGTAAACACTGCCGAAAAGAATCGCAAACAAGCACGCAATGCACGAAAGTTTACTCTTTCAGAGACAGAGTTAGACGCTGCGATTGATGCACTTGTTCGACAATGGCCAGCTGTAGAAAAACGTCTTATCGATCCTCCAATTGAAGGACAAACTTACTGTTGCTTATCGTTTATGCCTTCGAGCGGAGCTACACCTGATAAAGATGGAATTTACGGGTTTGTCAAGGTACGAGGTGCATTTGATGATGAAGTATCTTGTGATGCTTATGCTGAAAAGATTTTGAACGAGTGTGATTCATTCCATGCTATCTGGCACGGAATGATGGGTCATCCTCTACCTTTAGTGAATGATAACGATGACAGGTTTTGCATGGAGGTAAGTAATCTCGCTCTTAAGCAAAAGATCAAAGAAGAGATGACTAACAATGTTCGTCATCATCGGGAAGATCAAAAGAAATTCATTGAAGAGACAGAGCGTAAAATCAAAGAAGATAAGGAAAAAGACGAAGCTGCACTTCGTGGAGAAATTGATCATGAGGAACGATATATCACTCTTAGGTATAAGCGTGCTAATCTTATTTTCACTTTGTATCAAATGCTTACTGGAATGAAACGATTCAAAGATACTCTTAACCAAACTATCGACATTCTGAACGAAATGGATAAAAAGTATCCTACATTCCAGAATACTTACTTAGCCAAGTATCAGTATGCCGCAGAACAAGCTGGTATTCCGAAAGAGAAGAACAATATTCTTCGTTATATGATTGGCGATGTTCCATTCGATCTTAGCATTATCCCTGATACAATTGAGGTTGCAGATGTATCTCAACCTTTAATCATTCCGATAGATGTTAATTCTCTTGATTACCATGCTATTGCGAATAAGATGGCAGAGAGTGCAGGGAGTACATCTGATGTAAAGGATGCTGAGGAAACAAAGGAAGAAGTTAAGGAATAAATAATAACTCTTGAGTTATTATTTCACTGTGCTTATCATACTCACCGTCTTCGCTGTACTTACTGTACTTACTGTACTTACAGTACTTACAGTAACTTAAATTGAATCGGCATTGGTGCAAGTAACTCTCCGGTACTTGTCGAAAAATGCTCACCATAGAGCATACTTTCCGTTTTAACGGGAGATTCAGATGCAGGTTCGACATGATGTGTCGGTGTATTCGGATTTACCGGACCAGAAGCAGGAGGATTGACTGGAATCGGAGGACCGGAAGGACCGGAAGGACTAGGATTTACTGGAGGTGTTACCGGAGGATTAGGATTTACCGGAGGACCAGGAGGTGGTACAAGAGGTTTCTTTGCCTTTTTATCCTTTAAAAGATAGACAGAACCGAGAGCTATAACAGCAACAAGCGTAATTAAAAAGATTTTTTGGCTTTCCGAGTACATTTAAATTAATCTGAGAAAATTTTCATTAATTTCGTTAATTTATCCACATTACTCAGTGTGACTCGGTGTGACTCAGTGACATACATTGCATTTCTTTGGTTCTTTTTTTGTATTAAGTACTAAAAGTGCTATTAATACAGTTACAGCTGTTAAAAGAAGTAGTTTATTCATTTTAGTACTATGAGAAAATTTGAGATATTTTACTCTGGAAAATCATTCATAATTTCAGCACATAGTTCAGGTAAAAGTTTACCTTCTTGTAAAAGAAGCCTGTTTTCTAAAGATAAATGATTTGTCCATAGATATCCCGTGTTGTACCAGACAGTGTTAGCTGTTCCGTCCACAATATGTGGAAGATTCCAATACCAAGGAAGTTCTTTGCGAATTTTTTCTTTCCGGAGAAGTGCTGAACGTTGAGAATGATGAAATGTTGGACATTGTACCCACCATGGTAATTCTGGCATTTCATGTAGAATGTAGAATGTCATTGTATTTTTATAACCACGGTCGACCCATTCGAGAATACATAAATTAATATAGTATCTCAGCCCATCTTCATATCCTACCCACATATAGGTAATTGGATGATGAACAAATCCAAAACCTACACGTTTACAACAAGTTTGAGTAGGTGTTGTTGAAAATTCGATACCGTTGTTATCGCGATATAAATACTCTTTGCGCTTATTGACTACAGTCTTGTAGTAATCGTATACTGTTGTATACCAAATTTCACGTGAAATATCACCTTCTGGACCCGGAAACTCTGATGTTGTTGGACAACTTGGTAGACAATATTCTCGAGCTATTGCATGAGCACTTAAAATAGCAGTTAAGACTTGCTGTGCTTCTACCCTTTGCTTTCCTAAACGTCGATAATCCAAGTCTTTAATAGCATTAGGTAAAGGATATTGAGTGATAAACGTATTGACCATTTAATTTGAGAAGAAGTAAACTTAAATATATCATTTTTACTCCATCTCTTTCATATCTTCCATCTCTCATTTTCGTCTCATCTATTTCATCTATTCCATCTATTTCCCTTAGGAAATAGATAATCTCAAAGATTATAAGTGTACAAGGATCAGTGATAAAACTGTACACTTTATGCTTAATATTGCTTGTTTTGGTTTTGCTGATAAATCCTTTTCAGAATTCGTTGGTACCCTTGCGGGTCATATCATCGAAATGATATGACCAAACAGGTATTGCGCACGGCGAGAATCGAACTCGCGTTGCCGCCTTATAAGAGCGGTTGCTTGCCACTAACAGACACGCGCATTTAAGTACCCCCAGAGGGAATCGAACCCTCATTATCACCTTAGAAGGGTGAAGTCCTATCCGTTGAACGATAGGGGTCATATCATCGAAATGATATGAC
>SXGR01581447.1_pt1 | contig 11209 bp, 9 predicted proteins | sample 3174711 | NCBI WGS metagenome assembly SXGR01 (sample SAMN11356860, study PRJNA531348) | freshwater metagenome | isolation source: freshwater sample F1-60 | place: China: Fuxian Lake, Yuxi | collected 2017-12-25
AATCCAGATGACCCGAGTGGCAAGTCGACGATGCGTCGGGTCCCCGAAGTTTTGGATTGTTGGTTCGAGAGCGGTTCAATGCCTTTTGCTCAAGTGCATTATCCTTTCGAAAACCAGGAGTGGTTCGAGAATCACTATCCGGGTGATTTCATCGTTGAATACATCGGTCAGACCCGTGGCTGGTTCTACACGCTGCATGTGCTGGCCACCGCACTTTTTGATCGACCAGCATTTTCTAATTGCGTGAGTCACGGCATCGTGCTCGGAGAAGATGGCGCAAAGATGTCCAAGAGTCTGCGCAACTACCCCGATCCGATGAAGGTGTTCGACAGTCACGGGGCAGATGCAATGCGCTGGTATCTGCTTTCTTCTTCGATCTTGCGCGGCTCAGACTTTGCGGTCACCGAAGAAGGTATGCGCGACACCGTGCGACAAGTGATCTTGCCACTATGGAATAGTTGGTATTTTCTGTCGCTTTACGCCAACGCTGACTCTGTTTCGGGTCGTGTCGACGCGTCGAGCGACAACGTTTTGGATCGCTACATCATTTCCAAGCTTTGTGGGCTCGTTGAAGAAACGACAAAAAGTTTCGACGCCTACGATTTGTTCGCCGCTTGCGCCGAAATTCGAACCTGTTTGGATGCTTTGACCAATTGGTACATTCGTCGCAGTCGAGACCGTTTTTGGAAAGGTGATGTTGCGGCGATCAATACTCTGCACACCGTTTTGCAAATAGTCACGCGGATCACCGCCCCCGTGTTGCCGTTGATCTCTGAACAGATTTTTCGCGGGCTGACGGGCGAGCGAAGCGTGCACCTTCAATCATGGCCAACCACTGACGGCTTGCGTAAAGACGCGCAACTTGTCGCATCAATGGATCGCGTGCGAGATGTGTGCTCGACAACTTTGTCGTTGCGCAAGGTTCATTCGCTCAGGGTTCGACAGCCGCTTGCAAGTTTGATCGTGGCTACTGCAGACTCGACTGCACTCAAAAACTTCGTTGAGATTATTGCGGACGAAGTAAATGTGCGGGAAATCAAGTTCTCCGATGATGTTTCTGCCTTCGCCGAATTTGAACTTCAAGTTGTGCCGAGTGTCGTTGGCCCGAGGCTGGGGGCGAACACGCAAGCCGTAATCAAGGCAGTGAAAACTGGCAACTGGGTGCGAAATGGCGATGTGATTACCGCAGGATCATTTGATCTGCAAGCGGATGAATACCAACTTAAACTTGTGCCCAAAGCATCTGGGGCGAGCGCGGCATTGAGCACGACGAGTGGTGTGGTCGTACTTGACATTAATTTGACCCCGGAGCTTGAAGCCGAAGGTGCGTCACGAGATGTAATTCGTTTGATCCAACAGCAACGCCGTGACGCCGGATTGGATGTGTCCGACCGGATTCGTTTACAATTGGGGTTGCCAGCAGAACTTTGTTCGCAGGTTGAAGCGCACAAAGAGACGATTAAATCCGAGACCTTGGCCACCGAATTGGAAGTTTTTGTGCTCACCGATAATCGGGCTCCGAACGCCGATTTAGATGGAGTGGCAGTGTTTGTGGCGGTAAAGCCGATATCGTAACGCGGTCAAATTAGTGCGTTCTGAAATCGAACCACTTGAGAGGTAAAAATGGCATCTGCTAAGAACAAAAAGCAGGCAATGGCTAAAAAGAAACTTGCGGTGCGTAAAAAAGCTTTACTGAAAAAGAGGCTCGAACTCAAAAAGAAGCTCGAGCTGAAGAAGAAACTTGAGCTGAAGAAGAAACTTGAGCTAAAGAAGAAACTTGAGCTAAAGAAAAAACTCGAGCTAAAGAAAAAACTCGAGCTAAAGAAAAAACTCGAGCTAAAGAAAAAACTCGCAGTCAAAAAGAAACTTGTGCTGAAGAAGAAGCTTGAACTCAAAAAGAAACTCGAGCTAAAGAAGAAGCTTGAACTCAAAAAGAAACTCGAGATAAAGAAGAAGCTTGCTCAAATCAAAGACCTCAAGAAGCGCAAAGAGCAAGAAAAGCGCAAGGCGATTGGCGAACGCAAACGCCTGCAGCGCGAGAAGCAAAAGTTGGCCCAACGCCTGGCAAAAGAGCGTGTCAAGTTGAAGGCTCAGCAACTCGCCGAGCGACTTGCGCTAAGAGCGGCAAAAGAAAAAGAGCGTCAAGATTTCAAGATTGCTCGCGCAGCCGAAAAAATGGCCAAACTTCAGGCACGCGAGGCTGCACGATTGGCGGAAATCGAAGCCAACCGTAAACCAGTCGCTCCGCCTAAACCACCGATCATCAAGGGTGTGATGCAAGATGGCATCACGCCGACGAAAGAATTCAACATCGAGTTTTTGATGTCGCAACGCGAACTTCTTTACGCCGAGCGTCGCAACCTGCTGGGTCAAGCCAACCAACTTGAGAGCGAAGCCAATGCCATCGTCGAAAACTCAGAAATGGGTGACGTGCAGTTTGACGACGAGGGAGGCGAGGGCGACACGATGGTCGTCGAGCGTGAGCGAGATCTGACGCTTTCGGCATCCGCCCGCCAAACAGTAGAAGAAGTCGATGAAGCGCTGGCGCGACTTGAGACCGGTGATTATGGGTACTCATCCCGTTCCGGCTTGCCGATTCCGCGTGAAAGACTAAAGGCAATTCCGTGGACGACTGAACTCGTCAAAGAGCGTGCAGGTGGCATCGGTTCCTACTAGGGCTCTCAACTCAAGTGCCAAAATCGTTATCGGGTTGGTCGTTGTCTGCGATCAGTTGAGCAAACATTGGGCCCTCAACGAACTTGCTGGCGGTCGCACGATTGATATTTTTTGGACCTTGCGTTTTAATTTGGTTTTCAACTCGGGAATGGCCTTCTCCAAGGGGCAAGGTGCCGGTCGGATAATCGGAGCATTGGCAATTGGAGTGGTCGTATGGTTGTGGCGTAGTTTGTCCAAGACAACTTCAAAAGTTGCGCGTGTTGGAACGGCTCTTTTAATTGGCGGGGCACTGGGCAATGTGACTGATCGGCTGTTTCGAGACGAAGCCTGGCTAGGTGGGGCGGTGGTTGACTTTATTGATCTGCAGTGGTTTCCAGTTTTCAACATTGCTGATTCATCGGTAACGATCGGTGCAACTGTGTTGATCTATTCATCGATAGTCAATGCGAGATTGAAGAACAGGTCATGAATCCAGAGACTTTTGGTGCCGATGAAACTGACGCGCGCGTGATCGATGAATTTGTGCCCGCGGCTTTGGCTGGTCAACGCGTGGATCGCATTGTTTCGCTCGTCGCCGACATTCCCCGGGCGGCAGCCGCAGCCTTGATCGATGCAGGCGCAGTCAAAGTCGACGGTGTCGTGGTCAAAGCCGGAAAATTAAAAGTTGCGGAAGGTCAGCAACTTCAAGTTGAACTTGCTCTGCTACCCAAAAAACAGTTGCCGTTGCCCGAGCCAAGCATCAAAATTGAAATTGTTTACTCGGACGACGATGTGATCGTGATCAACAAGCAAGCGGGCATCGTCGTTCACCCGGGCGCAGGCAACCCGACCGGCACACTTGTCAACGCCGTGCTGGCGAAATATCCCGAGGTAGCAACCGTCGGTGATCCGTTTCGCCCGGGTGTGGTTCACCGACTCGATGCGGGCACCACCGGTTTGATGGTCATGGCGCGTACCGCTCGTGCCTATGAAGCGCTGGTTGATGCACTATCTCGACGAGTCGTTGTAAGAAGATATTTGGCGCTGGTTTGGGGTCATATGAGCGCGGTTTCTGGCGTGATTGACGCACCACTTGGTCGCGATCAACGCGACCCGACGAAGATGTCGGTTTTGGCGGGCGGAAAAGTCGCCCGAACAACCTATGAGGTTCAACGGACTTTTAATTTGCCGGTGGATTGTTCGCTTCTGGAATGTGGTTTAGAGACTGGGCGTACGCATCAGATTCGTGTGCATCTGGCAACCTTGGGGCACGGTGTGGTGGGTGATGTCATCTATGGCGGTGCGAGAAGTGTGCTCTCATCACCAAGGCCGATGTTGCACGCAACTAGTTTGCAATTCGACCATCCCGCGACTGCCAAAGAAATGAAATTCAACGTTGCATTACCCCAAGATTTTTCAACAATCTTGGCCAAGTGCTCGCAAAGTACTGACTAGAAATTTTTTAAAGCGGTTTATTTTTTCTCGGTTGGCCAGGTTGCTGCGCCTTTTGAAATTGCCACGATTTCTTCGAGGGTGTATTTGGCTAAGTGCTCACGCATGTGTTCACTGGCCAGGTTCCACACGGCCAGCAATACACACTGACCTTCATGGTCGCAAGAGCCATCTTTGTGCGGCTCACCAAAATCGCCGACAGAAATTGGCCCATCTACCGCTGAGATAATTTCCGAAAGACGAATGTCTCCGGGTGGTTTGGCCAAAATGTAGCCACCCCCAACTCCACGCTTTGATTTGACGATGCCGGCACCTTTGAGTGCCAAGAGAATTTGCTCGAGATATGGCTGGGGCAGGGCGGTGCGTTCGGCGATGTCACGCACCGATGTCGGCCCGGCTTGCTCGGCATGCAAACTTAACGAGAGAAGGGCACGACAGGCGTAATCACCTCGGGTAGAAATTCGCACACCCAGATACTACGACACGTGGATCTGGGCCGAAATTGTACTCCTGGGCGGATAGGGCTGCACTACTCTCAAGGTGCACAACATGGCAACTTTTCACCCGACCGGTCCGCGGCTTCCTAACTACAAGAATGGTTGCGTCACCGGCATCATTCCTGCGTTGCTCGGCCCCAACGGCACAAAAGAAGTTCCTGATTGGATGCCGAGTTGCGTGCAAAATGCCCGACAAGTAGTTCTGTTGGTGGTGGATGGTTTGGGTTGGCATCAGTTGCAAAAAAATATCGAGCAATGTCCGACGCTCGCTGCAATGCAAGGTTCGGCGATCACGACGGTGGCTCCGACGACAACAGTCAGCGCACTCACTTCAATTACCACTGGCCTCGCTCCTGCCGAGCACGGCTTGGTTGGCTATCGCATCGACATGGGCGGGCGAGTGATGCAAATGCTCAAATGGGGCGATGAGAAGGGTGATCTCAGAAATATGTATCCCCCCGATCTGATTCAACCCTGCCCACCGTTCATGGGTGCGAGCGTGCCGGTTTTAAGCAAAGCTGAACTGGAAGGCACGGCTTTTACAGAGGCACATTTGCGCGGCGTGCGAGCACGAGGTTGGCGCGCTGCTTCAAGCATCGCCGTCGAAGTCGGGCAACTGCTGCGCGGAGGCGAGAAATTTATCTACGCCTACTACGACGGTGTCGACAAGATTGCTCACGAGCGTGGATTCGGGCCTTTTTATGAGGCCGAGTTGCGCAGTGCCGATGAAATCGTCAAAAACATTCAGGAGGCTCTTACACCAAACTCGGCACTTGTTGTAACGGCAGATCATGGTCAAGTTATGGTTGGATCGAATACAAAGTCACCCCACGCAGATGTGTTGGCGATGACCAGTTATCAATCCGGCGAAGGCAGATTTAGATGGCTTCATGCGCGTGGCGGCACGCAAGTTGAGCTGTTGGCTCGCGCCGAGTCGCATCACTCTGATTGTGCGTGGGTTGTGGGCAAAGAACAGGTGATTGACGAAAATTGGCTCGGACCGCGACTTGGAGCTTCCACCCGAAAGCGTCTGGGTGACGTGGCACTCGTGGCTCGCGACCCAGTTAGCTTTGATGACGTCGCCGACACGGGGGCGTATTTATTGCAATGTCGTCACGGTGCTTTGACAGACGATGAACTAGATGTACCGTTGCTCGCAACAGCTTTTAAGTGATAAGTTTGGCGACCCACCATGAAAAACTCTGAAGAACAACCTGTCGAATTAGACCCGAAGACTGAAGTGCTCGTTGAGCAAGAAGATAGTGCGCTCGAGACTGTTACGGCACCCGCCAAAGTAATGCGAATCGGCTCGATGATCAAACAATTGCTCGACGAAGTTCACTCGATGACTTTGGATATGCCGTCGCGCGAGCGCCTCGCCGAAATTTATGAGCGCTCGATCGTTGAATTGGCAGAAGCGTTGTCGCCTGATCTGCAAGAAGAGTTACGAATGCTGGCCTTGCCATTTAATGATGGTGAAGTGCCGTCAGATGCTGAGTTGCGCGTGGCCAAGGCGCAGTTGGTCGGTTGGCTTGAAGGTTTGTTTCACGGCATTCAGGCCACGATGTTTGCGCAGCAACTATCAATGCGCCAGCAATCTGATCAACGCCAAATTCAGTCTGGTCAAACGCCCGACGCAAAACCGGGGGATCGTCCAGGAACTTACCTGTAATGGGTAAGTCGTTCACGCATCTTCATGTTCACACAGAATTCTCGATGCTCGATGGGGCGTCACGACTCGACGAACTAGTCGGTCGTGCCGTGGCCGATGGCCAATCGGCTCTCGGAATTACCGACCACGGCAATATGTATGGAGTAATTGATTTTTACAAAGAGTGCACCAAGCGGGGCATTAAACCTGTAATCGGTACCGAGGCCTACATGGCTTATGAATCGCGTCATGAACGCCCCACTCGTCGCGGGCGCATGGATGACAGCGGCGGCGACACTGAGGCGGGGAAAAAACTTTACTATCATTTGACGCTTCTTGCCGAAAACAATGTCGGCTACAAAAATTTGATTCAGTTGGCGAGCCTTGCGTTTCTTGAAGGCTATTACTACCAACCACGAATGGATTGGGAGTTGCTGACCAAATACAGTTCGGGATTGATCGCAACTTCTGGGTGTCTGGGTGGACATGTTCTTCAGGCCCTCAAAAACGGCAAAGACGAAGAAGCATTGAAAACTGCCGCCCGGCTTCAAGACATCTTTGGCAAAGACAATTTTTTTATCGAGTTGCAAGATCACGGCATCCCATTGCAGATTGAAACAAATCCAAAACTTATCGAAATCAGCAAAAAAATCGGGGCACCGTTACTGGCGACAAACGACTGTCACTACACGAATCGTGAAGACAGCACATCGCATGACGCCCTGCTTTGTGTGCAGACTGGCTGCACGATCAACGATCCGCACCGGCTCAAATTTGAGGGGCATGAGCATTATCTTAAAACCGCAGAAGAAATGCGCTGGTTGTTTCGCGAACAGCCGACCTCGTGCGACAACACTTTGTGGATAGCCGAGCGGGCAAAAGTAGACATTCAATTCAATGTTCCTGTCTTGCCAGATTTTCCGATTCCGGTGGGCTTTGCCGATGACCACGCTTATCTTGAACATCTGACTTGGATTGGCGCCAAACAACGCTGGGGCGAAAAGCTTGCGCCTGAAGTTGTTGAAAGAGTCGCGTACGAGTTGTTGACCATCAAGACCATGGGCTTTAGTTCGTATTTCTTGATCGTTTGGGATTTGGTGCATAGCGCCCGCGAAAAGTCGATTCGGGTCGGGCCTGGTCGCGGATCGGCGGCGGGTTGTGCCGTGGCTTACTCACTGCAGATCACAGACCTCGACCCGATCAAATATGACCTGCTGTTCGAGCGCTTTTTAAATCCTGGTCGGCGGTCAATGCCAGATATCGACATGGATTTCGACTCGCGTTACCGCGACGAAATAATTCGTTATGCGTCCGAAAAATATGGTCGAGATCATGTCGCACAAATTATTACGTTCGGCACGATCAAGGCACGCAATGCCGTGCGCGATGCGGCGAGAGTTCTGGATTATCCCTACGGTTTGGGCGACAAGATTGCAAAGTTGATGCCGCCAGTGGTGATGGGGCGCGACACGCCGCTTAAATATTGCTTCGAAGAAGACGATCAACACAAAGACGGCTTTCGCGCCGCGAGTGACTTGAGGGCTCTTTATGAGGGCGACCCCGACGTCAAAACAATCATCAAGACGGCGCGCGGACTAGAGGGATTGAAGCGCAGTGTCGGCATTCACGCCGCCGCCGTGGTGATTACGAAAGAAAAACTCACCGAGTATTTGCCGATTCAACGCAAGGCCGAACCTGGTCAGCAAGCGGAGCATGCGCCAATCGTGACGCAGTATGAAATGCACGCCGTTGAAGAGCTCGGACTGTTGAAAATCGACATCTTAGGACTGCGCAACCTGGACGTAATCACCGACACGAACAAAATGATTCAAGAACTTCGGGATCCGAACTTCAATATTGACACGGCACCTTTTGACGACGTCAAGACATTTGAATTGCTACGTCGTGGCGACACGATCGGGGTATTTCAACTTGAGTCATCGAATATTAGAGCCTTGGTACGCAGCATGGTGCCGGGCACGATCGATGATTTGGCGGCGATCGTCGCTCTTTATCGGCCAGGCCCGATGGGGGCGAACATGCACAACGAATTTGCCGATTTCAAAAATGGTCGAAAATCGCCCAAGATTTTTCATCCTGATGCCCAAGATCTTTTGGGTGACACATATGGCTTGATGATCTACCAAGAAAGCATGATGCGAGTTGCGCAAAAGTTCGCCGGTTACAGCCTCGAAAAAGCCGATGATCTGCGAAAAGCGTGCGGCAAGAAAAATCGTGCGGATATGAAGAAGCAACGAGCCAGTTTTGAACAGGGATGCATCGACAATGGTTACGGTCAAGATCTTGGCGAGACTTTGTTTGATTCAATCGAAAATTTCGCTGACTACGCGTTCGGCAAGAGCCACGCATATGGCTACGCGTTCATCGCATATCAAACCGCCTATCTAAAAGCGAATTATCCGATCGAATACATCGCCTGCCTGTTGACCAGCGTCAAAGCCAACTATGAACGGGCGGCAATTTTCTTGGCTGATGCGAGAGCCAGCAACATCACGGTGAGAACCCCAGACGTCAATACCTCTGGTGTCGATTTTGTTCCCGTGGTGAGCGGCGATCAACGCGTCATCAGTTTTGGTCTTTCGGCAATTCGAAATGTTGGCGAAGCCCTGGTCAGCCAACTTGTCGAGTTTCGACGAGCGAATGGTCCGTTCACCTCGTTCTATGACTTTGCTGATCGGGCACCTGTGGCGACGTTAAACAAACGAACGGTTGAGTCGTTGATCAAAGCGGGCGCATTCGATTCGCTTGGCCACCCACGAAAAGGGCTGTTGCTGGTGTTCGAATCAATTATCGAGAGTGCGCTAAATCGGCGGAGAGAGCGTGATCAAGGTGTGATGAGCCTGTTTGAAAGCACGGCAGATTCGAACACGGCCTACTCTGAGCAGATTGAAATTCCGGCGATCAACTATGAAAAGTCCGAACAATTGAAAATTGAGCGCGAGATGCTCGGTCTCTATGTCTCCGACCATCCACTTCGTGGGGTCGAGGGTCAGCTGCGTCGCAAAGTTGAATGTTCTTTGGCCGACCTTGAAGAAAGAGGCGATAGTGCATATCTGACGCTGGGTGGCGTAATCACTGCGGTCAACCGTAAATTCACTCGCAAAGGCGACCAAATGGCGATAATCACGATTGAAGACTTACAGGGCTCACTTGATGTCAACATCTTTCCCAAGACTTACGCGAGTTATGGCCATTTGATTCAAGAAGACACGATCGTCACCGTGCGTGGACGACTAGACAAGCGTGAAGATTCTCATTTTGCGTTTAATGCGCAAGAATTGAAGATAGTTGAGCCGATGCGACCAAGTGACTTGAGCCTGCACATTGAGTTGGCGGGTCGTTCCTTGTCGCAAGAAGACATCGATGATTTACAAGAACTTTTGAAAGACCATGGTGGTCAAACACCTGTTCAGTTGCATATGCCCGGTGGCAAGAGTTTGCGCTTGGCCCCCGAATTCAATGTCGACATTGACCGTGCAATCGGAGTTCTGCGCGCGTCGTATGGCAACAGTGTCTACATCGGCTAGCGCCACATAGTTCATTTGAATAGCCGATAAGTCAGGGCGATTAAACTCGCCATCGGAAATCGAAGATTTTGCTGGCAGAATGTAGGTGTTATGTCGCTCGTTGTTAAGACCATAGATGCTTCTGCACTGGTTGACTCAGACCTTGACGATCTCGCGGCGATGGGTGGCGCTTTTGGTATTGGTGCGATTTCGAAAGCCAAAGAAGATTGGGTACTTTTCGCCAGCGCCAAACTTGACGGCAAGTTGCATGGATTCATGTTTTCGACCCTTGAGCGCATCGGTGGCACACCGTGCGTGCTGTTGGGCATGCTCAGCGTCAAGCGCACATCGAAGCGGGATCAAGTTCTCAAGGGCCTGATGGGCGAGGCTTATCATCGAGCCTTGATGGCATTTCCTGACGAAGATGTGGTGGTTGGTTCGAGGTTTGCGAGTGTTGATGCGCTCGAGGCATTCAAGTCGCTCACCGAATTGATTCCGCGACCCGATCATCGCGCCGTCGGCGAAGAACGAGCATGGGGTAGGAGATTGGCGAGGCGCTTTGGTTGTGAAGCGCAATATGACGAACAGTCGTTTGTCATCAAGAGCAACGGTCAGAGTGGATTCATGGATTTCGAATCATTGAAACCAGGTAAAGCACCCGCAGACGTCGCCAGTTTTTTCAAAGCTGTTTCAGCAAAAAAGTCTGGTGCCCTTGTCGTGCACGGCTGGACGATGACAGAAAACTTGCTGAAACTCGGCAAACACTAAATATCGACGATGCAGTTCGCGGACTGCGCTCGTTCGCGCAAAATGGTGCGCGCGTTTCGCCGTGATCCAATTGCGCAAGATCTTCTGGATCGAATCGTCGAGGTTGCATCTTGGGCGCCGTCAGCGGGCAAGACACAAGGATGGCATTTGTTGGTTCTTCGGGATTCGCAGACTGAAAAGTTTTGGGATATCACTTTGCCAAAGCAGAAGCGCTCAAGTTTTCGTTGGCAGAATTTGCTCGATGCGCCGGTAATCGCCCTCGTATTCGCCGATCCGCAAGCGTACTTGGATCGTTACAGCGAGCCGGACAAGTCGGCAACGAACCTAGGCAACGAGACATCATCTTGGCCGACGCCGTATTGGACGGTAGATGCATCTTTTGCAACCATGCAATTGCTGCTCGCGGCACACGACATTGGCTTGGGGGCGCTTTTTTTCGGAGTGTTCAACGGCGAAGATCAATTGCGCGAACATTTCAAAGTTCCCCAGCAAATGCAATTGATCGGTGCGGTAGCGCTGGGATGGCCGATCGCCGAAAAACAAGGTGACAAGGGTGCCAGCGCCAAACGGGTCCGGCGCAAGCCTGATCAAATAATTCATGACCAGGGTTTCAGACAATAGAAGCGAGTGCCTTTTCGATTTCGTCAATGGTGCCAGCA
>SXGR01048822.1_pt1 | contig 11206 bp, 12 predicted proteins | sample 3174711 | NCBI WGS metagenome assembly SXGR01 (sample SAMN11356860, study PRJNA531348) | freshwater metagenome | isolation source: freshwater sample F1-60 | place: China: Fuxian Lake, Yuxi | collected 2017-12-25
GTCCTCCATCGCCACAAGGCCGTAGCCTGGGGGGACCGCCTTCTCATCGAAGCCTTCGCCGTTGTCTTTGATCGCGACGGCCATATACTGCCCGGGCTCGACGGTAAGGGTCACGGTCACGCTGGTGGCTTTGGAATGCTTGGCGATGTTGTTGAGGGCCTCTTCCACAACCCGGTAGATGCCCAGGCGCACATTTTCACTGAGGCTATCGGCAAGGAGGCTTTGCAGTTCCGCGTCCTGCTCGTCATGGACAAGCCGCGCTTCGAAGGGTCCGCCGACCGTATCCACCAGGGAGCGAAGCCCAGGCAACAGGCCGAAGCGTATCGCCGCGGGGTGGAGCTGCTTCACGATGCCTCGCACGTCGCTCTTGTAGACCTCTTCGATCAGGGCCTGGGCGCCGGCGATCTCTTTCTTAAGTTCAGGAGATATCTCTTTCTGAAGCGCATCTTGGAGCGTTCTCGCCGCCACAAGGAGCTTGCTCTGCACGGTTCCGTGGAGCCGGTCGGCCATGCTGCGGCGGATCTCCTCCTGCGCCCGCACGATGCGGAGGCGGGAGAGCTGCAATTTGCGGTTCGCCTCATAGAGAGCCGTCTGGGCCTCTTTGCGGTCTGAGACGTCCCGGAGGACGATGAGGACACACTCGTTGCCGCTGGGCACGAACCGGGCTTCGATGCCTCGCCTGCGGCCGCCAATATCCAGGTCGAACTCGCAAGATTGCGTCTTGCGGCTGTAGAGGGCGAGCCTCGTGAGCTCCGCGGCCTCGCGTCCAGGGTCGCCCGGCAGAAGCTGTTCGATCTTCTTGCCGATGAGGGCCTCTTTCGCGCCGTAGCGGTCTGGGTCGAAGCGGCCGAGGATCTGCAGGAGGGCGCCATCGGGCGCAACCTGAAATATCGCATCCGGCAGGGCGTTCACCGTTGTCCGGTAGAGGAACTCGCTCTGGGCCAGTTCGGCGTTCGTCTGCTTCTGCCCGGTGATGTCCCGAGCGATCCCTTCGATGGCGATGGTGCGCCCCTTCTCGTCAAGAACGGGGGTGATGCGCAGATCGATGAGCGTTACCCCGCCGTCAGCCTTGGTGACGCGGAGGATGTTCGAGGAGGGGCGGTTCTCGGCGCACATCTGCTGAAAGGCTACCCGGTCCTCCGCGTGGAGGCTCTCCAACAGCAGGTGCGAATTGGAATAATAGGCCTCTGACCGCTGCCCGGTGATCGCCAGGCAGGCGGGACTCACATAGTCGAAGCGGGAGGAGGGAGAAATGCTATAGAGGAAGACCATATCCTGGGCATTTTCCGCCAGCAGCCGGAAACGGGACTCGGACTTCTTGCGGCTCTCCTCCGCCTGTTTTCGCTTGGTGATATCGCTCATGAAGACGGCCACGCCCTCATCCCGGGCAAAGGCGTTCAGCTGGACCCACCGATCCAGCTTCTCGTCGAAGAACTCAGTTTCGATCTCGCTCTGCACGCCCCTCGATACCGCCACCCGCGCCTCCAGGGCCGCCACAAATGACTGGGGCAGGAGGTCCCATACTTTTTTCCCAAGGACCCGAGAGGGCTGCTTTGCGAGAAACTTTTCGATGGCCGAGTTGGCGTAGGTGGCGCGCCAGTTCCAATCGGCAAGGAGGACGCCCCCGCCGGCCGTCTCCACAACTTGCAGAATCAGCCTCGTGGTCGACTCCGCGCCACTGACGACTTCCGCTTGAGGAAGCGCAGTGCGCATCTGCATGAGATACGCCTGCAGCTCATCGTGCCGCCGCGCTATTGGCAATTCGAGCCTTCCAAGTAATGCCATTCGCCTTGCTCTGCTTTCTCCCCCGACCGGACCGAACCTGCTTGACTGCCTCGGCTTATCGATTGCCCCAAATGGATGAAATCCAGCTGGGCTGTAACAAGCATGACCGTAATACGGGCTGGCACACCCCTCGGATTTCGTGGCGAAGGCCAGTTTTCTAGATATATCGCCAAGCCAACCTTCGCCTAGGATGGCCGTCCGTACGTGGCGCCTGCGGACGACGAATTCCGTCTGTCGGTTGGGAGGCACGCGCCACCACAGGGCCATCGATCGCATAAGGGGGAGAGAGGGCCTGCTGGCTAACGAGGGGGCCTGCTGCTTGCAATCGGAAAGCGGCGCCTCTAGGGAGATTGCCTGCCTGAAGGCTGGCTTGGACATAAAGAAAGAGACGGCCTTGGGAGGCCGTCTCTAAAAGAGCGAGGGGAGGGGACCGGCTTACGAGAAGACGAGGGGACCAGTGAGAAGCGACTTGCCCGTCGGCCTGGTGCCTTTGAAGTCCTTCGCCTCTTCCGTGACGAAGACGGTGGCGAACTTATTGAGGGTGGGGGCGAACTCCTTCACGTAGAGCTCGCCGTAGCCTTTTTCGATGTCCGTCAGGTGGATCTGGGGTCCAGGCGTGACGACGCCATCCTTTTCGAGCCATGCCTGGTAGGTCTTGCCCTCGGCCGGCTTCTGCATATTGAGCAGGAGGACGAATCCCCAGTTGGTGGCCTTGTTGGTGACGAGGAGGCCGCGAGTGCCGGGCGCGTCAGCGGTGTTGGTCAGCACCACGCGTGTGATGCCCGGGAGGTTCGTGAGATAGGTAAAGGTCTGCTGGTTGCTGACGTTCTGGCCTATGCGCTGGCTGTCTTTGCGCAGGGCGATGTTCTCAACTTCAAGGCCATCCAGGTCTGTCTGGAGGCCGGCCACATCGCCCTTCAGGTCCTTCACGTTGGTCTTCAAGTCGCTCACGTTGTTCTGAGAGACGGCCACCAGGCCGATGACTGCGCCGAGCATCATAATCATGACGCCGGCCATGCTGCCCATGGCGAAGGAGGGTTGCATGGAGAAGAGGCCAGCCCAGAAGGGGCGCTTGACGCCATCGCCTTTGCCGTGCTTTGTCATCTCTTGCTGCGCGACGGCATTGAGGACCTTGGCGCGCAGGGCCTTGGGCGGTTCGGCCTGAGGGATGGCGCGCTGGAGCATAGCCCCAAGCTCCATCTCTTCAAAGGCCAGCACGCGGCAGGCCTGGCACCCTTCGATGTGCCTGGCGACGGCGTCCCGCTCCATGGGCTCCAACGCCCCGAGAGCGTACGCGGGCAGCAGCTCTTGTATGTTCTCGTGGTTCACGCGCTTACCCTTGCTGCAACGCCGTCTTGAGCTGTTTCATGCCGGAGCGGATACGGTTCTTCACCGTGCCGAGGGGCAGGTTGAGTTTTTCAGATATCTGGGACTGGCTGAGGCCGTTGAAGTAGGCCATGGTCAGAACGGTGCGCTGGTCGTCAGGAAGGGCTTGAAGGGCCTTGCGGACGCGCGCGCCCTCATCTGACTTCACAGCCTGATCGAGGGGGTTGGCGAATTCGGCATCGCCAAGGACGGCGTTCTCTTTCATGACCGATTCTGCTGCCTGGCTATCGAGCCGCTTCACGCGCAGGCGATCGATGATCTTGTGATGGGCGACGGTGAGGAGCCAGCTTTCCGTCTTGCCTTTGAGGGCGTTGAAGGTCTGAGCGCGGTTCCAGACGGTGAGGAAGACGTCCTGGGTGATATCCTGGGCTTCCGCAGGGTCGCTGAGCTTCTGGACGGCCATGCCGTAGACGCGCCGAACATACCGATCGTACAAGGTGGCCAAGGCTTCCTGGCGCCCCTGTTGGACCAGCTGCATCAACTGCTCGTCAGTCGCGGTCTGAGTTGCCACGTCCCCACTTTGAGACCTCTCCGCAGGAATAGTCAGCGGCGGCCTTACGGGCAATCCGACATATCGAAGTGTTGCGATTGCTGTGCTCATACTAGAAGGTTATACGGGCCTCCGTCAAGTTTGGATGTTGAATCTGTTACTAATCTGTTACCAACTTCAAGAAGCCCCACACCAATCTCTTAGAAGCCCAAAACCAATCTCTTATGTTACCTAGGTATGACTATGCAAGGGATACGAATTAACATAACAAGACGTCAAAAGAGTCGTGGAGAGCAGAGCTGGGAAGATCAGCCTGCCGCTTTGCGGTAGGCGGCGAGAATCGCTGCAGGCGTCAAATCCAGTTTGGTGATGAAGGTGGCCGCGCTATCCTTGAGCGCCTGGCCAAGATCCACCTCTCGCCAGGAACTCATAAGGACGACGACGGTGGACGGCGATGTCTTTTTGATGATATTCGCCACTTCAATGCCGTTCATCCCAGGCATCTGCACGTCCAGGATAGCCAGCTGAGGCTTCAGCGTCTCAACCATGGCGAGGGCGGCAGGGCCCTCTTGCGCCTCTCCAACGATGGTGAAGTCGTTCGTCTTTTCCAGCTGCCTTCGAAGAAAGAGGCGAAAGGTTCCCTGGTCCTCTGCGATAAGGGTTCGGATCATGCCTATGCGACCTTCATCCCCGCACGAAGAGTCGCAAAGATGTCGCAGCCAGGCTGGCGCATCGATGGCCGCATCGAGAGTGGACAGGTCCTCTTTCGCAGTCTTACCGGCAACAATGTCTCCTGAGAATCCCCTGGTCATGTTGGCGCGATGCTCCAGTCGAATGGCTTACGGAAAGCCTATCGTGCTGGAGCGCGGAAGAAGAGGGTGCTAGCCCTCGCTGAGGGCTTGGGATGCCGTAATGGGAGTGAGGGAAGGCATGCACAGGAGCGCACCCAGGGAGAAATCCTATCCCTTTGCCCATCGCACGATGGCCTTGGTTGCGGATTCCAGACGCCAGCATGCTTTTCCCCCTTCCCTTAGTGTGCCTGGCCTTGCCTTTTGAAGGCCAGCTTCACCCATATATCAAACGAACCAAAGGAAAAGATAGATGTATCTATGCGCGTAAGTGATTGCAGAAATCGCCTATCCTACTGGGCAGCTTGGAGGGCCGTCACTCTCATAAAGGGAAGGGCCCCACGGCCGCCATCGGTGGTCTGGAAGGGATATGCCGTCCCCAGCACGCCTACGACCTCGTAGACCCCCCCTTCGGTTACCGTAGCGCACTTGGTGCCCGTGCCGCAGCTGAGGATGATCTGGTCTTCCGTCGCTATGAAGCCGCTGTCTTTCGTTGAACTGACAACGGCCTGGAGCGTCTGTTCGCGTCCTATCTGAATGACCTGGCTGACGCGAACTCTATAGACGAGGGTGCTCCCCTTTAGAACGTCATATCCGCTGAGCAGGGCTGAGTAGGGTATCCAGACGGCCTTTTCCCGGTGGCTCTCAAACGTCTGGGATTCTGGGGAGGCGTCCGATCCGTTCTCCGAGCGGGTCACCACAATGCCATCGGCGATGGCCATGAAGACAAAGATGCTGACCGCCGCGGCGATCCAGATGCGCCAGTCCCGGTAAAGGGGCTGCCGCTCTTTGCGACGGGGGCGCGGCGCCGGCGCCCGATGTACGATCTGTGGTCCTGCCATAGGTGTAAGCCCTCGCCCAAGGCGAGGCCTCACCTTCAACAGTAGGGGCTGCCGCTCAAGGCGCATAGGCCTTTTCGGGAACAACTTGGTAACAGCCACCTAAGTAAGAAAGGCATAAGAGCCAACGACAGGAGGCCAGCGCCCCGGCGCTCCCGATTCGCTCATGGGGAACGGTCTAAGACTGTTCTTACGCCGGCTTTGGGCTAGGCTGAGTCCGGCCCTTGCGCTTGAAGTGCGGGATGACGGAGTCGCTGAAGACTTTAAGGCGGCGCTTGTTCATCTCCAGCGTCACCGAGGGGTAGTGGCCCAGGGTGAAGATGACGTGCTTGAAGCCCATCGCCTCCAGGGATTCCAGGCTCTTGATGCAGCGGGCGGGGTCCCCTGCGATCCAGACCCGGTCCCAGAAGAAGTCGACGGTCAGCTCCTGGTTCTTGCCCAGGTAGCGGTCCTTCCAATAGTAGTAGCCTGCGGCGAACTCGCCCGTCTTCTCGATGGGGGCGCTCTGGAGGTTGACGATGTTCTCGTCCTTGGCCATTTCGTGGGCACGGAGGGCCATGGCGCGGGCCTCCTGCTCCGTCTCGCCGATGATGAGGCCGCGCTGGCAGCCCAAGGCCACATTGGCTGTATCGAAACCCTTGGGCCCGGCGATGGCGCGCCACTCATCGGCGGCGCGCTGACAGCGGCCAAAGGTGGCGATGGGGTCGGTGATGAAGGGCATGCCGCGGAGGGCGTGGTGGCGTATCGTCTCCGGGGAGACGGCGGCGCTCCACATGGGCGGATGGGGCTTTTGCAGGGGCTTGGGATAGACGTTCACGTTTTCGATGGTGTAGTGCTTGCCGTGGTAGGTCACCGGCGCATCGGCCCAGGCGAGCTTCATGATGTCCACGATCTCGTCGGTGCGCTCCCGGGCTTCGCTCAGGGGGATATTGAAGCCCTGAAACTCGATGCTCTGGTAGCCGCGGCCAAAGCCGTACATGAGGCGCCCGCCGCTCAGCAGGTCCACCTCGGCGGCCTCCTCTGCGGCGCGCAGGGGGTGATGGAAGGGCAGCACGACGATGGCGGAGCCGATCTTCACCTTCCGGGTGCGCGCCGCGACGAAGGCGGCGAAGGGCATGATGGAGGGGCAGATGCCATAGTTGCGAAAGTGGTGCTCGGCGAGCCAGACGCCGTCAAAGCCGGCGTCTTCGGCGTACTGGATAAGCTCCAGCTCGTAGGCGTAGACCTGCTGCTGTGTCCACTCTTTGGGCCAGTGCACCAGGTGGAAGGTGTGGAACTCCATGGCCGCGCTCCAGGGAAGGGGATGGCGACTAGGATAGGGAGCGCATCGGAGAAAGGCAAGGGAAGAGAGTGCGGAGGGCTGCGGTTCTCCACAAGGGCGCTTCGCACAAAAATCCACACCGCCGTGAAGCCTGTCTCCCCGCCCTCTCCCCGGTGGTGTGCTATGCTTGGCGCGCCGCCAAGCCTCCCCTGGGGCGCCGCACTTCCACCGTCTCTTCCTCTCATCGCTCCCGATGCCCTGCCGCTTTCAGCCGTCTCATGAAAGGCCTCTTCCTTGTCAAAGCTCGATGTGGGAAAGAAGATCAAAGTCGTCGTTCCGCATGAAGGCGACGGCCCTCCTTCCTGGCTTATCGGGCTCGCCGGGGTGGTGAAGCACGGCCCCTACAGCGTGCGGGAGATGAACAGCCTCCACGCGGAGGAGCTGCGCACCTATTACCAGGTGGCTTTTGAAAAGGCCGACCTTCCAGAGGGCTCCCAGACGAGCTACACCTTGCGCGAAGGGTGGCTCAGAGGGGCGTAGGAGGGCGAACCTCAACCCGTATCGGCAGGGTGTAAAGGCCGCCGTTTGAATCATCTCCACGCCCAATATGGACCGATTCTGGAGCAAGAATATTAGAGTTCCATCTACTTTATGCTTGCTGCGTCATCTCGAGAATCACAAGCATTATCAATATATTTTTATCCATAATATGACATCTTTTTAGCAAGCATTGCCAACTGACTGCAATTATAGTAGACTCATAAAAGTTGGACCGAAGATGGGGTGTGCTATGGAAGATAACAAGCAGGCATTGGGGGGCAAGGCTCGGGCAGAATCCCTTGACCCTGAGCGTCGGTCAGAGATCGCTAGCAAGGCTGCAAAGGCGAGGTGGCAGAATGGCGTAGATGAGGCTGCTGGCTCGATTCCCCGCGCCACTCACTTCGGTCAATTGCGTATCGGTGATCTGTCGTTGCCTTGCGCTGTTCTAGAAGACAAGACACGCATCATCACCGAGGCCAGCGTCGCAAAGACTCTGGGCAGAGGGTATGGCGGCAAGACGTATCGCCTTCAGCAGAAACAGGCCGACAAACGCGGGATGCCATCGCTGCCACTATTCCTTTCCGGGGCAACGCTGGACCCTCACGTTCCGAATAGCCTCCGCATCGCTTTGAGTCACCCGAAGTTATACCGTGCGCGTGGCGGGGTACGCCGAGGGATTGAAGCAACACTTCTTCCAGAGATTTGCGAGGTATGGCTCAGGGCGCGGGACGCTAATGCGTTGCAGGAATCACAGAAGCCCATAGCCAAGAGTGCTGAAGTGCTGATGCGGGCTTTGGCTCATGTTGCCATTGTGGCTCTCGTGGATGAAGCGACTGGCTACCAGAAAGATCGAGATCGGGGTGAACTTCATAAGATACTGGAGGCATATATTGCCAAAGAGTTGCTGCCCTGGGCAAAGCGCTTCCCTGACGAGTTTTACGCTCAGTTGTTCCGTCTGAAAGGTTGGGAGTACGCGCCGCCGTCAGTGAAGCGCCCAACGATTGTCGGTAAACTTACAGCGCAATTGGTGTACGACAAGTTGCCCCCAGGAGTGCTGAAAGAACTCAGGGAGAAGAATCCCGTGGTCTATGAAGGAGGCGGTCGGCGACATAAACACCATCAACTTCTGACAGAGGACATCGGCAACCCGCATCTCGAACGCCATCTTGCCTCCGTTATAACCCTGATGCGCGTCTCTCCAAACTGGGCAACCTTCAAGCGACTGTTTGATAGAGCGTACAATCCGAAGCCTCCGCAATTGTCGTTTCCAGGACTAGGGCAAGACGAGGACAAGGACCTGGAACAAGCGTTGGAAGGGACCACAGCATAATGCAAGAAGTTGATCTAGAAGCTCTACGTGAATCGGTAGAAGGTCTCCACAACGCAAAGGCGAAGTGGATAAAGGCCGTGCCTGTAAAAGAGACCTTCCAGGGCAAGACCATTGGGGAAGATACGGTCCAGGTGCTCGACTTGATCGGCCATCCAACCGCCACGCGGTGCTACGCGTGGTCACATGTCACAAAGGGCCAGAAACGGCGATTTGTGGCGGTTCTGCATCAGGGGCCAGTGGATTCGCCGCAGAAAGCCGTGAGCGCTTCTATCGTGCAGGAATACAGGAAATCCTAAACCATGCTCGCTTTCGTGGATGAGTCTGGCGACCCAGGAAGAAAACTCGGGCTTGGTTCAAGCCTATATTTCGTTGTGGCTATTGTGACCTTCGAAGATAACGATGAGGCTACTGAGTGCGACAGAAGAATCGCCGCATTGCGGACTCGCCTCCGGCTCCCGGCTAACTACGAGTTCCATTTTTCACACAACCCAGAGACCGTTAAAGAGGCTTTCCTGGAGACCGTCACCCCGTTTCCGTTCTTTTATCACGCCTTCGCGCTGAACAAAGACCCGAGTAAGCTCACTGGGGCTGGTTTCGGAAACAAGGAAAGCCTCTACAAAATCACTGCCAGGTTTACTTTTGAAAATGCCAAGCCTCACCTGCACAACGCCATCGTGATTATCGACAGGTGCGGAGAGCGCCGATTCAGAGATGAGCTAGCGGCATATCTGAGAAAACGAATTCTGGACGATGGCGGGAATCATCTAATAAAGCAAGTGAAGATTCAGAAGTCGACTGCTAATAATTTGCTACAACTAGCCGACTACGTTGCAGGTGTTACTAACAAGGTCGTATCTAGAAAAGCTGGCGGGGCTGCCCTAAGGAAAAAGTATCTTGCTGCCCACGAGTCGACAATGCGATTATGGCCAAAATGAAGACCGCTCCCTAGTCCTTGCGGACACGCACCCCATAAAGGGGACAGTTCGGGAGCGGCCTATATCCAAATAAATAATACTACAAACTAGTAGTATGTCAATCTAACAATGGCATCTTATCTATGTCTTAGTCTACACATATATCTTGAGCCTTTTCTAGACTTTCCCTTGCCCAGTCGTTCAAATTAGGACATTACTTAACCCTGCGCTTAGTTGACTTCACCTCTGCAATATGTTAAGTTAAATAAACGATAGTCGCCCTCATCTTCCCCTGAAGCTGCGAGCCGCCTCGCGGCTTTTTCTTTTCCTTCGACGCACGGGTCTCACAGCCGCCATGGCGCAAGCCAGAAAGTTGGAAGGCCATTGGGTAACCACGCAGGACCGTCGGCTGGCGTATCCGGCAAGTGGGCCACGGCGGTGCCGCTGCCTCACCGCTTGCTCAAGTCATACAAGATCCCCGGCGGCGAATCGATGACCCTTCTGGAGCGCGCGCCCTTCAATCGCGTGCTGGAGTCCCTGCGGGTGCAGGCATGGGTCAAAGACGGTGAGCATCGCGCCTATTCCCAGACAGACATCGCGCTCTTCACATCGGACGAGCAAGGCAACCGCCAGCCGGCGCGCTTGCAGGGCCTCCGCGGCCCGAAAGAGGCTCGCACGATACGGGCGGGCGACGACGAAACGATGCGGCAGGTTCTTGTTCCGAGCGGACACCAGCTCATCCTCCAGAGCATGCCCTCGCCAGGCCGCGTCCGCGACTGCGTCTTCAAGCTGCTCGCGAACCATGAGGCGCAGGCCCCTCTCCCGGTCAACAACGCCTAGCCAGGCCAACAATTCCAGATGCCCCCTGCATCGATATCGGCAGCGAACAACCGACCCAGGCCAGTCCCGCCTAACAGAAGCCGCCTGCCTGAGTCCGCTCCCGTCCCGGCGCCCTCCGCCGACTGACGCAGCCGCCCTTTCCGTGGTATGCTTGTCGCGCCTCCAGGTCTCACGTGCGCCGCCGCGCGCCTTTGACCTATGGATAGTCCCCAAAGGAGTTGCCTTTGAACCTGTACGTAGGTAACCTGTCCCCCGAGACAACCGACTACGACCTGGAAGATGCCTTTGGGCAGTTCGGAAAGGTCGGCTCGGCCCGCGTCAACATCGACCGCCAAAGCGGCAGGTCCCGAGGCTTCGGCTTTGTGGAGATGTCCACGAAGACGGAGAGCGACGCGGCGATCCAAGGGATGAACGGCAAAGAGTTCAAGGGACGGATGCTCATCGTGAACGAAGCACGCTCCCGCTAACCATCGCAGCGAAGATGTGGCAGCGGTCTGATCCATAAGACTGGAAAGGACACTCATGGGCGGCATAACGATGGCGGACTTGAAGCAGGCGATTCTCAATCTTCATGGGTGCGATTCCGTTTGGGTGGAGTCCGTCCCGGTGACGGAGCAATTTCTCGGGAAGACGGTGTGGAAGGGGCTGGTGCAGGTTTTTGACCCCATCGGCCATCCCACGGCCTCCCGCTGTTACGCCTGGTCCCACACCACCAAGAGCCATGAGCGCAAGTTCGTGGCGCTGCTGCACCAGGGGACCGTCGATTCGCCGCAGGCCGCCGTCAAAGCCGCCATCGTCCAGGACCTGAAGCGCTACAAGGGCTAGTCGGCGCGCTGGCGGGCTGTGGTATACTGGGACTGTTTCTAGGTCCCTGGTTTTGCATCCACCCTGTCGCTCTCAGCCGGCCTCTGACACGCACGCGGCGCTTGCTTCTCCCCGACCTTAGAACCAATATCGCGCACAAGGAGCGAAC
>SXGR01089423.1_pt1 | contig 11206 bp, 9 predicted proteins | sample 3174711 | NCBI WGS metagenome assembly SXGR01 (sample SAMN11356860, study PRJNA531348) | freshwater metagenome | isolation source: freshwater sample F1-60 | place: China: Fuxian Lake, Yuxi | collected 2017-12-25
GCGGCATTTTGGTTGGCGCTCCGCTACAAGGCAAAGTACTGGTTGTTGATGATGTCATTACTGCAGGAACTGCAGTACGCGAAGTCATGTCTATAATTAAAGCCGCAGGTGCGGTGCCAGCGGCAGTCTTGATAGGCTTAAACCGCCAAGAAAAAGGCCAAGGCGAGTTATCGGCTATTCAAGAAGTTGAACAATCTTTTGGTATTCCGGTGGTCAGCATTATCAATTTAAACCATATAATCCACTATCTTGAAAGCCAGACTAATCAACAGGATATGGTCGATAAAATTAAAACTTACCGCGCAAACTATGGCGTAGACTAAGCTCAGGTTCAGGCATAACAAGATAGTGTTATGCCTTCTTGCAATCCCCTATATAACTTGGTAGCTATGAAACAACTTCCCCAATTTATACTAAAGCTTTTTTTGATCGGCGGCCTGTTTATGGTTGCGAGCGCCAATACGCAGGCAAAAACTGACAAAAAAGTGTTTTATCGTTACACCACTAATGACGGCCACAAGGTGGTATCGCAAACAATCCCGCCGCAATATATTCGCAATGGCTATGAGCTGTTAACTATCCGAGGAGAGATTCTTAAGGTGGTTCCGCCTGCACCAGCAGAGGCGGATGCAGAACGGATTGCCAACGAACGCAAGGCTGCCAAAGAGCAAGCTAAAAAAGATATAGAACTACGCCGAACCTACAGTTCAGTGCAAGATATAGATTCTGCCAAAACACGTAATTTGCAGGAGCTTCAAAATACTATCAATATTTTGCAAGCCAATTTGAGTAGCGTTAAAACGCAACTTAAAACACAAGAGGCGCATGCTGCTAGTGTTGAGCGCAGTGGTAAAACCTTATCGGGCGATATATTAAAAAATATCTCCACCCTGCGCACGGAAGAAAAAGAACTTAATATACAAATAAAACAACGTGAAACTGAGTATCAGCACTCTGCCGATAAATACGAGCAAGATAAACTTAGGTTTATAGAAATCAGTAAGCCCAAACAATAAAACCGTCAATGCCGGTTTTATTGCGCCTCAATCAAATCTATCTGCATTAACAAGGGCGCAAGAATGTTCCATTGCGCTCGCCACTGTGCACTGGGTGATGTTTGAAATTCACTGCGCACAAATTGCACCATAACACCGTCCGCATAAGCCATTAAAAAGTGCGTCAAGGTTACTGCAGGCAAGCCAAGGTTAAAATCTTGTCGCAATTCAGCGTCGCTCAAAAAGTGCTTTAAGTGCGTTTCAATACGTTGGTGAAATTGCACTATGCGCTGGCGCAAGCGCGCAGTTTCACCTGTGAGCGCATCACCTATGAGTAAGCGCGACATACCTGGGTGCTGTTCTACAAATGTTAGTAACGCATCAATAATTAATTCACACCGTTTTAGCGGTGATTTTTCTTCTGCCAGCACTAACGTCATCTGTGAGAAAACAGAGTCCTCAATGAACTCTATAAGGCCTTCAAACATTTTAGTTTTGCTAGGGAAGTGGCGATATAAAGCGGCTTCTGATACGCCGACAGATTTAGCAAGTGAGGAGGTTGTGATGCGCTCACCAGGGCTGTCTTTTAATGTTTTAGCAAGCGCTGTTAAAATTTGCTCGCGCCGAGAAATTTTAGTTCCAGTTTCGATCATTGTTTTTACCTGCATCCATTGCACATTAAAAATGGTCAACAAAACTAGCAGCAAATCTGAATAACATACTTACGCTTGCTGCTAGTTTAGTTGTTGAACTATTTGGCTTTATTGGTAATTAACGTACCCACACCCGCATCGGTAAAGATTTCCAAAAGCACGGCATGATCAACACGGCCATCAATAATATGAGCGCTTGTGCAGCCGCCTTTCACGGCATCCAATGCGCACGCAATTTTCGGAAGCATGCCACCATAGATAGTGCCGTCTGCAATTAAATCATCAACTTGCGCCGTGCTTAAACCGGTTAATACATTACCCTGTTTATCTTGCAGGCCAGACACATTCGTTAACAACATTAATTTTTCAGCATTCAAATACTCGGCGATTTTGCCTGCAACCAAGTCGGCATTGATATTGTAGGATGAACCATCTTCACCAACACCTATAGGTGCAATAACCGGAATAAAATCGCTGTTAATCAGCATATCGATCACAGCGGTATTAATGCCTGACACTTCACCCACGTGGCCTATATCCACAATTTCTGGTGCTAACATTTCTGGCGTTTTATGCGTAACGGTTAATTTTGTAGCACGAATTAATTGGCCATCTTTTCCGGTTAAGCCAATGGCTTGACCGCCATTGCGATTAATCAAACTTACAATTTGCTTGTTAACTGTACCGCCTAATACCATTTCTACCACATCCATAGTGGCGCTGTCGGTAACACGCATACCGTTCACAAACTCAGATTTAATATTGAGTTTTTCTAAAAGGCTGCCAATTTGTGGGCCGCCACCATGAACAACCACTGGGTTCATGCCCACTAATTTCATCAACACAATATCGCGTGCAAAACTATTCTGTAAGGCTTCACCTTCCATGGCGTTGCCGCCAAATTTCACAACAATGGTTTTGCCGGTGAAGCGCTGAATGTAGGGGAGGGCTTCGGTTAATACATTGGCGATATTCATCGCCGAATCACGGTTGAGTGACATAACTAGTTCCTATTATCTATAGCGGTAAAAAATTAATATTTAAACGCCCTTAAAATTTCAAGGCGAGTGTAGCATCAACTTTTAGCAGTTCACGTTTAAAAATCTGTTGTATGATGGTAAGCGCCTCTTCACTTTCTGCCTCAAAGCGCAGTGTCAACGCAGGCGAAGTATTGGAGGCGCGCACCAAGCCCCAACCTTTGCTGTAGTCCACGCGGATTCCATCAATGCTGGTGATATTTCCATTTTGAAAATCACCCGTTGCGGTTAACTTTTTAATCAGCTCGAATTTTACGTTATCGGCTACTGCAACTTTAATTTCCGGCGTAATAACGAGTTGCGGGAATGCCGAAAAAATATCATCAATATTTTGATCGCGCAGAGTAATAATTTCTAATAAGCGCGCCATGGCATAAATACCATCATCAAAACCATACCAGCGATCTTTGATAAAAATATGACCAGAATATTCGCCACCAATAAGCGCCCCCGTTTCCACCATTTTAGCTTTCATCGGCGAGTGACCCGTCTTCCACATAATGGGGCGGCCGCCGTAACCGCTAATAACTTGATTTAATTGCCGTGAGCATTTCACATCAAACAAAACATCAGCACCTGGGTGACGAGCCAAAATATCTTTTGCAAATAACATGAGCAACCGATCTGGCCAAATAATATCGCCTTTGGGTGTTACCACTACTAAACGATCGCCATCGCCATCAAACGCAACGCCAATATCGGCATTCACTTCTTTCACTTTTTCAATGAGCGCAAACAAATTGTGCTCTTGGGTTGGGTCTGGGTCGTGATTGGGAAAGGTTCCATCTAAATCGCAATAGAGAGGCGTTACCTGACAACCTAGCTCTTCAAACAATTGCGGTGCAACAATACCCGTAACGGCGTTACCGGCGTCAATGACAATCGACACATCGCCAGCCAAGGCAACATCAGAAAAAATACGTTCGATATAGTGCGGAATAATTTCGCGGAAGCTTTCTTCGCCAACACCTTGGTGGAGTTGTTGCGTTAAGATGCGCAAACGTAATTCCATTACGGCTTCATCGGCCAGTGCATTATTATTGATAACGACCTTAAAGCCATTATATTCCGCAGGATTGTGACTGGCAGTTACCATAACACCACTGCGTACATCGGAAAAATAATAGGTGGCAAAATACATTAATGGCGTTGGTACTATGCCCACATTCACCACGTTACAGCCCGTGCGTAAAATACCTTTAATTAATGCAGTGGTTAAATCTTGGCTGTGGGTTCTAGCATCGCGCGCGACAATTAATGTTTGCTCACCTTTGTCGATGGCTTCACTGCCAATGGCTTGGCCTATTTTTTCGGCCAGCGCAACATCCAAATCTTTACCGACAACACCACGGATATCATAAGAGCGGAAAATATGCGCGGGGACGCTCGCTTCATCGATAACGATAGCGGCTGCTGATTGCTTTTTATTGCGGGTGTCCTGTAGCCCTAAAATATTTTCATCTTCATCGATAACCGCAATATCCAGAATATCCTGCTTTTGGAAGAGTGGGCTTGATACGGCATCGACTAAGGGAGCGGTAGTTGCTTTATTGACATCGGCGATGGTGGGCGCCAATTGTTCTTCGGCTTCTTTTTCGGCTTTCACTAGGAAACGACTGAGAATAAGTGCTGCAAATAAACTAAATGCTATGCTGCAGCCTAGTGTCAGTATCCATAAGGTCGGGGCTTCTTGAGCGCGATCAATTAAGCTGTTTGACGGTGTAAATTTAATTTCCCAATTGCTGCTGGGAATACTTAATGATTTGCTGGTACCCGTTGTACCTGTGCCCACGTTAAACACATTGAGTGTTGGCGAATTGGTAAATTTTTGGGCTAACACTTTTTCACCTAAGCCGCCATCGGTAGCACGGAATATTTTTTTTAGGTGTGCGCCATCCAGTGTTAGCATCAATGTACCAATTAAGGGTAAATCTTTCCCCGCTGTAACGGGTGCAACAAAATGTATTTGCCATTGTTCATTAATTAATGCCGCTTCTGCAAAGGCGGGTTCTGCGCGCTCTGCGCGGCGCAACAAATCCAGCTCTGCATAACGTATAGGTGCAACGCCATTTGGGTCTACATCAAGTTCACCTGCAATTAACATTTTTAAATCTAAAGCGGTTTCAATCTGCGGTACAAAAGAGTTTGTTAAAACTGCAAAAGCTTCTTTATTTTTTTCATTAAGGGCCTGAATGATGGCGGCATTTTGTGCAAGCTGACGTACTTTTTCTTGATTTTCGTTGAGGTATTTTTTAACGGCACTTACGCCTGTTTCTAGCTCTTGTTGAATATAAGCTTCTTGGTTGGCGTTGGTGGCATCCTTTACCATAAAACCATAAAGAAAATAGCCTAATACGGCATTTAATAATAAGGTGCCTCCCAGCATCATAAGCAACAAACGTTGCTGCGCGGCTGCCTTACGTTTCGCTTGTTCTTGTGCACGTATTGCTGCACGCGAACCTGTGCTGGATGGATTAGGCACTTGTATCTGCGGGATAGGCAGTAACCGTTGCGGTTTGCTTATGTTATTGTCGAGATCGTCCACAATGTCCCCTTTGTGATTTTAATTAATAGTGATCTTAATCAATGGTGATCATGATTTAATCGCAAAATTGGTTAGTCTTAGTCAGCTATTTTCTGCGCGATGAGTGCAATTAAATCGCGCGCTAGTTGTTGTTTACTGCGTTGCGTTAATACCTGCTGATACTCTTTATCTATTACTGTTACTGCATTCTCATCGGCATTAAAACCAATGCCCGCATCAGCAATATTGTTGGCAATCACTAAATCCAAATTTTTACGCGTTAACTTCCCTTGCGCATAGGCAATGAGATTTTCACTTTCTGCCGCAAAGCCGACGGTAAACGGTTTCTTTTCCAGCGCTGCAATGGTAGCCACTATGTCTGGATTTTTTACCAGTTCGAGCAGCATGCTCTCCGCGTCTGCGTTTTTTTTAATTTTGTGCACTGCAATTTGCGCAGGGCGATAATCTGCCACGGCCGCAGCCGCAATAAACACATCGCAACCCAGAGCATGCTGCAGGCTGGCAGTTAACATTTCTTCGGCAGTTATTACCGAAATACATTCAACTCGTTCTGGTGCAGCTAATTGCGTAGGCCCCGAAATCAATACCGTCTGTGCGCCAGCCTCTACTGCCGCTTGAGCAAGGGCATAACCCATTTTGCCCGAACTGTGATTGCTAATGTAGCGCACAGGGTCAATCGCTTCGCGGGTTGGGCCGGCGGTAATCACCACTTTTTTACCCGCCAAGCTGCCACTCACAAATAAACTCGCAGTGGCCTCCACTAATTGTAACGCTTCCAACATCCGCCCTAAGCCAATATCGCCGCAGGCTTGTTCGCCTGCGGCGGGGCCAAAAACATGTATTTTGCGCTGTTTTAACACGTCAACATTAGCCTGCGTGCTCGCATTGCGCCACATGCCTTGGTTCATGGCTGGGGCTACCGCTATAGGCGCAGGTGTAGCAAGACAAAGGGTGGTGAGGAGGTCATCGGCCTGCCCCTGCACTAGGCGGGCGATAAAATCTGCACTTGCGGGGGCGATTAAGACTAGATCTGCCCAGCGCGCCAATTGAATATGGCCCATACCTGCTTCTGCAGCAGGGTCAAGCAAGTTGGTGTGTACCGGGTTGCCCGACAAAGCCTGCATCGTTAAAGGCGTTATAAATTCCTGCGCTGCAGCGGTCATTACCACCTGCACGCGTGCACCGGCGTCTTGTAATCGGCGCACAAGATCAGCACTTTTATAGGCCGCTATACCGCCAGTTACACCCAGCAGAATACGTTTGTTAGTGAGCGAACTCATAGACAGGTCTTAATCAAAAGGGACAGTAAGCAATTGTAGCGCAATGTAACTGACTACTAACCCTAGAAATAGCCAATAAGCAGAGAAACCGTCAAATGCTGTGGTGCATTTGGCGATAATGGCACGGCTCATGGGAGGGATACCGTTGACTCTGCTTATTTCATAAGAACGATATTGGCTTCCGCAAGATAACAGTCGGTTTGTAAGCTTCCCTTGTTGGGGTGAAACGCGGTAGTCGAAACAATTTTATTATCGCGCACTAAAGGCGTCGATTTAACCGCTGTGACATAGTTGAAATAGTGGATATCTGATTCGCGACAAAGGCCGCCTTCAATAAAATACACACCGTGGTCATCGGCTCTTAGAAGCTTGGCATTTTCCTTTAAGTTGGGCGCTAGCTGTTCAAGGGCATCATGTTTATTGCGCAACGCCCACAGCCCATTTTCGCTCGCGTACTGGAAAAACACGTCACCTTTATATTCTACGGCTGCACCTATCGAACCAAAGCTCAATTGCTTCTGTTGATGGGTTTGGGTGTTGATGCGCCATAGATTTCTAAGGTCGCGATTGCTCTTGAGCACTATTAGCTGATGGCTCTCTGGGAAATAAGCGATAGGCTCAACCTTGTCGGTATCGGTCAAAATAAGTGATGTTTCCGCTGAGTGAAAGCTATACAAGAATAGATTCGTCCCAGCGCTATAGAGCAAGTACTCGCCATCGTCCGACCAGACGATGGCGCCCACTTTACTGGCGATAGGTTGGCTGCTGAGTTGGCGTTCTTGGCCGCCCTCAATCAACCAAAGCTGGATCTGATTATTGCGCACCGAGGCATAAACAACTCTCTCGCCATTAGGCGAGAAGCTAGCGGCGTAATTCAAATCAGTATTGGTTGTTAAGGGCGTTTTAGTGCCATTCATATTTGCCATCACAATATTGGAGCTGCGCTTTTCTTCGGTATAAAAAATGGCGGAGCCATCTGGCTTATAGCGTGGCCGCGAGAAAACCCTGTCTTTGGTATCGGCCACGGGAATTTGCACTTGCTGGCCGTCCATATACAACGCAAAAAGGCGACGCGTGTCTTCGGAGTAAACCAAGATGCCGCTGCCATCGGGAATCCAACTGATATCGGCAGCGGCAATAGTGAGCGGCCAACGGCTTATGCGCGCTTGGTTTTCATCTAAAAAATCAATCTGAACCGTGTTTTTGTGCACACTGGCTAGCGCCGTTTTTTTGTGTTGCACTGCGCTGGCGACAAGGTTGGCAGCGCCGTCAACATCATCAAGTTGTGTGAGATGTTGAGCTTGCGTGGAATAACGGTAGCGCGCCGTGCTTGCGCTGGAACCCTGTTTGGCAACAAACTCCAAAGTGTTTTCATCCCACCAGGTCACGCTATAAATACGCCCCTGCCATTGGCTCAATTGCTGTTTTTCTAGCAAGCGATGCGTCGCAAGATCTAACGAAAAAATATGAAAGGAGTAGAGGTAGTTGGGTTTCGCATAAAAATTGGGGGTATAGGCTTGACCTTCATTGCGCTTAACCTCAATGGCCACTAAATGCGTGCCAACAGGCGACCACGCCAATTTAAACCAAGAACCATTGCTCGTGGCTATGCGCCAATCGACCCCTTTCTGATCGCGCACAATAATTTCACTTTCGGTTTCACCCAAACCGCTGACATTAAATTTTTCACGAATATAGGCCACATGTTGATTGTCTGGGTGGGGCACCGCATTCCTTTCGTGACCGGTTTCGTTGGTATAACCCATTGCCGTGTTAAAACTGGTTTTGTGATTTTTGACCAAGATCAGACTTGTAGGTATTGCGGCGTAATAACTAATCGCCGCTAATACAAGCAGAGCGGCAGCGGCGATCCAGCTTGCAGTCAATCGCCCGCGCCGGTTGGTCACTTTTACAGGTTGATTAGCCGCTACCGCCATCTCCATTGGAGACTGAATGATCTCAGGCTGACCGGATGTTAAAAATTGCGGTATGACGGTAAGTTGATAACCCCGCTTGGAATAATGGGCAATGAACTCTTGCTCACCGATGAGTTCAGAAAAGGCGCTGCGCAGGGCGTTAATACTTTTTTGCACGGAGCCATGAGTAACAACACGCCCCTCCCATAAACGTTCTATCAGTTCTTCATTGCTAATCACCCGTTCGTGATTACACGCTAGGTAGTACAGCACCGCCATAACCTTGGGCTGTAATTTAACCCTTCGCCCTTCTACGGTAAGTTGATTGTGCGATGGCGATACCTGTATATCGCCAAGTGCGAAGCTATTTTTATTATTGATATCCATTTCGACCTACACGCGTTTGCATTGGGCATACCTTTTAGTCAGTAAATTTTTCTTATTGGTTTACTAAGGCAAGGCACCCTTGCGCAAGCCTAGTTGGATGCGTAATTTTGCAAGACAACGGCGCCGGAACACAAGTGCTCAACCGCTTTAGATTAAATCTATCTTATTGATTTTTAAAGAAATAATTTTGGTAAGCAAAAGGTAAGCATGAGGTTTTGGTATGGTCAGTGTTTTCTTCCCGATTTGCAATATATTCAACTCACACACAGCCTTCGTGAAAACAAAGGTTGTTGTAAAACCCCAACTACTCCAACAGCCTTATAGGAAGATGTCATGAAACTATTCACTGCAAAACTATCATTATTAACCCTAGTTGCTGCATTACCCTTATTCGCTACGGCGGCAACCGAGCCACAACTTGGTGCCAATGCACCGCTGGTCTACGTCAACAAAAACATCGGTTTTAATGTTAAAGGTTATAAATACAAGCAATCAGAATTTCCCTGCGACATTGATAAAACCTTGGTAAGCAATTTGATTGATCGCGCTCAAACGCAAGGTATTCGCCTTGAATCTATTGGCACTCGCGACAAGATTCTCAATGGCGTAGTCCCCGTATTAGCAATCGATATCGAACAATTGGTGCTCGGTGGAGAAAACCGTCAGTTTGGCACCAAGCGCGACTCCAATCTACCCAAGGTGCAAATAACGGCTGCACTCGTCAAAAGCAAAGATAGCATTGTGACCGCAAAGCATACCTGCGCGATTATGGCGCTGAACGAATTCACGCCCTCCAGCAATGTGACGGATTTAGGCAGCAATGGTGCCACTGTGTGCAGTGCAACACGTAAGTGCTTACAGGATTTGAGTAAAGATGTGGTGGAATGGATTGAGCCGCAAATAAAGTAATTTAGACCACCTGCTTGTGAAAAGCTGAAACTCAATCGTCAAGCCGCTGTATTGGGGCTTGACGATTAAATGTACATTCCGCATGCTGCTCCTGTTTTTAGCTCAACCTCATAGCCTTGAGGCTTACATCTTCATTTACAAGGAACGTTATATGTCCATCGCCGATTGGCCCGCTGCTGAACGCCCCCGCGAAAAACTTTTAAACCTTGGCCCCAAAGCCCTCTCCGACGCTGAACTGCTCGCTATTTTCCTGCGCGTTGGCTGTGTGGGTAAATCGGCCGTGGATCTTGCCCGCGAACTCCTGCAAGAATACGGCGGCCTGCGCCCCTTACTAGAGGCTAGTCAAGCCGAATTCTGTAAAGGCCTAGGCTTGGGAGCCGCCAAATACGCTCAGCTACAAGCCGTATTAGAGATGGGGCGGCGGCATCTCTCCGCCAGCATGAAAGAAGGCGACTTGCTCACCAGCCCAAATTTAGTTCGCAACTATTTAAGTGCACAGCTGCGCCATCAACCGCGCGAGGTCTTTGCGGTTTTATTTTTAGATAATCAACATCGGCTAATTGCCTACGATGAAATCTTTTACGGTACTATCGATGGCGCTGCGGTCTACCCTCGTGAAGTCGTCAAAAAAGCTCTCTCTTGGAATTCTTCCGCAGTTATCCTCGCCCACAATCACCCATCGGGAATCGCTGAGCCAAGCCAAGCGGATCAGCGCATTACCCAGCGCCTACAAGATGCGCTTAATCTGGTGGATGTACGCGTGATTGATCACATGGTCGTAGGCGATAAAGAGGTGATTTCTTTCGCCGAACGCGGGCTTCTGTAGAGATTAGAAAGTTTATCCATCTTTTTTGGCTAAAAAATCAGCTAGTCATTGCTATTGGAAGGCTGTTTTGGTATAAAACGCGCCTCCTTTCGGCAGGGTTGTTTAGAACACTCAGAAAATGAGTGCCTAAATGAAATACCCCGCACAAATTTCCCTGTGAAGTTTGCTTGGCTGAACGTATTTTCAGTCCGCGATTTTGAAAGAATAGGCTGCTTACAACATGCTCTAAGCTGGTTGTTAGTCTGTGTTACGGCTCCCAGCGCTGCCAACTGTTACTGGCTAGGTTTAGCGCGATTTATTTAATGAGGCAATAGAATGTCTAAAGTATGTCAAGTTACTGGTAAGCGTCCAATTACCGGCAACAATGTATCTCATGCAAAAAACCACACCAAGCGTCGTTTTTTGCCAAACCTTCACACTCACCGTTTCTGGGTTGAGGCTGAAAAGCGCTTTGTTTCATTGCGTTTGACTGCTAAAGGTATGCGCATTATTGATAAGCGCGGTATCGATTCAGTATTGGCTGAAGTCCGCGCTCGCGGCGAAAACGTTTAATTAGGAGCATAGTCATGCGCGATAAAATTCGTCTTAACTCAAGCGCCGGTACTGGTCACTTCTACACTACCGACAAAAACAAACGCACCATGCCAGAAAAAATGGA
>SXGR01405121.1_pt1 | contig 11206 bp, 9 predicted proteins | sample 3174711 | NCBI WGS metagenome assembly SXGR01 (sample SAMN11356860, study PRJNA531348) | freshwater metagenome | isolation source: freshwater sample F1-60 | place: China: Fuxian Lake, Yuxi | collected 2017-12-25
CAACAACGACAACGACAACGAAGCTATAGAAACAAAAATACTTCAAGATACTATAATAATTACTACAACTACTACAACCGTTACAACTATACATAGTTCATATGTACCACCACCCGCTCCACCTCCACCTCCGCCTCCACCTCCGCCTCGACCTGAAAACGAACAAGTAATACCCATTCCATGTAATGACGAATCCTCTCGTTATAATGATCTTAAAGATGTTAATTATTTTTATACACATTTCACTAACTATTCAAAATACAATTCTAATATTATTTCTTCACTCGTTGACAACATTATCGACACCATCACGTTAAACGATTATATTGAAAATAAACAAAAAAATCAAACTTATCTTACATTATGCTCAGATTACTATAACAGTCAACTCGAATATGATACATTACGTGATAATAATACATTAAATCCATGCGTTTTTAATGAATTTGAAGAAATTATTACAAATATTTTAACACCCGACACCAACTACCTTTATAAACTATTTCAGATAAAAGTTTACTCGGATGACCTAATAAATATGTATACACGATATGGCGTATTTGAAACAAATAACTTTATTATTAAAATTGATAATCAATCTGAAATTTTTACATCAGAATTAGAATTTATGTCTAGGATAGGAAAGGGTATAATATCACCACACAATATCGTTCTACCTTACTATGTACATATTGTTATTAAAAATAAAAATAGGAAAAATTATCATAAAATGCACTTTAGCATTCAACCACGCGTTAAAAATACAATTTCTCTACATATATGGCTACAAATGTCAAGTAACAAATTTTACCATATTAACTACTATATAAGAATGTGTATTAACATATCAAAATCTATACTTTTTATCCATTCCCACGATCTTGTTCACGGCGACATAAAACCTGATAATATTTTAATTGAAAAATATACAAACATACCTTACATTATTGACTTCGGATTATCCGGTATTAATCAATTGTCTCCTGGAACCGGCGGCACACGACCCTTCTGTTGTCCCGAAACAAATAATATTTCTGATACTAGAGATGATGAGTACTTATGGACAAAAAATAATAAACAATACGATTTATGGTCTATAGCATTCATATTTTCCACTATTATTATATTTAAAGACTCTTACAATTATTACTCAAACTACCCACACGGTTACTTTACTAAAGATAAATATGTTAACTCTTACTATTTACAGCGTATACCACTAGCATTTAGAGAACCATTCATGCTAGTACTTTGTAGAAAATCCGATATTAATCTTTCCAATTTTATTCGCCTCCTTGAAGATGCTCTAGCTTTATCAACTGCTAGTTAAGTAATTAAATAATTAAGTAGTTAAGTAATATTAGACCACTACATTGTTTGTTACATTGTTTGTTACATTGTTTGTTACATTGTTTGTTACCTCCATTACACTATCTTTTATGATATCCGGTCTGTTATCAGGCGTGACATCATGCGCGACATCATGCGCGACATCATGCGCGACATCATTGCGCATATCTACTATTATATCTGTAGACACATTCTCTATCTCGCGAATCGCTTCACCTCGCTCCATCTTCTTAGCAATAATACGCTTCGTATTTTGTCTCTGTAACATTCTCATTATTAAATGATTGCTTATCGACAATGCACTCATATACGTCTTATATTTGAATACACACAACGTTGTATTCGACTTTACAAACTTTATACTATACCACCAATACGCGGGTATATGTATCATTTGACCCGGTACCAAAGTAACGTCTATACTTCGCGTTTTGTCGAAATCAGACTTATACTTATCTTGTACTCCCCACGGATTCACAGGCGATATAAACTCGAAATTTTCATAATCATTAACTGAATATAAATACTTTGTTGACTTCGGCGCAAATAACCTTATTACCACCTTACCATGTGTTACTAAAATATAATTACGATAATTCATATCATATCTAAGAGGCGTTTCGGCATTTAATGAAGCAAACATTATATCATATAAACATGACGAAACCATCGATGGTCTTAAAAATATGTCGTTATTTTTATAATAGTTTATAAGCCCAGACTCTTCTAAAAAATCGTAATTATTTTCACTAATATATTTTGAATCTTTGTCCTTTTTGAATAACTCAACCGATTCGCTTATCGCTAAAGGAACATACAATTCTGTCTCATCGTCATACTCTTTCGTGTTTCTTATTTTTATATCGTAAGTACTATATGTCGCTTTGATATTGTTTAAATTACAATTTGTCATTAACTTCTCATTCATAAAATCAGTAACTACCGGCTGCCTTAAATCACATACCTCCTCTAGTTTCTCTTTCGACGGCTGACATATTTCATATATCTCTAAATCATCTACCTTCTTCAAATGAAAACATACATGTAAATAAATAAATAATACAAAACAAAATACTATTACAGCTATAACTTCTTTCATGGCAATATATTTATATTTATTTTTACTAATTTATTTTTATACTAATATTTGACAATTTATACTCATTCTATTTCACCAAATTAATAATATAATTTTGTAAGTTATATTATTCTTTATTTTTGAATTTCGATTAATCTCTCGCTTCTCATCCTTCTCATGTTTATATAGTCTTCTAATTCTCTAACTCTCCACCATTATCTCCTCTCTCTCCTCGCCATTTATACCATCAACTCCCTCATCTACTACCTCTTCTAACTCACTTGTAGATAGATTATATACACTACTTAGACCCTCTACAGAGTTACACATATAACTTGACTTACTCATATCGTGTTCATTATAATCACCAATATGTGGGTTATATACATTCGCCCCTATATCTGGTCCTGTATTATCAGAGGTTGTATTATCAGATGGTGTATTATCATATTCACAATTATTATATGACGGCAAACCATTTGCTAGAAGTTTCATCACAAGACCTGACAACTCATTCAGAGTAGTCTGCTGTGAATTTAGTAAGCTTCGCAATGACTCGTTTTCTTTTTGAAGTGGCTCGATTTGATTAATTATATCAGATAAATTAGTATTCGTCAATATATTATCCAGGAGTTTTGTTATAAAATCAGTATTATTTACTAATGTATCATACGAAAAATCACTATGGTCACTCTTTTTACTACCATTATCTGAGCCTGAGCCAGTATTTCCGTTACTCGGTGTACCTTTATCAAGCCTGTTTGCCAACATTTGTATTCTATTAGAATGCTCATTAAGCACCGCATCCATATTTAATAATTCATCATGATGTAACTTAAATAATACATTCGGTGGAAGAGCAGCACCCGATGGCAAACACGGTAACCCCGACGAACTAATAGGTAGATCACGTATATGAATACCATCTACCTCCGCCATAGCTCTATTGTGTATAACCGGATTTACAGTATATGGACCAGCTACATTTATGGTATTGCTGCCAGGACCAGTACCAGGACCAGGGGTAGGTATTCTCGTTTGCTGGGGTGCCGGAGGCATAGAATGTTGCTGAGGAGGAGGAGGAGGTCCCGACTTTGCCGCCGCGGCAGCAGCAGCCCTTTGCTGTAACTGTTGGAATAATTGTTGCTGAATCTGTGGAGGAAGTTGGCGAAAATTAGGAGGTAACCCTGGAGGCAAACTCATTCCTTGCCCTCGCCCTTGCCCTGGTCCCGGTCCCATTCCCGGAACTCCTCCTCTCCTCTTCTTTGCTGCTGATATCGAAGCGCTATTACTCATGTTATTTTAGTAATGTTATATATTTCTTAGTAATAGTATTTTAAACCTTTTTATACGCAATCATTTTATTTTGTTTAAACAAAACAATATAAAATTAATTCCTAAACTTTTAACATATTCTATACTTACACTTAAGAAACCATTAAGCAACCATTTTCATAGATATCGTTTCATGACTTTTGTAATCTACCAATTTAATATCTTCAATTCGGTATTTATCGATTTTCTCACGGTTCTCATTCGTCTCACATATTTCTATCCTCGCAAACTTATACGGCTTCCGCTTCAACTGTCCCTTCAGCGCCTCTATATGTTCCTCATATATATGCGCATTCCCTAAATGATAAACAAATTCATAAGCCACAAGTCCCGTATGTTTCGCAATTATATGTGTAAGTGCAGAATAACTTGCTATATTAAATGGTACACCCAAACCTATATCCCCGCTCCGCTGATAAAGGGCACATGATAACTTATTACCTTCTGATACATTAAACTGTATCAATACATGACACGGAGGTAGCGCCATCTCGTCTAATTGACACGGATTCCAAGCACTCAATACTAACCTCCTACTTGCTCTAGCTATAGGGTCAGGATTCTTTAACACGTCTATAATATTTTGAAGCTGGTCTATACCTTGTCCGCTATAATCAGCATCGCACCCAATATAAGGCGCATTAAAATGCCTCCATTGATGCCCATATACAGGTCCAAGATCGCCGTCCTTGTTATTATATAAACCTCTACTATCGAGAAATTCACGAGACCCGTTGTCGTCCCATATATGAACACCTTGTTCGCAAAGTCTTTCATTACTAGTATCCCCGCGAATAAACCATAACAACTCCTTAAAACAGGTCTTCCATGCTGTACGCTTTGTTGTCAATATGGGGATTTTGTTGTCACTCAATGAGAATATCATTGAAGCACCGAAAATAGATTTAGTATTTCCGTTGCGCCCTTGTTCGCTTACTCCACTATCTAAAATATCACTAATAAGGTTTAGATACTGATACTCTTCATGTTCTTCATGTTGTTCGCATTCGTCGCATTCATCACATCCTTCCCATCCTTCACATCCTTCCCATCCTTCCCCTTCGCTTGATATAGAATAACTACGCTTCATATTATATTTAGCAATTCTTTTCAACATTTAGCTATTATGTATTTCAATACTTACTATAATTTGTATTATACTTTTATATATCTTTAGTATTTTATTTGTAATTTTTATATTATTTATTTTTTTTATTTAATTTCTTAATATAATTCATATATAAAATGGATGACGATAATATAAAACCTATCACCAATCAAGGATTTTTCACTTATGTTTTCAAACTATCGAAATTTAAACAGGAAGACCTTTTGAATATTATTCAATACACCGTAATATCCATTATACCGGTTATGTTGTTTATTTATTTTACCAAGAAATATTTTCCGCTCGTACAAGAAGATGACTCTTCTATATATCTTCTTACTGTAACAATTTTAGAACTTATTTTCATGATGGTAGGTATATTCTTCATTGATAGAATTATCAACTACATTCCGACATATAGTGGTAAATATTATGAAACTATCAACTTAACAACCATTATTCTTATATTTATTCTATTCATGCTTTTAACTCATGGAGGATTTAGGCTAAGAGCGACTATTCTTTTACAAAGGTTTGATGAATGGTTTACTATTGACGACATAGTCGCCAAAAAGTTAGGATTGACACCCAAACCATTCGATATAACAATGGACGATATTATACAGGTCCCCAAAAAAGGTAAAGGGAATAAAAAAGCAGGCAATGGAGCTCCTAATGCTAACGGACAAGCCGGTGGACAACAAATGTCTCAGCAATATGCTACACCTGCTCCTCTCCCAATACAAGGACCTATGATGCCCAATAATGTAGGCACCATGCCCACACAACAAGTACAAAACTTTAACGCTATGTATACCAACCCGACTGCATCTATGAATGGTGGTGGTGGCGGTGGTGGTATGGGTGGCGGCGGTGGTGGTATGGGTGGCGATGACTCATACATGGAACCTATGGCAGCAAATGCCGTTCTAGGCGGAGGATGCGGTTCATGGTCTAGCTGGTAATATGATGGGGCGCCGCGCCTACTCACCATGATGCCTAAATAAAATATATATTGTTGTCTTTAAGTATTTTTACAAAACAACAATATATTCGCCACACAATACGCGCCCCCGCGTCACCTACAACAAAACATCTCTCTCAAAAAAAATAGCACACCATTCTCCTTCATCTCCTTCTTATCATTTGTCATCTTGTGATGTGTTATTAGCTCATTATACCACTTATAATCGTCATATGTTTTCATAGTTGTATATGGAATACGCGGACTATATACTGTATCATAATATAACTCACCACTATCTGTTCTTTTAAGCACATTTGATGACTCCTTCATTCTCTGATACACCACCTCGTCCACTGGCATATTTGATACGTTATCAAATATATTATAATACGTAAAATTCTCAAGAAACATTCGTATATTTCGTATATTTTGCTCGCTTATTCGTTTAGTACCAGTTTACACTTTATATATATTATTTTTTTTCTTTTATATACATTTTTGCTTTCTTCTATTTTTATTTATCACACCGAATTTACGCATTTCTCACCAACCTATAACATCTCATCTCTCACCATATGTCGCCGTTTCTAGACATATCTCGCCGCATCTATCTCACATATCCATGTCCTTCTTGTCTACTATCACCTCACGACTCACCGCCCTTATTATCTTCCTACCATTCTTCTCCTCATCCTCTATCGGCTCCGAAATATTCCTTAACATTGTTAAATACTCCATCTGCTTACGCTCCGTCTCTATCCAATCAGGATTATTCTCCGTCCACACCTGTAACGCTGTTCTCTCCTTGTCCGCTATCTTCTCTATTGTATTTCTCATTATCTCATGCGTCTCATCCTTCTCCCACTTCTCATGATCCTTTATATACATCGTCTCCCTCTTCCTATCCGTACAATGTATCGGCCTCTTATATATATCCAACTCCTTCAAACCTCTTATCATCACATTGCTTATACCCTCCACTAACCCATTCTTCTTTGAATACAATAAATCCTCAAATGTTATCTTCAATGAATCCACAAACTCTGATATATTCAAAGCATCCTTACACTGCTCGTTCAAAAATACATTCAAATTGAAATTGTTCGTAGTATTATTACTATTGTTATTATTATTTATTATAGTATTGTTACCTATCTTGGGCAATATATCTTTCAATATTTGACGAATCTCCTCATTGTCTTTTAATAACTTTAATATAAGACCGTCTTTATCCTTCGTCGCCATCTCCTTTAACTCTAACTCTAATGAGGTGTCAGTTTTTTCATCATCTATTACAGTCTTATTACCACATTTTCGCTTATGCTTAGCGAGACTCGTATGATGGCTATATTTATTACCACATATGCATATAAAATCTTTGGATTCATGACTCGGCATTTTTTTGGTAGTCTGTTGTAGTCGATTATGCTTGTTGGTCTCAAGGTGTTTTTTATAGTTAGATTCTTTACAGCATTTAAAGTCACACAATTCGCATACAAAATTATGGCATTTTCCGGCATCTTTTTGGGTAGTCATTTCCATATATTTAGACTACATTAAAAAATGCCTAAATCCTTTTCATATAATATATATAAAAGTTGAAAAAGTTATGGTAACAAAAAAATCAATCTAAAAACACGATTTAGAGCATTATGCTCTGAGTGACGAATGCATCGTTTTTTTTAAATCTCTACCCCCGGTTTTCAAAAAAGGACATTTATAAATGTCCATTTTTCAAAAAGGGCCTCCGAGAGTTGAAATTTTCATACATCATCACTCTTTCGGCGTCCGCCCTCCCTTTTTTCGCGTGTTACCTTTCTGCTCTTATTTACTTTTTATTTTATTATAGATTTAGAGCATTATGGTGTAGATAGTATCTTGGCAGACTTTTCGCAAAAGATGGGGCGAAACTTGGCGAACGTCTTTTTCGTAAAACAAGGATGGTCGTTTTAGGGGGATGTTTTGAATATTCGCCGTAATGGGAATTCGATTTATGTCCCAAAAAATGGGGGTTCTTGTTTTGACCCTTTTTCCCCATTTTTCTTGCCCATTTTTTGGGGATCTTTTGTATTTTTGTTTTGGTGTGTTTTATAAAATATAATTAATGATTTAAATAATATATTATAGTAATTATATACACACTTATACACATTTATAAATATATATCATGAGTTTAAATGTCGAAGACCTACTCAAAGCATTAGATAATGAAAATAATACAGGTATTGCCGGTTTAACTACATCTAAAATTAAAAAAGAGAAAAATGATATACTACAAAAACTACAGCTTTCGGGACAAGAATTGAAAGACTTACATGCCCGTCTTAAAGACTATCGGTATATTAACGAATTAAATGATATACAGATAGGACGATATATACGATGGATACCACTCAATACTGAAACGGCAGAAATTAAGCTAACAACCGGCGCATTCATTGTAAATACGTTTTTAAATGATGAAGGCGCATCTCTTGTATGCCGCAATACATACCGACAACCCATCGTTGTAAAATTTGATAATGTACTTATTTTTCAAAAATTATCCGAACAAGAACAAATCCTTATCACCGCTATCGACTTCCTCGATAAAAAATAAATACAACACTATATCGTAATATACATTAGACTGTATATTACCATACACTAAATACCTTATAACTTCTCAAACTCGTCATCATCTTCCTCCCTATTTTCCTCCTTCTCCTCCCTATCCTCCCTATCCTCCACCCTATCCTCCACCTCCTTATCCCCATAGTTGGCAAAATATTCTTCCACGTTTTTAGAAGCCTCCAATCTATCTTCTTCATCATAATCATCCGCTCGCGGTAATATCATCGCGCTACCCGCACATCCTCCTCCACAACCATATCTCGTCATATACGTCAACGTTCTGTCACAATCCTCCACCTGGTCACTCATTTGTGTAACTATACCCCTAAGCTGCGATGGCGTGTCAAAACATTCGACAAATTCGGTAGTAATTTCCTCAACCTTGGATAATTGCCTACGCAGGATACCAATCTCGGCACATTTTTTAGCATTGTCGCTGGACCTTTGTTTGGCATGGCGGAGCTTCGTATCGTGTTTAGCAAGAATATCTGATATCCTATCTATTACTTTTTCATTATCTACAATACGTTCATTCGCGCATTTTATCGCATCAAAAGCATAGTCTAATTCTATGTTCGTCGACGCGATTTTTGTACCATTTTCATTGTTACACGTTTTAAGTGCGTTGATACCTCGCTCGGTAATTGTCATACGTTCTTCTAAATGATTGTCTGCTAGATAGTCGGTGATAGTAGATTCAATCTTGTCAAGTCTATTTGTGACTTGTGTGACATGGGCTATCAAAAGTTCAACAGACGCAACAAGCTCCCCGTGACTTGGGAGACGGTTTGTCGTGGGAACATTTACCATTGGTGTATAATGATGGGGATAGTATTGCGAATTTTGGAAGTATTGACCCGCGCTTGACGACATGACTGACTGTTTTTGGATGGTGATATAATATATGTATATAATATATTTAATACTTTTTCAATTTTATATCTATATAATATAATAATGTTCGCATCACACGCAACTTGTGCTAATTTCGGAGAATGTACTTTTAATGACATAGTTGTAATCAATACTCACGGGAAAGCAACAGGTAGAATGTTCCATGATAGTCCATGCGGTATAGTATTTGGTGCTAAACCTGGACAAACTTTTAAAACTATACTTGCCGATAATTATGAATTTTACAACCCCGCTTTTTTGGGTGTTATTCAAAATACAACATTAACCAGTAGTCAAAATAAAACAGGTGAGGAAATTTTAACAAATATGTGTATGGTACGAGAAATACCAGGTATACCTGACCCTAAAAGAAGTATTAGTTCATCGTGTACATTTACAGGATACCCACCAAAATGCAACAATATACCTAATATGCAACTATTTTTAGGGGGTGGAGAAAAATTGGGTCATGAAGGAGTATGGAGATATAGAAAAAATGATAAAGGAGATATATACGAAGAAGATGTTTCTGAAAAATTTGGACTTATACCATCAGGTATTGTACATCAGTTTACGAGTAAAGCTAAAGCGTCTAAAACAAATTATGAAATTAAAACAAAAGTATTACATGAAATAGCAGTAGGAAGAGAAGAATTGAAACGTATGTCTGAAAAATCTGGATACGAATCAGACGATACATATATTTCAAAAAAAAAAATATTAGATATTATGTCAGAAGCAATTAAAAATTATATTTTTAGTTTTGAAACAGGTGAAGTAGCACCTGCTAAATATGTATTCAATAAAATACATAGAGGTGGTAATGAAGAAGAAGGTATATTACTAGATAAAATGTTAGATATTGCTGCGGATAATGAAGCTATAACACCCAATACTGTTGTAATTGTATTAGCTTGTTTTGGTGGTATAGATTCTGAAACTGCCGAGATTATTAAAGGTTTTATAGAAAATAATAAAAGTCTACTTAGTATGGGAGGTGGTGGTAAATATAATAAAAAATATAAAATCATAAAATCAAGAAAAAACAAGTATGTAAAGTCACGTAAATATGTTAGATATATAAGGCGCAAAAAAACAAATAAAAGTAAAAAAAGAATATATAAAAAGTAGCGAATTTTATCACCTACCTTAAAACCTGTTTTTAACAGTGAGTACAAATGAAGATTTTACCATCTCCACGGCAGTGTGCCGAATTCGATGGATCGATGGGGTACAATATTTCATGCGATGTCTGTCCATGAATATGAAATTTTGGGAAGACCTCCTCCAGCTTTGAAAGCATTTCACGTTTTCCGCTAATTATCAAATCGTCCTCAATATGTTGCTTCATTCGGAGGCACAGAAATTGCGACAGGGTTTGGAAGGCCTCCTCCTCGGTCCGATTAGTGTATTTTCTCGAAAATTGCCTCCTGTATACCATCACTCTAATTTCATAATTCCAGAATGTATCACAAGACATGCTCAATGTAAGAGACACAAAGTCTTTCCTTGAGTTTTTGTTATTGTTATTGTCGTTGATGTTGTTGTCGTTGATATTGTTGGCGAGGGACATTGTATATACGAAATGCTTTGAGTTCTTATATACATTATATATGTATTTTTCGGCTTCAATTTTCCCCCGATCTAAAAGAGAAAAAAAAAGAGAGAGTGTGGTAGTGCCTCCCTGCGGTAGAGTGTGGTAGAGTGTGGTAGTGCGTCCGTGTGGTAGAGTGTGGTAGAGTGTGGTAGAGTGTGGTAGAGTGTGGTAGTGCGTCTGTATGGTATAAGACCCCGAGTGGTAGTGAGCGAGTAGACCCCGAGTAGCCGGTGTGGTAGAGAGTGTGTAGACCCTGGTATAGCA
>SXGR01633479.1_pt1 | contig 11203 bp, 7 predicted proteins | sample 3174711 | NCBI WGS metagenome assembly SXGR01 (sample SAMN11356860, study PRJNA531348) | freshwater metagenome | isolation source: freshwater sample F1-60 | place: China: Fuxian Lake, Yuxi | collected 2017-12-25
ATCCGAAAGTTTACTTACTTTTCCTGAAAGAGTTGGCTTTGCGCAATGACGTCGATTAGCGATCGTAGGCCGTACTGCGAAGATTCCGCATTTGCTAATATGCGTTCGATCTCCTTGCGGTCGGCGTAACCGACTTCGGCACCGGTCGCGTAGGCTACCATTTGCGTAACGAAGGCACGGGCGATTTGCTTTGGCTGCTGACGTACCAGGGCGCGGAATTCGGTGAAGTTGGCAAAGGCTTTTCCTTCTGAAGTTTCACCGCTCGCATCGACGGTTGGTCCGGCGCGGTAGGAAACGCCTAAACCGTCTTCGAGTTTTATTTTTACCGGAGTTCCTTTTTCCACGGAGCGATATTGCTCGCGCCATCCGCCGATGGCATCAAAACTTTCCAGCGCTAATCCCGGCGGATCCATTTTTTGATGGCACGATGCACACGAGGGGTCGGCGCGATGTTTCGCCAATTGTTCTCGCACGGTAGTGGCTCCACGCGTGTCGGGATCAATTGCTCCTGCATTGGGCGGCGGGGCAGGTATGGTCTGGCCCAAAATTCGTTCCGTGACAAACGCACCACGCACGACTGGCGAAGTGGTGGTGCCATTGGCCGTAACCTTCAGCACCGCCGCCTGCGTTAACACCCCACCACGGACACTCGTCGGTGGTAGTGGAACGCGCCTGATAGCACTGCCGACAACGCCTGGAATGCCATAATGCTCAGCCAAGCGTTGGTTGATGGTCAAAAAATCGGATTCGACCAAATTAATGGCTGGCAAATTTTTGGTGATGAGTTCGCGCATGAACGCTCGCGATTCTGCCAACATAGAATTTTGCAGGTAGGAATTAAACTCAGGGTAGAGTTTGGCGTCTGGATCGTTGGTTTCAATTTTGCGTAAGTTAAGCCACTGGTCGAGAAAATCAGTGATAAAGCGCTCGCTGCGTGGATCGGCAAGCAAGCGCTCGACCTGCGCACGTAACATCGCCGGATCGCGGAGTTTACCTTGATCAGCGAGCGTCATCAGCGCTTCGTCTGGGACAGAACTCCATAGCCATAGCGCCAGTCGGGTCGCGAGTGCATGATCAGTAAGCGGCCCTGGGGTTTCACTTCGCAGTAAAAATGCCGGTGAGCACAGCGCCGCCGTGTAGGCGTGGCGCAACGCTAATTCAAAGCTGTCCATTAATGCTAAACGCTGCTGTACGAGTACGACATACCGTGCCACTTCGTCGTCTGAAACCGGGCGACGGAAGGCACGAGGCAGGAAATTCCCTAATAATCGTTTGGCATCAACCAACGGCTCACTACTAAAAACCGTATGCAAAATTGGTCGCGTTTCGGCTGCGCTGAGTTGATGCGGTGACGGCCAACCATACCCACGGGTTTGGCGCACTGAGGGATGCACGGGCGGTTTCTGTCCACTCGCAACGTCAAACGGTTTGAGTGGTAATTCTCCAAACAAATGACGATGACTCTGCGGTGGCCAGGAATCGTAAAGTGGTCCCTCTGCTTCGAACCAATCCATTGCAATGGCCGGTCCAACATGGGCGGCTGCTCCACCTTTTCGCTGACGTACTTGCGACCCACGCCACCACAACGACGCGGCATCGAAAATAACTTCATCCCCAGGACCAAGGCGAACGCTGAGTGCATATTCCTTTGGTGCCAAAGACGGAGCATCGAAATAACCAAGCACATTTGCCCCACTATGAAGTACTGCCGTTTCCACACGTTTTGACGGTTCGACGACGCCAGCATTCCACCACAGGCTCCACGTTGAAAATCGTAAGCGATAAGTGCCGGTATGTACTGGTGCAAATAATGTACTGGTGCGCCATCCTTCGATCGCTGGTTGAAATACCGCGATTGCACTTTGACTACGACCGACGCCAGCCTTTTCTGAGTTACTAATTCCTTGTCCATAAGTATCATCACGATATTCGCCTGGTGCCGGCCACAGAGGATCAGGCTTGAGGTCCTTTAACAACACGGCGTTTCCAGGCCCCACGGCTTGGCGAAATTTAAATGATGAGCCGGGATACATACGATGTTTACGCACGGGCGGCGGCGTTGGCTGCGCACAAATCGCCGCATCCAACGCGCGTTCTGCAGCAGCCAAATATTGTGCGAGGTGCACATGCGACAGGTCGAGTGCCTCACCAATACGATCGATGCCATGACGCAAACCATCTGGCGGCAACAGGTCTTGGACCTTTAAATCCGGCAATGCTAATAAATCACGTAAAGCATATTCATATTCGCCGCGCGTCAGTCGACGCTGAGTTGCTCGACCAACATCTCGACGTAAATTTTTATCTGCGGTCAGCAATCCCTGATCGAGCCAATGAACAAGCGCCTGACGTTCATCCGCTGATGGCTGTGATTTTTTCGCTGGCGGCATTTCACCAGACGTGACGCGATCAACAACTCGTGTCCACTCACCTAATCCAGATGCGGTCGATGGTGGCCACGTCAGCGTACTCAGATCTAATCCACCTTTTTTTACCTCTCCATCATGACAATCGAGACAAAATGTTTTAATTATTTTATCGGCTATGTGGTCAGCCGAAAAAATAACTGACGAGGTCATCATCAGAATCAAGCTCACCGAAAAACTAAAACGAATTATTCTTTCGCCGCCGCGATTCGCGATTCTTCTTAATGCAAACGTCATTCTTTTTGCCATATGAGTCATGGATTATTGTCCTGTATAGTCGTCTTTTTATCCGTCAGCTGAACGCCAAACTCCAGGTCTAGCAATCCTTGAAGCTTAGTAGTGACCATCGTATTGGTGGTTACCTGAATGACATTTTGGTATTCCAGGGGATCACTGCTATAGTCATATAATTCACGGCTTCCGTCACGCCGTTGGATAAGTCGATAACGTTCATCGCGTGCCGTTCGACCATTGCCCCAATCACAGAAAGCGGCTGCTTTTCCAGGGGCTTCAGGATTAAATACCATTGGCGCAAAACTTCGACCATCGAGCCCAAGGGGTGGAGACATATGGGCGAATTCGCAAAACGTGGGAAAGAGATCGAGCAACTCGACGATGCCGTTGACGGTTCCACCCGCTGGCGCTTTTGGATGACGAACAATTAAAGGCACCCGCATCACCTGTTCGCTCAGGCTATGTTTCATCCACTGTCCACGCCAACCAAGATGGTATCCATGATCGCTGAAAAAAATAATGATCGTCTGATCCCAGAGCTTGCGCTCCTTCAAATCGTTAATCAAACGTCCTACTTGAGTGTCTAATTCTGAAACCGCTGCATAATATCCACGTAATAATTCCCGCTGTCGCAGATCGCTAAGATCGTAACCGGGTTCTTTGCCCAATGATCCCTTCGGCAATTGAAAAAACTGCTCGGGACTGCTGTTCAAAACAAATTGTTGAAGATCAAATTTCTCTGCGGTGGTGCGCATGCTGTCCCATGGCACATGTGGCGAATGTAAACCTACGGCCAACAGAAAAGGTTTAGTCAAATCGCGTTCCTTGGCGAGAAAATAACGTGCCCGTTCAACCCGCGCCCAGTCCGTGAGCTGACGTGGATCATCAGCCAATCCGATAAATGAAATGGCTTTCCTTTGCCCTTCTCCGTCTTCATCAATACGTTGGCGCGGCAATGCGGTGGTTGGAATATCTTCTCGCTTTACCCGCACATCCCAGGCCTGTGGATCAACGAAATTATCCATCGGATCATCGTGATCGATTTTCCCAATTGAGCAGGTTTGATAACCGTTTTGACGCAACCATCTTCCCAACGTCATGGTATCAGGATGCCGTATAAAGTGATTCGCCTTGGCATGCCGCGAATTGAGTCCAAGCATAAATGACGTGCGGCTAGGCGTACACACCGCACCTTGACAGTATGCACGATTAAAGATCACGCCTTCGCGGGCCAAACGATCAACATTCGGGGTCTGCGCTAATGAATCACCATAACACCCCAGTCGGGTCGCGAGATCATCAGCCACAATGAATAAAATATTTAGACGTGACTGTCCTACAGTTTCAACGGCTGACGTCTGGGCACAACACCAAACGAATAGGGCCATTAAACTTAAATTTCTCACAATACTTCGTCTTTCTATTTGTTCAGTTGAGGAGATGACTTTTGCGGATTAACCGCTTGGCCAATCAGCAGGCGGTCCACCATCGGTTTTAACTTCGCCGCATAGCGCTCATATCCCACCCCCCCAAGATGAAGGTGACCATCGGAATACGCTTCGACCATGAGCGATCCGTCCTGGTTGGTAAATTCACGCCAAAGGTCAAGGTAAAACACCTGAGGATCAGCATCAAGTTTTTGTTCAACTACAGCATGATTGATGCGCTTGATGTCTTCATGAACCACACTCCCAGGATTAAATGCTGGAAGCACGTGCATGACTACCACGTTGGTTTGCGGACAACGCGCGCGTAGATTTTTTACCACTAAACTGATACCCGTGGCAACCGCTTCAACCGGAATTCCGTTCGCTGTTACTAACGGCGCATTGTTTACCCCGATGAGCAAAATCACGATTTTCGGTGAAATACCATCCAAAGCGCCATGATCCAAACGCCACAAGATATTCTCTACCCGGTCGCCGCCAATTCCTAAATTGAGCGTGCGCAAGGCGGGGAAATTCTTCTTCCATGCCTCATTAAATGATTGTCCATCAAAACCACCGCCCCAGCCCTGCGTAATGCTGTCGCCAAGCAATACGATATCGACATCACCCTTTTCATCTTTTTCTTTTTTCGCTGCCTGCACTTGGGCAACCAACGTTGCATGGTGATTGATCCATACATTTTGCTGCGCACTCGCCGGATCCTTCCCCTTCCAATGCGCTGCGGTCGGAGTCACCGGCCACATCGCTGGTAGATGCTGACTCGCCTCATGTCCAGGTTTGCGTGTATATTCCGTCTTTGTCACCCAGGTAAGTTCAGCATCCGATATTGGCCAACCAGTTATTTGAGGATCTAATTTACCCAAATTATACGGTGCATAGGGATACTCTATGACTGAGAGACTATAACCGTTACTAACCATCCCCAGCAATACGATGGCCAACAACAAGCGGTATTTACGCATGATTATTTCCCTGTCGGGGTTGCGGCGTTTGCGGCGAGCAACTGCAGTAACATAGGACGCAAGCGTTGTGCATAAGCGGCGTAACCAGCGGCGTTCAAATGGATGCGATCTTTGGTAAATAATTCGGCCTTCAGCGTGCCGTCGGCGTTGGTGAAATCCGACCACAAATCGAGCACCTGCACCTGCGGATCTTTGGCGAGGTTCAGCGTGTCGAGCGCAGTATTAGTTTTGCGGATATTTTCATAAAATTCGACGCCTGGTGCATGGCAGGGCAAAATCTTTGCCACGATAACCGGCGCCGATGGAAAGCGCGCACGCAGGTTTTCCATACACGTTTTCACGCCCTGGGCCGCCGCATCGGTGCCGGTTTCCGGTGCGAAAAACATATTGTTATTGCCGATCATCAGCAGACAGACGCGTGGCTGCAAACCATCGACGCCACCGTGATCCATGCGCCACAAGACATTCTGCGATTTATCGCCGCCGATGCCGATGTTGACGCCCTTCAACGCTGGGAATTCCTTTTTCCAGCTGTTGCTCCCGTCCATGCCCTGTTCCCACTGGATGGTGATGCTATCGCCCACCAGCAAGACATCGCACGGACCAGCGTTAGCCTGAACCTTTTTAACCAGCGTTTCATGCGCGCCCAACCAACTCGTTGGATCGCCCCAGAAACTCGCCGATGGCACCATCGGCCACAACTTCGGCTGGTGCTGATTAATCTCCGATCCTGGGCGACGACTGAACTCGGCCTTCGCGATAAATTCTTTTTCTGCGGTCGTCAGTGGCCAACCAAATAGCTGGGGATCCATCTTGCCATCAACATACGGTTGATAGGCATATTTTATCGGAGGTTGATCGGCAGCGAATAAATTCGTGGCCAACAATCCGAGCGCAACGAGAGAAGAAAAACGTAGCATAATGCTCCTTAGATTAAAATGAATAATCAGTAAAAAACGTCGATGAGGTAGTGTGAGATAATCATTTAGGTTTCGAGCCCCGTCATCGCTCCGGTGCTCGTGGAAAAACGTTCGTTTTCCAAACCCATACGGTTGAGCATCGACACAAATAAATTCGCCAACGGTTCATTATTTTTTTTATCGAACGCCAGATGACGTCCATGTTTCCATCCGCCGCCAGCGACGATCAACGGCAAGTTGGAAGTATCGTGGGCGTTGGCGTTACTGAGATTCGAACCATAGACCAACATCGTCTGATCGAGTAGCGAACCGCTGGCATCGCGCGTCGCCCGCAGTTCGCTCAAGAGCCGTGAAAGCACACGGAAATGCATCATTTCGATGAGCTTTAATTCCGCGATATTCGTTTCGTTATTACCATGGTGAGTCAGGGCATGGGTTTGATGCGTGACCCCGGCCATGCGCGGCGTAATTAATAATGGACCTAGATATAAACTCATAATGCGCGAACTGTCACTCTGCAAAGCTAATCGCATCAGGCGGTACATCAGATCGGTTTGTGCCTCGACCTCGGTATCTTCCGGGACATCGCGTGGTTCCGCGTGATCAATCATCGGCTTTGGCCGCGTTTCCCATGCTTCAGCATGTTGCAGGCGCACTTCTAATTCACGCACCGATGAGGTATATTGATCAAGACGCTCCCGGTCGACCGCTGGTAATCCACGCTCTAACCGACTGGCCTCATGACGCACAAAATCCAACAAACTGCCCCCACGACGTAAATCCGCGATACGTCCGGCAATTTCATTCTCGCTGCCTTGAACAAATAAACGACGATAGAGCGCAGCTGGCGAACTGATTGGTGGAACAAATACCCCATCAGCCGTGGTAGAAATCGTGCCTTCGTGAGTACGTCCCACCTGCAAGACCAATGACGAAAACCGGGTACGATTTCCAATTTGCCCAGCGGCATATTGGTCAACTGATATCGAATTGCGAAAAGAACTCGCGGCTGGATGTGGCGCTCCCGTCAGAAAACATTTTTCCGAATGGTGGTTACCATCGACACCCGGATGGGAAACGCCGCTTAAAACGGTGAAATGCTCACGATGTTCCTGCAATAAATCGAGATACGGCGTGTTCTCATAATCACGTCCTGACTTGGTCGGGAAAAAATAGCGCGGCATGATCCCCATATTATTCATGATAAAAACCATGCGCGGAATCGGCCGCGTTATTGCTGGAGTTCCATCAGCTGCCGGCAACGACTCCAACCACGGCAATGCCAAGGTTATTCCACTCGCGCGTAAAAAAGTCCGACGTGAGTAAAGTCCTGAGCTCATGGAGTAATTTCCGCTACCGTACGAGTCGGCAAAGTGGGTTGCTGATGTAATGACAACGTAACGCCATCAACGAACTGTTGGCCGAGTGTCGGCAGCGAACGCCGATCACCGGGTTGATAACCGCAGCTAACCATCACCACCGCGAGATCGGCCTGCTCCGGCAATAAACAGCGTGCCGACAGTGGCTTCCAATCCTGGTGCCCAGGACCACCCCGACTGGTAAGGCTGGCAATCGCCACACCACGCGCCTCATTCAACGCCTCGGGCCACGCCGCATGCAAAGGTTCAGCGCTCGCCGAAAAGAGATAAAGTCGACAAGTAAACCACAACGGTTCGCCCTCTGTGGTCCGCGCGTCGCGCACCTGCGCCGCGACATTCAACGATAATTCGCCGATGGACCCCTGTGCACGCAATAAACGCAAATCGACCACCTGAAAAAAATCACAGGAACGAGCAGCGGCTCCGGCGTGGTTTGTTTCGGCCTGCGCCGACACAAAGCGCAGTAATTGTTTCCCCTCATGAGCAGCCTCAGCCGAGCTGAGCGATGACGCACGAACAATCTCGGCCTTATCTCCGCTCCAATACCCAGGCGCGGTAGGAAATCCGCTTGGAATTGGTCCAAGTGTATTTTCGAAACTGCCGTCCACCAACCACACCAAACGCGTCACCGTCGCCACCATATCCGGCGAAGCGATCGCCCACGTGGCAGAGCTGGCGAACAAACCAATCACGAGACCCGCAGCAGCCGACGGCAGCGTACGCCACCATTCACGAGGCAGCGAGCGCCGCAGCGTCACGGGTGAACGATCACTCCACACCTGTTCATCGACGGCCAGCACCGCGTGCTGATCAGCCAAGGCTAAATAACGCGAACGCGCAGCGGCATCACTACGCAGCAGCTCATTGAGTGTACGCGTTCCATCGTCATCAATGGTGTCATCGATCGCACGCAAGATAAGTTCATCGAGAGCATCCGGTGTCATGAGGCGGACTCCAACTTGCGTTCAATACAACTCTGCAAGGCGAGGCGGCTGCGCTGCAACACCTTGTAGACCGCTTCGGTGGTCATGCCGGTCAGACGGCTGAGCGCCGGCACGTCCTGTTCGTCGAAATAGTAGGCGTGGACCACCTGGTGTTGCCGCTCCGGCAGATGCTCCAGACAGGAGCGCAAATGGCTGCGCCGTTCATCCAACTGCGGCGCCTCGGTCACTCGCTGCGCATCGATTAATTCCACCACATCATCCGCCATCACCCAGCGCCGACGACGAGTACGCCGCAAGTGCATACGCGCCTCGTTCAAGGCAAAGCGACAAGCCCATGGGGTAAAGGGCCTGGCTACATCGTAGTCAGCAATGCGTTGCCACAGCGCTACCGCAGTTTCCTGCACCACATCCCGCGCCTCAGTGACGTTAGGCACCAACACCATGACGTAACGCAGCAGCTCACGTTCACTCTGCAGGAACAGCCGCATGAACTGCTCATGCGTGAGCAGACTCTGAGGGTTCTCTGGAAGTGGATCACTGATCATGTTGAATCCCTTCTGCCGGTCGGATGGCAATTGGACATCCAACCTGAACCGACTTACACAGAGATCATACCTCAGGTCCCAACCGCCTTCCAAGAGGAGACTACTTCCAGCGAAGGCCCTAGACGGCATTGCTGAAGGATTGGTGAGCTCGAGCGACAACCATGAAGCAACCATCCGACGATCACAGGGCACCACTCAGATTCGGGTTCAAGGTCCCTTGACCGTTACGGTGACCGTTGCCTCCGTGAACTGTCCCGTATGGGTCTTGCACTTCACCACGATGCGAAAAGTGCCGCTCTCTGTTGGCGCACCGCTGAAGGTACCGAACGGAAAGTTGAAATTCAGACCACTGGGCAACCGCCCGGACATCTTCTCATAAACGAGTCCGGCATCGCCACAGGTGCCCGTGGCTGCCGATGCCTGATAGTCCGTTCCGAGCACGGCATCCGGCAGAGTCTGATCGCGGTAATCCACTTGGATCGGAGTCCATTTGGCGAACAAAACCTGATCTGCCTTTTTCGCATAACTCGCGCCAGCGGTGAAGGTTTCGCCGGAGCCGTCGGCCACGGTTGACCAACCCGTGAAGGTGAATCCGGTGCGGGCCAAGGGCTCCTTGCCCGCATTGCCAGCCAAGGTGAGTGGTGTTCTGCCATCGAAGGATTGATGAACAGGAGTCTTGCCACGGTTGGCTCCGTTGGCGTCGTAGACCACGGTCCAGGTGGGCGCAGCACCCTTGGCATGAACCGTTAGGGCGATTGTGGCATCTCGGCTGACCTGACTGTCGGCTGTGGCTCGGATCGTCGTTACGAAGGTGCCCGCCGTCGTCGGAATGCCGGTCACCGTCCCGCCGCTCTCCAAGTTCAGACCGGGCGGAAATTGGGCATTCGGGGCGAGGGCATAGGTGATGTGCGCCCCCTTGGCGGTTGCTGTCGACAAGGTTGCGACGAAGCGTTTTCCAACCGTGGCTGATGGCAGGATGCCAGAGGGGAACTCAATCGGGGGTGCGGACTCCAGCGCCCAAACATCCGTGCGAAATGGGGCAAGTGGCAGGCCGTTTTTTCCAAAGACGTTCATCACCTGAGACTTGTCCGCTAGACAGGGGCCGTTGGACCACGCGTAGCGTACCGCGACCGGTTTGGAGACGCTAGGCGCACTGACGAGGATACTGTCACCGTCGATGAGTGCCTGCCCCCACGTGAACTGGCGATTTTCGCCCGCAATCATGAAGAACGACGGTGTCCCGCCCTTCGCCGCCAATCCGCCACCTGTGGGCAGGAAGGAGATACGGATCTGATTGCCTTCAATGGCATGCGATGCATAGACCGGTCCACGCCACTCGATGGACGGCTCTCGGCATACTTGATTGAGCGCCCACAGTGACAAACGCCGACCGATCTCCTGTTTGTTCTTGGGATGGATATCATAGTCATCGATGGCGACATCGAGCGCGACCACCAGTCCGTTGCCTACCTGATTCGCCACCACTGACTGGGCTTCACGCACTTCGGCCCAGCCATCATTTCCGATCACCGGCAACGAGGTTCCGATACCAGCCAACTGCACGATACCGAATGGGAAGTCCCTGGGGTCGGTGACCTGCCACTGTTTGCGCCAATGCGCAATGAGAGTCGACAGGGTGTGTTGGTAACTGTAACCACGCCCCACATTGTTTTCGCCCTGGTACCAGATGGCTCCACGCACCGCGAACGGTGCCAGTGGATGGATCATCCCGTTATAAAGCACCCCAGGCCGTACCGTTTCGTGATAAGCTCGATCCTCCGCCAACCACGCCAACCGTGGATCGGCCAATTGAATATCCCGTGGCATCCAGGCCTCGGCAGGTGTACCTCCCTTGGAGGCAGCGATCAGACCGATGGGGACCTGGAGCTGCTCGTGGAGGTGGCGGCCGAAAAAATATCCGACCGCACTCAGCTTGAAAACCTGATCTTTGGTGGCGGAACGCCAGCGGTTCTCGTGGATCTGCGCCTTCGTTTGGGGGGTCGATTGCACCGACCAGCCCACCGTCGCCATGCGGATGAGAGGAAAGTTCGCAGCGGCCTGTTCCTGCGTCGGCTGCAAAGCATCACTGACCGTGACTTCCATATTGGATTGCCCGCCGCAAAGCCAGACCTCGCCGACCAAGACGTCGGTGATGGCGATGCGCTTGGACGAGTCGGCAGCACTGATCGTCAAGGTACGCGATTCGCTGGACGCTGGCATCTTTGGTAGTCGAACCTTCCAAGCGCCATCATTGCCGGTGCTCGCGGTGACTTTGGCTCCCGCGAACTCCACCGTGATGCGCTGACCCGCGTTGGCCCATCCCCACACGGGTACTTCCGCCTCTC
>SXGR01408441.1_pt1 | contig 11200 bp, 8 predicted proteins | sample 3174711 | NCBI WGS metagenome assembly SXGR01 (sample SAMN11356860, study PRJNA531348) | freshwater metagenome | isolation source: freshwater sample F1-60 | place: China: Fuxian Lake, Yuxi | collected 2017-12-25
CGCTGATCAACACCATGCTGGCCTCGCACCAGAAGGTCGCGGGCTTCTCGCTGCCGGGCTACTGGCTCGACATTGGTCGCGCTGAAGAGTACGAAACCGCGCGGACCAACTACTCGGAGTTGTTCGGCCACCTCAAGAAGCAGTCGGGCGGGAACGAGTAGGGATGTCGCGTCGGATCGTGGTCTTTGGCGGCGCCGGGTTCCTCGGCAGCCGAATCGTCGCGGCCTTCGTCGAGCGTGGCGATGAGGTGGTCGTGGTGGACGGGCTGATGGCCGACGCTGGCGGCGACGAGGCCCACCTGGCGAGCGTGCGCGGGGCCATTGATTTCAGGCCCACGGCGATCGAAGACCTGGTCGGCCTTGACGACCTGGTGCGCAGCGCGTCGCTGATCGTCGACTGCATGGCGTGGACGCGACACGTCGCGGCCTTCGATCAGCCGCTCTACGATCTACGCCTCAACCTGGAGTCCCACCTGCGATTGATTCAGGCGTTGCGCAGGGTGCCTGGCGCGCGGGTGTTGTACTTGGGATCGCGTGGCGAATACGGCCGTCCCGCCGGGCCCCGCATTACCGAGGCCACGCCGCTCGATCCGCGCGACGTGCAGAGCGTGCACAAGGCCGCAGCCGACCAGCACTTCCGGTTGTTCGCCGAACTGACTGGCATCAGCGTGGTCAGCCTGCGGTTGCCAAACTGCTTCGGTCCCGGACAGCCGGTGATCGGCAAGGACATCGGCCTGGTGGGCGACTGGATCCGCTCGGCGCTGGCCGGCACGCCCATCGTGCTGTACGGAACGGGGCGTCGACGGGCGCTGTTATACTCGGATGATGCCGCCTCGGTGGTGAGCCGGCTTAGCGATCAGGCGTTCACCGGATACCAAGCCTTGAATCTCGCTGGTCGTGACGTCGACCTGGTCGACCTGGCCGAGCGGATCGTGGTGATCAGCGGCCGTGGCAGCGTGACCCGTGAGCCCATGCCGCACGAAGTCGCGGTCATGGACATTGGCGGCGCCCAGTTCGATGATGCGGCGCTCCGGCAACTGATTGGCGCCCTGCCAGAAGCCGACCTCGACCGCGCCCTGGGCGCGACCATTACCTATTTCAAGGAGCGACTGCAGTGATCTGGCGGTGCGATTTGACGGCGCAGTATGCCGAACACAGCGCGGCGATCGATCTCGCGATCCGCGAGGTGCTGGCATCCGGGAAGTACGTCCATGGGCCTAACGTCGAGGCCTTCGAACGGGAGTTTGCCGCCTACGTCGGTGTGTCGCACGCGGTCGGCGTGAATAACGGCACCGACGCGCTGATGATGGCCATGTGGACGCTGGGCATCCGCCGCGGCGACGAGGTCATCACCACGCCGTTCACCGCGATTCCCACCTACTCGGCGATCCGCCACGTCGGCGCGGTTCCCGTGTTCGTCGACATCGATCCAGAGACGTACCTCATGGATCTGTCGAAGGTGGCGGCGGCGATCACCGAGCGAACCAAACTGATCGTGCCCGTGCACCTGTTTGGCAGCGTCGTGGACGTGCCGAAACTCCGCACGATTGTCGGCCCTGGCATCAGGATTCTTGAGGATTGCGCACAGGCGCACGGTGCGACGCTGCGAGGCCGCGGCGCCGGGTCGTTTGGCGACGTGGCCGCGTTCAGCTTCTACCCGACGAAGAACCTCGGCGCCTATGGCGATGGCGGCATGCTCGTCACCAATGACGCCGAACTCGCGAGGGTCGCCAAGTCGCGTCGCATGTACGGGATGATCAGCAAAGACGAGTTCGTCGAAGACGGCATCAATACCCGCCTCGATGAGATCCAGGCGGCGATCCTGCGCGTCAAACTGAAGCACCTCGCTACCATGAACAGCCGGCGCCGTGCGGTCGCGGCGCTCTACGAAGAGTTACTGGATACCTCGCTGGTGAGGCCGCAGCGGGTCGACGCGGAGATCGTGCCCAACTTCCACGTCTACGCGGCGCGATGCGCCCGCGACCGTGACAGGCTGGTCGCGACCCTGGAACGTCACGGCATACAGACCAACATCTACTACCCCATGCCACTGACACGACAGAGGGGATACCAGGGGCGGGAGTTCGATTTGCCATCAGCCACGGCAGTCAGCCGTGACATCATCGCGCTGCCGATGTATCCCGAGATCCCCGAGGCGTTCACGCGCCAGACGGCGACAGCGATCAACGCCTTCTATGGGCAGACCCCAGAGGCCGGCCGCGCATGATCGACCCGGACGTCAAGCTCGGCGCGAACGTCCAGATCTTCTCGCCCGAGCTCGTCAACATCTTCGGCTGTGAGATCGGCGACGGGACGTTCGTCGGCCCGTTCGTCGAGATCACGCGCGGCACCGTCGTTGGCCGCAATTGCAAAATCGAGAGCCATTCGTTCCTGTGCGATCGCGTCACGCTCGAGGATGACGTGTTCATCGGGCACGGGGTGATGTTCACGAACGATCTCTACCCACGCAGCGACCGGCAGGTCGTGCGCATGCCGACGCTGGTCAAGCAGGGCGCGACCATTGGATCCAATGCGACGATTGCGCCCGGCGTGACGATTGGCCGCTTCGCGATTGTCGGCGCCGGCGCCGTTGTGGCGAAGGACATACCGGACCTGGCGATCGCGGTCGGCAACCCCGTGCGCGTCGTCCGGCAGTTCAACGACTACGAGGCCATGCTGGAATACATGAACTCACGGCAGCCCGAGGCGCCACGCGGCTGATGGCTACGCTGCCCTCGCTGACGATGATCCTGCCGATCTACAACGAGATTGAGATCCTCGAGAGCAACCTGACTCACATCGACAGCTTCCTCCGGGCGCACTTCACCGATTACGAGATCCTGATCATCGAATCGGCGAGCACGGATGGAACGGCAGACGCCTGCGATCGGCTGGCTGCCCAGCTGCCCACCGTGCGCGTGATCCACGAAGGTGGCCGCAACGGCATTGGCTCCGCCACCCGGCTCGGGTTCAAGCATGCGACCAAAGATTGGACGTGGCGCTACGCCATTGACCTGCCGTGCCCGCTTGACGCCATTCTTCAGGCCGCTCCGCTATTCGCGAAGTACGACTGCGTGCTCAGCTATCGATCGGAAGACGACCGGAACGGCTTTCGAAAGCTGCAGTCCCTTGTCTTTAACCAGTTAGTGAAGCTTGGGTTAGGGGTCACGGTCCGGCACGTTAATTCGGCCTTCAAGGTCTTCAAGACCTCGCTCGTGCAGAAGTTTCCGCTCGCCAGTAATACCGGCTTTGTCGATACAGAAATGGTCTACTGGACGTTCCAGCATCGATTGAGCTGGGTCGAAATTCCGGTGGCGCTCACGGAGCGAACCGGAGGGCAGTCCTCCGTCACTCTGGGAGACCCGCTCCGCTACCTGGGGGAGCTCATCCGGCTGGTTCGGCCTCGTTAGGCTTTTTCTCGCAGTAATGCCTCTCGACAATTCATTCACGACCGTTGGTCGCGGAAGTGTGTCCAAGCTGCACGCGTGGCGCACCCCGGCGGCGGCAGCCGTGGTCGGAATCATTCTGGCCGTCGTGATCGTGGAGCGCGTGCCGCTGACCGCGAGGTCGTTGCTGGACACCGCGATCGCCATGCACACCGAGGAGCCTGGGGCACTGATGCTCCACGTGTACAGCGGTGTCCAGGGCCGCCCGACTGAAACCTGCGACACCTTCGCCGCCAGGCACGCGAGTGTGATCGAGCAGATTCGGCTTGAAGCGTCACATGCGAGCCAAGGGGTGCTGGCCGGGCCGATCGCGACGGTGCGCATTTTCGATCGGCGCATGCGCGAGCTCTTCTTGACCAGGCCTGACGAGTCGTGCTGGAAGGAATTTGAGGATTACGCGTACTTCCAGAGCGGGTTTCCAGCAGATGCCCGGTACATCTGGACCTTCGCGCGCCTTGGTCTCTCAACGGTGCACGTCGCCTTCGCGCTGATCGTCGGCGCGTGGGCCGGCCTGGTATGCCTCTTCCTGATCGCCCGTCGCCTGTCGGGGTCATCACTGGTCGGACTGGCGACGGTAATCCTGAACGCGGCAGTGTGGGAATGGTGGCGCTTCCCGGTCGGGAACTATCTGTTCGTCCTGAACTGCTTCGTTCCGATGTTCGTGGCCATGCGGCTGGCGACGCCGCCGGCCGACGGCGGGTTGAGTGGCGGGCGGCTCCTTGCCCTCGAGGTCGCCTTGATCGCCGCCTTCGTGCCGCACGCTTTTCTCCAGGGTTTTGTCTTTCCGTTTACGCACCGCGTGAACGGCACACTAGCCGTGATCGTGATCCTCGCGGTTGGGTTGTTGCGCCTGGACAAACGTGTCATCGCCCGCGGAGCCGTGATCTTGATTGCGGTTGCGCTGCTCAACGCGCCGTTCTACCGCAGCGTCAACGGCCTGTATGGGCAATTGACGACGCAGAACCTGGCGGCGAATGGAGGGTTCATTGAGGGGCAGATGGCGATGTCCTTCTTCGAACGGCCGACCTACCTCGGGCTGCCGAATGGCGACTATGCGTTTACCTGGATGCACGCGATCGATCCGTTTCTTTACTACACCGCGCCGCACCTGATCGTCCACCAGGCGTTTCGCTATTTCGGCCAGACGATGATGGGAGACGTCTTGCTCTCGCATCCGCTCACGATCGCCAGTGCGATCTATCGGCCAGTCGTGATCCAGACGGTCTACCATCACGAGTTGTATTTCTGGTGGTATCGCCCGGTTGACCTGGCGGCGACGGTTCGCTACTGGGCCATGGTTTGCGCGTTCGGATCCTTTGCGGCGGCCTGCGCGTGGTCGATCAGCCGAAGCCACCGATGGAGCCTGTTGTGGCCCGTCGCCGCGTTCATCGGCTGGCACGCCTTCGGGGTCAATACCATCCTGACCGTTGTCCACACCCACGAGAAATACATCTTCTCCGGTGCCCTGCTGCTGCTGACTCTTGCACCGGCGATCACGATGTTCCTGATTCGCGACACGCTGCGCGAGCGGCGCATCGCCACACCGAGGCCGATGGTCATGGTGTGGCTGAGATCCCGCTGGCCGTTTGGCGTGCGCGCGACCGCAGGGGCCGGCCTGGTGGCGGCGTTTCGCGATGACGCCGGTCCTGGTTGCGGAGGCGCGGAAGGCAATCGACGTCTTCTGGTTGTGGTACCCGGTTCACGTCGTCTCGCAGCCTTCCGCGATCTTCGATCGCGAGCTATGGCGGTCGCCGGAGCAACTGCGGAACCGGGTTGACCACCTCCAGACGCTGGGGGAAAACGAACCCGGCGCCAACGAGATGTACGCGGCGTGGATTTTCTGGGTTTATAACAACCAGAATGCGGTCAACCGCCGCGGGCCTGCCCGCGATGACCCGGCGGCCCAGGAGCAACTCAAGTCAGAGGCGCAGGCGTACATGGAGCGGGCCTATCGAGCCGCGCTGACCGCCGCGCCCGACAATCCGAATTTCGCCTCGTATGCGTTCATGATCAATGCGCCGGATTGGCCGGATATTTTCAGGCGCGCGATCAACAAGTGGCCGGCGTATCACCATACGCCGTACATGGCGTACCACATGATCTTCCAGGCGAAGACCAGCACGCCTGAAGAGCGCACGCGATTCATCCAGATTTACGAGGACGGCATGGGCCGCACGCTGGCGACGTCCGCGTCGGATCGTCCGGGATATCAGTGGCGCCCAACGGTCATTCCCTTGCCGGCGAGCGCAAGCGCTTCAACCGGGACCAGTGTCGTCGCCCACGGCGAGTTGAGCTTGCAGACCGGCGACTCAGTCCTGCTCGATCCGATTGCGATTCGTGGCGCTCCCAAGATGCGGATCGGCCTCTACATCTATGTGCCGCAGGGGCAGGTGCAGACGATGGCGGTCGATGCGTCTGGCGCCGTCATCCCTTCGTGCAGCCAGTTCACGTCCAGCCATTTCGACGCGCTGCACTATCGCTACGTCGAGTGCACAGGGATCGAGCGGACTGAATCGGTGCGCCTGCGTGTCACCGCGGCACAGCCGACGCGATTGGTGATTCGGGACTATTACCCGCTTTTCTCAGTGGTGCGGACCGCACCCTGACAACGGGCTCGAGTCATTTCTAACCTGTTTAGAATCAGCTGTTTGGGCGAAACCAGTCGCCACCTCACCAGGTCGGACGGATCCGTCGATCTTGCCGTCCGCACGGCGCTAACTGGCAGATTTTAGGGCATTTATGCTAGAATTTGACGGTCAAGGGCGTTCAAACGTCCTGGAGAAACCATGAAGCGCATGAAACGAGTCGTCATCGCCGTCCCGAACTACATTCTTCGTGACGAGTACGGCGAACCCAGTTCGCCCCCGATTGGACCGGCGATGGTTGCTGCCGCCTTGCGGCGGGCTGACTACGAAGTCGCCATCGTCGACGCCGATGCCGAGAACCTCTCGATGGACGAGACGGCGGATCGCATTCTTGCGTTCAAGCCGGATGCCGTCGGCATTTCGTGCAACTACATCACCAAGCACAATCCCACGCTGAAGCTGGGCGCGCTGCTGAAGGCCCGAGAGTCCAACCTGTTCGTGTTCGCCGGCGGCAACCACGCCGCCGCCTACGCGGAAGGGCTGCTCGAGCTGAACGGTCCGATCGACGTAGTCCTGACCGGCGAAGGTGACGCGGAAGCGCAACTCCTGCTCAAGGCGATGAGCGAGACGGGGTCGCCGGTTGGCGTGCCCGGCGCCTGCATCTTCACGGGCGGCAAGTCGACCTTATTGGCGGCCCGCGGTCACGTCGACGACCTGGACTCGCTGCCGCTGGCGGCGTACGACCTGTTGCCCATGGACAAGTACCGCCGGTTTGAACTGGTGACCAGCCGCGGCTGCCCGTACACCTGCTCGTTCTGCGCCTCGACCGAAATCGTCGGCACCAAGGTTCGTTTGCGCTCGCCGGAATCAGTGGTCGGCGAGATCGAACACCTGCGCAACACCTACGGCGACCGGTTCCTGTGGATCTCCGATGACACGTTCACCGCGATCAAAAAGCACGCGGTTGGCATCTCGGCGGCCATCGAGCAGTTCACCCCGCCGGTCAAATGGAGTTGCTTCTCGACCGCCGTCACGCTGAACAGCGAAGTGCTGACGGCGATGAAGAGCTCCGGCTGCGAGTACACCTCAATCGGCGTGGAAACCACGCACCCCAGCCAGAAACGTTTCGTTGGCAAGCGGGTCAATGACGAGTTCATCGCCGACACCGTCAAGCGCTGCCACGACCACGGCCTGCGCGTGTATGGCTTCATCATCGTCGGCTTCCCCGGCGAAAACGAAGAGACGCTGGAGTCCCGGTACCGCCTGATCGAGAAGGCGGGCTTCGACGACGTGGGCGTCAACATGCTGATTCCGCTGCCGGGCACCATGATCTGGCACGAGCTGGTGCGCGACAAGCTGTTCGATCCTCGCAAGCTCGAAACGGACTACCTGTTCGCCCGAGTCTCGGATGAAGGCGACAGCGATCGCGCGGCCAACCTCACGGCCTCGTGGACACAGCTGACGGCCCGGCAACTGATCGACGGCGTCAACAAGTGCCGCGAGATTGGCAAGGCCGCGTCGCCCAACTACGTCCCGCGGGACATGGGCAAGGTCCAACAGCAAGTCTGCGCGTAAGATTCCGCTCCCGTCCGGTGCGACGTCCTTCGACGGCGCCGGACGCGAGTGCTCCCTCCGACAAGCACAGTGCGTTCCTCTAAATATTTCCGGATTGCGTCCGCCTTGCTCCAGGCAAGCGTGGTCGCATGGGTGTGCTGGTCGTTGTCGCCGTTGGACACGCAAACGGTGCTCGCGACGACGGCCGAGTACGTACGCGCCACGGGGTTCGGTCCGTATGACCGAATCGTGTATTCGCACGCGCACCAGCGACCGTTCGAGGTCTGCGAAGGCGCCGACCAGCGGCACTCCGAACTCCTGGACCGGGTGGCCGCCCAGCGGCCCGCGATCGACGCCAGCTCGCCCTACGCGCCGGTTCGGCTGTTTCGCCTGATCAGGGCCTTCAATCGCGAGACACAGACCTTCTATACGACTCGGTGCCCGACGCAATGGTCGTATTCCTATTCCTATGTCGATTACCAGAGCGGGCTGATGAAGGTGGCGCCGGCCCTCTGGGTCATCGACGCACTGCACCGGTCCGAGATCTACATCGTGGTCCTGCTGGTGCTGGGGTCATGGTTTGGAGTCTTCTGCCTCTTCTGGCTAACGAAGAAGCTGACTGGCTCTGTGCTCGTGGGGTTTGCAAGCCTCGGCGCGCTCTGGTTCAGCCTGGGTTTCTTCGGGCCGATTCTGTACGCCGATTTCCAGCTCAACCTCCTGAACACCTTCGCGCTGATCGGCGTCGCCGTGTTCCTGTGCGAGTTGCCCCGGGATTCGCGGTGGCAGCGCCGGTGGCTGGTGGAGGTGTCGGCTGCTCTCGTGTTCGCGATCTACGCGATGCTGCTGACTTTCCTGCGGCTGCCCTCGACGCGAATCGACGCCACCGTCGTGTTGGCAATGCTGTTTGTGGTTGCCGCCCTTCGGCGCAGTCCCGACATGTTGCGCCGGGCGGTCCTCGTGTTTGTTCTTGTCACCGTTGTGCAGACGCCGTACCAACGGTACTCAGCCACGCTGCTGGGGCCGGTTCAGGCCGTCAACACCGCCAACGCCGACGAGTACAAGACCGTCAACGCGGTGCAGTTCCTGACTGAGCGGCCGGGCCACTTCGGCAACTTCATCCTGGACTTCAACTTCACCTGGATCTTCGATGCCGACTACTACCTGCGTCAGCTGACGCCGGTGCAGGCCCTTCATCACGGCTATCCCGCGTGGGGACGACAGTACTTGCTCGAAACCATCCTCGAGCACCCGACGGAATTTCCGAATGCCTGGTGGCGACGGTTCCTGGTCCAGATTGTGTACCACGCCCCGATGTCCTATGGCATCTACAAGGGGAACGATGCGGCGGGAACGACGGTAGTGTGGCTCGCGGTCCCTCTGATTTTCTTCCTCGTCTTCAGGTGGCGAAAGTTCGCGTCGGCCTGGCCGCTGCTGGGCCTGGTTGGGTGGGAAGTGTTCGGCCTGCACACGTTCCTGGGTCTGATGCATGTGCATGCGGTCTATCTTCTGAAGGGCATACCGCTGTTGTGGTGCGCGCTGCCGACCATTGTCTTTCTGGCTGGACGTGAGGGCATCGCGCTGGCGCAGCGGGCGCGGAGCTGGTCGTGGCCAGCGCGACCCAAGGGGCGCGCGCTGGCGGTGACTGTCGCCGCCAGCATCGCTGTGACGGTGGTGGGGTGGTTGGGGGTCCGGGGCTATCGCAAAGAGGTACACGCGACCAACATCTGGCGAGCTGTCCACGCCGGGCAGTACTACCAGGACGCTTACTTGTCGCCGGAGGACCTGGTCAGGGAAGTCGAGGCCATTCGCTCTCTGGGTGGCGACGAGCCTGGTACTGTTAGCATGTACGGGGCGTGGGCGCTATTCGGCTATCAGGAGCGCATTGCAGCCTATACGCAGTTCGCAGGCGAGCCAATCGCACCGGAACGCGTCCGTGGACCGCAGATGGAACTGTTTTACCGCGCCTTGGCGGAGGCCCCGGAGAACCCGCACTTCTACCCGTATGCGAGGTATTTCGTCGCTCCCGACCGGCTGCAGCTGTTCAAGACGGCGCTTGATCGATTCCCTGATCATCCCTACGCCGTCATGATGAGCTACATGGTCGGCGCGGAGGATCCGGGACTCTCGTTTGATGAGCGGATGGGCTACTACCGCAGGTACGAAGACGCAGTGCGGCGACAACTACGCGGGTCGGCCTCCTTCAGGCCTGGTTTCCGCGAGCTGCCAGCCGTCTCGGCGCCGGGGCCAGTCGTTCCGACAGCTGATGGGATGTTTACGACGCTATTGCCAGGCGAAGTGGCCAAGGTTGAGCCGTTTCAGACGCACGGCACCGACCGCTTGGCCGTCGGCGTGTTTTTGAAGGTGACTGAAGGACAGGTCAGCGTCCAGTTGGATCACCAGCCGAAGGCGAAGCTCTTCGAAAGCTCTGTGGTCACCAATTCGGCCACGGTCGCGTATCGCGCGTGGCATTTCACCGATCTCGAGGCGGATCGGCAGTCGAGCCGTACCGCCACGACCGGCCTGGTCTTGCAGGCCGGCCCACAGGGAGCACGGTTCACGATTCGCGACCTTTACCCGCTGGTTGAAAATCCCCGATGGTTTCGCTGAGGATGACAGCGTCGTCCGGCCACCGGCCCGCATGATTACTGAATGCCGCCATTGCGGTGAGCCTTTCGAGTACTGGGAGGAGGGGACCAAGGGCTGGTCGCCCCGCCAGGGAGAAGACATCTGTTGTCCGCACTGCGGACAGGTCCATGGCCAACACCGCACCATTGGCTACGTCAGGTCGCGGGTGCTGACGGCCGAACAGCGTGCGGCCTACGAACAAAGCAGGCCACTTCCCGGCCCGAGTTGATTCATGCTGTTCAATTCCTACGCCTTCCTGTTTGGATTCTTTCCTGTGACGCTGGCCGGTTACCTCCTGGCTGGGCGGGTGAGTGCCCGGCTCGGATCGACCGTGCTGGTGTTCGCTTCGGTGTTCTTCTACGGGTGGTGGAATCCCGTGTACGTGCCCCTTCTGATGGGGTCGGCGGCCTTCAACTATGCGATGAGCCGCCGGGTGGTCCATGAACAATCGCGAGGTCGTCCCACTGCCGCGAAGGTGGTCCTGATCGGGGCGATCGCCGCCGATCTCGCGCTGCTCGGCTACTACAAGTACTACGGCTTCTTCCTTTCGACCATCAATGGCCTGGCCGGCAGCCACCTGGCCGTCGAGGCACTGGTGCTGCCGCTCGGTATTTCATTCTTCACGTTCACGCAAATTGCCTTCGTGGTGGATACCTACCGCGCTGAGGCGCGTGAGCACGACCCCCTGCACTTTCTCCTCTTCGTCACCTGGTTTCCGCACTTGATTGCCGGACCGATCATTCACCACAAGGCGACGATGCCTCAGTTCGCCAAGATCGCAGTGCGGTTTGACTGGCTAGCGATGGCCGCTGGCTCCGCGCTGTTCACGATCGGGCTGTTCAAGAAGGTCGTGCTCGCCGACGGTATTGGTGCCTATGTGTCGGCCGCCAACGCGATGTCGGCCTTCACAAAGGCAGGACTCGGCGTACACGTCGGCTTCTTCGACGGCTGGGCCGCGGCGCTGGCCTACACCTTGCAGCTGTATTTCGAC
>SXGR01575544.1_pt1 | contig 11200 bp, 10 predicted proteins | sample 3174711 | NCBI WGS metagenome assembly SXGR01 (sample SAMN11356860, study PRJNA531348) | freshwater metagenome | isolation source: freshwater sample F1-60 | place: China: Fuxian Lake, Yuxi | collected 2017-12-25
CAAAGCCCGGGAACAGTCGCGCAAGAAGGGAACATCAGAGTCAGAAGCCCAAGACAAGCAGCCAGCAGGCGAGGAGGTGCCATTCTGAACGGCAACGCGCGGCGTAACGGTTGAGCCTCTCAGCCTCATTCGCTTCCCGCCGCGCCCCGTTTCACCTACACTTATCCACAGACACTCAACAAAAATTACCAACCACCCCTGGTCAAAATTCAACGCGCACGGGTGGTCAAAATTCAACGAGCAGCGACATGAGTGAGAGAAACTGAGTGTTTTTATCATTCGAAATGATTAAGTTATGCTTTTCCGAATTGACTGTGCACTCCGTCACCACCGTAAGACTGTCCGCGGTGTTTGGGCCCTGGGAACGACTCACCGGCGCGCGCGATACGCCAAGCCCGTTCATGCAACTGATGATCTTGGCCGAGCGTCGCTAGCCAGCCCTGCTGCAGCGGCCCTGCTTTCGTGACTGGGTTTATGCGTCCGATGTTGCTGCAGCGGTCGCTCTCATCATTGAGCGACGGGCTCAGGCGCCGCATCGAATCTTTCACATCAGCAGTGGACAACGGTTCAGCGCTCTGGCCTGGGGAGAGGCACTGGCCGAACGTCGCCCGGACTGGGTGTGCCGGTTGGCAGCCCCCGATGAGCGACCCAATGTAGACCCACAAGGCCCGCGGGACCGAGCCGACCTTTCCGTGCACAGACTCGCCCATGACTTGTCATTCCGTGCCCGCTTCGGTTTGGCCGAATCAGTGGCTCACCTCGATACCTGGGCGAGAACCCACCCAGGCTGGTTTTCATCAATTCAAAGCTCATGAATACAGCGCATCGTCGCTTTGAGGGTCGCCGCGTCGTCATTACGGGCGCAGCCTCAGGCATTGGTCTTGCTGCCACGCATGCCTTTGCTCGCGAAGGGGCGCGCCTGGCCATCGTCGATCGTGATGAATCGGCAACCGAGACATTAGCTCTTAACCTGCGTAACCAGGCGGTAGAGGTACTGAGCTGCGTCTGCGATGTCAGCAAGCCCGATCACGTCGAGCGCGATGCGGATACCATCCTGTCCGCCTGGGGTGGGGCCGACGTACTGGTCGCGAGCGCCGGTTGGTCCATCGGTGGTATTGCCACCACGATATCGCTCGACGACTGGACTCGTACCTTTCGTATCAATGTGGACGGTACCTGGCTTTGGGCACGCGCACTGCTGCCGTCCATGCAGAAGGCGCGCAAGGGGGTCATCATTACGCTGGCCTCACAACTGGCCATTGCGGGCGGACGTGGCAATGTCGCCTATGTGGCCGCCAAGGGCGCTATCATGTCTTTAACACGAACCATGGCACTTGATTACGTAGCTGACGGCATTCGGGTCAATGCGGTGGCTCCGGGCGCCACCGATACGCCACTGCTACGGCGCTCGTTTGCCCGCGCAGCAGACCCTGCCGCCGCACAGGCAAAGTCTGAGGCACGCCATGCCATGGGAAGACTGGGAACACCCGACGAGATCGCTGCTGCCATTACTTTTCTGGCCAGCGATGAAGCCAGCTTTATTACAGGTACCGTCTTACCCGTCGAGGGAGGGTGGCTCGCTGCCTGAGGCAACGCGCTCATTAAAGGCACACCCAATCAGCGTGTATTAAAAGCTGTGTATTAAAAGCTTGACCGCAGACAAGGTGTCTGTACAAGATAACAAGAGCGTCAAAGACCCGCACCATCACAAACAGGCACGGCGCTTCGCGCGGGCGTATCCGCACACCCCAGGGAGATCAACACCATGATTCGTAAACTTGTTCTGGCCGCAGCGCTCATGGCCGCTGGTTTCGCCGTTAACGCTCAAACCACGCTGCGTATCCATTCCTTCAGCGCGCCTCAGGCACTTGATCAAACTAAACACCTTAACCCCTGGGCTGAAAAGGTGATGAAAGAGTCGGGTGGAAAGCTCAAGGTTGAGGTCTACCCCAACATGCAGCTGGGCGGCAAACCCTCTGATCTGCCGCAGCAGCTCGAGGACGGCGTGGTCGACATCATCTGGACCATTGCAGGATTCACCCCTGGACGCTTTCCGGGCCTTGAAGGCGTTGAACTTCCTTTCATGAACACCGGTCTGTCGGCTACCCAAAGCCCCGCAGTGATGGAATACGCCCAAAAGCACCTGCTCAACAATGAGCTGAAGAGCATCAAGATCATCAGCATCCACACGACCGATGCAGCCATCCTGCATTCCAAGGGCAAGCCCTTCAAGACGCTGGATGACTGGAAAGGTCAAAAGGTTAGGGTGGCGGGCCGTTTCATCGGCGAGATGGTGAAGGCCTTTGGTGGCACGCCCGTGGGCATTCCCCTGGGCGGCGTTTATGAAGCACTCGAGCGTGGCCAAGTCGATGCCATGCTCATCAACTGGGCCATCACTCAGCCTTATCGCTTTTACGAGGTCACCAAGCACCATACGAATAACGGGTTGTTCCAGGGCACGCTACTCACCCTGATGAGCCAGAGGAGTTACGACAAATTGTCGCCCGAGCTGAAGAAGGTCATTGATAACAATTCCGGCATTGAATACGCCAAGTACATCGGGGCCGTTTGGGATACGACGACAGCACCCGCGATCGAGGCTACCCGAAACAATAAGAACAACATCTTTGAGCTCCCGCCTGAAGAGCTGGCACGCTGGAAGGCGGCAGCTGAGCCGGTATATCAGGTCTGGATCGGCGAGATGAACAAGCTGGGCCGTAACGGTCAGCAGATGTTCGACGATCTAAAGGCCATCACCGCGAAGTACGGTCGTAAATAAGCCGCGACAGCACGATGACGGCGTCAGACGCCCCAACCCAATCAGCGGTTTACAAGCTCGCGAGACAGGCTGCCATTTTTGGTGGCCTGCTGCTGATGGTCGCGATGCTGACCACGGTAGCTTCGGTCCTCGCCAGCGGTCTTTTTGGCAAGCCTATCCTGGGTGACACTGAAATTGTCGAGTCGCTGGTCGGAGTGGCGGTCGCCGCGTTTTTGCCCTGGTGCCAGGTTCGTGGCGCTAACGTCATCGTGGACTTCTTCACCATGCGCTTATCACCCCGGACGACCAGCGCACTCGATGCGCTGGCCTATCTGGTATTCGCCGTCGTAGCGGCTGTTCTCACCTGGCGCCTGATTGACGGTGCGTTTACTCAATACGAGCGCGAACGCGTGTCAATGTTTCTTAAGATCCCCGTTTGGTGGGGATATAGCCTGGCCTCGCTGTCCTGCGTACTCTGGGTGTTGGTCTGCCTGCGGACCGCCTGGGATCGAGGCCGGTTTGCACTGATTCGCTATGGATAAATTTCAGATCGGTCTCTGGATGTTCATGGGGGCGCTGTTACTCATCGGCTTGCGAGTGCCCGTGGGCGCAGCAATGCTTCTAGCCGGCGGCTTGGGTTACGCCACCATCAATGGCTGGGGGCCGCTGCTGGCCAACCTCAAGTCAATGACGTATAGCAAATTTTCAAATTACACCCTGTCGGTCATTCCGCTCTTTCTGCTGATGGGCGAATTCGCGGGCAAAGGCGGTCTGTCATCGGCCCTATATCGAGCGGGCCGCGCCTGGTTTGGCCACTGGCGAGGCGGGCTTGCCATTGCCACCATAGGCGGCTGCGCGGCTTTCGGAGCCATTTGCGGATCATCGCTGGCTACCGCTGCCACCATGGCGCAGGTTGCCCTTCCCGAGATGCGCAAGCTGGGTTACTCCAACCAGCTCACAACCGGTGTGCTGGCCGCGGGGGGCACTCTGGGCATTTTGATTCCACCTTCCATTATTTTGGTTATCTACGCGGTCTTTGTTGAGCAGTCTATCGGCGCGCTGTTTGTGGCCGCCATCATCCCCGGTCTGATCGCGGCCGTGCAATACATGATCGTTGTCAATATTTATGCGCGCCTGTACCCGGAAGCGGCGCCACGCCTGCCCAAGGCATCAGCCCGCGAGCGGTGGGAAGCAACCCGCCACGTCTGGCCTTCAGCGCTTACATTTTTGGTGGTTATCGTAGGCATTTACCGGGGCTGGTTCTCGCCCACAGAGGCAGCGGCCATCGGTGCGGCCATCGTAGGTCTGCTGGCCGTGTTCCATGGAAGTATGCGCTGGAAGGGCTTTGTTGAATCGCTACTGTCCACTGCGGAAACCACAGCCTTGATGTTCCTGATTCTGCTCGGCGCCGAATTGTTTTCGGCAGCACTGGCCCTGTCGCAGATGCCTACCGATCTTTCCCGCAAGATCGTTGCGTTTGATACTTCGCCCGTACTGGTCATGGTAGTCATCGTCGCGATTTACCTGCTGCTGGGCTGTTTCATGGAATCCATGGCTATGGTGCTGTTGACGCTACCGGTATTTGTTCCTGTTCTGCTGGGCCTCGATTTCGGTATGAGCCAGGCGGCAGTTCTGGTGTGGTTTGGCATTCTCGTACTGGTCAGCGTCGAGGTTGGCATGATCAGCCCGCCCTTCGGACTGAATCTATTTCTCATCAACGCCATGGCCAAAGATGTGCCGATGGCAGATACCTACCGTGGTGTTCTCGGCTTCTGTCTGATGGACATCATCCGCCTGGCCGCACTGATCGCTTTCCCAGCCCTGGCTCTCTGGTTGCCAGGTTTACGCTAGGCCAGCCGCATCAATTTAGGGCATCGCGCGCAAACACCTGAGGAAACTCAGGCGTGTTATAGCGCAACAGCGTCTGGTAGTGCTGGTCAATATCTGCAAGAAACAGATCGCGCGTGATCGCGTTTACCACCCGCGGCACCGCAAATTTCATGGCGTTAATCGAAGAGCCACTAGGGCCGAAGCTCATGGTGGCACCGAAGTCCATCAGGTGAATGTTGCGCAGGAAGTCAGCATTGCCCGCGACTTGCGGCTGCAGCTCTTGTCCTGCACCCAGGAAGGGATAAAAAGCGAGTCGGTCATTACTTTCTGAGGGCGGTGGCGTATACCGATCAGCCCAGGTAGCAATCTCACCACCCCAGGCACCAAACTCGGGACGATCGCGAACATCCAGCGCAAAGCCCGTCCCAGTGATGAGAAAGTCAGCCTTATGCATCCCTAGCGGGGTTTCGATTTGCACCTGGTCGTCAATGACGCTCAGTCGCTGCCAGGGGCTGCCGGTATGCAGTTCGAAGTTGGCATGCCGGGTGACCCGGTTCCAGGTCTCGACTGGCAAGGCCTCGCGCACCGACAGCAAGTAGTTCATAAAACGCCAGCGCGTTGCATCATCAGCACTGCCGATATGTCGTAGAAAACCAGGAAACGAAATTGCCTTATAAGGCTGAATTCTCTGCAGTTGTTCGCGGCGACAAAACAGAGCAACACGCTCGGCACCCGCCTCAAGCGCGGAAGCCGCATTATCAAAAGCCGATGCTCCGGCGCCTAACACTGCAACCCGCCTGCCACGCAGCGCTGCAAAATCAATGGGGTCGGCTGCATGCGCTCGAAAGCGTGCAGGTAACTCAGCTACATGATCAGGCATCCACCAACGACCGGATGATACGATTCCCATCGCGAGTACCACTTTGCGGGCATACAGCGTCTGCTCGCGAGCGTTCGCGTCCATCACCCGCGCGGCGATCAGATCCCCCGCGGGCTCAAGCGCCAATAGACGCGTTTGATTAAACACCGGAAGCCGCAATACATCACGCACCCACAGCAGGTAGTCCTGCCATTGCTCCTTGGGTATTTTGTTAAGGGCTCTGAAAGCGGCTGCACCAAACTGAGTCTCAAACCACGACTGAAAGGTCAGCGATGGTAGAGCCAAATCAGGCCCTGTCACCGTCTTCCAGGTTCGCAGCGTCTGCATACGAGCAAACGTCTGCCAGGGGCCTTCCTGGCCCCGCACAGCGGCGTCAATCAATCGAATATTGTCGACCCGCTCGCGCAGCAGCAGCGTGGCCACAGCCTGTCCACACTGGCCAGCGCCGACGATCAGGACATCGAGGGCTGCCTGGCCATCCGGTGCGGTACAAGGCGGGACCCAGCGTGGCTCGGGATATTTGATGAGATCGAGGTCGCGGGCGACGCGATCATTCAGGGCAGCAAGCCCCTGCGGAAAAAGATTGGGATCTGAAGGCACATTCATGCGGCCAGCATAATGGGCATCGGTTTTAGCGACAAGCGACTGCGACATGCGGGCAAACCCAAGTGCTGGCGCCTATACCGAGCTGATAGGGGGTATGTGGGGGTGCAGTCGGCAGTCGGCAGTCGGCAGTCGGCAGTCGCGCGTCCGCTCGCAACGCCGCTGGTTTGAAAACTCTATTTACGGCATACCGTGCAATGGTGACCGTACCGGTAATGGCTGCCACCAAAGCGATCGATATGAAGAGGCTGCTTTGCTAAACCCGGACAAAAGGTACCCACGACCTTCTCAAGCTTGAAGTAAAGCGATTTGCTGGAGCGATTATATTTCTCAAGTCGGGCACGTGCCTGTTCAGCCTGTCTCGCGATGCTAGCCATATCGATCGTGAGCAGGCGACGATTCTCAACCACCATGCGCCCGCCAATCATCACGGAATGCACCGCAGTACCGTCTTCGGTGTGCACTAACTGATTAATGGGGTCATTACAGGGAATCCAGTTGACATGCTCAAGATCGAGAAAAACGATATCAGCCTTGTAGCCGGACTCGATACGGCCGATTCGCTCCCCCATCCCAAGTGCGCGTGCGCTACCCGCGGTGGCCGCGTGCAGAACCTCATCAGTAGTAACCCACTGCTGCCAATCAGGGCCCTGGACTTTAGACACCATGGACGCCAGGCGCATGTTTTCGTACATGTTCTGATTGTCTGAACAGTTGGCGCCGTCAGTACCGATACCTACATTGATTTTGCGGTCAAGCATGGCTCGCATGTCGGCAAGACCGTTGCCTAAGCGCATGTTGCTGCCAGGATTGTGAGACACCGAGGCGCCCTTATCGCCCAGTAGCTGCATGTCGTCGTCATCGAGCCAGACGCCGTGGGCCACCGTGAACTTAGGACCCACAAGACCAATAGCGTCCATGTATGCGGTAAGTGAAGACCCGTACAACTCATAGCCAGCAATCACCTGTACCTTAGACTCTGAAACGTGCGTGTGCAGACCGGTATCGTAATCACGCGCCAAGTCACGGCAGGCGATGAGGAACTCTCGGCTGCAGTGATGCGGAATGGTGGGCGCGACCGCCAGGCTCACACCCCGGCGGTCAAGTTTCCACCCCTGCAAAGCCTTGCGCATCTGCTTGACACTGGCCTTGTAGGGCGCCAGTTGGAAGCGTTCAACTTCCTTTTGGAGGCCTGCAGGCAAGCGCTGCATCAGCCCTGGAATCGCCTGAAAGAAACTAAGATCAGCCACCATCGGAGCAAGCACTGCCCGCATGCCGACGTCGGCATACGCTTGACCGATTGCCTGCAGACCCTCAGCTGACGGCATGGGAAATTCGGATGCCAGATCGTAGGCTGCTGTGCATCCTTTGAGTACCATTTCAGCTGCGCCAATGACACTGGACAGGTACTTGTCTTCAACGGTGCGTCCGCCATTGATCCAGGGCCCTGCCGTCAGCAGAAGCTCGAGGGTCCAGCGATCGCCCACGCCCTTGGCCAGATTGCCGTGACTGTGCGTATGACCATTGATAAGCCCGGGGTGCATCAGTTGCCCACGCGCGTCGACCGCGACGGCATCAGCAGGGGCGGGCATTCCCGGTCGGCCAATTTCGACGATTGTGTCGCCCCGGATAATGATGTCAGCCTTGGGTGCAGTGCGTCGCCGTACATCAAGCAGACGGCCACCACGGATCACGGTTGTCTTGACTGCTGCCATCGGCGAACTCCTCATGAATACGCGGCTGCTGCGGCGACCGGGAAAGATCTACGCACCGGGCGTGGCGTTGCTGCTCGACCAGGGGAAAAATATACGTTCAGCGAGTACCACGATCTGAAAAAGAATCACGCCCATTAGCGACAAAATGATCAAAGCCCCAAACGCCACGGGTACCTTGAAAAACGCCGTTGATGTCTGAATCAGAAATCCGAGCCCAGCATCGGCGTTGACGAACTCAGCGACAACAGCCCCCACCACCGCCAGCGCGATAGCCACTTTGAGGCCAGCGAAAATAAACGGCACTGCAAACGGCAGACGAATCTTGACCAGTTCACGCCACTTGGATGCGCGACAAGCCCGACCCAGCTCGATGAGCTCGGGCGGAACCGACATGAGCCCGGTCGCAATCGAGATCACCAGGGGGAAAAAAGCTACCAGAACAGTTATGACGACACGCGGTAATTCATTAGCCCCCAGCATGACCACCAAAATGGGAGCAAGCGCCACTTTGGGAATGGACTGAGTCCAAACCAGGAAGGGATAAACCGCGGACGCCACCGACGGCGACGAGGTCAAAACAACGGCGAGCGGGAGACTGATCGCGATTGACACCACAAAGCCTAACAGCACCGTCTTGAGCGTGGCCGCACTATGCCCCGCTACCGAGCCAGCGATGGCAACTGTGCCGCTCCAAATTTCGCTAGGGGATGGCAGTAGATATTCGGGTATGGAAAAGCCCCGACACGCCAGCTCCCAGATCAGGAAAAAAATCAGGGTGACTAACACCGGCACGCCAACCTCTCTCCAGAGCGCTACGGCACGGCGACAGCGCTTTCCGGCCGATAGACGGGCTGCGTCGTCAGTGTTCGGCGTGACTGCTGACATATGCGCTTCCAAAAATGAGTTCGCGGATCTCTCGCGTGGCCCGTTGAAACTCGGTACGACCCTCCTGATTAAAGCTTCTGGGTCGCGGCACCTCAATCTCGATGATTCGGGCAATTCTTCCCGGACGGACCGACATCACCACCACGCGATCAGCCAGCAGAACCGCCTCAGGGATCGAATGGGTGACAAATAAAACCGTCTTTGGCCGCTCACTCCAGATACGCAGTAACTCGAGCGACATGACCTCGCGGGTCAGAGCATCCAGTGCGCCAAAGGGTTCATCCATGAGCAAGATGTCAGGGTCATGCACCAGCGCGCGACAAATGGCCACGCGCTGCTGCATACCCCCCGACAGCTCCCGCGGCGCCCGCTTTTCGAACCCCGTCAAGCCGACCAACTTAAGCAGTGCCCTTGCCTGCTGCTCACCGTCAGTCGCGGAGCGACCCATCATCTCTAGCGGAAAGAGAACGTTTTCGAGCACGCTGGCCCAGGGCAACAGGGTGGCCGCCTGAAACACGATTCCGGTCTCAGGTCGAGGTTCGACGATGGGGCTACCGTTGATCGCAGCGAGACCTCCACTCGGGCGGATGAGCCCAGCCACGACTCTGAGCAAGGTCGACTTACCACACCCCGAGGGGCCCACCAGAGCTACAAACTCGTTTTGCTTGACCTCGAGCGAAACGTCTCTTAGCGCCTCAACCCGATCGCCATCTGGCGTCGTGTAGACGTGTGAAACCCCTTCAAGCGTAATCATCGAGTCGGCGTCATGTCACTTGGGCAACAGCGACGTATTCACCGCCTGCTTGTAGTTCCAGTCTTTTTTGAGTTCCTGAGAGTCGGCAACCACATCCCAGGTAAATTTCAAACGTTCTTCGCTCTCACGCCCGAACCCGAACTGCTGAGAATGTTCGTTGAAGACGAAGGCCATCACGGCTCTGACGCTGCCCATGCAGTCGTCGACCTCAACCTCAGGGAAACGCCTGTTATGCAGAGTACAGGCCTCCTGAGGGTTGTCGCGCGCCCACTCAAAGGACTCACGCATCGCAGCAAGAAACCGGCGTACCAGGTCAGGCTTTTCAGCGACCATCTTGTCAGAGGTAATCACCGAGGCGGCATAAATGCGAAAGCCCGCCTCGACGAAGGGCAGCACTACGATTTCTTCACCCGCCCGCTTGGCGGCCTTGTTTTGATAGTAGTGATGGATGGAATAAAACGGCGCCGCATCAATATTTTTTGCAATCAGCTGCGCCGCCATGGCCGCGCCATCCATATTGGTCCAGACGAGCTTGTTGGGGTCAGTACCCGAGCGCTCGGCAACCTTTGGAAAATAAAAACGATGACTGTTGCCCGGCGTGACACCAATCTTCTTGCCTTCTAGCCCCTTGAAAGAGGTAATACCTGAACTCTTCAGAACGAACAGCGAGTGCGGAGACTGGTTGTACAGCACTGCAATGGTTTTGACCGGAACATTGGTACGAGAACGCGCGGTCATGACCGCTGACACGTCGGCGATACCGAAGTCGGACGCCCCTCCGGCAAGCTTGATAACAGTGTCGCCCGAGCCGTAGCCACGGGTGATCGAGATATCGATTCCGTGCTTGGTATAAATGCCTTTGGTCCAGGCGCCGTAATGCATGGCGTGCTCGCCGGACGGAAGCCAATCGGTCTGCAGTCTGACCTTATCCTGGGCCATGGCGCCAGAACCAAACCCAATTGCGGATAGCACAGACGCCAACACTAATCGACTGATCATGCCTGTCTCCTTTTTGGATTTGTAATCGTGAACCCTGCGACGCATACAGTAGATCTCGCCCGTAAGACAACGTCAATCAATTTCTTGCGATCAAGCGCGGCTCGTATCGCTTCCTTGTAATTGACGACAGCGGGCACGGCGCTCAAGAAGGCGCTGCCGCTGCCACGTGATCGAGATGAATCAGGCCACGAATCTCAGCTGACTCTTAGGTGTTTTGATTGCACTTCATCGGTGCGAAGGCTAGGCTGTGAGAGTGGGTAGGCAAACACTGGAAGACAGATGTGAATGTTACGGCTGAACAGCGTCAAGCGCAGGCTGCGGCGGGAAAACAGGCTGACCCGGCCGCCCGGGGTCGACCCGTTGAGCTCGAGGGGCTGCGTCATCGGTATGGCGCGGTGATCGCAGTCGACGATGTGTCCTTATCGATCCGTGCTGGTGAGGTCGTTGCCCTCTTAGGGCCTTCCGGCTGTGGCAAGACCACCTTGCTGCGAACCATCGCGGGCTTTGTCACCCAGCAGACCGGGCGCGTGCTCATTGACGGCGCTAGCATTGATGCCTTGCCGCCCAACCGGCGCAACGTCGGCATCGTGTTTCAAAATTACGCTTTGTTTCCCCACATGACAGTGGCTGAAAACGTTGCCTACGGACTGCGAGCCCGCGGTCAGTCGCGCTCTCGGGCGGCGGCGACGGTTGATCGCTTTCTTGAAGTGGTTCGGCTCAGCGGAATGCGCGATCGTTTCCCGCGCCAGTTGTCGGGAGGGCAGCAGCAGCGCGTG
>SXGR01643434.1_pt1 | contig 11199 bp, 7 predicted proteins | sample 3174711 | NCBI WGS metagenome assembly SXGR01 (sample SAMN11356860, study PRJNA531348) | freshwater metagenome | isolation source: freshwater sample F1-60 | place: China: Fuxian Lake, Yuxi | collected 2017-12-25
TCGCGACCATCAGCATGGTCGTATTTTCCGCGTCACGTTTGAGGGGCGTCCATTGCAGGCACCAGTCAAAATTGATGGCCAGCCAATTACAGCGCTGTTAGAAAATTTAAAACATCCAATTGATGGCGTGCGTCATCGTACGCGAGTCGAATTAAGTGAGCGTTCAACATCTGAAGTCATTGCCGCAACGCGTACGTGGATGAAGGATTTTGACGCAAATAAACCCGATGAAGCACATCACCTGTTGGAAGCGTTGTGGCTACATCAGCAGCACAATAAGCGCGACGATGCCCTGCTCGAAAAATTGCTCACGTCGTCAGTGGTGCATGCAAAGATTGCGGCAGAAACCGTGAAACATTTCTGGACCAATGTCGATTCGACCGGTGGCCGCGTTATCAATCTTGAAGAACCAGAAAAACACGAGGTCGTCACGGTACCAGCCCACCTGACGGGCAGTGACGCCAAAGCATACACGCTTGGTGCTGAAGTTTTCCGACGCGAAGCGCACTGTGCGACCTGTCACCAACCACAAGGCACCGGACTGGCCAATATCTATCCACCTTTGGTGAATAGCCCGTGGGTTAATGGGAACGAAGAACGCCTGATCAAACTCACGCTCCACGGCTTATGGGGCAAGATCGTGGTGAATGGCACCACCTATGATCCGGCATTAGGCGTCCCGCCGATGACCGCTTTCAAATCGATTCTTAAAGATAACGAAATTGCTGGCGTGCTAACCTACATCCGCAACAGCTGGGGTAATAAGGCCCCCGTGATTACTCCCGAGTCGGTCAAGAAGGTCCGAGAAGCGACGACAAAACAGACCATGTTTTATGCGCCAGACGATCTGCTGAAGCAGCACCCACTGGAATAACACCGTTCAGTCGGGGCAGCATTGGACCGCGGAGCGAGGTGACTTGCTCCGCGGTTTTTTTAATGATTTCGGCATCGGTGAGAATTAGTGCAAAGACATGAACATAGTTTAAAGTCATAAGACCTATTGGTTAATTATTCATACTCAATAAGATAGAGATAGTCACATAATATAAAAACTCGAGCTAGACGGATATAGCGCTCAAACACCATGCGAGTCTAAATGCCAAGCATGTCCTTTTTATTAGCATTAATTGGGGCGACGCACATCACGGAAAATATCTCGCACACGACACTCTTAGATCTGCGCCGCCCCCGTTGGGGGCTTCAAATCAATTAATCCGTTCGATTCCCAGCGCTGAAGCGCCGGGCTGGTGTTACGCCGCCCCCGTTTTTGGGCTCAAACGACCTCGAAAATTCCGAAACACTGGGATAGGCATTCATCTGGAAGTACCGAAAGATATTCTCGCTTAAATATCGCGCCTGATTGGTTGATTCTGATCGCCAGCGGAAGAACACACATGAGTGAGCTGTCTGATTTCACAGTCGATTTCCTCATTCAAAATGGAATCGATCCGAATAACGAGGTTTCCTTGGTGACTGCGCTCACCGGACAGGAGAAGTTACTCGTTCACTTTGCCGTCGTCCGGCTCATGGATAAAGGGACATTGTTTTCGCTCCCTGCCCTCAAGAAGGCTCTGCACTACCCGGCCTCTGACGTGAAGATCTCCGCACTTCATGCCATCGCCAAGATTGCCAAGGATGGAGAGCAGGAAACCTATCTCGCTGCTCTGAACGATCCGAAATACCCCGAAAAAATGACGGCCATCTCTCAGATCGAGAAGTTCAATGACGTCCGCGCTGTTCCCTCCGTAATCGAACGCCTACGCAAGATCCTCAGCAGAAAACGTCTCCGAGTCTACTTTGATGGTCATGAGTCTGAGGTGACACTGGCCGTGAAATACCTCGCACAGTTCAAGACCGGGGAAAATGCCGACCTCATTCGGAAAACTTATGCCATGATCCAGGAAAAGTGGCCGAATCTGGAATTACTTGAGCAACAAAGATTGGTAGAGAGTCATACAGAGTTTCGTCCGGTTAAATGAAGCGGTTCAATGATAGGAGCGGACTAATTAATACCGGGACAAGCACCGACTTAGGAAGACATAACGGCTTTACCGTACATGCTTACGTTACTTAATGGTTATCTGTCACCTACGCCGCGCTATCCCGTTTATTCTGAGCGTGACGGAAAAAACTCGTGGATTATGTTGGTTGAGGGCTAACTGATATCTTAAAGCCAACGGAGTCATCGTTCATGAAAAAGCACGTATTCAGTCTCGTCATGTGGTGCGCCATGTTATCGCAGGTCATGGGCGCTGAGACCATTTGGGTCGAAGGCGAGGACGCGCGCAGTAAAAAAATGTCGCGACATGGTTGGTATAGCGACGCGGTGAAGAAAGAACAATTATCGGGTGCCGCTTGGATCACGAATTTCACCAAAGACAACGATGGCGAAGCGAGTTATTCGTTGCGGGTCGCAACAGCGGGTACCTATGCCTTATGGGTGCGGGCAAATCACATTGGTGCGGCTTTATCATATCGCTTGCAAGAGAACGGTGAGTGGTTGTCGGTAGATACGGGAAAAACAATTGATTCCGTTAATATCGCGAATGACGGCAAGCCGGATATGCGCTTTGTTGCCTGGATGCGTGCGGGAGATGTGATGTTGCCCGCAGGCAATTCGACCATCAGTTGGAAAATGCATAGTGCAAATAATCACCATGGTGGCATTGATTGTTTTGTGTTGACCACGGTGCCTTTTACTCCGAACGGAATTGTGCGTCCTGGACAGAAGTTAAATCTTGCTGCCCCAGGTTGGTGGTCATTTGAGCCAGATGCTGACACGTTTGGTAAAGACTCGCTGCTCAATCTGCGGTTTCTCAATGAACGCGTTGCTGGTGAATCTGGATTTATACAGGCCAAAGGCGATCAATTTTTATTAGGCAATGGCAAGCCGGTGCGATTCTGGGGCATTAATTCAGGACACGGCATCATGAACGCAGATGATGCCACGGTCGAGATGACCGCCGCGCGTTTTGCTAAACTCGGTATTAATTTGGTGCGCATGCAAGGTGGTCTTTTTGATCGTAAGGGCAACGATCCAAATAAGATTAATGTGCATGAATTAGAACGATTATTGGACATCATCCAGATATTCAAACGTCACGGTATTTACACGCACGTGTCACATTATTTCCCCTTATGGATGGATTTAAAAGATTCAGATGGCATCGCTCAGTCCGCACTCGGGCAGCATCCCTTTGCGCTGACTTATTTTGAACCGCGCATGCAAGCCATTTATCAGTCATGGGTGCAGACGATCTTAACCACTAAACATAGCAAGTCAGGCAAGACATTAATGGATGAACCAGCAGTGGCCTGTTTTGAAATCATTAACGAAGACAGCATGTTCTTTTGGACTTTTAACGAAAAAAACTTGGGGGCTGGTCCGCTAGCGACGTTAGAAAAACAATATGCGGCATGGTTAATCAAGCAGCACGGTTCGCTCGCTCAGGCCATCATGGCATGGGGCAAGGAACAACATCAACGTGATGACCTAGCCGGTAAGCGCGTGGCGATTTTGGATGCTTTCAACATGACACGTCAAGGAATGACGAATGACCAGAAGCGTGCACGCATGCGTGACCAAATTGCATTTCTCGCCACCACGCAACGCGATTGGTATGCGCGCACCACGCAGTATGTGCGCAGTTTGGGATTCAAAGCGCCGGTGAGTGCCAGTAATTGGACGACGGCAGATAATATGGTTTTAGGTGGAGTTGAACGGTGGACCTACACCGCAACCGATGTCATCGATAAACATGGTTACGTCGGAGGGAAACATGAGGGTGAGGCTTCCGGACACTCTGTGCGAGAAGGCCACGTGTATGAAGACATGGTGGCTCTGCACAATCCAGAAAATCTACCGATCAGTTATATGCAAATTACCGGAAAACCACATCTGCATAGTGAGATTGCGTGGAATAAACCGAATCGATATATCGCTGACGGCAATCTATTAACCGCGAGTTATGCCGCCTTACAGGGGGTTGATGGCTATGTTTGGTTCGCGGCAGCGGATGGTAACTGGCTTAATAATGGGAATGGTAAATGGACGTGGATGATGCCAGGGGAAATAGGACAATCACCAGCGGCGGCCCTGCAATATCGTCGCGGTGATGTTCAGACATCCGCTCCTGTTATTCGCCAAGTGAGTAGTGACGCGGAGGTCTTGGCGCTTAAAGACACGGGAATTGCCGAAGGTAAGAATAGCGATTTCCGTATTGGCGAAGCGCCCACAGCCAATGAGCATAATAATTTAACACACTTTGATCCGCTGTCGTATTTTGTTGGCCGCGTCGAGCGCAGTTTTGCTGCTGATGCAAAACCGATAACCACTCAGATGAAACCGTATATTGATCGCAAGGCAAAGCGCATGGTGAGTGTGACCGGTGAATTGACGTGGAATTATGGTGACGGATTGATGAGTGTGAATACGCCTTGCTCACAAGCGGTGACGGGATTTTTACAAAAAGCTGGACCAATTATTCTGGGCGATGTGCAGGTGACGTCGTCCATGGAATACGGAACGATCCATGTCATTAGTTTAGACGATTTACCCATCAAAACGTCCAAGCGTATGTTGATCCAAGCGTTCAGCGAAGAACGCATGTATGAATTTGCGAGTGCGAAAGGCACCATTACTAATACTGGCCGCGTTCCAATTAATGTGCGCGATATTGCTGGTACGATCACGTTTGCGAATACTCGTGGCCTGTCAGTAACGACGTTAGATCTTAACGGTTACGCACGCGCAGCAGCAGCGCCGGTGACGAATGGTGCGATTTCGCTGCTGAAAGACGCGCTCTATACCATCGTCATTCGCTGACTCGATGAGTCGCTCAACGACCGGGATAAGCACGTAGTTGTTCCGTCGTCGAACAGGCGGCACACTGTCGCGCATGCTCGACGCAACTAACCGCCCATTTTGTCCACCAGATACGCCACCGACGTGGATCCGCCCACGGCATTTTCGTATTACGCATGTGGTCTTAGCGGCGACGGTGGATATTGAGCGCCAGCGCGTTGATGGTGTGGTGGAGCATCACGTTACGTTGCTGACTCATGGTGAAGGCAAGCGCAGCATCGAATTTGATGCTCATGATCTTATTATTGGTGAAACCACGGTTGACGGAAAACTGACTATACCAAGCCATAGCGCTGGCCGATTAATAATTGCCTTGGCCGAAAATAGCCGTGATACGTTGGTCGTGCGAATTGCTTTTTCGGTGGAGCAGCCGCAAAAAGGCATGTTTTTTATTCAGGAAAATAAAAGTCGTTCTCAGGTGGCCATGGCCTGGACGCAGGGGGCGATGGAAGATCATTCGTTCTGGTTTCCCGCGTTCGATAATCCAAATAACATGAGCACGTATCGTTTTGAATTACGTCACCGTTCACCGTTAACGGCTATCGCGAATGGCGAATGTTTGAGTCGTAAAGATCACGGCGATGGTTGGAGCACGACCATCTACGAACAACGCAAAGCACATGTGTTGTATTTAGTGAATGTCGCAGTTGGTGATTTCGTCGGCGTTGATGATGTTGGCGGCAGTGTGCCCGTAACGCATTATGTGCCACGTGGTCATGAAGCTGGCGCTTTAGCAATTTTTCGTGCGACGCATTTTGCGCTCCGTTGGTTGGGAGATTATGTTGGCGTACCATTTGCCTGGTCGCGCTACGGACATGTCGTGGTGCATGGTTTTATGTGGGGCGGCATGGAAAATACCACGCTGACGACGATTACGGATCGTGCCTTAATGGACGCGACTATTCAGCAACGTGAAGATGTGAACGTTGATAGTTTAGTGGTCCATGAACTCGTTCACCAATGGTTCGGTGATTTATTAACCATGAAGGCGTGGTCAGATATTTGGTTGAATGAAAGTTTCGCTACTTATTTAGAGGCACGCGGCACCGCGGCGTGGCGTGCTTCACTCAATGATGGTAGCGAAGCGGATGTGCTTGGCCTTGAATTATGGAATAATAAACAGGCTTACCTGGATGAAGACAGTGGACGGTATCGTCGTCCGTTAGTGACGAATCGTTATACCGATCCCTATGAATTATTTGATCGCGTCGCCTACGAAAAAGGCAGCCTTATTTTGCACCATTTGTGTGCCATCTTGGGCGAAACGCGTTTTCGCGCGGCATTAAAATTATACACCACACGGCATGCGCACGATTTAGTGGAGACGGCTGATTGGCGACAGGCTATTGAGGACACGACTGGCGAGCCCATGGATTGGTTTTTTGAGCAATGGGTGATGCGCGCAGGGCATCCAACATTAAAAATTAATTGGCGTCACGATCCCGTTCGCGCTCAGGTTATTATTGAGGTAGAACAAACCCAGGCGCTCAGCGATGCCGCATTATGTTATCGTTTACCGACCACCGTGGCGATGTCGGTGAATGGTGTTCTCACGTTCACACCAATTACGTTATTGCGCGCACAAGATAGCTTTGTGGTTGCGGCGAGCGTAGCGCCAACCTGGGTGGTGATTGATCCAGCCGGCGAATTACCAGCGGCATGGGATGAAGCAGGCAGCGTGGATTCATTTATTTCTCAGCTCAACGAAGCGAAATTGCCGGTTAATGCGCGTGCTCGTGCTGCTGTGGTTTTAGCGAAACGTCATCCCTCGTCGGCTATCATAACGGGTTTGGCTAAAGCGATGGTACCTGGGCAACCAGAATTGGTGCGATTGGAAGCCATCGCGGCATTAGGTTCGTTGCGCACACCAATGGCTCGTGATGTGTTGCTGGGCGCTTGGAAAACCACTCCCGAACCACGTCTGCGGCGTGCGATTGCTAAAGCCTTAAGTGAGTTGCGGTATGATCAACACACGGCGCAACAATTAGAATTATTACTCAACAATGAGCCGAGTTTGCTGACGGCGGGTGAATTATTAGCCGCTCGTGGTGCGTGTGAATTTCCAGGGGCGACTTCGGTATTACGTGCCTGGCTCAAACGCGATAGTTGGAATCAACGAGTTCGTAGCGCCACCATACGTGGCATGGCCGCGAGTGGGGAAGCACCCGCTATCGATGAGGTTCTCGCGATGTTATTAGACGACACGCAGTGCGATGCCGTGATAAGTGCAGCCGCCTTGGCGACGGCGCAATTAGGCGCGCGCCATCTGCTGGCGCGTGATCGCATTCGTGCGGCTTTAGAACGTCGTTGTGATCATCCCTCGCTCATGGTGCGCGCAGCGACGGTGAAAGCGTTGGGTACGTTGGGCGATATTCGTGCGCGCGGTGCTCTGAATGCGCGTCTTGATCGTGAACCATTTGGCAATGTTTCCCGCGTCATACGTGAATCGTTACAGGTATTAGAAAAGGTGGCCGCAGTGACCACCGCTACCGCGGAAATGACCAAACGTATTGATACCTTAGAGCAGGCAAAAGATCGCTTAGAACGACGATTAGAAAGTTTGGAGAAACGCTTAGAGTCGACTTGAGCTGGTTCCCTGCCGGTCGACTTTTGTTTTATGTTCTTTTAATCCCGAATAGCGGGCATTGATGGGCGGGAACCGCTGGTATCTAAATCGGATGAACGCCCAGTAATAAAATTTTGCACCCACACATTGTTACTGTTTTGGATGTGATCGGGCGTTCCTTCGGCAACGATGACGCCTTGGTCCAACATAATAATTCGATCAGCGATGGTGTAGGCGCTTTTAATATCGTGGGTTACCACAATGGACGTGACGCCTAATTTGCGTCGTAAGCGTAAAATAATCCGATTGATGACGTCGGTGGTCAGTGGATCCAAACCTGTGGTAGGCTCATCGTAAAGAATTAATTTTGGTTCACCGATAATGGCGCGGGCAAGGCCAACGCGCTTTTGCATGCCGCCGGATAATTCCGAGGGGACTTTATCAACGGCATCGGTCAAGCCGACCATGTCTAAGCGTTTAAGGACTTCCTCGCGAATTTCCGCCATAGGTCGTCGTTGTTGGTACATGGCAAAACCAACATTTTCCAAAACCGTAAGAGAATCGAAAAGCGCCGCGCCCTGGAAGACATATCCGATGCCAGCGCGCGCCGATAATCGTGCGCGTTCATTTAATTGATGAAGATTATGACCATAGACCGTGACATCGCCTTTGTCTGGGTCGAGTAACGCAATTATGGTTTTAAGTAAGACGCTTTTTCCCGTGCCCGAACGACCAAGGATGACCAGCGTTTCGCCTGCGTTTACTGATAAACTAATGCCGTTTAAAACGCGCAAGCCGCCAAACGATTTATGAACATTATTAACGACGACGACGGGATCGCTCACGTGTGTGGTCCTATCGTGCGTTGGAGGAATGTCATTTGGCAACGCCCTGTTTACTCAACCAAGTGGTGAGTGCGCCGGGTTCCCCATTTAAGTTTGGGCGCAAATGTGTGAATACCGGATGTCCGGCGGATAATAAGGTGGCATCACTCATTTCCCCATCTGGGCGGGCGATCCATTCGCCGTGTAGTCGCCAAATCGTACGATCTTTGGTGTCGCGTTGTGCCTGATAGGTTTCGCGAAAACCAGAATGACCATGCGGAGCTAAACGAGGTGCCTTCCACGTGGAGGCAGCGGTTGCGGGTAAATTCAGATTTACCACCTGTCCACGCAACGCATCAAGACCAATAATTTTAGCGACCCATTTGGCCGCGAATTCGGCGGCGTCACCAAAACCTTCGCCGCCTTTACTGCGGCTTATCGCAATGGCCGGATGTCCCAGAACAGCGGCTTCCATTGCGGCGCCAACCGTGCCGGAATAAAATAAACTACGTCCGACATTAGGTCCGTCATTGATGCCACTGACCACCATTTCAGGCGCTTCTTGGCACAATACCTCAAGGGCTAATTTCGCGCAGTCGGTTGGCGTGCCATCAATGGCGAAGCCAAAGAAATTATCTTCGGTGCGTGGCGTGACTAATAATCCCCGATCAATCGTAATCGCATGACTTTGTCCACTGCGTTCACTGGAAGGGGCGACGGCCAACACTGGTCGTTTGGTGTGCTTGCGCAGTGCGTGGTAGAGCGCACGCAGCCCAGGCGCATCAATGCCGTCGTCATTGACTAACAGAATCATAAAGACGGCCAAAGAGTTGAAAAAAACGGGTTAATCATCCGTCTTTTCCTGCAGCGGCGACATCTTCAGCCTCATCGACATCCTTTAAACCATACGCTTCTAATTTGCGATACAGAGTTTTTAAACCAATTTGTAATTGGCGCGCGGCTTTTGATTTGTTGCCTCCGCAATGCGCGAGTGTTGCGATGATAAGTCGCTTTTCCACTTCATCGATAGGCATGCCGATCAGTAGTCGAATAGCATCATCGGTTGAGGGTGGCTGATGATGATTTGTTTCACTGGCATAATGGGATACCGCCACGCGTGCGCCGGTGCCGGATTCAATCGCTTCGATGTGAAAACCGTCAGCCTCAATGACGCGTCCTTGACTGAGAACATACATTTTCTCAATCGCATTTTCTAATTCGCGAACGTTTCCTGGCCAATCTTGGCGGCGAAGTGATTGCAGTACATTATCGGATAATTCTTTTTGTTGATGATGCCGACGATTAAGCCGATCGATAAAAGCCTTTGCCAATAATGGAATATCTTCACGGCGCTCGCGTAGTGGTGGCACGATAATATTGACCACGTTCAGGCGAAAATAGAGATCCATGCGGAAGCGATTGGCCATCACTTCGGTTTTTAAGTTGCGATTGGTCGCGCACACTAAACGCACATCGGCATGTAAAGGCTGATTGCCACCGACGTGGTGAAAGGTGCCATCTTGTAAAACACGCAGCATTTTAACTTGGCTATCGAGCGGCATTTCACCAATTTCATCAAGGAACAACGTGCCCGTGTCGGCTGCTTCAAAGCGGCCTTTTTTCTGGCTAACGGCGCCGGTAAATGCGCCACGTTCGTGGCCAAATAATTCGCTCTCAATTAATTCACGAGGAATAGCAGCGGTATTAATTTTAACATAAGGCCGACCAGAGCGATTGGATAAGGCGTGAATCGCGTCAGCGACGAGTTCTTTGCCCGTGCCGCTTTCACCTTCGATTAACACGTTGGCGTCGCTGGTGGCGACTTGTTTAATCATGGCTTTGACGTGTCGAATCGCGACCGAACTTCCGACAATGCGATCAAGTGCTTCATCATAGCCTAATTCACGTCGTAACGCTTTATTTTCCCTGGTGGTGACGGCATGCCGCACGGCGCTTTCGACGGTGGCTTTTAAGCGACTTAAATCAACGGGTTTGGTCAAATAATTAAAGGCACCTTGTTTAATCGCGGAAACCGCGGTTTCTTCATTGCCGTGGCCCGTAATGAGCACCCAGGGAACGCGGCCAAATTTTTCATGGGCAAGTTCCATGGTCGCTAGGCCATCAAGATTTGGTAATTTTAAATCACACAAAACAGCATCAAAGGCAGCGGCGCTCATTTTCGCGAGCCCTTCTTCACCGCTGATAGCTTTTAATACGGTATGTCCGTCGCCTTCTAAAATATCGGCATAGGTGTCACGGTTGCCGATATTATCGTCGATAATTAATATATTCGCCATGTGCTAGTTCGTCTTTTTTGTCAAAGGTCGTTAGTGGACGGTTGTTTTTTGTTAGTGGCACGCTTGAGCGTTTTTTGTCGTCGCGAGGTTGTTGTTGGAGTGCTAGTTTTAACCGTTGGCGGTTGTGGGTCATCGTTCTCAAGGTGCACTTGTGACTCAACCGTTGGTAATGGTAATTCGGTGCGCGCTTTTGCTGGTCCCAATTCCGTGGGAAATTCAAACGTAAAACTCACGCCACGCGTTGCGTCGCTGCTGGCGGTGACCGTACCATGATGTAAGTCGACCAAGCGTTGGACGATGGCTAATCCCAATCCCGTACCGTCATCTTTATTGGTCGAAAATGGTTGAAATAAATGCGCGGCAATCCGTTCATCAAAAGGTGGGCCGTTATTGGCGATGACAATGCGAACGATATTTTTTCCACTGCGAGTAACGACCAATAAACGGCGGTCGTCTTTGCGCAGTAACAGCGCTTCCCGAGCGTTGGTAATGACATTGAGAAAGATGGAGCGTAAATGCGCACGATCAGCGGCAAGCAAGCTTAAATTATCGTCTGGATGAAACGACAGTTGAACACTGGCCTGTTCTAATAATTCGGATTGATCATCAAGTAAGGATTGCAGTAATTTATTAACATCAATTGCATCA
>SXGR01035075.1_pt1 | contig 11197 bp, 10 predicted proteins | sample 3174711 | NCBI WGS metagenome assembly SXGR01 (sample SAMN11356860, study PRJNA531348) | freshwater metagenome | isolation source: freshwater sample F1-60 | place: China: Fuxian Lake, Yuxi | collected 2017-12-25
ACTCGTAAAGTGCCAATGGGGGAGCTTCAAATTTTTGCGACATCCTTTGCGATAAAACAACTTGCATAATGTCACCTTCAAAAATATAAGACTTTGCTTTTTCAACAGCTTTTTTAAATGCTTCTTCGCCAAATTCTGAATGCGCTTCTGTGAGATTTAATGTTTGAAGCGGCTCTATCTTCATTGACTGATGCAGTTGATCATAAAGCTTATCTAATCTTGCGACACCTAAAGCATAAGCATCTTTAATAGACGGATCTGCATAGCTCACAATAAAAATCTTTTTTGCTACATTGTCGACCACAATAAGCTCATCAGATAGCATCAATAAAATATCAGGTACACCTAACGTGTCTTTTGTTTTTTTATGTTTTAGTCGAGCTTCAATATATTGAATCGTCTCATATCCGAAATAACCCGCTAACCCACCTGCAAATCGAGGCAACTCTAAATCGTGAGGCACTTTAAATTGGCTTAAGTAATTTTGAATAAAGTTGAGAGGATTTTGCGTAGTTTCTTTTTCAATGACTTTATTCTGATCAATCACTTCAATCACATCATCACGAATGACAATTCTTTTTTTAGAGGGGAGCCCAATAATTGAATAACGGCCAAAGCGTTCGCCACCTTCAACCGATTCCAAAAGATATGAAAAGGGAAGATTAGCTAACTTCTGATAAATCGATAAAGGTGTTTCATGCCCCACATCAAAAGATTTGACTAAAGGAATGAAGTTAAAACCTTCAGCCTTGTAGGTATTAAATTTGTCTGATGTGATTAAGGTGGTCATGATAGAAACGCACGAACATTTGTTGGTGCGTTTTTAGATTAAACAGTTGCGAGTGATGCGCGTAATGATTTCACCACGGTATCATAACGATTAGGGTCAGTATCTTTACCAGCACCAAAAATAGCAGAGCCTGCAACAAAAGTATCAGCACCGGCTTTTGCAATGTCTGCGATGTTATTAGCGTTCACACCTCCATCCACTTCTAACCAAATTTGACGGCCTGTTTTTTCATAATAGGCATCAATTTTTTGACGTGCGATTCTAAGTTTATTAAGTGTTTCAGGAATAAATTTTTGACCGCCGAACCCTGGATTCACAGACATTAAAAGTATCATATCGATTTTATCCATCACGTGATCAAGGTAATCAAGTGGGGTCGCTGGATTAAACACTAAGCCTGATTTACATCCTGAGTCACGCACCAATGAAAGACTTCGATCAATATGCTCGGAACCTTCAGGGTGGAAAGTAATGATATTAGCCCCTGCTTTTGCAAAGTCAGGAATAATGCGATCTACCGGTTTTACCATCAAATGCACATCAATGATGGCGTCCGTGACTGGGCGAATGGCTTCGCAGACTAAAGGGCCAATCGTCAAATTAGGGACGTAATGATTGTCCATCACATCAAAGTGAACGATATCAGTTCCTGACTTAATCACGTCGGCAATTTCTTGGCCAAGTTTCGCGAAATTCGCTGAAAGAATACTGGGGGCAATTCTAAATGTTTTATCCATATTTCTAGTGATCCCAAATGAAAGTTGAGTGAGATATTGTAAAATAGCTATTTTAACTCTTAAATGGCGTGAAGCTAAAGCGTCGGATTAAGAATATTCACATGCAGCTTTATACCGTAGGCATTAACCACACCACAGCCCCCATTGCGATCCGCGAAAAAGTCGCTTTTGATCCAGATCATTTAAGCCAAGCCTTACTTGACCTCATGGCACATAAAGTGAGCGAAGCAGCTATTTTATCTACCTGTAACCGCAGTGAAATCTACGCCAAAGCTCGCGACCCTAAAATGATCATCGATTGGCTTTGTAAATATCACGGTATCAAATTAAAAACCATTGAATCCCATCTTTATGTGTATGAAAACCAAGAAGCCATTCAACATGCATTTCGTGTAGCTTCAGGTTTAGATAGCATGGTGTTAGGTGAACCACAAATTTTAGGCCAAATGAAACAAGCCATTAAAACCGCTGAAAATACGGGTTCATTAGGCGTTCTCCTCAATAAGCTTTTTCAAAAAACATTCTCTGTGGCCAAGGAAGTCCGAACCAAAACAGATATTGGTATGAGCTCAATTTCGATGGCAGCCGCTTCTATTAAGCTTGCAGAAAGTATTTTTGGGGATTTAAAAGCTTCAAAAGTACTTCTGATTGGCGCAGGTGAAATGATTGAACTTTGCGCTGAACATATTAAAAATAGACGTCCTAAATCCATAACGGTCGCTAATCGTTCCCTTGATCGGGGACTGAATTTAGCTAAAAAAATTAAGGGTGATGCCTGTCTTATTTCAGAGCTCTACGATCGCCTTCATGAGTTCGATATTGTTTTAAGCTCGACTGCAAGCCAATTACCTATTGTGGGTCTAGGCATGGTGGAGCGCGCACTCAAAACAAGACGAAATCGCCCTATCTTTATGGTTGATCTTGCGGTGCCCCGAGATATTGAGCCTGAGGTAGGGAAGCTCAGTGATGTTTATCTTTATACTGTCGATGATTTGTCTCACCTCATTGAAGAAGGCTTAACTAATCGTCAATCTGCGGCCGTTGAAGCTCAAAGAATGATTGATCATCACGTAAAAGATTTCACGCAATGGTTTAAAACGCGTACTATCGTGCCTACGATTAAAGCGCTTCGCGACCATGCTGAAAGTTATCGCATCACTGAACTTAAAAAAGCACAAAAACTTCTAAATCAAGGTATGAAGCCGGAAGAAGTTTTAGACGTATTAAGTAAGGCTTTAGCCAATAAGTTTGTCCATCACCCAAGCCAGGCGCTGAACCAAGCTAAAGGCGAAGAACATGAGTTACTCACCAAAACATTAAAGAAAATTTACCCACTTAAAGATTAAATGCCATGAAGCCTTCCATGCAAAAAAAATTAGCAGCATTAAGTGATCGTATTGAGGAGCTTAATACCTTATTAAGTTCTGAAACGATTACTAATGACATGGATCATTATCGGAAAATCACGAAAGAGCATTCAGATATCACACCTATAGTGGATGAATATCATGCCTACAAAAAAAATGAAGATAATTTAAATGAAGCACAAAGTATGCTTTCTGACCCTGAGATGAAAGAATTTGCCCAAGAAGAAATTGAGCAATGCAAATTAAAACTTGTCACGATTGAAGATAATCTACAAAAATTATTACTGCCAAAAGATCCGAGTGATGAAAAAAATATTTTCATAGAAATTCGTGCGGGTACTGGTGGTGACGAATCGGCTTTATTTGCAGGCGATTTATTTAGGATGTATTCAAGATATACGGAACGCCAAGGCTGGAAAATGGAAATTGTGTCATCAAGCGAATCTGAAGTCGGTGGTTACAAAGAAATTATCATGAAAATCATTGGGCAGGGGGCTTATTCAAAGTTGAAATTTGAATCAGGCGGTCACCGTGTGCAACGTGTGCCTGATACAGAAACACAAGGTCGTATTCATACCTCGGCTTGCACGGTTGCCGTATTACCTGAAGCCGATGAAATTAGTGATGTCATCATTAATCCAGCCGAAATTAGACTAGATACCTATCGTGCATCAGGTGCAGGTGGTCAACATATTAATAAAACTGATTCAGCTGTTCGCATTACACACTTACCTACAGGGATTGTGGTGGAGTGCCAAGACGACAGATCACAGCATCGAAATAAAGCGCAAGCCATGAGTGTTTTAGCAGCGCGTATTCGTGATGCACAAATTCGCGAACAACAATCTAAATTAGCATCGGATCGCAGATCTCTCATCGGGAGTGGTGATAGAAGCGAACGTATTCGCACCTACAATTATCCTCAAGGTCGCATTACCGATCATCGTATTAATTTAACGCTTTATAAAATAGAAGCCATTACGGATGGTGATATGGAAGAACTTATTAACGCATTATCGAATGAGCATCAGGCTGATCTTCTTGCAGGCTTTGCAGAGGATTAAAATGTGGCGACCATTCGCGACACATTAAAAAATATTCAAAGTAAACTTCATCAAGGTATAGGCTTCTCAGCAGATGAAGCAAAACTTGAAGCCCGTTTTATTCTAGAGTATGTCTTAAAGATCACTCAAAAAGAAATCATCCAAAAAAGTGATCTTCAGATTGATACAGATAATCAGACTGAGATTGAATACATCACAGAAAAAAGGATAGCTGGCATCCCACTTCCTTATCTTCTAGGTGAGTGGTCTTTTTATGGAAGAACGTTTAAAGTGAATCCTCATGTGCTTATTCCAAGGGCAGACACAGAAATACTTATTGAAAGAGCACTCTCAAAAATAAATGTGCGCGATCATAACGAGATTTTGGATCTGGGATGTGGCACCGGGATTATTGGTATCACGATCGCTCTTGAAAGACCACTTTCAAAAGTGACGCTCATTGATCAATCTCAACATGCCATTCAAAATACAAAACAAAATAAAATGCTTCATCAAGTCACTAATACCATGATTCAAAAAAGTGATTGGTTTAGTGCGCTAGATCAAACAAGATTTGATGTCATTTTAAGTAATCCCCCTTATTTAGAAGATCAAGATCCTCACCTATCGGAAGGCTTAGAAGATGAGCCTCTCGATGCTCTCGTTTCAGGTCCCACTGGAATAGAAGCTATACAATATATTATTGAAAACGCTAAAAATCATATCAAACCATCAGGCTGGCTTTTTATTGAGCATGGCTACAATCAAGCAATCATATTAAAAGATTTATTTGAAAAAAATGGCTATCAGCATATTGAAAATGCCAATGATATTCATGGTATTCATCGTGTTACTTTCGCACAATATTCAATAGTATAATCCTCAACATGAGCGAAAAAAATTCAGTGGGTCTTGTTAAAGCAAAGCTAGCAAAAATTACAACACCACTTAAGTTAACGAGCGGCAAAAAATTACCGAGCTATGAACTCGCATATGAAACGTACGGTAAATTAAACGCTAAAAAAAATAATGCAGTACTTGTATGTCATGCGCTTTCAGGCAATCATCATGTCGCAGGACGTTATAAAAAAGATGATAAATATCCTGGCTGGTGGGATAACCTGATTGGCCCTGGAAGGCCTCTTGATACTGATCGCTTCTTTGTCATCGGTGTAAATAATTTAGGTGGCTGCCACGGATCAAGTGGTTCTATCAGTATTAATCCTAAAACAAAAAAACGATGGGGTTCTGATTTTCCGATTGTGACTGTGGAAGACTGGGTAAATACCCAAGCAGCTCTCATAGATCAATTAGGTATTGAAAGTTTAGCGGCTGTCATTGGCGGAAGTTTGGGTGGTATGCAAGCCATTCAATGGACACTTTCATATCCAAAGCGTGTGCGTCATGCGATTGTGATCGCTGCAGCGCCAAACTTAACTGCACAAAATGTCGCTTTTAATGAAGTCGCAAGACAAGCGATTATTACTGATCCTGATTTTTATGATGGGGACTATTATCGTTTTAAGAAGAAACCCAAGCGAGGGCTCCGCATTGCAAGAATGTTAGGCCACATTACCTATCTATCGGATGATGCGATGGGTATAAAGTTTGGTCGCAAACTCAAAAATAAAAATATTGAATATTCTTTTGATGTGAATTTTGAAATGGAGTCTTATTTACATCATCAAGGTGATAAATTCGCTGAGGAATTTGATGCGAATACTTATTTAAGAATGACACGTGCATTAGATTATTTTGATCCTGCAAAAGATTACCAAGGCAATTTATCTAAAGCTTTCAAAAAAGTGGAGGCTGATTTTTTAGTAGTTTCATTTACGAGCGATTGGCGATTTTCTCCTCAGCGCTCAAAAGAAATTGTCAAAGCGCTTTTAGATAATGAATTGACTGTCAGCTATGCTGAAGTGACAGCGCAGCATGGACATGATGCTTTTCTGATGTCTGATCCCCATTATCACGGCATACTCACGACTTACTTTAAAAAGATCGCAAATCAATTATGAGTGCTCAATTTAGACAAGACTTTGCCGTCATTGCCAATTGGATCCCGTTCGGTGCCAAAGTCCTCGACTTAGGCTGTGCAGATGGATCTCTTTTAAAGTTTTTAGAAGGCTCTTTAGAAGTAAAAGGGTATGGCATTGAAAAAGATGATGCGCATTGGCTTCACACTTTAAAACACGGCCTCAATGTCATTCAAATGGATTTGGAATCAGGACTATCAGGTTTTGAATCTCAATCATTTGATGTCGTTGTTTTATCTCAAACGTTACAAGCTATCCATAATATCGAAAAAATTGCGCATGAAATGTTACGTGTTGGAAAAGAAGTGATCGTGACATTTCCTAATTTTGGTTATTGGCGACATCGAATACAGCTCATTCAAGGTCAAATGCCTGTCTCTAAGGCCTTGCCTTATGAATGGTATAACACGCCCAATATCCACTTATGCACGATCAAAGATTTTGATGAATTTTGTATTAAAAATAAAATTGGTATTAAAGAGCGCCTCATTCTGACTCATGGCAAGCCAGTTCATTTCATGCCCAATCTCATGGGCGAATTAGCGATGTATCGTCTCGTTTCCAAATAACGTTTGATGCAAATTCGGAATCGATTCTGGCAAGACATCCTTTCCAAAAAAATGTTGGTATGTATTTTTACTGGCTTTACTTCAGGGCTCCCTCTTTTTATTCTGATCAGCTTATTACCTGCATGGTTAAGATCTAACCAATTAGATCTTAAAGCCATTGGTCTTTTTGCGTTAATCCAACTACCCTACACATGGAAATTTTTATGGGCCCCTTTCTTTGATCGCTTCAGTTGGCCCATGGGTCGGCGTCGCGGCTGGTTATTATTTTTTCAAGCGCTTCTTTTAATCAGCATTCCGCTATTGGGGTTTTATAACCCCCAGACTGATCTCACAATCATTGTGGTCATTGCCACACTCATTGCATTTTTGAGTGCAAGTCAGGATATTGTGATTGATGCTTATCGTCGAGAACTTTTATTAGATAAAGAATTGGGTTTAGGTAATGCAGTGCATGTGAATGCTTATAAGATAGCGAGTCTTATTCCAGGCTCTTTATCGCTTATTTTGGCAGACCATTTTGATTGGCAAACTGTATTTATTGTGACAAGCCTTTTTATGCTGCCCGGGCTTGTTTTAACTTTTGTAATGAACGAGCCTAAAGTACCTCAAATGAAAAAGCGTGATTTAGCATCATCACTGCTGCTTCCATTCCAAGAATTCATGCATCGACATGGTTTAAAAAGTGCTTTAACGATTCTTCTTTTTATCTTTTTTTACAAATTAGGTGACAGCATGGCAACCGCATTAGCTACGCCTTTTTATTTGGATCTAGGATTTAGTAAAACTGAAATTGGTTTAATTGCAAAAAATGCTGGTCTTTGGCCAAGCGTCATAGGTGGACTTGTGGGGGGTATTTGGATGATGAAATTAGGGATCCACCGTGCCTTATGGATATTTGGTTTTCTGCAGATGATCAGTATTTTGGGTTTTGCTTGGTTAGCGCACATTGGCTATAGCCCAGAATGGTTAGCCATTGTCGTAGGATTTGAGGCTTTCGGGGTAGGTTTAGGTACCACAGCTTTTGTAGCTTTTATTGCAAAAACCACCCATCCGCTTTATACCGCTACACAATTTGCACTCTTCACAAGCTTAGCAGCTGTGCCTAGAACACTTGTTAATGCCTCTACCGGTTATCTTCAAAGTCTTTTTGGCTGGGAGAATTTCTTTATTCTTTGTTTTCTATTGGCCATTCCTGGTATGGCATTACTTTACAAAATCGCACCAATTAAAAATTAAATCGTATAGTCAATGATCAATGGTGCATGGTCACTAAATTTTTCTCTCTTAAAAATTGAAGCTTTAGCAATCTTATCTTTTATAGATGGATGAGCAATTTGATAATCAAGACGCCATCCTACATTTTTAGCATACGCTTGTCCTCGATTACTCCACCAGGTATAAGAAGCATCAGTCGCATCAGGATGAAGCGCACGATAAGTATCTACCCAACCTAAACCTTCAAATAAATCAGTCATCCATTGACGCTCTTCAGGCAAGAAACCTGAATTTTTTTTATTACCTTTGTAATTTTTTAAATCGATTTCTTTGTGCGCTATATTGATATCGCCACAAAGAATCATCGGCAAGTTTTCTTCCATACGTTTTTTTAAATATGGCAGTAAGTAATCTAAGACTTCAAATTTAAATGTTTGTCTTTCTTCGCCACTTGAACCTGAAGGTAAGTAAATTGAAACGATGCTTATATTGTCATACATAAGTTCGAGATAGCGACCCTCGCTATCAAAAAGTGGGAGACCTATTTCTCGAATAATTTTCTTAGGTTTTCTTTTTGCGTAAATACCTACGCCGCTATAGCCTTTTTTCTCTGCAAAACTAAAATAGCTCATGTAATCACGATAGTTTTTCATGTCATGGCTTAAATCACTTTCATGCGCTTTGACTTCTTGCATACAAATGAAATCCGCTCTTTGTGAGTCAAGCCAAGCGAAAGCGCCTTTATTTGATGCGGATCGAATTCCATTCATGTTTAGCGTTATAATTCTCATAATTCATCTCTACCGATTTATCTATGGATCATTCAAGTCAAGAGTTTATCGAATTTGCCCTAAAAAAACAGGTTTTGCAGTTTGGTCAGTTCAAAACTAAAGCTGGTCGTCTCAGCCCTTACTTTTTTAATACAGGCCTCTTTAATGACGGTGAAAGCTTAATGAAACTTGGTATGTTTTATGCTAAATCGATTGAAGCCTCTAAGATTCCATTTGATATGCTCTATGGTCCAGCTTATAAAGGTATTCCGTTGGTCACGTCGATTGTCATTGCATTCGCGAGCCTAGGCCGCAATGTCCCTTTTGCATTCAACCGCAAAGAAAAAAAAGATCATGGTGAAGGGGGCGTGATTATTGGTACCCCTTTAAAAGGACGGGTGCTTATTGTGGATGATGTGATCTCTGCAGGCACTTCCGTGAATGAATCAGTGAATCTTATTTTAGAAGAGGGTGCCAAACCTTCGGGCATTGCGATTTCGATTGATCGAGAAGAAAAAGGTACTGGATTATTATCAGCGGTTGAAGAAATAAAAGAGACCCATCATTTGTCTGTCTGTCATCTTACTTCTTTACAAGAAATCATGCGTTATATCGAGCATCACGAAACTTACGCATCTCATATCAGCGCTATGCGCGATTATCAAAAAGTATATGGTATTAAAGCTTAGCTTAATTTTTTCTTGAGCAAGTCATTCACCTGACCTGGATTTGCCTTGCCTTTAGATGCTTTCATAATTTGTCCCACAAGCGCGATAAAGGCTTTTTCTTTGCCTGATCGATATTCATCTACCATGGCTTGATTATTTTTTAAGACTTCATCGATCATCGTTTCAATAAGACCGCTGTCTGAAACTTGTTTTAATCCTTCTGACTCAATTAATACATCAATTTGAAGATCAGGACTGATCCATAACTTTTCAAAAAGTTGTTTAGCGCCATTATTCGAAATGGTGCCATCTTGAATACGTTTCAAAAGCAAACTCAATACTTCAGGCTTAATCGGTGAATGTTCAATCGATAAATTATGTTCATTCAGTTTAGAAAATAATTGCCCTAAAATCCAATTGGCAATTTGTTTTGGCTCAGCCCCAACTTTTAATGTCGCAAAGAAATAGTCTGCGACATGCTTATCACTCGTAATGCCTAAAGCATCATAAGATGACAATTGATAATCACGCTCTAATCTGGCTTTCATGAGATGAGGCAATTCACTCATGTCCGCTTTAATTTGACTAATTTTCTCATCGGAAATTTCTAATGGTAAGAGATCAGGATCTGGGAAATACCGATAATCATTCGCTTCTTCTTTAGATCGCATCGCTTTTGTTTCACCTGTTTCAGGATTGAAGAGGACAGTTGCTTGTTGAATCGTTTTTCCTTCTTCTAACATCTCAATTTGCCATTGCGTTTCGTAATGAATGGCTTGCTCAATAAATTTAAATGAATTCAAATTTTTAATTTCGCGACGTGTGCCTAATTTATTCGTGCCTTTTCGCTTTACAGAAACATTAATATCGCATCGGAAACTTCCCTCTTGCATATTGCCATCACAAATACCTATCCATTGAACGAGTTCATGTAATTTTTTTGCATACGCCACAGCTTCAGCGGCCGAAGTCATATCAGGTTCAGACACAATCTCTAAAAGGGGTGTTCCTGCACGATTTAAATCAATACCTGTGCCGTTTTCAATAGCACCATGGGATGATTTGCCTGCGTCTTCCTCTAGATGCGCTCGCGTAATGCGCACTGTTTTTTTAGTCTCGCCTACTTCAATTTCAAGCGATCCTTTGCCAACCACAGGTAATTCATATTGACTAATTTGGTAGCCTTTAGGCAAATCTGGATAAAAATAATTTTTACGGGCGAAAATAGATCTTGATGCTATTTCAGCATTCGTTGCTAATCCAAATTTAATAGCACATTGGACTGCCTCATGATTTAAGACGGGGAGTGTTCCTGGAAGTGCAATCGATAACACGCAAGCTTGCGTATTGGGTTCCGCTCCAAATGCAGTCGATGCACCTGAAAAAATTTTAGTTTTGGTTTGAAGTTGTACATGTGTTTCAATACCAATCACAACATCCCAACTCATGAAAGTGCTCCTTCGGGCATGGCTTTATGCCAATCAGTCGCTTTTTGGAATTGATGCGCTACATTTAACATACGTGCTTCATCAAAATAATTACCAATGATTTGCATACCTACCGGTAGTTTATTAACAAAGCCTGCAGGAATACTCATACCTGGAAGTCCTGCAAGGTTCGTCGCAATGGTGTAAATATCTTGCAGATACATCGTCACTGGATCATCAATTTTTTCATTTGATTTAAAAGCAGTCGATGGTGCAGTTGGTCCCATAATGACATCGCATGATTGAAAAGCTTTTTTAAAGTCTTCAGAAATAAGATGACGTATTTGTTGCGCCTTTAAATAATATGCATCGTAATAACCTGCACTTAATACATAAGTACCTATTAAGATACGACGTTTCACTTCTTCCCCAAATCCTTCTTGGCGAGTCTTAGAATACATATCCATTAAATCATCATATTGACTTGTGCGATGGCCATAACGGACACCGTCGTAACGCGATAAATTACTTGATGCTTCAGCAGGTGCTAAAACATAATAGACAGGAATTGA